>Ga0207068_1005_pt1 | contig 109121 bp, 81 predicted proteins | sample Alteio_BWMinCont_23_FD_153475 | JGI IMG/M metagenome (GOLD analysis project Ga0207068, IMG submission 153475) | Enriched cells from forest soil in Barre Woods Harvard Forest LTER site, Petersham, Massachusetts, United States -... | ecosystem: Environmental > Terrestrial > Soil > Temperate forest >... | reverse complement strand
ATCTGCATCAAAAGAAACTTTTCCGATCGCCGCATGTATGATACCGGCTTTGTCTACCTTAAAGTCGATCTTTCCTCCTTTGGAGTCTTTCACCGCTTTTCCGATATCCATGGTAACAGTACCTGTTTTAGGGTTTGGCATCAGGCCACGAGGACCTAATACTTTACCAAGGGCACCTACTTTACCCATCATGCTGGGGGTGGTAATGATTACATCTACATCGGTCCAACCTTCTTTGATCTTGGTAATGAACTCATCGGAACCCACAAAATCAGCACCGGCAGCTTTCGCTTCTGCTTCCTTATCGGGAGTACAGATAACGAGGATGCGCAGGGTTTTTCCGGTTCCGTGGGGAAGACTTACAGTTCCACGCACCATCTGGTTTGCTTTTTTAGGATCTACACCGAGGCGAACGCTCAGATCAACAGAGGAATCGAACTTGGTAGTGGTAATTTCCTTTACAATTTTGGATGCTTCATCAACCGAGTAGGCTTTGGTTGCATCGTATTTGGAAAGGATAGCTTTTCTTTTTTTGGTAATCGCTGCCATTGTACTTGTGTTGTGATGTGCAAACGTCACGCCCCAAAGGCGTGACTCCATCGGTGAAATTAATTATTTCTTCAGCGGAGATGCTCCTTTGATTTCAATACCCAGGCTACGTGCTGTCCCGGCAACCATGCTCATCGCAGAGTCTACAGTGAAGCAGTTCAGGTCGGGCATTTTCGCTTCTGCGATTTGCTTAACCTGATCCCATGATACAGTACCTACTTTCTTACGGTTAGATTCAGCTGACCCGTCCTGTATCTTCGCAGCTTCCTTAAGCTGGATGGCTACAGGAGGCGTCTTCATAATGAACTCGAAAGACTTGTCGTTGTAAACCGTAATGATAACAGGAATCACTTTCCCGGCCTTGTCCTGAGTGGCAGCATTGAATTTCTTACAGAAATCCATGATGTTGACACCTTTCGCACCAAGTGCTGGTCCGATCGGGGGTGAAGGGTTGGCGGCTCCGCCTTTGATCTGAAGCTTGATCAGAGCGCTTATTACTTTTGCCATTTTTAGTAGTTTAAAAAAATGAATTTAATGTTAACGTATGTGGAAGCACTTGTAACATTCAACTTAAATTACTCTTTCTCGACCTGCAGGTAACTGAGTTCAAGAGGAGTTTTGCGGCCGAAGATCTTCACCATTACTTTCAACTTCTTCTTCTCTTCGTTCACTTCTTCAATAACACCGGTGAAAGTGTTAAACGGACCATCAATAACTTTAACAGTTTCACCAACATAGAACTGGTTTACACTGGCTTCTTCTGTAACGGCAAGTTCATCTACCTTACCCAGGATACGGTTAATCTCTGATAATCGCAGAGGAACTGCTTCACCAGATTTAGATCCCAGGAAACCAATGACCCCGGTTACATTTTTGATCATGTGAGGAATCTCTCCTACAAGCACTGCTTCTAACAGTACATAGCCCGGAAAAAAGTTACGCTCTTTGCTTACTTTTTTACCGTTCTTAATCTGATATATCTTTTCAGTCGGAATCAGAACCTGAGACACGTATTCAGTCAAACCCAGTCTGGAAATTTCAGATTCAATGTATTGCTTGATCTTCTTTTCCTTTCCGTTGACCACACGTATAACGTACCACTTCTTGGTCTGATCCTGTACCTTAACTTTAGCAACTTTAGCCTTTTCAGCCATTTTCAAGCAATTAAGATGATTACAATACCTGGTACAATGTTTTCATCAGGGCACTGAACCCGTAATCCATCGCAAAGATGACCAGTGCAATAATAACCGATGCAATGGCAACAATGCCGGCGCTTTCCTGAAGTTCACTCCACGTTGGCCAGCTTACTTTGTGCAACAGTTCGTTGCTTGTTTCCTGAATGTAAGTCCTGATTTTACCCATGTTGAATATTATTCTTTAAAGTTTCATCCCCTCCGGTCGGTTATCGACCTCCCTTGGTTCAAGCACGGGCGGAGAGATTCGAACTCCCATCAAAGGTTTTGGAGACCTCTATTCTACCCTTGAACTACGCCCGTTTATACTTAAGAAGCGCAACAAAATGATCTGAACAAAGAGCCTTCAAAGGACTTCTACCAGAGTAAAAAGGGGTGCTGCAATGATGCAGCACTCCTTTTAGGGTCTCCTATATTCAGTCTTTTACTTGATGATCTCAACCACCTGACCTGCACCGACTGTTCTTCCTCCTTCGCGAATCGCGAAACGAAGTCCTTTGTCCATTGCAACCGGTACAATCAGCTTCACTGTAATCGTAACGTTATCACCAGGCATAACCATTTCGCGGCCAGCTGGAAGATCGATTTCTCCAGTTACATCCGTTGTACGGAGGTAAAACTGAGGACGGTATTTATTGTGGAACGGAGTGTGACGTCCGCCTTCTTCTTTCTTCAGTACATAGATTTCTGCAGTGAATTCAGTGTGAGGAGTGATAGATCCTGGCTTGGCAATTACCATTCCACGACGGATATCCTTCTTGTCAACACCACGCAGGAGCAGACCTACGTTGTCTCCAGCTTCTCCACGATCGAGAAGTTTACGGAACATTTCAACACCAGTAACGATGGATTTCAATTTGATCTCACCCATTCCGATGATTTCAATTTCTTCTCCTACGTTAATAACACCTGTTTCGATACGACCTGTAGCAACAGTACCACGACCAGTGATTGTGAACACGTCTTCCACAGGCATCAGGAATGGCTTGTCAATTTCACGAGGAGGCAGTGGGATAAAAGAATCCACAGCATCCATCAGTTCCATGATTTTTTCTACCCATTTTGGCTCTTTATTCAAACCTCCAAGTGCAGAACCACGGATGATAGGAGTGTTCGCTCCATCAAATTTATAGAATGTGAGCAGGTCACGGATTTCCATTTCAACAAGGTCCAGAAGTTCTGGATCGTCTACCATGTCCACTTTGTTCATGAAAACAACGATCTTAGGAACACCAACCTGACGTGCAAGCAGGATATGCTCACGAGTCTGTGGCATTGGTCCGTCTGTTGCAGCTACAACCAGAATAGCACCATCCATCTGTGCAGCACCGGTAACCATGTTCTTTACATAGTCAGCGTGACCTGGACAGTCAACGTGTGCATAGTGACGGTTTGCTGTAGCGTATTCAACGTGAGAAGTATTGATCGTGATACCACGTTCTTTTTCTTCCGGCGCATTGTCAATAGAAGAAAAGTCTCTCGCCACCGCGAGTCCTTTGTCAGCAAGAACCGAAGTGATTGCAGCTGTAAGGGTTGTTTTACCGTGGTCAACGTGACCAATAGTTCCGATGTTTACGTGCGGTTTGGAACGATCAAATTTTTCTTTAGCCATAGCTATATTTAAATTAAATTGGGTTAATTATTTTATTGTTTGTGTTTAGATGCTAAAATTTATGCTCACTGATGAGCTGTTGATGAGGATTGAACTCACTTCCTTCCCGCCTTCGGCGGGATGCTCTCCAATGCCTCTTTCCAGACCAACTATCTCTCAGAGCTGTTGATGAGGATTGAACTCACGACCTTCCCGCCAACGGCGGGATGATCTATCAAGCCTCTTTCCAGACCAACTGTCTCAGAGCTGTTGATGAGGATTGAACTCACGACCTCTTCCTTACCAAGGAAGTGCTCTACCGCTGAGCTACAACAGCTTGGTACGAAGGAAAAGAAAGAGCGGAAGACCGGGCTCGAACCGGCTACCCTCAGCTTGGAAGGCTGACGCTCTACCAAATGAGCTACTTCCGCTTCTAACAATTTCCAAAAAATATAAAAACAAAGAACGCTATTCCAATTTCTAATAATCGTTGTCACTCTTTTTCTGTGCCCCACCCAAGAGATGTGGGGAGAGAAGGATTCGAACCTTCGAACTCAGAGAGGACAGATTTACAGTCTGTTGCCGTTGGCCACTTGGCTATCTCCCCCAATTCTGTCACTTGGTCTGGAGCCGAAGAAGGGACTCGAACCCCCGACCAGCTGATTACAAATCAGCTGCTCTACCAGCTGAGCTACTTCGGCTTGATTATCAATACGATATGAACGATTTTAACAGTTAAAACAGCAACATTCCCCGAAAAAGGACTGCAAATGTAGAAAACTTAATCAATTCCACAAAAAATTACATCGTTTTTTTAATTATAATTTCCCCCGATGGGATTCATAATCAGATTCACCGATTCCATTTTCTGATAGAAAGTGCGCGAAAGTAGGGATTATCTTGATGCGCAATACAGAAAGATGAAAAATTTGCTTCTCCACTGCCCTGCAAGCCATAAGCAGGAACATTAAAAAGCCTGTTCTGATTTCGTCAGAACAGGCTTTTTGAAGATTCGCAAGTGCGTACTACAACTATACCCCCTTCATCTTCTCCTTATGCTTCTTAACCTGCTTGGTCAGGGCTTCTACCCCGGTATCTATGGCCTCTTCAAAGGTCTTGCATTGGCGTTTCGTAAATAAGTCACTCCCGGGAATCAGTAGCTTGATTTCCGCCACTTTATTCTCCGGAAGGGATCCTTTCTCTACCCTCAGAATTACATCCCCGCTTAATATCCCATCATGGAAATGGTTCAGTTTGCTGACCTTACCTTGAATGTGTTCGAGCAATTTTTTGTCTGCATCGAAATGAATGGATTGAATCTTGATTTTCATAATATTCGTCCTTTTTTCATCCGACTCCGCTCAGTATAACCTTAGTCATGCGCTCACTGTTATTGCCAGTACCAGACTGGTTTACCGCCATCACCCTGAGCGAAGTCGAAGGGCGGGTGAAAGTGGCAGGGATCAAAAAAACTATGCTTTGGGATGAGCCTGCTTGTGAATATTCTTTAGTTTTTCGATTGAGTTATGAGTGTAGATCTGAGTTGCGGAAAGATTTGCATGGCCCAGTAGTTCTTTGATCGCATTCAGATCTGCACCGTTATTGAGCATGTGGGTGGCAAAGGTATGCCGGAGTACATGTGGACTCTTTTTTTCCAATGTTGTTACCAGACCAAGATAGAAATTAATGGTGCTATAAACAAAGGTCCTGGTCAGTTTTTTTCCCTTTTCATTCACAAATAAAAGTTCTTCACTTTCATCAGCTTTTGACCCTTTTCGGATTTCGATATATTCTTTCATCAACTCCAGCAAAGGCTTACCTATGGGAATGATTCTTTCTTTGTTTCTTTTTCCCAACACTTTCAGTGCAGACGCATACAAATCTATATTCTTGATTTTGAGTTCTATCAGTTCCGATAGCCTCATTCCTGTATTGTAAAATACCTCCACAATCAACCTCTTCATCTTCCCTTCGTAATCATCTCCGAACTCTACATCAGTAAGCAGTTTGTCCATCTTATCCTCCTCCACGAAAACCGGAAGCCGGGAAGGTGTCTTAGGGCCCTGAATCCGGGTTAAGGGGTTGGATTTCACAACACCCTGTCTCTGCATGTATTTGAAAAAACTGCGTAAAGTGGTTATTTTCCGGTTGATCGAACGGGGGCCTGTCCCCTCTTCCATCATTTTTACTATCCACGACCGGATCAGCATAAAGGTAGCCTCCTCGGGATTGTTCAAGTCGCATTCCTGTTCCAGAAAACCGGCAAATTGAGTTAAATCCGACTCATATGCAGAAATAGTATGGGAAGACGATCGTTTTTCGAAACGGAGAAAGTGGAGAAAAGATTCTATCTGAACAGAGGGCATAAGAAAAACCTATATCTATACAAACCGCGTTGGCGATTCTTGTATAAATATAGGTTTTTAAAAGGTATAAACCGAAATCTTACTCTTCGGCGCGCTGAAGTCCTTCTTTGTAAATCGCTTTCTTGATCACTTCCCTTCTGCGTACAGAAGGTTTGGTGAACTTCTGACGATCTCTCAGCTCACGGACAACACCGGTTTTTTCGAACTTTTTCTTGAATTTCTTGAGGGCTTTCTCTACTGATTCCCCTTCTTTTACTGGTACTATGATCATGGATCGTGTTTATGAATTATTTTTTATAGGGAGGCAAATGTATAATAATCGGTTTGAATAACCAAATAAAGCTGTTAAAACAGTTAATAAAATAACCACTAAGGCACTAAGGGCACTTAGAAACACTAAGAAATGAAGTTGGAATTAAATGAGTAAAGCCTTAGTGAACCTTAGTGTCCTTAGTGCCTTAGTGGTGAAATTATACCCTTCATTTACTTCAGTATCTCTCTGGAAATCACAAGTTTCTGAATCTCAGAAGTGCCTTCTCCGATCGTGCAAAGCTTCGAATCCCGGTAATATTTTTCCACAGGGAAGTCCTTGGTATATCCATATCCCCCGAAAATCTGAACCGCATCGGTGGAAACACGCACGGCCACCTCCGATGAATAGTATTTCGCTATCGCACCTTCTTTGGTCATCTTCTCCCCTTTATTCTTCATATCAGCAGCTTTATAGGTCAGGAGTTCTGCGGCTTCAATCTCTGTGGCCATATCTGCAAGTTTGAAAGCAATAGCCTGGAACTGCGCAATAGGCTTACCAAACTGTTCCCGTTCCTTGGCATATTTTACAGAAGCATCATAAGCTCCCTTGGCAATTCCAACTCCTAAGGAGGCAATTGAAATTCTTCCGCCGTCAAGCACCTTCATGGCCTGGATGAATCCATCCCCAATCTTTCCCAGCATCTGACTCTTGTGAACCTTACAGTTCACAAAAATCAATTCGCAAGTTTCAGAGGCACGCATACCGAGTTTATTTTCTTTTCTTCCGGAAGTGAAACCGGGAGTTCCTTTTTCAATTACAAATGCCGTCATTCCATGAGAATCCCCCTTGGCCCCGGTTCTGACAATCACCACGGCTACATCTCCACTCTTTCCATGTGTAATGAAATTCTTGGATCCATTGATCACATAATGATCTCCTTCCAGCACTGCGGTCGTATTCATTCCTCCCGAGTCGGAGCCGGTGCCTACTTCGGTAAGTCCCCAGGCACCAATAAATTCAGCTGTTGCAAGCTTTGGAAGGTATTTTTTCTTTTGCTCATCATTTCCGAAAGTCATGATATGACCGGTGCAGAGAGAATTATGCGCAGCCATAGAAAGGCCAATAGATCCGCAGATACGGGATAATTCTACGATGGCGGTGACATATTCTATATAGGTGAAACCTGATCCCCCATATTCTGTAGGCACCAATACTCCCATCAGTCCAAGCTCGCCCAGCTTTTTGAAAACATCCACAGGAAAGGTCTGTGCCTCGTCCCATTCCATCATTTTAGGCCTGATATGTTCTTCTCCGAATTTACGGATCATATCGGCAATCATTACCTGGTTTTCGTTGTATCCAAAATTCATGGGAAAGATTTTGACTGTTTAATAGTGAATGAGACTGATAATATTCTTTGAGTATTTTGAAATCTTTTCTGCGCCTTTCAGAAAATCTAGTTCCACTACAAAAGCATAACCCGAAACAAGGGCACCTTGTTGAAGAATGAGATCAGACGCTGCACACATCGTACCTCCTGTTGCCAGCAGATCATCATGAATCAACACATTCCATCCTTTTTTGATTGCTCCTACATGCATTTCAATCTTTGCTGTTCCATATTCAAGCGCGTATTCAATAGCCACAGTCTTTCCAGGCAGTTTTCCTGCTTTGCGAACCATAATAAAAGGCTTGGACATTTTCTGAGCCAGCAAAAAACCAAAGAGAAAACCCCGGCTTTCAACACCTACAATGGCATCGATCGGTGTACTGCTAAGCTTCTTCGCAAATTCATCCACGATCTCTGCGCACAGAATAGGATTTTCCAGTAAAGGGGCTATATCTTTAAAAAGGATGCCCGGCTTTGGAAAATCAGGGACATCACGGATGGTCTTTTCGAGCTTGGTGCTGAGCATAATGGTGATTAAAAGTTGACAAAGGTAATTAATGCCTTTACGACTTTGAACACCGAAACCAAATATCTATCAATTTGTTAATAATGAATTGGTTATAATATGCCTAAGACCTGAGGAGAGGACGGGGACAATTTATTCTTAATGGAGAGAAATGGGTCCGGTATCAACTGTATTGCTTTGATGGAGAGCCCTGTCAACAAAGGATATCTTAAACCGGAAGAGTGTATCGGGTGCATAAGGGTAGCGTAATAAAACTTTGATTTCTCCCTGTAAGCTTTGCTTCTGCCCATTCTGGCTGAGGTTGGGAATACGGTAACGAAACTGCAAGGTATCGAATGTAGGCTTTGAAGGAGTGAGGTTGCGTGGAAGCCAGGTCTTGGTAATGCCATCATAATAAAAATAGACCAGGAATAAATCGGAATTGTAACGGGAATTCAGATTATAGGGTGGCAAGGTGTCGAAAGGATCCAGGCCATCATCTCCATCCCCATCGGTGAAATTAATTTTGCAGATGGCCGAATCATGACCATAAATTTTGAACGATTCGAATGTCAGAGCCGGTACCACAGGAAAGCTCGTCTCCTGTTTGCAGGATCCAACAAGGATGAGAACAAACGAAAAAATGACGAAGAGGTAAAAGGCTGCTTTCTTCATTGCTGAATATTCAATCCACTAAAGGTACGAATATTTTGAAATGGCCTGCCATTTATAAAGTATTCTGTCTTCCCGGTGGAATCTTTCATTCCCACGAAACATAAGCCCGGAGCTTCTCCAGCAAGTCCTCATCCATCAATTCTAACCGCTTCAAATCCTCAGCCGACCGGTAATACCCATGCTGTTTCCTGTAATTCACCATCAGATTGGCTAGCTTCCATTTTATATAGGGATGCATCCGGAGCTCCTCCACAGTGGCCTGGTTCACATGAATCTTCCTGATTGACTGGACGTCAATCAGGATATGATCTCCTAAACAATTGAACCGCTCGTCATCCATCCCGAACACTTCCATCAATTGAGATGTCGAATAATACCCACCCAGCTTTTCTCTGTAAACGAGGATGCGGTGAGCAAACGCCGGGCCTATACAGGGCAGTTTAAGCAAAGCAATGGAATCGGCATGATTCAGTTCGAGCTTCTCCCCTGCTTTGAGTTTGGATGAAAAAGAAGGTTTATCTTTCTTCACTTCTTTATCAGAAAATACATTCCTGAATCTTGCACTGTCAACAGGCACTCTGGCATAGGGTTCCAGTTTCTCTTCTTGCTCAGGAGGCAGGCCATAAATCTTCCGGAGGTCTTCTTTCTCTTTGAACTTTCCTCCCTTACTTACATAATTCAGAATGATATGCGTTTGCTTTTCTGATAAGCCCAGCTTCTTCCAGCCTTCGGCGGATAAGGTATTGGGATTGAAATAGAAATAGACAGGAGCTGATCTTTCATTCTGTTTTTCAAAAATATATTTTCGTTCTTCCTCGTGTTTTGCTTTGAAATTTTCTCTTTCCGTATTATCCTTATCGAGAAATTTCGAATCCTGAAGCGGTTGTTCTTTGAGTTGATTTTCTGAATTTTTCTCGGCTTCACTTAGCTTCCTATAGGTGAGATAAACCAGAAGAATCAGCAGAATACTGAGCAGCACGACCACCCCATTCCGTTCTTTACGGTTGTAGCCGAAATAATCCCTGAAAAACGGGCGGTTCATCATCCGGCAGAGATAAGCAGAGCGACCGGAAATAACAAATGAAGAACTAGTATACTCTTTGCTTCCGGAGCGGAAATAACCAAAGAGAAGACTTAAAGTCTCCTGACCTAAATACTTGTTTATCAATGGATCGTTTGTCCCGAAGAAGAAACCTGGACGGTCTGAGATGGAACATGATCTATTCCTTTGGAGAGCCTTCACAAAGCTTTAGAGATCGTGATCATTCTTTTAAAGGTCATCCACATGACTTAAAAGAGTGGAGTTATTCCAGGAAGAACAATAACCATTTCTTTACGGATCGTGATCATTCCATTGAAGACTATCCACCCGATTCAAGTGATCCTCATTCTTCACTGAAGAAAAGCAACGATCTCTTTAAGCATCGTTATCATACTTGTATGGACAATCGTCAAAGCATTTGCAACCGTTGTCATCGCAAGAGAAAAAACAATCAAAGCTTTAGAGACGATTGTAATCCATCAGGGAACAACAACACACTCTTTAGTGGTAGTGATTCTTCTTTAAAGAATGATTAAGAAGTCATGGGTGGGAAGAGTTTTTCATTCTTCAGGAGCTCTGCTTTTTCTGATCGGGCTTTGCAAGCAGATAGACAGGAATACCCAGGAGGACAATGAGTAATCCGGCTCCTGTACTTTTGGGGTCATAGACCAAAAGATCGAGGCAGATGGCGGTGGTGACAATCAGGTAAATCGCAGGTACCACAGGATAACCAAAGGCTTTATAAGGGCGTTCGGCATCGGGTTCTTTTTTGCGCAAAATATAAATTCCTCCAATGGTCAGGATATAAAACAATAAAGATGCAAAAGTAGAATAGGTCAGCAGCTCACTGTAGGTGCCCGACAAGCACAAGGCACAGGCCCATGCACACTGCACCCACAAAGCAAAAGAAGGAACCTGCTTTTTATTCAGCAAACCGGCTTTCTTAAAGAACAGCCCGTCTTGAGCCATGGCATAATACAACCTCGCTCCGGAGAGGATCACCCCGTTCATACAACCAAATGTGGAGACCATAATCAATCCGGCCATGATAAAAGAACCTGTATCTCCGAAGATAACCGATGCCGCCGCCGCCCCTACCCGATCGTTCGCAGCAAACTGAATGCCTTTCCCGATCACTGTTGTTGCGGCAGGGTCGCCATGCAAGGGAATCAGTGCCAGATAGGCCAGGTTGGCCAGTAAATAAACCAGCGTCACGAGGGTGGTACCCAGGAATAAGCTTCTGGGAATATTCTTTCTCGGATCTTTAATCTCCGCCGCAATGAAAGTCACGTTGTTCCAGGCATCGCTCGAAAAAAGAGAGTTGATAATGGTGGCTCCCATAGCTCCGAGCAGTGCAATTCCGGAGAGTGATTCTGTATTCCATTTTCCGGTATGGGTATCGAGCCAGGTTCGGGATGCATCCCAGAGGTGATGAAAATTATCGGAGAGGGTACTGGTTTTGAATCCAACTGCAAACCCAAGCACGATCAGTGCAAACAGGGCAATCAGTTTGGCGCTGGTAAAAAAAAGCTGGATGAGTTTTCCGCTCCTTACCCCACGGTTATTAACGACAGTAAGCAGGAGAATAGTAACGATCGCAAGGACCTGCTTCCAGGTAAAGATCATCGTCCCAGCTCTGAAAATTTCGTGATTCAGTTCTGGGAAAAAGACGGCGGTGTAGTTGGAAAAAACGACAGCCACGGCGGCAATGACACCGGTTTGAATGACGGTGAATACCGTCCAACCGTAGAGGAAGGCAATGAGTGGATTATAAGCCCGGCGGATGTATACATATTGTCCTCCGGCATGAGGCATCATTCCGGCCAGCTCCCCATAACTCAGTGCGGCAGAAACAGTAAGCAAACCAGTAATTACCCAGATAAGCAGGAGGTAACCCGTAGCGCCAACGTCGCGGGCCATAAAGGTGGAGACGACAAAGATCCCCGACCCAATCATAGAACCTGCCACGATGCTGGTAGCATCCAGCAGGCCCAGAGTACGTTTTACTTCGTTCTCCTGACTCAAAGGTTCTGATTGAGCTTGCTTCGGCTCTTGCTGTAGGTAAAGTAAATGACGAGTCCTGCTATCATCCAGGCAAATGCGCTCAGCTTGGTATCATTCGGCAAGGTCCAGATCATATATCCGCAAGTGGCCATTCCAAGAATCGGGAACAGGGGCACTAAAGGAGTCCGGAAAGGACGGGGATGATCAGGATCTGTTTTACGCATAATGATCACACCGAGGCAGACAAGCATAAATGCAAACAGGGTACCAATGCTGGTCAGGTCACCTGCCACACTTCCTGGAATAAAGGCTGCGAAAGTTCCTACAAAAACAAAAAGGATCCAGTTGGCTTTGTATGGGGTACGGAATTTAGGGTGAAGATCGGAAAACACTTTAGGCAGCAGTCCATCGTTGGCCATGGAGAAGAACACACGGCTCTGTCCCATCAGCATCACCAAAATAACAGAAGAGAAACCGGCAAGGATAGCGAGGGTAACCAAACGGGTCATCCAGGCAAACTGTGGCATGTAGGTCTTGATGGCATAAGCTACGGAAGCTTCTTTACCTTTTGCGGGATCAGCAAACTCCTGCCAGTTGGCCACACCTGTTAATACATGAGAAAAGAGGATATAGAGGATGGTACAAACAATGAGTGATCCGAGAATCCCGATAGGCATATCCCGTTTGGGGTTCTTGGCTTCCTGAGCAGCTGTTGAAACAGCATCGAAACCGATAAAGGCAAAAAACACGATGGCGGCACCGCGTACCATTCCACCCCATCCATGCTGATAGAAATCAAGGTGACCTGGAGTATCTGCAGGAATAAAATAAGGGGTGTGGTTTGCGGGTTTGATAAACTGCCATCCAAGCAGGATGAAAAGGAGCACGATGGCTACTTTCAGGAAAACAATAATCGCATTGACAGAAGCTGATTCCTGAGTTCCCTTGATCAGCAGGAGGGTCAGGGCCAGAAGTATGACTAGAGCTGGCAAGTTGATGATCCCATGAATCCCGGCAGCAGAGGCTTCAAACGGAGAATGGCACCATTGATAGGGTATGACTCCGCCAAGAAGGTTGTTTAAGTATTCACTCCAAGCGATAGATACGGTAGCAGCTCCCAGAGCATATTCTAAGACTAGCGACCAGCCAATGATCCAGGCCACAAATTCTCCCATCGTAGCATATGCATAGGTATAAGCACTGCCCGCAATAGGAATCATGGAAGAAAACTCTGCATAACATAAACCCGCAAAAGCACAGGCGATAGCAGCAACCACAAAAGACAAGGTAACCGAAGGACCTGCGGCTTCGGCTGAAGCGGCGGCGGTCCGCACAAACAAACCGGCACCGATAATAGCACCGATACCCAGTGCCACCAAATGCCCTGCACCGAGCGTCCGTTTAAGTCCCTTTTCATTATCAGCTGCCATGGCCATCAGGGAGGCCACAGATTTTTTTCGGAATATACTCATAGTGATTATTAAAGGTTAATGCGAAATGGAAGTACGCCGTTCCCGGCATGGCCCCAAATATAAACTAAGTTTCGGTAAATGGAAATTCAGGCCACGACTCTTTCCCTAAGCTGGGTATCCAGAATCTTCAATCCCTCTTCAAAGGAATGCGGGTTATAACCCAATATTTTTCTCGCTTTATCAATGATGAAACCGGTACGGGGAGGTCTTTTCGCTGCCTGATTCAGGGTTTCTGATTTCATGATGGTGATAACCGATTTATCCAGCTTCCAGAAATCAGCTACTTTATAAACCAGTTCGAGAATGCTCATGGTATCCGGCCCGGAAAGATGGAAAATACCGCTTGCCTCTTTATCCGCAATGGCGATGCAGCCATCGGCCAGATCTTCGGAAAGAGTCGGTGACCGGAACTGATCATCGATCACATTAATCTTTTGCCCCTTGCCCAAGGCATCCTTGGCCCAAAGCACAATATTGGACCGGCTCATTTTATCGACAATGCCATAAACGATAATGGTGCGGGCAATGGCCCATTTAAGCTTGCTGGCTTCTACCACCTTTTCAGATTCAAGCTTGGACCAGGCATAATAGCTCAGTGGATTGGGCTGATCTTCTTCCTTGTAAGGACCCTGGAGTCCGTCAAAGATAAAGTCGGTGCTCAGGTGTATGAGCTGACTATGAGGCACCAGTGTTTCCATGGCTTTGACAATCGATTGAACCGCTGTCACATTCAATGCCAGACAGCCTTCTTTATCCGTTTCGCAGGCATCGACATTGGTCATCGCTGCGGTATTGATCACTACATCCGGTTTATATTTTCCGATGATGCGTTTTACTTCCTCGGCATTGGTAAGGTCGAGTGCCTCATACACATAACCTTTCTGCATCTGCATGCGGTTTTCTCCTTTGGAGACGGCAATCGTTTCTACATCCTTTCGTTTGGTCAGCGCCAGAATAAGTTTTTGCCCGAGCAGTCCGTTTGAACCGGTAACCAGAATCTTTTTCGATGGTGTCATGCGTTGGAAGAGGATTTTTCTGAAAAAAGCACTTTAAGTTTACTGATCTGCTCTGCGGTTCCAAGCACAAAGAGCTTGGCATCATGACTCATAACCGTATCCGGAGAAGGGTTGATCACATATTCGCCTCCGGTGGTTTTAAAGCCAACGATATTCGCTCCGGATCTGTTTCGGATCTCCAAATCCTTGATAGATCTGTTTTTATAGTCGGACGAAAGATTTTCAAAAGTAATTTCTTCGAGTTTAATATTATCACCTCCCTGTCCGGTGATATAGTCGAGGAATTCCATCACATCCGGCTTAAGAACCAGGGAGGCCATATGGGCTCCTCCGATTTTATCGGGCATGATCACATTATCGGCACCGGCTGTTTTCAGCTTCTTATCTGAATTCTCATTGGAAGCTCTGCTGATAATGGTGAGTTTGGAATTGAGAGCTCTTGCTGAAAGCACGATGAAGAGGTTGTCGGCATCCAGAGGAAGGGTGGTGATGAGAGACTTGGCTTTGAGCACTCCTGCACGCAGGAGCACTTCATCATGCGTTGCATCACCAACAAGAATCAGTTCTTTGTAGCGGGTGCTCATCAAATCAACCACCGGCTGTTTTTCTTCGATGACTACAAACCGCTGGTTATGGTTTTTAAGGACATGGGCGGCTTCCTTTCCATTCCGTCCATAACCACAGATGATGACATGGTTTTCTAATTTTTCAATTGCTGAGTTCAAGCGCCGGTCTTTGAAATACTGGTTAAAGTCACCATCCGAAAATGCCCTGGATATGCTAAAGATGGCATTGGCAAATGTACCAAAACTGCTGATGATTAGAAAAGCAGTAAATAACCGGCCCACATCACTCAGTGGATGAACTTCCCCGAAGCCCACAGTGCCTACTGTAATGATGGTCATGTAGAAGGCATCGAAGAAATTGAAATGCTCGATGAGCATATAACCGGCAATCCCCACCAGGATAGTAAGGATGATCAGGCCAACAGCAAAATATAGTTTACGGAAAATAAGGAAGGTCCTCATGACTGAGGTTAAAAATACAAATTAATCGGGTTCAGAGCTCCCAGATGCTCCTGCGTCGGGAGCGGTTGGGTTTGAAGGCCTCCTTATGCTCTAGCACAAAGGCCATGATGAAGTAGATGATGATCGGAGAACCAAAGGTAAAGAAGGAGAGATACACAAAATACATCCGTATATGCGAAGCTTTAATGCCCAGCTTATCACCCCACCAAACACATACGCCAAAAGCCTGACTTTCGAACCAGAGACGAATCTTGTCTATCATGAACCTGTTGGATTAACCCTGTAAAGTTAATGGTTTTTTTCTTTTATGAAACACTCAGTTCTTTACAGCATCCATTTCTTTTTTCAACAGATCTCTTCCAATGGCACAATCGAGACATCGTTTCGATACGCAATAACTTTCCCGCAGTTCATACAAGGCCTGTGACCGGCCCCCATCCAGAGCGGTCAGTCCCACTGCCTGCCAGCTTCGCATGACATGATTATTTTCGGGTTTTACCCGAGTGAGTAGGTTCAATGCATCATTACCAGCATGAAATTCACCTTTCTCTCTTCCGTAAACAAATAGAAAAGGGGCTACGGTATTGATAATGATGTTTTCTATGCTTTCCTCCCCTATATATTTAAGACCCTTGGGAGATTCAGACTCAAAGCTGTAATGGGTTTTCCAGAATTCAGAAACTCCTGAACTAAAGAGGCCTTTTAATCCGTCCAGGTCAGGAGCATCGAGCACCCGGGAGAAAAAGGGATTGGTATGATGGAAAAGCTTGGCAAACTGAGCAATACGGATGGTTGGAAAGTTCAGGGGCCTGAGGCGCAGGAATTTCCACAAGCTACCGTCCATGCTCATCAGCCGGTGTTTCTTAGCCAGAAATTGATATTCTGCCTGGAGCCTCTGTGCATAGGATTCTTTCAGTTGTTTATCCAGCATCCCTGCCTGTCCGAAGAAGAGGGCTTCCAGGATGAAGAGATTATCGGCATAGCGATACAGAAGAGTCAGGGGCAAGGCTTTGGCAAGTAATTCAAAAGGGATGGCATTGATCCGGAACCCGAAGTTCCTTGCAAGTTGGAGGTAAAAGGATTCTTCCCAGTTGTGATGATTGAGCTCCAGAGAGGAGACGATCCGGTTTGCTTTTCGTTCCAGCCGCTCCACCAACAGTCGCTCCATCCACGATTCAAGAGTTATCCGGTCAGCCTCTCCGGCTTGGGTCCCACAAGGGTTCCAGGTATTGCTCGACTGGAAATCCAGATATTTCTTGTACTGGGCGGCTTCTATTCTACCTGTAAGTTCCAGTGTCGGGATCAGCTTTCCTTCTTTATTCCGGATCGGCACATCGGCTTCATGCACAACGTGAAGAATAATATTACTGTATGCTTTATCAGAGGGATGCCGGTGCTTGAACCAGTCGGATGAACAGATATGAATCTCTACATTCCCTGCCCACTGGGTCTGACCTATCCGGATCCTGGCATTGAAGAAATCGGGGCCTGCATCGGTATTGCCTTCTCCGGGACGAAGGACTTCCAACCGCTCCCCTTCGGTAGTTTCAAGGTTCTGTTGGTTAAAGCTTCTGAACTTCCAGATATAATGTAAAAACTCTTCAGTCATCTCAGCAGTTTGCACCGAAAATTAGGGTTGAGATCCTTAAAAAGAAAGTACTTTTGATTTATCTTCGATTCAACTTCATACTCATTCTTATGCTTCGCTCCTTCTTTTTAATTATTCTTTTAGGAAGTCTTACTCATAAAAAAGCTTTTGCACAATCAACCCCTTCAACACCTACCGATACTACCGAGAAGCATTTAAAAGCAATTGAAGAAATGCCTGAATATCCGGGTGGGACGGAAGCACTTTACCGTTTTATTATAGAAAACTTGCAATATCCATCCCGTTCAAACAAAAAAGGGATTCAAGGAACTATTTATCTGAGTTTCATAGTAGAGCTGAACGGGGAAATTACCAGCATCCGTATTGTGAAGAGTGTGGAAGGAGGAGCGGAGCTGGAACAGGAAGCTATCCGGGTGATTGGCCTTATGCCCCGGTGGAAAGCAGGGACAGTTGATGGAAAACCCGCGAGGGCTCAGTTCACACTGCCGATAAAATATGTATTAACAGAAAATCACGCCGGTAGAAGAAAGAGATCCGGTAATTAACCTGGGGAACGAAGACTATTTTTATGTTTTGGTCTGATCTAATTATGGAATCAAGCCCGCCATTTCTTGCTGCATCTTCCTCGATTCCTCCCCTGCTTTCAAAGCAAAATCCTCTCCGGAAGAAGCATAAATAATGCTTCGGGAAGCATTGATCAGCAACCCGCAGTCTTTATTCATTCCATACTTCACGACTTCTGCAAGGCTGCCTCCCTGTGCTCCAACGCCGGGAATGAGGAGAAAATGATCGGGGATATGTTTTCGGATTTCAACCAGCATCTCCGCCTGGGTTGCTCCCACCACATACATCATATTATCAGCATTCCCCCATTTGGAGGAGGCCTTCAGCACTTTCACAAATAAGGGGTCCTCTCCTGTTTTCAAAGTCTGAAAATCAAAAGCTCCTTTGTTCGAAGTAAGCGCAAGCAAGATCACCCATTTGCCAGCGTGACCAAGAAAAGGCATCACACTGTCTTCACCCATGTATGGAGCCACTGTTATAGAGTCAAACCCGAGGTCGTCAAAAAATGCTTTTGCATAGAGCGCGGAAGTATTTCCAATGTCTCCTCTTTTTGCATCTGCAATAGACAGATGATCGGGACAAGTCTTCCTCAGGTAATTGGCGGTCTTCAAAAGACTCTGCCAGCCTTTCGCTCCCTGAGCTTCATAGAATGCGGAATTGGGTTTGAAGGAAACACAATAATCACGGCAGGCGTCAATAATCTGTTTGTTGAATTCAAAAATAGGATCTTCGGTTTTCAGAAGATGTGGGGGCATTTTCTCCAGATCGGGATCCAGTCCCACGCATAAAAAAGATTTCTTCTTTCTGATCTGTGCAATAAGTTCGGTTCGGGTCATTCCTCGATTTTATTAATTGAAGTGAAAGAAGAAGAAGACCATCGCTATCCATTCCCGCCTTCTGTTTCCTCCATTGCAAATGATCATAATTTGGTTTGATAGGGCAGTGAACTACATTCAGGCCAGTATTCCGCCTTCTTTCAATCGCTCCGCATTCTCTGCAAGCTGCAATGCATCAATCATCTCCTGAATATCTCCATTCATAAAATTAGGCAGGTTATGAATGGTCATATTGATGCGGTGATCGGTGATCCGGCTCTGAGGGTAATTGTAAGTCCTCACTTTCTCCGACCGGTCGCCGGTAGCCACCATCGTCTTTCTTCTTTTGCTGGCAGCTTCGTTATGTTTGGCAAGTTCTAACTCATACAACTTGGTACGAAGCATATTCATCGCTCTCTCCCTGTTTCCAAGCTGAGAGCGCTCTACCTGACAGACCACTACCAATCCGGATGGCTTGTGAGTAAGCTGTACTTTCGTTTCCACTTTATTGACGTTCTGCCCCCCTGCTCCACCGGAACGGGAGGTTTGCATTTCAATATCAGCCGGGTTGAGCACCACATCCACCTCTTCTGCTTCGGGCATTACAATGACGGTAGCGGCTGAAGTGTGCACTCTTCCCTGCGTCTCTGTCTGAGGCACCCTTTGCACCCGATGCACTCCCGATTCAAATTTGAGAGTGCCATAAGGATTCTCCCCACTTACTTCAAAAATGATTTCTTTATATCCTCCAGCAGTTCCCGCGGAGCTGTCGATTACCTCCAGCTTTAATCCTTTGTTATCGCAATATTTGGAGTACATACGGAAGAGGTCTCCTGCAAAAATGCTGGCTTCATCACCTCCTGTACCTGCCCGAAGCTCCACAATGGCATTCTTACTATCTTCCGGATCTTTGGGAACAAGGAGGTTACGTATTTCAGGTTCGATTTTTTCTTTGCGGCTGTTTAATTCCTCGAGTTCGGCCTTGGCCATAGAGCGGAATTCTTCATCTTTCTCCGTCATCAACACAGCCTTGGCAGATTCTATATTTTCAAGGAGATTTTTGTATTCATGATAGGCATTTACAATCACCTTCAGGTCTTTGTATTCCTTATTGAGTTTGGTAAACTGTTTCATATCTGATATCACTTTTGGATCAGATATCAACCGCTCCACATCGTCCCAGCGGTCTTTAATGGCTCTTAGCTTGTCTAGCATGCTACAAATGTAGGGAAAAGTTGACCTCCTTTATCAGGCCTGTACCTGCGTAAATTCCAATTATTCGGAGCAGTCGGATGTTCCGTGATAAAAGAAAGCCCTGTTCCCCGATAACCGGGGAGCAGGGCTTTGATTGTTCTTTCACAGAAACTGAAACAGCTACTTATTTCTTTTTCTCTGGTGCTGGTTTATCTTTAGCAGCGGCATCCTTGTTAGCCTTATACCTCATATCCGGAGTCCCATCTTTCTTGGTTGGGCCTGGGGCAGGCTTGGCGGCTTCTTTATTTTCTTTATAACGTTTGTCGGGTGTTCCGTCTTTCTTAGTCGGTCCGGCAGCGGGTTTATCAGTTGTTTTTGCAGGTTCTTTTTGTGCGGTTGTTCCTTTAGGGGCCGCTTTCGGTGCTGCTTTTTTATCGGCCTGGGCAAAGCTCAGGTTCATACCGATCACTAGAGCAACGAGGAAGGTGAGGATCTTTTTCATTTTTGTAGATTTAGTTTGATTAAGATTAGCAAACATTGGACCAAAATTAAGATTTTCTTACTGAATCCAGGCTCCTGGCCTTCGTTATCTCAGGAGTGGTATTCGAATTTTCCTTTTTCGGAACTGATCCGGAGCAATTTCCCTGCGGAAGAAGCCTCCACACGTCCGATAATCTGTGCATCAATCTCAAATGATTTGGAGATGCGTATCAAATCATCTGCTATTGCTTCTGGGACATAGAGTTCCATCAGGTGACCCATATTGAATACTTTATACATCTCTTCCCAGGGAGTTCCACTTTGCTCTTGTATCATTTGGAACAAGGGAGGAACAGGAAATAAATTATCTTTTATAATACAAAGGTTCTCCACAAAATGCAACACCTTCGTCTGACCTCCCCCACTGCAGTGCACCATTCCGTGAACGGAAGTCCGATGTTTTTCAAGCATCGCTTTGATGACAGGAGCATACGTACGGGTTGGGGAAAGAACCAGTTTTGCTGCTTCTACTTGCTCCGTCTTCCCATTTACCTCCACATTCACAAGGTCTCTCAGCTTCATCTTCCCACTATAAATCAGGTTCTCTGGAACGGCAGCATCAAAGCTCTGAGGGTATTTTGTTGCGAGTGCTTTTTCAAATACATCGTGACGGGCGGAAGTGAGCCCGTTACTGCCCATGCCTCCGTTGTATTCTTTCTCATAAGAGGCTTTTCCGGAGGATGCCAGTCCAACGATCACATCACCAGCTTGAATGCGACTGTTATCGATCACCTCGCTTCTCTTCATTCTGCAAACTACGGTAGAATCAACGATGATGGTTCTCACGAGGTCTCCAACATCTGCAGTCTCTCCTCCAGTTGAATGAATTCCCATTCCATGTGCTCTCAAAGTCTTCAGCACCTCTTCGGTTCCCTGAATAATGGCTGTAATAACTTCTCCGGGAATCAGGTTTTTATTCCGTCCTATGGTAGAGGAGAGCAAGATATTATCGAGGGCACCTACACAGAGCAGGTCATCTGTATTCATAACGATAGCATCCTGGGCAATACCTTTCCAAACATCCAGGTCTGCCGTTTCCTTCCAGTACATATAAGCCAGGGAGGATTTTGTTCCAGCACCATCGGCATGCATGACCACACAATACGATTCATCGTTGCCGAGAAAATCAGGCACTATTTTGCAGAATGATTTGGGGAATAGTCCCTTGTCAATGCCTTTAATGGCATTATGTACATCTTCCTTCCCGGCCGAGACACCACGTTGATTGTACTTGAGATCGCTCATCGTTTGCTTAAAATAGAAGATCACGCCGGGGCGTGATCTTCAAAGATAATTGAAATAAACGTTTCCGGTTTATTTAGGTTTCTTCTTGTCGTCTTTTGGTGCAGGCGGAGGTGTGGTTGCCTTAGGAGCATCTGTTTTAGGAGCGTCAGTCTTAGGATCGGTGGTAGTTGACTTATCATCCGTTCCTTCTACATCGGTTCCTTTGTCTGTTCCGTAATCTTCCTGAGTTCCGAGAACCTTAGGAACGATAATGGCACGGTCTGTTTTAGGTGCATTCGGATCCACGAAATCTGTTTTCAATACACGGATCACCGTACGACGGTTTTTCTGGTGCATCGCTTCTCTTTCTTGTTCTGTCTTGAGGGCAGCAATTTCTTTATCCGAGTATTTCAATTGTTTCTCACCATATCCTTTAGGAACGATACGGGCAGGGTTCATGTGCTTTTCGTCCACGAGGTAATCGTAGCATGACTTAGCACGTGCCTGAGACAGTGTTAAGTTCGCAGCATCAGAACCACGGGAGTCGGTGTGGGCAGCCAGTTCAATAACCAGTGTAGGGTTATCGGTCAGCAGGGTTACGAGATAGTTCAGAGAATCTTTGGATTCAGAACGGAGCGTTGCTTTTGCAAGGTCATACTGTACCTCCGGGAAACGAATTTCTTTTTCGAAAGGAGCCAAACAGAAATCTTTCTTGTATACTTTGCTTGCTTCTTCACCAACGGTGGTCAGCTTTCCTTTTTCCCCTTCAGGAAGGTTGAAATAACCTTGTGCGAATGTGCTGGATGTTTTATCAGCAAAAACCATGATTACGTAAGAAACGTTTTGGTTCAGTTTGAATTTGTAGTAACCTGCTTTGTCGGTACGCTCTTCGAGGGAAGAACCATCAGAGCCGGTCATACGAACCGCAACACCTTGCAGTGGAACTTTGTTTTTACAGTCAGTGATCACACCATCCAGAGAGAATTCAAGTGGTGGCAGGATGAAAGACCAGATATCACTCATTCCTTTTGTTCCTTCCCGGTCTGAAGAGAAGTAACCTTTTTCTTTCTTACCATCAAATACAATTCCGAAGTCGTCTTTCGCAGAGTTCATCGGGTATTTTAAGTTGGTAGGGTTCTGCCACTCCCATTTATCTTTTGATTTTTTCTCCGCTTTGTAAATATCATATCCACCCATTCCAAGCAGACCATCGGAAGAATAGTAGAGTGAACCGTCTTCATGGATATAAGGCCATGCTTCTTTACCAGGGGTATTGATGTTTGGACCGAGGTTAACAGGTTTGCTCCAGATCTTGCTCTTCTTATCGAATGTGGAGATAAACAAATCGCAATTGTCTTTGTCTCCTGTGTTAAAGTCTGAGCAGTATACCATAACAGATTCATCAGGGCTCAATGTTGGGTGACGGAAGTTCCACATGAAGGAGCTATCGAGGCTGAATGTGATAGGATTTGCATCCGCTTCCCAGCTATTTCCTTTTTTAGTAGCCATAAATATGGCACAGGTTACAACTTCTTTTTTGTTCTTTCCGCAACGGGTAAAATACATGTGATCGCCTTTTGCGTTCATCCAGCAGCTTCCTTCTGTTGCAGCCGTGTTTACTGTACCTGCTACCGGGCTTGGAGCGCTCCATTTACCGTTCTTGTCCACTTTCGTTTCAAAGATATCAGGGAAAAGCATTCCGGTCTTGGTATCGATAGTTGTTCCTCCGGCAGCACCTTCTCTTCTGGAAGTAAATACCAGGGAAAGGTGTTTTTTATCTTCCCAGTATGGAGAGAAGTCATCTTCTTTTCCATTGATCTGGGCCATGTTTTCAATTTTGTAACGGGTTGGATTGTCTTTCCATTTCTGGGCTATTTCAGAAGACTTCACCCCATTCTCTCCTTTAGGATCGGAAGGTACGGCAGCTTTGTAAGCATTGAATTCTATAATTGCTTCGTCATAACGCTCTGCTTTTTTAAGCGCTTCGGCACGGTAGAGGTGAGCCTTTGGATCAGGATATTTTGCTTTGATGGCTTTGCTATACCAGCTTTCTTCTTGTTTGTTATCATAAATAAACCTGTAACATTCTGCAACCATATACGTACAACGAGCTTTCTCCTCTTTCTTTTTCACCTTCGGAAGAGCCTTCTTGTAAAGCTCTATCGCGTTGTAGTATTGCTTGTTTTTGTAAGCCAGATCTGCGTCTTTTACAAAATTCTTTTGTGCAAATGCAGATCCAAAAGAGAAAGCAAGCAACACAAACGTAAATGCGAATATTCTAAGTAGTTTCATATCCTGATGACTTGTTTGTTTACGATTGGTGTTTTACGATTGGGGTTAATGGGTGCTAAAATAATTAATTATTCCTGAGAAAAAAAAAATATCGGTGTTTTGAGGAAAAATACCTCTTTCTCACCCTCTTTTCAGGCAAATTCGTCTGTTTTTCGACACGACACCATCCATTAAATCAGATTTACCCCAAACACTTTATCTTCCCGAGATATAAATTTATTTTGTAAAAAGCAGTTCCCGGTACTTCGGAAGAGGCCAGTTTTCATCATCGATGATCAGTTCCAGCTTATCTACATGGTATCTGATTTCTTCAAAATGAGTCTTTACTTTCTCACAATACGCTTCTGCCTGTTTCTTGTGGTCTTCAATGATATTTGCATTTTTGCGTTCCTCGATCATTGTATCCACATGATTTTTGATGGTTCCGAGGTGGTCTGAGATTTCCATGATGATTTGCAGCTGAGGCCCTGCTACTTTCTCGAAATTTTTGCTGTCGAGGATACTCTTCAGTCCGGATACATTGTCTACCAGCACCTTCTGGTATTTAATAGCGGTGGGGATAATCTGGTTCATCGCCAGATCAGCCATCACCCGGCTTTCAATCTGAATTTTCTTGGTATAATTCTCCAGATAAATAGCATGACGTGCCTCCTGCTCCCGGTGAGTCATTATATTATGCCTTTCGAACAGCGCTATTGCTGATTTGCTGATATAGGCATCCAGCGCTGCAGGAGTAGTGTTGAAGTTGTTCAGTCCGCGTTTTTTTGCTTCCTGCTTCCAGTCATCCCCATATCCGTTACCTTCAAAAAGAATCTTCTTGGATTTCTTAATATAATCCACCAAAATCTGGAAGATGGCTTCGTCTTTTTCAACCCCGCTTTCCAGCAAACGCTCCACATCTTTCTTGAAGAGCGTCAGCTGATCGGCCATGATTGCATTCAGGACGGTCATGGCTCCTGCACAGTTGGCCGAAGAACCCACGGCACGGAATTCAAATTTGTTTCCTGTAAAAGCAAACGGAGAAGTACGGTTCCGGTCGGTATTATCGAGAAGAATATCGGGAATCTTACCGATGTCCAGCTTCAGTGCGGTCTTTTCATCCGGAGTCATTTTACCTGATTTAACTCTTTTCTCCAGATCCTCCATGATCTGTGTGAGCTGGCTTCCGATAAAGATACTCATGATAGCCGGAGGAGCTTCGTTTGCACCAAGACGATGGTCATTGCTTGCGGATGCGATGGATGCACGAAGCAGGTCGGCATTATCGTGTACGGCTTTTATTGTATTAATAAAAAAGGCAAGAAACTGCAAGTTAGTCTTCGGTGTCTTACCTGGAGAAAGGAGGTTCTTGCCGGTGTTCGTACCCAGACTCCAGTTATTGTGTTTACCACTTCCGTTCACTCCGGCATAGGGTTTTTCATGAAGCAATACCCGGAAGTTATGACTCCTGGCAACCTTCTCCATTACATCCATCAGCAACTGGTTGTGATCCACGGCGAGGTTACATTCTTCGAAAACGGGTGCACACTCAAACTGGTTTGGTGCAACTTCATTGTGACGGGTTTTAACCGGAATGCCCAAGAGCCAGGCTTGCTTTTCAAAATCTCTCATAAATTCAGTGGCTCTTTCCGGTATAGAGCCGAAGTAATGGTCTTCAAGTTGCTGACCTTTGGCAGGAGCATGTCCAAAGAGGGTCCTCCCGGTCATCAACAGATCCGGGCGGGCGTTAAACAAAGCGGTATCCACCAGGAAATATTCCTGCTCCCAGCCGAGTGTGGCTGTAACTTTGGTGACATTCTTATCGAAGTACTGACACACATCCGTAGCCGCTTTATCCAGAGCACTGAGAGCTTTGAGCAGTGGTGTTTTGAAATCGAGCGATTCACCAGTATAGGAAACAAAAATCGTAGGAATACAAAGGGTAGAGCCAATAAGAAATGCAGGTGAGGTAGGATCCCAGGCAGTATAACCTCTTGCTTCAAAGGTGTTCCGTATTCCTCCGCTTGGGAAAGAAGAAGCATCCGGCTCCTGCTGAACCAGCTGGCCTCCTCCGAATGTTTCCATAGCTTTTCCATTTTCAATCGGTGTAAAAAAAGCATCATGCTTCTCAGCTGTCGTTCCTGTCAAAGGCTGGAACCAGTGAGTATAATGAGTAGCACCTTTAGCCATCGCCCAAGCCTTCATACTATTCGATACCTGTTCAGCCATCTTCCGGTCTATCTTTGTTCCGCTCTCCATCGCACTCATCACACTTACAAAGGCTTCTTCACTCAGATACTTCCGCATCTCCTCCTTACCGAATACATTTTGTCCGAAAAAATCTGAAACTTTATCGGAAGGCAGTTTAACTTCGATGGGGGTACGGCTGAGTACCTCTTCCAGTGCTCTGAATCTGTGAATGGCCATTGTTGGGAGGGTTTAGTGTTTATATTTTCGGGTGAATCGTAGTTTTCATCTTTATTCGCACCCAAAAGTATTCATTTTTCAAGCCCCTCTTTAAAAAATGCATTATTTTTTATTAACCCCCCTCCATTTTAGTTAATCATACTCCATAAAACATGATTTTATTTTATCCACCCCCCTATTTTTATAGGGCTCATAAACAAATTGTTGCTTTTTATATAAATGTAAACCAGAGATTAGACGGGATGAAAAAAGGTGAATATATGGAAATCAGCCTATTAGGCATTCCAGCAAGTGGAGGGTAAGAAAAGACGATGGTTTGAGAATTGGTTCAGTGTTGATCTTTAGAAGGATCTTTCTTTTCTTCAGGTGCATCCGCACGAATCAGCTGAGGAGTGGGCTGAGGTGTTGGGGGTTCCGTATTCGAGTGTGAAGTAACCACCGGTGGAGCAGATGGGTCTTCTTTCAGATTCTGATCAAAATTTTTCAAAGCCTGGTCAACATTGGCATGACGTTCGATTTCCGTCACACTTTTCTGAATTTCATCCTGAATATTGCCTGCAGCAGCTTTAAACTCCCGCATGCCTTTGCCCAGTACACGTGCCACTTCAGGGATTTTTTTCCCACCGAAGAATATGATGATTACGAAAACAATCAGCATGACCTCGCCGGTACCCAGGCTTTCTAAAAATAAAAGGGGGAAATGCATGCTCATGAGTACAAAGGTACATAAACGAAAAGATCCCGCTTAAAAGCGGGACCTTTTTATTTATGATTAAAATCAAAAGATTTTATTTTTTCACCAGAGCATCATCCTTCTTATCAAAATCCACTACAATTGGAGTAGCGATACAGAGTGAAGAATACGTTCCGATAACGACACCAATCAACAATGCAAAGGCAAAACCTCTGATTACATCCCCACCGAAGATAAAGATGGCAAGCAGTACGAAGAAGGTAATGGCTGAGGTATTGATCGTACGTGTCAGGGTACTGTTCAATGCATAATTGATCATGCTGTGTTGTTCGGTCTTGGTCATGCTTTGTTTCTGGGTCAGGAATTCCCTGATCCTGTCAAATACAACCACCGTATCCGTCATGGAATAACCCATTACGGTCAACAGTGCAGCAACGAAGTCCTGTCCAATTTCCAGAGAGAATGGAAGAATACCGTCGAAGATGACATAGCAGGACATAACCACCAGTACATCGTGGAACAGAGCCGCAACAGCACCCAGTCCATACTGCCATTTCTTGAATCGTACCAGGATGAACAGGAACATCAGGATACAGGAGAAGAAGATCGCAAGCAGGGAAGCATAAACGATGTCTTTTGCAATGGATGGTCCGACCTTGACGGAGGCCATGACTTGGCTCATCTTAAAGTCGGGCTGAATGGTTTTCAATCCTGTTTCCAGAGCTTTTTCAACCTTATCATCCACTGCGGGTCCGTTTTCAGTGATCAGGTAAGTGGTGGTCACCTTTACCTGATTGGAAGACCCGAAAGTCTTTACTTCCGGTTCCGCACCGAAGCTCACTTTAAGCGCATTTCTGACTCCTTCAACACTTACGGGTTTGTCAAAACGGATCTGATAAGTACGTCCGCCCTGGAAATCAACTCCCAGATTGAATCCTCCTTTTTTCACGAAGAAGATCAGTCCAATGAGGATGATCGTAGAAGAGAAGATATAGAAATATTTCCGTTTCCCTACAAAATCAAATTTCGCATTACGGAGCAGGTTTTCTGTAGCCGGAACGGAGAACTTGATAGAAGCATTGGGTTTCTTCAGCATCCGGTCGAAGATGATCCGGGAGATAAAGATGGCGCAGAAAAGTGAGGAAAGGATACCTATTATAAGAGTAGTTGCAAAACCCTGAACGGGTCCGCTTCCGAAGATGAAGAGGATCACTCCCAGAATAAGGGTGGTTAAGTTGGAGTCCAGAATGGATGACATTGCATGTTTGTAACCTTCAGATACAGCCAGGCTGATTCCTTTTCCTTCCCGGAGTTCTTCCCTTACACGTTCAAAGATCAGGATATTCGCATCTACAGATAATGCAATGGTAAGCACGATACCGGCAATACCAGGAAGGGTCAGGATCGCTCCCAGGGAAGTCAATACACCCATGATGAAGAATACGTTCACCAACAGTGCAATGTCGGCTACAATTCCTGCACGATTGTAGTAAAACGCCATGTAGATCAATACCACAATAAGGGCTACAATAAAGGAAAGAAGTCCGTTATTGATTGCTTCCTGACCTAAGGTAGGACCCACTACTGTTTCCTGAACAATACGGGCAGGAGCAGGCAGCTTACCAATAGCCAGTACGTTTACAAGGTCATTCGCTTCGTTGATCGTGAAGTTGCCGGTGATGGAAGAACGACCGTTTGGAATTTCTCCGTTAACCCTCGGTGCTGAGTACACATTATTATCCAGTACGATGGCAATACACTTATTGATATTTGCCTTGGTCAATATTCTCCAACGGTTAGCTCCGTCGGCGTTCATGGTCATCGAGATTTCAGGGTTACCTCCGCTTTGCTGGTTAAATTCAGTACGGGTGTCAGTAACCACGTCCCCTTCGAGGGCGGCTCTGCCGTCACGGTTGGTTACGCGGATCGCATAAAGCTCATGTGCGGTAGATCCTTTCATAGGTTTAACACCCCAGAAAAACCGGACATTTGGAGGCAGGATCTGCGTTACCCGTTTCATATGGAGGTAAGCATTTACTTTGCCTGTATCTTTTGCTGCAGCAAAACCGACAACAGGTCCGGGCTGTGGAACATAATTATTGTTCTTATCACGGCCCAGGTTAAGCTGGAATATAGTCAGAAGAGGATGATTCTTCTGGCTTTCTGCCAGATTTTCTTTTCCTCCTTTAAGCTTTCCTGCTTTGGAAGTATCTTTCTTTTCTTTGCTGGCAAGCTGATCAGCAAGTGATTTCCCTTTGGAAGCGGTATCCTTAACCGCTGTTGTTACCGTATCTTTTACGGCAATTTCTTTCCCGTGTTTGTCTTTCTTCGGTTTCACCTTGGCATCCACAACCGCTTTATCATCAGCCTTGGTGCTATCTTTCTTTTCAACCTTGGTGCTGTCTCCTCCGTTCAGCATTTTACCGAGTTTCTCATCGGCCGAAATGAGGGCATTATCCAACTCTCCACTTTCGAAAGTTTCCCAGAACTCCAGATTCGCTGTTCCCTGAAGGAGTTTACGCACCCGATTCTTGTCTTTTACACCTGGAAGTTCGATCAGGATACGACCAGAATTTCCCATCAGCTGAATGCTTGGCTGTGCCACACCGAATTTATTGATACGCTGCTCGAGGATAAGCTTGGCACGTTTCACGGCATCATTCGATTCGTTCGAAAGCACTTTCAATACTTCCTGATTGGTGGAATTAAAAGGGATTTTGGTTTTAAGCTCTACAGTCTGGAAGAAAGCAGAGAGTTTAGCATTAGGGCTGTTTTTTTCAAATGCTTTCCCGAACAGTTCAACAAAAGTTCCCTGTTGGGATTTAGACATTTCAATAGCATCGCTAACCGATTTGTTGAATTCTGGAGAAGGGTTGTAATTGCTCATGGCCCGGATAATTTCAGGAACTGAAATTTCCATGGTTACGTTCATACCTCCTTTAAGGTCAAGACCCAGGTTGATGGCGTGCTGGCGAACCTGTGCACCGGTATATTTTATTAATCCGAGGTTATATACATTTTCGTTTGCAATAGAATCGCTCAGGTAGAACTCTTCACGACGGGAACGAACAGAATCTAGATACGATTTTATCATGACCTGATCTCCGTGACAAGCACGGTTAGCACTATCCACAATAACTTTACGGCTGGAATACTCCTCCGCGTAAGCCTTTGCATCTTTATCAATGCCATTCGAAACGAACGTAAAGGAAAGGTAGAACAAACATGACAGGGCCATTAAAACAGTAAACACCCTGATTGCACCTCTTAAATTTTGCATATCGATATAAAATTTATTTAAAACAAAACAAGCTTACTTCCTATTTCTCAGGAACCTGTCTGAAAAAATTGAAGGTTGCAAATATAGAATTTCAATCATTATCAACCAACTTTACTTTATTGCACCGATATAGCTTCGATTTTGTTAATTTCAATGAACAATGAGCTGTTTTTCGTCTTCATTCTACCCGTTTTTCGTTAATTTTGAAGCAAATGGTTTAATTTGAATGATTCCCAAACGGATCTTTAGCCTCCTTCCCTTCCTTATAGTATGTCAATCCTCTTTTTCCCAGATGAGTTTTCGGAGAAATGATTCCATTCCTGTGGTCTATGGAACGGATACACTTCCCAATGCCTGGACCGGGGGACTGAATTTCTGTCAGTTTTCTGAAATAGATCTGAATCTCGATGGGATCACCGATTTAGTTGTCTTCGACCGTCAGGGTACCAATGGAGGCCGCATTACCTGCTTTCTGAATAAAGGCACACCGAATAAAGTATCTTACGTTAATGCTCCGGAATATGTTTTTAAGTTTCCTCCTATTCAGCAATGGATGTTGCTGGCAGATTATAACTGCGATGGCAAAGCAGATATCTTTACCCACACCACCTTCGGCATAATGGTCTACGAAAACACCTCTACCATTGGTGGTGGTTTATCTTTCCGTCTGGCAACAGGTCTGGTGTATTCGGATTACGGAAGCGGAACAGTCACAAATCTGTATGTGAGCACGGCAGATATGCCCGCTATTGTTGACGTGGATGGAGATGGAGACCTCGATATCATAACCTATTGCATTACCCCAACCGGTGTTGAATACCATAAAAACATGTCGATGGAACGCTATGGACGATGCGACAGCTTGAATGCTTTTGTCTTAGACCACAATTGCTGGGGTGCATATTCAGATAACGGAACCAATTGTCAGAATTATATTACGACTGGTGTTTCCCCATGTCCCATAAACCGTTATGCAGAACCCGATACCACCCACGCCATGGAGAAACATAGCGGAAACTGTATTCTATGCTTCGAAGCCGACGGAGATAAAGATAAGGACATTATGATCGGACATGTCGGCTGCCCGAACATGACGGAGATGAATAATATAGGTGACACTGCCGCCGCTATCTTCATCAACCCGGATTATACTTTTCCTTCTTATGATGTGCCTTTGAATATGAATGTCTTTCCCTGCGGGTATCTTGCCGATGTAGACAACGACGGGAGAAAAGACGTCCTTTTCAGTCCTAATAACGAGCAGGAAGGTGCGGCGGAGGATTTACAAAGTGTTGCCTGGTATAAGAATGTGGGCACAGCTGACTCAACGATTTTAAGATTTCAGCAAAACAACTTTCTTCAGAGTCAGATGATTGATGTGGGAGAAGGGGCCTTCCCTGTGCTTCATGATTATGATGGTGATGGTCTCGCCGATTTATTCATCGGAAATTTCGGGTACTTCCATCCTGATACAACCCGGCCTATGATTGCCTGCTTCAGAAATACAGGAACTTCCACACATCCTGCCTTTACACTGGTGACCCGCGATTTTGCAGGCGTCTCTGCTGCACTTCGAGGACTTACAGAATTTGCACTGACTTTCGGTGATTTGGATGGAGATGGAGATGCCGACCTGGTGGTGGGTGATTACCAGGGTCATCTCTATTACTTCGAGAAGTTCCCCGGTGCGCCTGATAACTATGTCTATCAACCTGGCTTTTTTCCGAATATCCATGTGGGTGGTTATGCCACTCCTCAGCTTATTGATCTGAACAGAGATGGGAAACTGGACCTCGTCGTAGGGGCACGGAATGGAAGGATTTACTATTATCAGAACACTGGCACTGCCACGAGTCCTACCTTTTCTGCCACTCCGACATCCGACTCTCTCGGTCGAATAAGCACTATAAAGACAGGCTATGTAACCGGTTATGCGGCCCCGTTCTTTTACGAGGAAGCAGGGTCCTACAAACTGCTGATTGGAGAAGAAAGTGGAATCATACGGAAATATGGAAATATTGATGGAAACCTCAACGGCGCTTTCACCCTGCTTGACCCACTCGTAGCTTACATAGGTGAAGGGGAACGCTCTGTGCCTTTTGGTTATGACCTGAACGGAGACGGAATTATGGATATGATGGTCGGAAATTTCTCAGGCGGTGTTGAGTTTTATGCTGGCAGTAACGCATTAGGGGTATTTAACTATCAGCCTCCAGCCAGTTTCGACTTCTCCTTTATTCCAAACCCTGCCGAAAATCAAACCCTGCTTCAGATTACGGATTTTAAGTTCGGAGAAAAATACAATTTCACACTGACCGATCTCCTCGGAAAAACTTTACGGGAATTCGAATTCTGCTCTGAGCAGATCCTCATCCCAACCAGTGATCTTCCTTCCGGACTCTACCTCGGAAATGTATATTCATCTGGCTCCTCTGCCCATCACAAGCTTGTGGTGAGGCGATAAATTCGTCTTCTAACTTTTGCTTTTGAAGAAAATACTCTGCTGAAGAGTAAAAAAGAAAGCGGGATCATTATGTGCCCATGACCTGTTGTAAATGTGTGTTGCAACACAAAGATCAATCCGTGTATTCGAACGGATAATAAATTGCACAGAAGGCCTGAACTCTACATAACTTCCTGATTCGAGAGCCGGAACATTTTGGATCATTACCTCTTTTCCGTTTTCGGAAATCACCATGCCATCATATGCCTTGCATTGAAACTCAGCATAGAGATTGATGTTCGTCTGATTATAACTCCGGTAGGTACCCGGGTAAACCAAATATCCCAAACTCAGATTCAGATAAGCTGCCTTTCCATAAGAAATGACAACACCTGAAAATGCATCTGTATAATCCGATGGTACAATGCCACCTGTATTTATAGATGCTGCAAATTTATGCAGGAGCAAGGTGGCAATGAGCCCTGCTCCTGCGCCACCGTTATCACCGATCAGTTCCGGTTCTGCTTCATAATGTGCTTCATTTCCACCTGCAAGATCCAGATAGGCCGCCATTCGGAAGTGTTTATGCTCCGAATCGTGGCTGAGAAACCGGTATTTGATATTGACATCCAAAGATTCGAAAAGGTATGGATAAGGACTTCCCCGTTTGACCCCATCGGTGTATGGATTCCCCAATGGGTCGTGTTGAATGAATCCATCAGGAAGCCTCGGGCTGTGATGATTTGAAAAACTGAATGTTTCAGTCAGCATCCATTTAGAAGATAGACCGAACATAAACTTATAAGCCTGAAAACTTCGCGTCTGCCCTGCATCCTCAAAAAACTCGGAAGAGGCTCTAACGGCAAGTACATTCTTACCGACATTGCTTGCAGGATCATTGTTAGGAAATAATTCCTGAGCACGGATGCCGGAATGGAGAAAACTTGAAAAAAGAAAAAAAACAAGGAAGTGATTCTTCACATCACCACGAAGTAAAGACGTCCGGAAGGGTTGGGTTTGGACTGGGAAGTCTCCGTATTGATATAAGCCTTATAAGGCTTGTATTCGCTTTTTTTCATGTATTTATCTGCCACAAACACCAGCTGCTTGTCGCCCTTCAGCTCCACAGCATCTGTTCCAAGGATCATAAAGGTATCAGAACCGGCCGACCAGGATTTTCCGGTTAAAACTTCATTTGTAAAATGATAAGTAGCCGTAACCTTGCCGACAGAAAACCCTGCATCATATACTTTCAACACCAGCTGATCTATAGAAACAGGCTCCCCTGGCTTAAAGGTGATCTCCGCGATGTTTGAATTCAGGTCCATTTTCACATCCTGTACAAACTTTAACTGACGAATGGAACGTTCTGTGGCATAAGAACAGGCCGAACATGTCAAACCAACTACGTTCAGCTTAGCTCCGCTGAACTGAGCCATGGTCGGAAGATATAGAGTAAGTGCGATGCAGAGGACCGCAAACTTTGAGAACAGAAATCTTGTCATACCTCAAAGTTATTAATTCATTTCCTAATATCAAAAAACCCTTCACTTATATTCTGACGAATATCATCCTAAAAGCGGGGAAAAATATCCTTACCTTTGATCATCTATCGATCTCTTCATGAAAAAAATTATCGCCTTCTTGTTTCTGGCTTCTGTGACCCTCGCCTTCAATTCTTGTTGCAAAGGGGGATCGGGAGGAAATGCCACTTTGAATTGTGCAATTTTCCATCATTCTAAACCCATCCCAGGAGCTACTTTGTATATTAAGTATAATGCGACCGAATTTCCAGGCACGGATGCATCTTCTTACAGCGACCACAAAATGGCTGCAAATAATTCAAATGCTATCTCCTTTACCGGGCTTCACTGTGGAGACTATTACTTGTATGGAGTTGGATTCGACTCCACACTAGGTCTTCCGGTTACTGGAGGGATCCATTTCCAGATTAAATATTCGGACCGAAGCCATACTGAATCCACCAATGTACCCGTGACAGAATAATGTATCGGAGATTAATTATCATCGTTGCTTTCGGTCTTTCCTTCCAGGGGACGATATCTTCACAGGAACTTTTTCCTACTTCAGAGCCTGCAAGTACCATACCCAAAGGTGTGATCGGAACAAGACTCACCACAGAATCTTATAAAGAAGTATCGATTTTCAGAAACCTTGCTTCCGCAAGACTCATGTATGGTTTATTCTCCAACTTAACCGTAATGGCTAATTTTACGGAATCTAACCACCATGGTGTTGATTTCCCTTCCGGCCTTGCTACTCATACCCATAATGGAAACAAATCTGTCTTCAGCAGTGGAAACTTTCAGAGAGGACTCATTTATCCTTATCTCTTCACCGGTATAGATCTCTATGCTAAATTCCGGTTCTTTAACAGAGATGGAGAGCATAGTCATCTGCGAATGGCTTTGTATGGTGAATGGTCAAATGTAAGTGTCGCTCATGATGAAGCTGAACCTACACTTCTTGATGATACAAAAGGGTATGGTGGAGGACTCATTATTACGGTACTAAAGAATCACCTGGCCATTTCTTTAACAAGCGGAGTTATTATCCCCGGTTCATACGACGGCATGTCGCCTGATCCGCTTGGAGGACCGGATGTGCCCACCACACTTACCTATGGTAAGGCTGTAAAATATGATCTTTCAATCGGATACCTCTTATTCCCAGCCAAGTACCATAACTACAACGAACCTAATATCAATGTATATCTCGAATTCAAAGGCAAATCGTATGAAGAGGCTTCCATCATCCAATATGGGATCAAGCCAGTTCCAATTCAGACTCCCCTACTCGAGGCCGGTAATTATGTAGACGTATTTCCGGGTATTCAAACCATTCTTCATTCCAACATGCGTATCGACTTTTGTGTGGGGTTTCCTCTAATCAACCAGAGCTATGCCCATTTTTACCCGGTTTATATGTTTGGAATTCAGCGGTATTTTTATCTCCATAAAAAGTAGGCATCTGCTTCGGCTAAGCTTATCCGATCTTCTCTTTTTATGCTTACCTTTGTGAGGCAAATGAATAACCTCCGCAAACCGATATCTCTCTTCCTCATTTTGGTATTATGTTTTTACATAGTTCCAAAAGAGTTTATCCATGCGTTTTACGGGCATACGGATACGGCCGATTGTACAACGGAATCCTCTTCATGTGCTAAATCACCACTTTCTCTAAGCTCTCAGCATACACATTGTGAATTGCTGAATTTTGAGACGACTGTTTTTTATACTCAGGATAACCAGCCTGTCATTACAGCACAGGCAATCGCTTTTTATTTCCAGCCCCAAACCCATGACAATCCTGTACGGTATTGTCATGCCTTTGTTTCTCTCCGCGGCCCTCCATTTTGCTGAGTTTCAGGATTCTTTCCGGAAGAATATTTTTCAATCCGGAAGTAACAGATTCTATGTCTTTCAAATCATCAGCAAATGAAAAATATTCTATATTTTTTAAATCTCCTACTGCTGCTTTCTATCGGAAAAGATAGTGTTGCAGGAATAAATTTTAGTATCCGCTCTGCTTATTCAGGAGCAGGCAAAACAACGTTATCAGGCAAAGTAATCGACAAAAGCACTCAACAGCCCTTGCCTGGAGCAACCATTTATATAGAAGAACTTAAAAGCGGGGCTGCTACCAATGCGGATGGATTATATTCGATTAAAGACCTGCCTCAGATTAAAGTAGTGCTCCAGGTCAAATGCCTTGGCTACAAAACACTCCTGGTCAACATAGACCTGACTCAGGTAAAAATCAAGGATTTCGAACTCGAACCGGCGATTACAGAAGTGAATGAAGTGGTCATTACCGGGATGTCAAAAAACACGGAGATCAAAAGAAGCCCTGTACCTATTGTGGTGGTGGACCAGAAATACCTGCAACAAAATCTGGGTACGAATGTGATTGACGGTATCAGCCATGTTCCCGGAGTCAATGCGGTGACTACAGGGCCTAATGTTTCCAAACCTTTTATCCGTGGACTAGGCTACAACCGAGTACTCACTCTTTTCGATGGGGTCAGGCAGGAAGGACAACAATGGGGAGATGAACATGGTATTGAAGTGGATGAGTATGGAGTAGACCGGATTGAAATCATTAAAGGGCCGGCAAGCCTCACTTTTGGTTCGGATGCGATGGCCGGTGTTGTTAACCTCTTGCCTCCTCATCCGGCATTGCCCGGAACAATAGACGGAGAGTTCTTCAACAACTATCAGAGCAACAATGGCCTTATCGGAAACTCCCTTATGCTTCAAGGCAACGAGCAAGGGTTGGCATGGAGAGCCAGGGTTTCTCATAAAATGGCAACTAATTACGAAAACCCTATTGATGGACGTGTTTACGGAACCGCATATCAGGAGACTGATGCAAGTGCATTTGTAGGACTGAATAAGGAATGGGGCTATTCCCACCTCAGCTTTACAGCTTATGACGACCTTCAGGAAATACCCGACGGCAGTAGGGATTCAATCTCACGCAAATTCACTAAACAGATTACAGAAGCCGATACTTTTCGCCCTATCGTTTCCGATGCCGAACTCAATGAGTATAAAATTGCCATCCTTCACCAGCATGTACAACATTACCGGGTGTATTCCTCCAACAGTTTTGTTGTTGGAGAAGGCAAGATTGAAGTGGGAGCCGGATTTCAGGAAAGCATCCGAAGAGAGTATGATCATCCCCAGGCCCCCGACGTTGCCGGCTTGTATCTGGTACTCCAGACCTTTAATTATGATCTTAAATACCATCTTCCAGAATGGAAAGGATTTGAAGGCACTGTAGGAGTGAACGGAATGTATCAGGAGAATGTAAATAAAGGAACAGATTTTATTATTCCCGATTACCATGAATTTGACATCGGGCCTTTTGCCTTTGTCAAAAAATCATTTAATAAGCTCGATATAAGCGGGGGGGTACGCTATGATAACCGCTCCTTCTCCAATACAGGAATGTATGTAAGACCTGATCCTGTCACCGGGTTCAGCCAACAGGTTCATGCTCCCGATACCGCAGGTGCAACTCATCCTTTTTCAGATTACAATCACACCTTCAGCGGGGTGTCAGCAAGCCTGGGAGCAACGTATATTTTATCCGACAATATTTCTTTCAAAGCGAATGTAGCCAGAGGTTACCGGGCTCCGAACATTTCTGAAATATCCGCCAACGGGGTTCATCCCGGCACCAACATCTATCAGATTGGTAATCCGGATTTTCAGCCGGAATTCAGTCTTCAGGAAGATATCGGTTTCTTTCTCTATACCAAGCACGTTTCAGGCAGTATCGAATTGTTCAACAATAATATAAGCAACTATATTTTCGATCAGAAATTACTTGGGGCGAATGGAAAGGATTCGGTGATCACAGCAGGAAATCAGACTTTTAAATACCAGGCTGTCAATGCACAACTTTACGGAGGTGAAGTAAGCATTGATCTTCATCCTCATCCACTCGATTGGCTTCACTTTGAAAATGCCTTGTCAGTAATTTATGCTGTGAATAAAGGAGCTCCAGGAATTCAGATTTCTGATGATGCGAAATACCTTCCTTTTATTCCCCCTCTGCATACCCGTTCTGAACTTCTGGCTGAGTTCAAGAAAAAATTCAAACACTTTGCAGGAACCTTTATTCAGTTCGGAGTTGAATATTATGCCAAACAAGACCGGGCTTTTACAGCTTACAATACCGAAACACCCACTCCTGCCTACACACTTATGAATGCCGGAATTGGAACTACCATTACCCGCGTTTCAGGCTCTACGCTTTTCAGGATTTCACTTCAGGGAAACAATCTTGGAGATGTTGCCTATCAAAGCCATCTCAGCAGACTGAAATATTTTGAACCCTACCCGAACAACGGATCCGGACATTCGGGAATCTATGATATGGGAAGAAACATCAGTGTCAAACTGACTATTCCCTTCTATGTTCAGAAGCCGAAAGCCTGAGTTAAAAGGGCTTAATTTTGTAACTTTATAGATGTGAAACGATTCGCCTTTCTCGTTTTATTGTTCGTGCTTGCACTTTTTTTTCAAACTTGCAGGCATGATGATCCTGTGCTTGAAAATGCGGGATACCCTAATTCGGTTGGGAAAATAATTGAAGGTAAATGTGCCGTCCCCGGTTGTCATAACTCCCAGAGTGCTGGAGCAGCTTCCGGTCTTGATCTTACATCCTGGACGACTATGTTTTTGGGTGACCGGAGCGGAAATGCTGTCACCATTCCATTCTCGCATAAATTCAGTACCACTTTTCTGTTCACCAATACATTCCCCGATATGGGCATAAGTACCATACGCCCGACCATGCCGGTGAATGGAGCTCCCCTCTCCCGTGACGAAGAGGTGACCTTAAGAAACTGGATTGACCTTGGCGCACCCGATCGAAACGGCTTCATAAAATTTTCAGATAACCCAAGCCGCAAAAAATTCTATATCGCAAATCAGGGTTGTGATGTAGTTACTGTATTTGATGAAGCTTCCCTACTGCCGATGCGGTTTATCCCTATTGGAATAGGCTCTCCTCAGGATTCTCCACATTCAGTGAAGGTTTCACCCGACGGGCAATCCTGGTATGTATGTTTCCTAGGTTACCCTTATCTTCAGAAATACAGCACTGCAGATGACCATTATGAAGGGGAGGCTTATCTGGGTTATGATGCTTACAATACCTTCACCATCACCAGTGATTCAAAAAAGGCATTCGTCGTCGGTTATAATGAAGGCAAGCTTGATGAAGTTGACCTCAACACCATGACTTCAATGGACACGCTAAATATCGGACAGAGTTATATGCACACCATTCTGCTGAACCCGGCCAATAATGCGCTTTACATAACGGTATCCTATGGAAATTACATTCTTCGAATATATCCCTCTATAGATAGTCTTGCAAATTATAGCACGGTAGAGCTCGACGGATCTCATACTCCTTCTTCCACGACCTTACACCGAATGGATGCCCACGACATGATCTTTTCTCCGGATGGAAGTAAATATTTTGTTACCTGCCAGACCAGCAATGAAGTGGTGGTCATGAATGCTTCCACTGATGCCATGATCCAACGAATTCAATTGCCTCCTTTTTCCAAACCGCAGGACCTGAGTGTCAGTGCTTCAAAGAATCTTGTCTTTGTTACCTGTATGGAAGATACCATTTCTTTCCCCGGAATGAGAGGCTCGGTGTTTCCAATTAATATGAGCAGTTTTCAATTGCTTCCACCAATCAATGTGGGATATCAACCGCATGGACTATGCGTAGATGATGCGAAAGGACTTGTATACATAGCCAACCGGAATATCGATCCCAACGGACCCGCCCCCCATCATACCACCGATTGCGGGGGCAGGAACGGCTACCTGACGATAATTGATCTCAACACCTTGAAATTATTACCTGGGAAAAAAGTTGAACTTGCCAGTGATCCATACGCTGTTTCAATCCGCAATTAATGAAGAAAGAGGAAAAGATCGTTTTACTCTTTGACGGGGACTGCAACTTTTGCAACGCAACTGTGAACTTTATTCTCCTCAGAGACCGGCATGACAGATTTCGTTTTGGAGCTCTTCAGTCGGATATAGGAAAGAAATTGTTGGAGGAATACCACCTTCCGGGAGATAACAACTCCATCGTAGTTATCTCAAACGCAAAAGTATACCAGCAATCCTCTGCTATTTTGATAATCACACGGAACCTCAGCGGGGCCTGGTCCATATTATATGTTTTTGTAATCATTCCTCCCTTTATCAGGAACGCGCTCTACCGTTGGTTTGCAAGCAACCGTTACAAATGGTTTGGAAAAACAGAACATTGTATGATTCCGGATGAAAACTCAAAGAACAAATTTTTATCTGAACATTAACGCTGAACGGAAGGTATTTCAAGAGCCAAAATCTTCTTTTTATAATCAATCACTGCATTGTATTTTTTCAAGATATCTCCTCCAATAACTCCATCAATCGCTTTCATGTTCATCTCTTCATAGGATGCGTTTACATGACTGAGATCAAGCACCATGACCTTGAGCTTACGAAGCAAAATTTCGCCCAATTGAAATTGATCGATGACAACAGAATGGCTTTCCATAGAACTAGTGCCCAGGCCAGTACTCATTTTATCGACCTGTTTGAACTTAGGATCTGGAATCAATCTTTCAATCCTTGTTTTATCGAATACCGTATTGGAGGCACCAGTATCAATGAGCAAAATCCCTTGTCTATGGTTTATCCTGGGTTTAATGAGGAGGTGCACTCCGTTATTGCTCAACTTGACAAATTTGATTTTGATAGTCGTTTTTTTCATCAGAATTAATTTGCGAATAGACATTTAAAATAAAAAAGCCCCGGAACTTCTAATTGAAAGAGATTCCAGGGCTTTATCAGAAGACGAATTAATTATTTTGCTACAACATGCATATTGTCCAGCACGTCCATTACTTCTTTCACTGATTTTGCAGAAGCATCCAGCAATTCTTTTTCTTCTTTGTTCAGCTTCAGCTCTATGATCTCTTCAATGCCATTTTTGCCAAGTTTGACAGGCACACCCAGATAGATATTTTTCAGGCCGTATTCTCCGTTCAACAAAGCACATACAGGGAAAATTCTTTTCTGATCACGAACAATCGCTTCCACCATTTGAGCGGCGGCTGCACCTGGGGCATACCAGGCCGAAGTTCCAAGCAGATTAACAATTTCTCCACCGCCCTTCTTGGTACGGTCAATGATTGCATCCAGCTTTTCTTTGGAAATAAGTTCAGTTACAGGAATTCCTCCAACAGTGGTATAACGTGGGAGCGGAACCATGGTATCCCCATGGCCACCCATCAATACAGCCTGAATATCTTTGGGGGAGCAGTTCAGGGCCTCTGCCAGGAAAGCCCTGTAGCGGGCTGTGTCGAGGATACCAGCCATACCGAATACCCTTTTGGAATCGATTTTTGCAGTGAGATATGCACAGTAAGTCATTACATCCAACGGGTTGGAAACAATAATGATAATTGCTTTCGGAGAATGTTTGATGATGTTTTCAGTCACGCTCTTCACAATTCCGGCATTGGTTGAAATCAAATCATCCCGGCTCATGCCCGGTTTCCGGGGAAGCCCTGAAGTAATGACTACGACATCGGAATTGGCAGTCTTGCTATAGTCATTGGTGGATCCTGTCATCCGGGTATCATACATATTGATAGGAGCCGTTTGCCAAATATCGAGTGACTTTCCTTCTGCAAAATTTTCTTTTATGTCTACCAACACAACTTCGTTGGCTAATTCTTTATGAGCGATTACATCGGCACAGGTTGCACCTACGTTACCGGCTCCTACTACTGTAACTTTCATAGTGTTTGTTTTAGAATGGTATATTGCTTTTTTAAAATCGGGAGCTAAGTTAGAAAAGATTCATTCACCAAAAAATGAGCACAGGGCGACTCCAAAGTTCCTGTCATCACAAAATTCTTTATGATTAAATAATACAGCCATTCAACCTCCAACATTACCTTACCCGGATAAGAACCTAAGAATCATCTCTTTTTCTAATGATTTATTAACATTTATCGTTAAATAAATTAATCTTGTCGATAATATTAGTACCTTAGTCTAATTAATCCACCTATCCTTGTTCATCCCTGATAATATACCGAAATTGTATGGTATTAAAATCCAACAATACCTGTTTTATTTCCAACTCATGACGAAAAGATCTATTCGCTCTTTCGCAAAAGTTATACTCTTTGTAGTTATTCTGCAATTACCGTTCCTTGCTTTTTCTCAAACGGGTTGCCCAAGTGTTCTTGCCACAGGGAGTACTACTACCTGTCCCGGAAATTGTGTAACACTCAGTTCAACTCTTCAGGCAACCTTAGGAACCACCAACTATACGGTTGCTGCGATTCCATACATCCCATATTCTTATACTGCCGGAACTACTGTCCTTCTTGGAGTTGACGATATGTTTACATCTGTGATTCCCATTCCTTTTAACTTTTGTTTTTATGGAAACACTTACAATCAGCTTGTAATCGGTGCAAATGGCGATCTATCGTTTGACATTACCCAGGCTGGTCTTATGGATCCCTGGAATCAGAGTGCAGGTCCTGCCCCTAACTCTGCTTATCCTACAAATATCATGGCGCCTTATCATGATATCGACCCGGCTATCTCCGGCACCATCACCTGGGCTGTTTATGGGACAGCACCCTGCCGGCAGTTTGTGGTTAACTGGGACGTAGTACCTATGTTTAGCTGTACCACTGAAATTGCAACTCAGCAATGCGTGCTAAATGAGACAACCAACTATATTGATGTCTACATGCAGAACAAGCCTTTGTGTAGTACGTGGAATAATGGTGCTGCAATTCTAGGAATACAAGATCCAACATATACGACCGGAGTCTTTGTTGCTGGCAGAAACGGGACTCAATGGTCAGCTACGAACGAAGCCTGGAGATTTTCTCCTTCTGGTCCACCTAGCTATACCTTTAATTGGACACAGGGCGCTACTAACCTCGGTAGCACTCCTACAATCAGCGTTTGTCCAACCACCACCACTACTTATACCGCCACCCTGGTCAATACGAATTGTGATGGGACACAAATTACACTCAACAGTACCGCCACAGTAACCGTAGGCGGAACTGCTGTTACTGTTAGTCCTGCGACAGCAAGTGTCTGTCCGGGAGGAACAGTGAATCTTACGGCAACCGGAGCCACAACCTATAGCTGGAGCCCATCAGCCACACTCAACGTTTCCACAGGAGCGAATGTAACGGCAACACCTACTGCAACCACTACCTATACCGTTACAGGATCTAGCGCGGGTTGTACGGGTACGGCAACAGCTACCATTACCTATGGAGCAGGACTTACCCTCGTTCCGACTCATACCAATGTGTCCTGTACTGGAACGCTCGGTACGGCTTCCATTACTGCCACAGGAGGAAATGCGCCTTATACTTATTCATGGAGCCCTAGTGGGGGAACAGCAAATACCGCGATTGGTCTTGCTCCCGGAACTTATACTGTAAATGTTATTTCTGCCAGCGGTTGCAGCTCTGACACGACGGTCATCATTACTCAACCCCCTCCACTGAGTGTTTCTCTTGCCGGAATTTCAACAACTTGTTCAGGTGGATGCGATGGACAACTGATTTGTATTCCCGCAGGCGGTTCTCCTCCTTATACGTATTCCTGGAGTTCGGGCTGTACCACTGCAAGTTGTAATAATATCTGTGCCGGAAACTACAATCTTACCGTTACCGATGCCACCGGCTGTACTGTTACGGGATCTGCTGCAGTTACGCAGCCTGCACCAATTGTTCTTACTCTCACTGTTGTCGGTTCCAGTTGCAACAAAGCAAATGGTAGTGATTCAGTGGCCGTGACCGGAGGAACAGCGCCTTATACTTATGCATGGACTCCAGGCAGCGGTGCAACCACACCAGCATATAACAACCTGGTTGCGGGTGGATATACTGTGACTGTACACGATTCAAAAAATTGTGCCGTGATTGATTCCAATCATGTAACGAATGCAATGGCTTCTGTCGTTGCCTCTATCTCGGCTTCAACCAATATTAAATGTTTTGCAGGTACCAGTGGAAGTGCCACTGCGGTTGCCGCCGGAGGTACCGCTCCTTATCAATACTCCTGGTTTCCAGTAGTAAATACAACATCTGCTATTGCAAACGAACCTGCCGGGACTTATACATGTACCATTACAGATGCAAATGGCTGCACCGGGCTGACTTCCGTTACACTGGTTCAACCACCCCCTATTACGGTTACCCCAATGCCATCGGTGACCATTTGTATCACACAGAGCTCCCCCCTTACAGCTACGGGTGCCGGAGGAACTCCGGCATATACGTATTCATGGATTGATGCAACCGGAAATCCGATTACTCCTCCTGTATCACCGGTTGTAACATCCACTTATATGGTTACCTGTACAGATGCAAACGGATGCACTAGTGCCCCGCAGAATGTACAGATCATTGTAAATCCTCCTCTGGAAGTTACCGCCTCTACAAATGCATCCATTTGCCCAGGTGGTTCGACTGTTCTCTCGGCTACCGGAGCGGGAGGAAATACACAGTATTCCTATTCCTGGATGCCTGCAGCTGGCTTATCAAATGTGAACATTGCTAACCCTACAGCATCTCCGGCGGCTACAACTACTTATACGGTTATTGTAAACGACAATTGCGGGACTCCGGTTGACTCCGCCATGGTCACTGTCACCCTTTATGCATTACCGGTGATTACCTTCTCTGCTACAGATACTGCAGGATGTGCTACTTTATGTACGGATTTCAGCTACACCTCTGCCCCAGCCTGCGCGAGTACTGTATGGCAGTTTGGTGACGGCACCAATGGACTTGGATGCGGCCCTCAGCACCACTGCTATGCAAATGCTGCTAGTTATACGGTGAAGCTGAAGCTTACGGATATCCATTCCTGTGTGGATTCAGTGGTGCGCACAAACTATATTAATGTATACCCTGTTCCTGTTGCAGCCTTTTCTGCTACACCACAGGTAGTTTCCATTGTCAACCCCACTATTCAGTTTGCTGATCTCAGCACCTTTACGACCACCAGACTCTGGAGTTTCGGAGACTTGTCGGGTGCCTCTGATACCTCCAAGAACACCCAATACACTTATTTGGATACTGGATGCTACAAGGTTACTCTGTATGTTCAAAATACGTTCGGATGTAAGGATTCCATTTCTTCTGAAGTCTGCGTTCAGCCCACCTTTACCTTTTATGCCCCGGATGCTTTTACTCCTAACGGAGATGGATTGAATGATGTATTCCAACCTAAGGGAACCGGGATCGATGCAAATAACTATACCTTATATATCTTCGATCGCTGGGGAAATCAACTCTTTGAAAGTAAAACATATAGCGAAGGCTGGGATGGCAGGGCAAACCATGGAATAAATATTTCTCAGGTAGATACATACGTATGGGCAGTACATGTGCTCGATTATAACGGCAAAAAACATGTCTTTACAGGAATGGTGAATCTCCTCAAATAAGACTAATTCAAGGAAAATAAAAACCCCCGGTCACTAAATGACCGGGGGTTTTGTTTGAAGCACCTTCAGGTAATGAAAGTGCAGTAGGAGTTACTTTATGTATTCCTGTAATCGCTTTGGTTATGCGTCGATCTTTGCGTATTTTGAGTTTTTCTCAATGAATTCACGTCTTGGAGGAACATCATCACCCATTAACATGGAGAAAATTCGGTCAGCTTCTGCTGCGCTTTCGATGGTTACTTTACGAAGTGTTCTGAATTGTGGATTGAGGGTCGTTGACCAGAGCTGCTCCGCATTCATTTCGCCAAGACCTTTATATCGCTGAATTCCGACAGTACCTTCTTTTCCTTCTCCGCCTATTTCTCGCACAGCAAGAGCCCTGTCATCCTCATTCCAGCAATAACGTTCCTCCTTACCTTTCTTAACGAGGTAGAGAGGAGGTGTTGCAATGTAAAGATGTCCGTTTTCGATGAGTTCTTTCATGTAACGAAAGAAGAAGGTCATGATGAGGGTGGAAATGTGGGATCCGTCGACATCGGCATCGGTCATGATGATGACTTTGTGGTAACGCAGCTTTTCCAGATTCAGTGCTCTTTCATCTTCGGCAGTCCCTCTGCTAACACCGAGGGCTGTAAAGATGTTCTTTATTTCTTCGTTTTCATAAATCCTATACTCCATGGCCTTCTCCACATTCAGAATCTTACCTCTCAGAGGCAGGATAGCCTGGAAATCGCGGTTACGACCTTGTTTGGCGGTACCTCCCGCGGAATCACCCTCAACGAGGAATAGTTCGCATGCCAGAGGGTCATTATTGGCACAATCTGCCAGTTTACCTGGCAAGCCGGTTCCGGAAAGAACGTTCTTCCTCTGAACCATCTCTCTAGCCTTTCGTGCTGCGTGACGGGCAGTAGCGGCAAGAATTACTTTATCGACAATAACCTTAGCTTGTTTCGGGTGCTCTTCCAGATAATTACTCAACATCTCGCTTACAGCAGTATCTACTGCGCCCATTACCTCATTATTCCCCAGTTTAGTCTTCGTTTGTCCTTCAAACTGTGGCTCCTGAACCTTCACAGAGATTACTGCCGTTAGACCTTCCCGGAAGTCGTCTCCGGAAATTTCAAGTTTTACTTTCTGGAGCAAGCCTGCCTTATCTGCGTATGCCTTAAGGGTACGGGTGAGTCCGCGACGGAAACCGGCGAGGTGAGTTCCTCCTTCGTGGGTGTTGATATTGTTTACATAAGAATGAATATTTTCGGAGAAGGCCGTATTGTAGGTCATCGCCACTTCAATGGGTACACCATATTTATCGCTTTCTAAATAAATACAGTCTTCGATCAGCTTTTCACGGTTGGCATCAAGGAAATTAACAAACTCCTGAAGCCCTCCCTCTGAATAAAAGGTTTCTGTAGGACTGTTTCCAGTCTCATCCTTTACTCTTTTATCGGTAAGGGTTATTTTGATCTTCTTATTTAGGAATGAAAGCTCACGGATACGGGTAGCCAATGTTTCGTAATTGTACTCATGTACAATAAATATGGAGGCATCCGGCTTAAAGGTGATGATAGTTCCTCGGTAATCAGAGGCTCCTACTTCCTTTACATCATAAAGGGGCTTACCAATAGAGTATTCCTGAACGAAGTGTTTTCCATTTTGGTGAACATCTACTCTGAGATGAGTGGAGAGCGCATTCACACAGGAAACACCCACCCCGTGAAGTCCACCGGAGACTTTATAGGAATCCTTATCAAATTTACCACCAGCATGCAGAACGGTTAATACTACTTCAAGAGCCGATTTTTTCTCTTTTTGCATAATACCTGTTGGAATACCTCGTCCGTCATCTTTTACTGTGATGGAGTTGTCTTCATTAATAAAGACGTCAATATTTTTACAATGCCCTGCAAGGGCTTCATCAATGGAGTTATCTACAACCTCATAGACCAGATGATGCAGACCTTTAAAGCCAATATCACCTATATACATTGCAGGTCTTTTCCGGACGGCTTCAAGACCTTCCAGAACCTGTATACTATCAGCAGAATAATCGGAATGGGATACGTTCTCTTTCACTACTTCTTCCATAAGATTTTGAGCGGTTTTTGGTGTTGTTTTATATCTTGTAAATATAATGAAAATAAGGGGGTTAGCCACGAATAAAAGCACCTAAAATAGGGGTGTTTTATTAACATTTGTTCATAAAAAACGAGCTAAATAATTTGCCCCTTCCATTGTAATTTTTAGGGGTTAAACGGAGGGTCGAATGGCTTAAAAAAGGAAGTTGGCTCCGATCAGGAAATTGAAGCTTTGAGTCGGATAATCATTCCACTGATAATATTTCAGAGCGCCTATATTATTAATGTGTACAAAGGCTGAAAGGGATTTGCTCCACCTGTATTCAACGCCAAGATTGACATCTACAAGGGGTTTTAGGGTTTTCGACTGTAGGGTCATCTGATAGGGCGCTTTTGTTTCCCTGGAGTAGGTCGGAGCATATTGTTCATTCAAGCCAAACAGATCAGCATTGACAATGATCTTTTCCCTTAAGTTATATCTGGCCGTCAGGGTCAGGCGGGTTGTTGGGGTATGCCATTGCTGGAGCTCATGATAGAGGAAATAACGAATATAGTCCCCTTTCACAAGGAAACGGAGTTTCTCGGTCTTCTGATAGGCAATCTCTCCATGTGCTTTGAATAACCGTCCATCGTCATAGATCACTGTAAACTTATTCCGTTGAGGATCGAGTGTATCATTTACGAAGAAGGCCGCATTTTCAACTTCACTATAAGACAGCTGTGCATCGTACGATGTTGTGGAGCTAATCAAACCCCTTATCCCTCCAAAGACGGAATATTTGTAACGGGTATTCTGAATACCACCAGCCACATTGGGGTTTACGAAAGGATTTTCTCCGGTAAGCAGTCGGTAGCTGTTACGTACAGTACCATTTTCAAGTCCTGCATAGGGAGTCAGGATGTGTTTATAAACATCATAGCTGGCTTCTGCATCCGGCACAAATGAATAGAAAGGGGCATCCTTGCCAAATTCACCAAAAGCAGAAAGGCCGATTTTAAGGTTCCATTTCTCACCTTCTGCTCCGACAAAAGGGTGCACGTGGACAATAGTCATATTGCTGGTATCATGCAGAGAATGATCGTTGTAATAATCTGCCGAAAGATCAATCCCTACAAGCTCTTCGTGAAGGTAGCGCCAGGCAGAGCCTGAAAACTGAAGGTTGTTTTCGTTCGTGTGATAATGGTCATCCATGAACGAGTATTTTAGGCGCACACTGTGATTAAGCATTTCCTTATCCTGATAATGGCTCAGTAATCCGATATTGGCAGCCACTGTATTAAAAGCTTGATGGATTGAATCTTTATTGTGTTTGAAGTTCCCGACATCATCACCAAAGAAATAGATTGAATTTCTGGAATAGTTAATGTCTGCATCAAGAGTGTGTTTACCAATGAATTTCCGGGCGAAAAGATTTACATCATCATCACTATATCCACTGAATCCAGGAGTCCCGCCCACAGAAGAAGAGGAAGAAAAATGCCTGACATGGACTCCCCATACGTTTTCTTTCGACCTTGTAGAACAATAGTCTCCTTCACCATAAAGGCTTAAATAATTACCTATGCCCCCCTGCACATAACCATGCCGGAGCTTGTTCAGCGCCTCCCCATCCATTTTCGCAGGTTTGATAGGATCAACAGTAAAATAGGTGTCGAATTTCCGTGGTGGCAATTTATAATCAATTACGGGAGCCGGAACAACTGTATCCAGAATCGAAGGCGTTTCGGTAATTTTTTTGGGATTCGGACGGATAGCAGGCTCGTATTGAGAAATAACAATGGTATGGACCTGATCACCGGGATCATTGGAGGATTGCCCAAAGACATAGCCTCTACCGATGAGTAGTAAGAACAGAGCGAGAGAAACGATTCGGTTCATCATTTTGGGCTCTCCTCCTTTTCTTCTTCGAACAATTTCTTATCCTTTTCACTGTTTAACGGGACCACAATGTCCTTTTCGAGTTTGGCCTTTTCACCAGCCTTTTCCTCCTCCAATATTTTGTTTAATTTATTCTGAGCCTCTGTTTTAAGATCTTCCAGTTCGGTATAAGTAATGAAATTGTTGAGCACGTATTTGGCCTGGAAGGTATCACTAAGCGCCATATAATTATCTGACAATAAGATGAAAGCTTTACCAACCCACTGCTTGTATCCGGCCTGCTGTTTGATCAGCTCGAAAATACTTTTTTCTGCACCCTTGTATTCTTTCCGGAGATGCTGAATCAAAGCCAGGTTATAGGCCGCTTCAGCTCCGTTCTCATTCTTTGACCCACTCAAAGCAAGAGAATATTCATTATAGGCAAGGTCGTAATTCTGTTTTACCATAGCCGAACGTGCTACAATGAGATGGGCTTCGTTGGCCACAGCCGGGGTTACATTATCGGAAGTAAGCACCTTGTTGGCAGCGATGCTTGCATTGTCATAATCTTTCAATCCCCATGCGGATCTCATCATCCCAATCCGCGCATCATTTACAAATTCCGGATATGCTTCCAGTTTGGAATAATTGTCGAAGGCTGCCTTGAAATCATTCCGGTTAAAGCAGATGGCGGCAGCTCTCCGGATCGACATCTCGGTATTGTCTCCTGAGGGCTGGCTCAGAATGTAATTGTATCCGGCAAGTGCCGCATCGATGTCTTTATTTTTAAGATCACATTCTGCTTTTTTAAAATAAACATCAAGAATTGCTATTCCGGAAGGAAATTTCGAAATGTATTTGGCAAAGGCAGCGGAAGCCCTCTTACAATCTCCATCGGTATAAGCATCATTGGCTACCTTATAAGTTATTGAATCGAGATGCGAAGTCGGAACATCCCTGCCATATTCCTTTAGCCATTTACCATAGCCTTCAGGATCTTTGTTAATATCGACATACAGATGCTCAATTTGAGGAATTGCATTTCCAGCCTCTTCCGAATTGATATCAATACTCACCACTTTTTTGTAACAAGTCATTGCATTCTGGTAATCCCCTTTGTTATCATAGATCAACCCCATCTGATTATAACATTTCTTCACATAAGGACTGCCGTTATTTTCTGCGATCAATTTCTGATAAAAGGGGATTGCTTCATCCGGTTTTCCAACCAGCTGATAGCTGCGGGCCGTTTCGAACTTGGAGGCAGCTACGTAGGTCGAATTCGGATAAGCCGTCAGTAAAGTTGTCAGAGCTTCTATTTTCTGTTCATATTTTTTCTGGATCCCGAGCGACATGCCCCTTTGATAGAGGGCATAATCCTTCTCCCCTTTAGCAGTTGTTTTGGTATTGAAAGCCTGGGCATAGTAATCAGCCGCATTTACAAAATCCCTTGTCACATAATATCCGTCACCCACACGCATATATGCATTGCTTATTTTATCGCCAGGTTCCTCTTTTTGCATGGTGTATTTGCGAAAGGCTGTTATAGCCTCGGGATAATCTTTCATTGAAAAATAAGCGTAACCAATCTGATATTGTATCGCATTATACATAGAGGTTCTCGGAGCCCCCGGAGCAACCATATAAATTTTGTAATTCTCAAGGGCAGTCTCATACAGATTCTGATCTCCTTTCAACGATGCCTTTTGATAGGATGCTTCCGCCGTCCAGTACTTTGCAAGGGCATTGGTTACCGGATCAATCGGATATTTCATGGCTTTAGCAAAAAGTTTCAGGGCACCGTCATAATCAAAGTTATTATAGAGTTCAACTCCCCTGTTATAAGCGATTTGCTGATAAATCGGTTTAAGAGGTTCGCCCAATGTCTTTATGCTCTCAATAGATTTGAGCGCATCTTCATAGTTCTTGGTCACCAGATTTATCTTAACTAAAAAGGAATAAGCTTCGTCGGCCCTCGGGGAACCAGGATATTCGGCAATGTATTGTTGCAGAGCTTTGATAGCCTGGCTGAAAGGGCTATATGATAATTCATATGTAAGTTCCGCAAACGAAAATAGTGCATCCTCCCGGATCTCCCGGATGAAGAGCATACGGGATGCTTCACCGAAGGCATTCTGAGCAAAGTGTTTGTTTTGTTTCTGTAGGTAACAGGCACCCAGGTGATAATAGGCATTCTGGCTCAGGCTGTCATCTGCTCCAATAGCTTCTTTTAATGAAGGAATGGCGTGATCATAATCTGAGGTCATATAATATGCATAGCCCAGTTCATAGGAATCGTTCCGATTCAAGGATGTGGATTTCTTATAACGCTCGAGGAAAGGGATGGCCTCTTTAAACATGTTTGTCTTGAAATAAGATTCTCCGATGGTGCGCGCCAGTTCTGGGGCACGTTTAGTACTTGCTGAGTCCAACACACTAGGAGCATAGGAAATAACTTCTTCGTATTTTTTCTGGAGGTAAAGTATCTGAGAAATATAATATGGAACAATGGTCCCAAAAGTTGGGTCTTTCAAAAGCTTCTGAAAATCAATCAGTGCTGTCTCATATTTTCCTTCTCCGTAAAGGATATGCGCATAGTAATAGATCGCCGGAACCTGATACTTTCCTGCAGCATCCTTGACTTCTCCAAGATCACTTTTTGCTTTATCCAAAGAATTTTTTTCCAGATAACTATACCCTCTCTTGAAATAATATTCGTTCTTCTCCGTTTCATTTAGCTCATAGACATCAGCCAGGTTGAACCAAGTAATCGCATCATTATAATTCTTTTTACGGTAATTGTATTTTCCCAGATTGAAATAAACATTATGTACCCTGGGGCTTTCAGGATGATCCTTAATGAATTTTTTGAGCAGAAATTCCGCATCTTTATTAAAAAGCTCCATGGAGCACATGGCTGAGTAATAATCTGCTTCTCCACACAATAATGTGTTCCGATTCCTCATTCCTTCGACAGCCGCTATAAAGCAATGCTGGGCCGCAGCGTACTGAGCCTTATCAAACAATTCCAAACCTCTCTTGAATCCGGCGTCTTTGTCAGTGTAAATGGCAGTTTTCTGTGCCTGAGCCTGGAGAATAAAACCGAGAAGGATGGAAAGAATAAGGGAGAACCTCAATTCCTTGATTTTATTCATTTATCGTATCAAAAATTACCTGGTAAAGGTAAGGACGATAGGCGGAGGGGTTTAGTTGTTAATTCTAAGTTATCAACGTGAAGATGTTAAGATTATTGCAGTTGCAAAGCTGGTTTTCTATGTGTATCCTCTTTAATTTTACATTTCACCTTTCGGGTAGATTATTTAGTTTGCCCAGTTATAGCAATCGCATGACACTTGACCGGAGCATTACGCTTGATAAAGTTTCTATTTTTCAGGAACACAACCTGGTCCTTAGTAATCTTTCCTTCCATATCGACAAAGGTGAGCTGGTATATCTCCTCGGCAAGACAGGCAGCGGAAAGAGCAGTTTACTGAAGACACTTTATGCTGACCTTCCCCTGAGCAGCGGCGAAGCAACCATATCGGGTTATAACCTGGCATCCATCAAACGCAGAGAGATTCCTTATCTACGGAGAAAATTAGGCATTGTTTTTCAGGATTTTCAGTTACTGACCGACCGGACAGTGAAAGACAATTTAAAGTTCGTCCTCAAGGCGACAGGCTGGAAAAATAAATCAGAGATGGAACAGAGGATTGAAGATGTTCTCACAAAGGTAGGCCTCGTCACAAAGACACTGAAAATGCCTCATGAGCTTTCGGGTGGTGAACAGCAACGAATTGCTATTGCCAGGGCCTTACTGAACGATCCTGAAGTTATTCTTGCCGATGAACCTACGGGAAACCTGGATCCAGAAACTTCAGAAGGGATTATTTCTATTCTTCTGGATATAAGTAAAAACGGACGGGCGGTACTGATCGCCACCCATGACATCATGATGTATCAGAAATTTCCTTCGAGGATTCTCAAGTGTGAAAACGGTTCGTTGTTGGATTCGAACCTTATCGAAGAAATGAAATTAAGCTGACTACACCGGCCTTATTTGAAAAACCGGCATTCAGGATTCTTTCTCTTTTTTCTTGCTCTTCTTTCGCTACCGGGATTCTGAACACCCTTTCTATCTCCTTCTTCATCCCGGCTGCGCTATCCTCGGTTGAACATAATGATTCCAATCCGGTTTGCATTACCATCAGGGAGTTGACGACACAGTGACGGCCATTATACAATGCCGCCAAAAGCTTTAGCTTAATTCCCGTTGCCTGGAAGGTTGGCAGTACATTCACCTGGGCACGGAGGATCAGTTCATCAATCTCTGCGGTAGGTATATTGTCTTTCAGTGTAATATTTCTTTCTCCTGCTATGGCAGCCCGGAGCTCTGGGGAAGCCCTCTTGCCCGCAATAATCAAAGGAATGGCTGATCCTGCAAAAACCTGCCGCACTAGGAAAAGAGCCGCTTCATTATTCTCCCCTACTTCCAGGTTTCCATGGTAAAGAGCAAACTCTCCCAAACCAGAAGGGATCACTACTTTCTCATTCGGATGAAAGGCAGGTAAAAGTTCAACCCGGGGGTAGCGTTTTTTCAATTCAAGTTCATCTGCTTTTGAAATGGCAAAAACAGGATCGGCCAGGTTCAGCACCTTTTCAAACTTCTTCAGCTTCATTGCTTCCCTTTTGAAATATATTCTCTTAAAAAGTCGCTTTTCAACCCGGGCCAGATTCTCGTAGTAATCGTGTTCAATATTATGGTTCCTGACCATCAATTGCCTTCCTTTCAACCTGTGTTCACTAAGGTAATAACAGCTGTGAAGGCCTTCAAATAATATGGGATAGGAATCAAGGAGGAGCCTGTTTATCAAGTCCTCCCCTTTCCTTGAAATAACTATGTACGGTAGTGTGCTGAATAGAAAGCGTGTATTCATCTCCCGGGGGTAATAGAAAACCTCAGCACAATATTTTTGAAGCTCTTCTGATCTGGGCCTTCCATACTCAAAGCAGTGAAGGTGGACCTTTACTCCTTGTTCATGCATGGCCTTTATTTTATAGAAGACATCAATCACGCCTCCATAATCAGGAGGGCATGGAACGTCAAACGAAACGATATGAAGGTGTTTAGGGTGCAAGGATCAACAAAATTAAATTACCAGTGGGAGAAATAGAGATGTCGGGCTTTCATTCAACGGAGTTTCCTCTTGAAAAGAAACTCTTTGAAGATGTCCATGATTCTTCCTTCCTCCATTTCCCAGCAAAGTTCCCGGGCTGCAAGTTTAGTGTTTTCCTTCCATATTTTCATTTGCTCAGGATCATATAAAACTTTCTGCAATACTTCGGCCAGGGATTCAAGCTTGTTATCTGTAAGGACTGCACCAATCTTATATTGCTCTATGATCCTCCTGACCTCCACAAGGTCCGAACCGATTACAGGGATTCCTGCATGGATGTAGTCGAATAATTTGTTAGGCAGGCTGTAACGATAATTTATATTCGAATCTTTATCCAATGTGAGCCCGATATCCGCCAATCTTGTATACTGACCTAGTAGTGAAAAGGGAATCTTATCTACAAATCGTACTTTACCTTCCAGCCGTTGGTCTGACACCATCTTCTTCAGCGATGGTATTACGTCCCCTGAGCCTATAATAAGTAACATCGCACCTTCGATAAAACGCATTGCCCCAACCGCTTCTTCAGCTCCTCTATCCATGTTTATTCCCGCTCCCTGAAGTATAATTATCTTTTTATCCTCCGGCAACCCGAGTTCTGCCCTTGATAACTCTGTTGCCGGGGCTAGGGAGGATTTCCCTCTGGGCATGTTACGAATCACCTGAACAGGTATTTTATATTCTTCCTGGTATATTTTTGCAATGGAGTCATTCACTGTAAACACATATTTCATTTTCGGAAAAAGAAAACGCTCCAGCCCTTTCCAGATTTTCTTTTTTAAGGGATTTTGCTGCAATTCAGGCACCTCACAGAATAATTCATGGGTATCATAGACCAGAGGAATACGTTTTATTTTTGAAACAAGGTAGTTTGGAAATAAAGTGTCAAGATCGTTTGCTACCAAAACATCCACCTTTCGGAATAGGAGTTGAAAGAAAAGCCTGACTTGGAAGAAGAGATAGAAGAGAGGCCCTTTCTCAAACAGCAGCGGCATCCTAAAAGTTTTGTATCTGCGGGGCGCAAGAGCTTGGCTCTGTTTTTGCTGCCGTCCGATAAGAAGCACCTTGAATCCCATCTCTTGTAATGTCATACACGTTTTGTGTATCCGCTGATCAGTGGACAGGTCATTAATTACAGATGCAATTATATTCATACAGCACAAGGATGAGGCTTACAAATATACACAGAGATATGAATAACCTGTTGTGTATAAAAGAGTGGGATAACAGCTCATTTCCCAGCATTCCTTGCTAAATTTGGTTCAATGATTATCCTCCGGGACTACCCCCTTTATAACCTGAATACGTTTGGCATAAAGGCCTTCGCCAGCTATTTTACAGAACTCACTTCCGAAGAAGAGATGAAGGAATTACTTCATCGTGAATCCTACAGAACCATGCCTAAGCTGATTCTTGGCGGAGGAAGCAATCTGCTCCTGATCCAGGAAAACATAAAAGGACTTGTACTAAAGAACAGTATCCATGGTATCTCCAAAGTAAAAGAAGATCGGGATTATGTATATGTTCGTGCAGGTGCAGGCGAGAGCTGGCATGGACTTGTATCCTACTGTCTTCAAAATAATTATGCAGGATTGGAAAACCTATCGTTGATCCCAGGCAATGTAGGAGCGGCGCCGATGCAGAATATAGGAGCATACGGAGTTGAGCTGAAAGATGTGTTTTCTGAACTGGAAGCTCTACATATTAAAGACCTGAAAATGGTAAAATTCAATTCAGCTCAGTGCCGTTTTGGATACCGGGAAAGTGTTTTCAAACGTGAATTAAAAGAGGAGTACATTATCACTTCAGTTACGCTTCGGCTAAATAAAGTACCTCGTTTCAACACATCGTATGGAGCAATCACCCAGGAACTCGAATCGATGGGGGTGGATGAATTGTCGATCGCCGCTATCAGTGCAGCTGTGTGCAATATAAGAAGGAGCAAGCTTCCGGATCCGGCAAAGATTGGCAATGCCGGAAGCTTTTTTAAGAATCCGGAAGTTAACACTGAAAAATATAATGCACTGAGATCAGTATTTCCTTCGATTGTTGGATACGCGCTTGAAAATGGGAATACAAAGCTTGCAGCTGGCTGGCTCATAGAACAATGTGGGTGGAAAGGAAAAACTGTCGGTCATGCTGGTGTTCATAGACTTCAGGCCCTCGTATTGGTAAACAATGGCGATGCCAGCGGGAAAGAAATCTATGAACTTTCTCAGCAGATTCTGGATTCCGTTCTGAAAAAATTCGGAGTTACGCTGGAAAGAGAGGTAAACATTTACTAGGAATGCAGTTCTTCGATCACAAATCCTGCCGAACGAAGATCGTTCCAGAAGTTAGGGTAGGATTTCCGAACAACAGCAGGGTCGTTGATCTCCACAGATTTTCCTAGGATGGCCAACGGAGCAAACGACATCGCCATCCGGTGATCCTCATAGCACTCAATCGGAGTATCTGGCACTACCCCTGCACCTTCCGGAAGAATCTCAATAATATTATTATCTGTAATCTTCACCTCTGTTTTCATTTTCCCCAGTTCATTCTTAAGGGCAATCAGCCGGTTAGTTTCTTTAATCGTTAAGGTTTCCAAACCATTGAACAGTGAAGGGATTCCTAGTGCAGCTACCACCACCGACAAAGTCTGGGCAATGTCTGGACAATCGGAAAAATTATAGGCCAGGTTTTCTGCATTCACTTTTTCCTTAGTCAACCTGATTCCTCCTTCAATGAACTCCGTATGAACCCCAAAAAATTCAAAAAGCTGGGTCACCACAGAATCACCCTGCAAGCTATGTTCTTTAAGGCCCATAATCGTAAAATCGACATGAGTGGCCAAGGCTGCTGCTGCATACCAGTATGATGCTGCGCTCCAATCTCCTTCAATTTTATATATATTACTCTCTGCTTCTTTCACAGAATATTGCTGAGTGCTTACTGAAATGCAATCTTCTTGATATTGTCCATAGACATTGAAATATTCCATCATCTTCAGCGTCATATTAATATAAGGATGCGAAACAGGCCTACCTCCACTGAAACGGATGGTAAGACCATGAGGGAGCATCGGTGCAATAAGAAGGAGTGCTGTCACAAACTGGCTGCTTATAGAAGGATCAAGAGTCGCTTCATTTCCCTTAAGGGAGATTCCATGAATCCGAAGCGGGGGAAAGCCTTCCTTTTCTGTATATTCGATCCTGGCACCTAGCTGCCTGAGGGCATCCACCAATGGTTTTATGGGCCTTTTTTTCATCCGATCTGACCCAGTCAGTATCCTTTCTCCGGGTAAAGACGCAAAGTAGGCAGTAAGGAAGCGGATAGTGGTTCCGGCAGGTCCAACATCATATACATCTTTAGGGTTTACAATGTCTGTTTCCAGTATCCTCTGTAAAGTCTGGGTATCTTCGGCCTCTGCCAGATTGGAGATAGTAAAATCCTCCTCACAGATGGCATGCATGATCAGGGCTCTATTACTCTCACTTTTGGACGCGGTAAGGTTTATGCTTCCTTTAAGTTCTCGCGTAGGGTGAGAAATTTTATATCTCATAATGAGTTTGAGGACAGATTCTTGGGGCTAAGTTAATAATTCCTCCATTCAAAGTGTCGAAGAAATCGTTTTAAAGCAGGGAACCGGTTTTTAAAAATCGAATCCCCACCTATGCTTTTCTTGCTTAATCCCTCAAATCATTTGCCTGGTTTAGGATTTTTGGTAATTTTATAAATAATAAATCGCCGTTTTTTAGACTTTTATCTACTAACATCTGCCCTTGTCTGGAAGAACAGAGACTTTGCAAAAAAACAAATGAAGACCGACTTAATCGAAAAAATGGAAGCTTTGCTTCTGACTGAAGATATTTCATCTGTATCCCATGAGGTGCGCTCCATTCAGATTGCATTTGAAAACGAACTTGCAAAAGAAACAGAGATTACAAGACAGGAATTTACTGATAATGGCGGTAGCCCACGCGACTTTAAGCACGTGAAGCAAGCCGAAGACCTGAAACTGGAACAACTGTTTAGCACTTATAAGGAACAGAAAAAGGCACAAGAAAAAAAGATATTGCTCGAACAATTACGCCATCAGGAAATAAAAGTTTCCATCATTGAAAAGATAAAGGCCCTTGGCGATATTCAGACCCAGCCGGGGAAGGCCCTTAAAACTTTGAAAGATCTTCAGCTACAATGGACCCAGGCAGGAAATGTTTCTTCTCATGCATATAAGGAACTTCAGAATGAGTATAGCAAAGCTGTGGAGAAATTCTACTACAGCTTGGATATCTACAAAGTACTTCAGGAACACGATTTCAAGAAAAACCTGGAACTAAAAACAGAAATTGTTGTCAAGTTGCAGACCCTCATTCAGAATTCCCAGATCAAAGAAATCGAACGCCTTATCAAGGTGTATAGAGACGAATGGGACGAAGTAGGTCCTGTCCAGAATGAAAAATGGGAAATCCTCAAAGCACAGTGGAGGAGTGGATTGGATATTATTTACGCCAAACTAAAGTCCCACTATAAGGCCCTTGAGGAACAAAAAGAAAAGAACCTGGCCTTGAAAGCTGAACTCCTTGCTAAAGCAAGGGAACTGATTATAGATATTCCAATGGATGAAGAAGGTTGGAAAAAAAACACGGATCAGTTACTGGCTATTCAGAAAGAATGGAGATCGACAGGGTTTACGCAGAAGGGAAAAGGGGAAACCCTTTGGGCTTCATTCCGTGAGACCTGCGACCAGTTTTTTGAAGCGAAAAATGTTTTTTATACCGCAATAAAAGAAAGCCGCAATGAGCTGAAAAAGCAGAAACTAGATCTCATAGAAAAAGCAGAAGCTTTAAGTTCGAGCACCATCTGGAAGGAAACATCAGATAAGATGATCCGGCTTCAGGCAGAATGGAAGAGGATTCCAAGTGCAGGATTGCATGAAGAGCCCCGGCTCTTTTACCGGTTCAGGAAAGCCTGTAACTTGTTCTTTGATAACAAGAAAAAACATTTCGAGGCTATAGACTCGGCTGCGGAAAACGAAAGCAAACAAAAAGAAGAGCTCCTGACACGCTTTCAGGCCGAAAAGTTAAGCGGAGACCAGGCATCAGACCGCGAAATGCTACAAAAATACCGCACCGAATGGTTTAGCGGAGGGCCCATTCCATTGAGAGACCGGAAGAGGTTGAATGACAACTTCTTTAAACACATGGAGGAGCTATACGGAAAGTTGAATGTGAATCAGGCAGAACTCTCATTGATCTTGTTTTCTAATAAGCTCGATCGGCTTGAACGGGAAGACCATACAGGCAACCTGCTTCAAAAAGAATTCGATTACATCAAAAAACAAGCAGAGCAAATCCACCTGGATATTCTCAAGTATGAAAACAATCTGGGCTTTTTCAAAACTACTAAAGGAGATAACCCATTGCTCAGTGAAATAAAAAATAAAATAGCAGCTGAAAAGGAAAGGTTAAATCAACTCAAGTTGAAACAAAAAATGGCTAGGGAAGCTTTAAATAAGCTTGTGCAGCAATAGTCTAAATCGGTTAATTTTCACTCAGCTCCACGATTGATAGTCCCTGTAAAATTTAAGGGCTTCTTTAATCATGAAGGTATCGACAGTACAATTCACTTCGCAGGATCCAATAGCTTTTAATAGCGTAAAATTCAGTCCTCCTCCAGCATTCTTTTTATCATGCCTCATAAGCTCAAGGAGTCTGTGATCGGCCATAGGCTGTAACTCTTGGTAGCCGAAGCGTTCCATAATAAAATCACTGATCGATTTTAGGTCTTTACGGGAAAGCCCTGTCTTAAGATGGGAGAGATAAGCTTCCATAATCATGCCAATTGCCACCGCTTCTCCGTGCAAAAGACTCTGTGAAGGGCTTTCGAGGAAAAAACTCTCGATGGCATGTCCGATAGTATGCCCGAAATTAAGCGCTTTTCTTAATCCTTTTTCATGAGGGTCGGCCTGAACGATATTGTTTTTAATGCGGATGGAGTGTTCTATCATATTCTGCCATACCGCTCCATCTGCCACATTGGCGTTGAATACAAAATCCCAGTATGATGCGTCCGCAATTAGAGCATGCTTTATCACTTCTGCAAAGCCACTCATCATTTCCCTGCGGCTTAAAGTCTTCAGGAAATCAGGATAGATAAACACGGCTTTCGGGCTGCTGAACAAACCAATTTCATTCTTAAGGTGATCCAGATCTACACCCACTTTCCCCCCTATGGATGCATCAACCTGAGATAGCAAGGTAGTTGGCACGTTTACAAAAGGAATCCCCCTTTTGAATGTGGACGCAACAAAGCCACCCATATCTCCAATTACTCCTCCTCCAAGGTTAATAAGCAGTGATTGACGGTCAGCTCCCATCTCTCCCAAGGTTTTCCAGAGGTATGTACAGACCTCTATGTTCTTGCTTGCCTCCCCGCTTTCGATCTTCAGCACCTGTATTTCTTTGAACCGATCCACGAATGAGGAGACAATGGGCAGGCAATGCTCAGCGGTAAACTCATCAACGAGGGCAAAAAGACGGCTATTGCTGAATTGGGGCTTCTGGAGGAAGGCATTCAGCTCCTGGTTAGAACTCTCTCCGATAAATATATCATACCCGGTGGATTGAATGATTGAACTGCCCATAGTTTAACAAAGGAACGAAAATTTAATGCTCCGAAAAAGAAGGCCCATCTGTTTCTTTCCGTTTTACGCATATTCGGGCTAAACCATATCTTTGTGACCTCAAAGATTTAATGAACGATGGTTTCTTTCAACAATACAGAGATTGCCTTTTCAGGAAAATCCCTTAAAGACCTGAACCGCTCTTACTGGCTGTTCAAAATGGTGAGCAATCCAAGTCTTGTTGGTTTTGGAAAGACCATGACCGACTTTGCCCTCCGGACCCACCTGCCGATTACAGGACTGATTAAGGCAACTATTTTCCGTCAGTTTGTGGGTGGTGAAGATATTAGGGAATGTATCAACACCATTGAAGCACTGGGCGAGTACAAGATCGGTACCATCCTTGATTATTCGGTAGAGGGAGCAGAAACAGAGCAGGCTTTTGATTCCTGTACGAAGGAAACGCTTGAAACCATTCAACTGGCCCGGACGAATAAACATATTCCATTTTGTGTTTTCAAGGTTACAGGCCTTGCCCGTTTTTCATTGCTTGAAAAGGCCAGTCTAGAGACATCGCTCAATGAACAGGAACGACTTGAATATGATAAGGTAAAAAAGCGGGTTTTTGAAATTTGTGCAACAGCATTTGATGCCGACGTGCCCATCTTCATCGATGCCGAAGAGAGCTGGATTCAATTGGCTGTTGACAACCTGGCTACTTCTATGATGGAGAGGTTCAACAAAAAAAGGCCGATTGTCTATAATACTTTTCAGCTCTACCGGAAGGACAGACTGGGGTTCCTGAAAACATCCTTTGAAGAAGCTAAAAAAAATGGATATCAACTGGGTGCTAAACTCGTCAGAGGCGCCTATATGGAAAAAGAAGAAATTCATGCTGCTGAAAAGAATTACCCAAACCCCATTCAGGGCAGCAAGAGTGATACAGACAAGGACTACAATGCAGCTCTTGAATTTTGTATTAAACATATAGACTCTATCGGACTTTGCGCCGGCACTCACAATGAAGAGAGTTCCATGTTCCTCGTGAATCTCATGGAAAAAATGAATATACAGAAAGATCATCCTCACGTCTGTTTTTCACAGCTCTTCGGGATGAGTGACCACATAAGTTTCAACCTGGCTAAAGCTGGTTATCATGTAGCCAAATATGTACCTTATGGACCTGTGAGGGAAGTACTTCCCTACCTCATACGGAGAGCTCAGGAAAACACATCCGTAAAAGGACAGACTGGCAGGGAGCTATCTCTGATTATCAAGGAAAAAGAAAGAAGAAAAACAAGATAGGAATTCCGGGTTTGCAGGTTTATTTGCAGTTACAGGTATCCTTCGGATTACCTGGTTCGAAACAAGAGAGAATGTCTGTTTGCGTGGGGCTGGCAGCACAGAGTATGCTCAGTTTAAGCCCTTTGGGAGTTTTACCTTCCATAACATATTTCGGAACTGGTTTTGCATGTACATCACTCTTACCAAACATCACTTCTCCGTTTTTAATGACAAATTTTAGGTCCTGAGCGGATACACCCCTGCACGACATCCAGCAAGCCGTACTTGCAGAGGGCACTTGCTTATTTGTGTCAAGTTGCATAATCACCCTTTTAGAAGGTAACCAAGAGGTAAGGGCATCATCAGGGCGGTCTTTCATCAATCCAAACCAGACAATGATTGCGCCTAACGAAAAACCAAATAAATACAGGATAATTCTTCTTCCGAAATTCACTGAATCGTTTTAAATAATAATCAGATTGCTGCCATGAGCAGGTCAATGTCTGTATAAGGCAGGCGGAAACAATCAGCCAGGTATTTGTTGGTTAGAGATCCATAGTAGAGGTAAACCCCAAAGCGCACACCCATATCGCTTTTTAGCATTTTATCCACTCCACCCTCTTCTCCAATGTTGAGGAGAATTGGAGCAAAAATGGTACTGAATGCATAGCTGGCAGTACGTGCCACCCTAGAAGCTATATTCGGAACACAATAATGAATCACGCCATGCTTGCGAAACACAGGGTTTGTATGATTGGTAACCTCAGAGGTTTCAAAGCAACCACCCTGGTCAATGCTCACATCCACAATAACAGACCCTACCTTCATTTCGCTGACCATTTCTTCGGTCACCACACAAGGGGTCCGTCCCTGAGGTACACGAATTGCACCGATCACCACATCAGCTGTTTTCAAATGCTTGGCAAGTACGCGAGGCTGGATGATAGAGGTGAATACACGGGTACCTATAGCGCTTTGCATCCGGCGGAGCCGATAAACAGAATTATCAAATACTTTAACGGAAGCACCCAGTCCAAGTGCAGCCCGTGTTGCAAATTCACCCACTGTACCTGCGCCCAGGATAACAACCTCCGTAGGAGAAATACCTGAAATTCCGCCAAGGATTGACCCCTGTCCGTTGTTCGCATTGCTTAGATATTCCGCCGCAATGAGGATGGAAGTGCCACCGGCTATTTCACCCATTGAACGGATAACCGGGAAAATACCATCTTCATCTTTGATCCAGTCAAATGCAATAGCCGTAATCCGCTTCGACATCAGTTCTTTCACAAAGTTTTCGGGCTGAACGGTAAGCTGTAATGCGGAGAGCAAGGTCTGTTTAGGTTGCATCATCTCTATTTCCTGAAGGGAAGGAGGAGCAACTTTTAATATAAGATCAGCTTTATAAACTTCATGCGGACTGGTAACTATCTGAGCCCCAGCTTCACTGTAATCATGGTCTTGAAAATTAGCCATTTTACCGGCATTCGTTTCAACTACCACCTCGTGTCCGGCATTCACCAGCAGGGCCACAGCATCAGGTACAAGGCCCACCCGGTTTTCCTGAAAGGAAATCTCCTTGGGAATCCCAATGAATAATTTGCCTTTTTTACGTTTAACTTCAAGCATTTCTTCCTGAGGGAGAAATGCGCTCTTCGCCAAAGTCGCCATCAATGATGTGGGTCTGCTCATATAGGGAGGGAAGCGGGGTATTTCGTATCTGCCACCCGCTAGCTGGTAAATATCGGAATTTTAGGTGGAAATAGGAAATGAAATGATCCTTTCTCCCTCTTTCATTGATAGGATAATCTCTATATAGTCATCGGGCAGGAAAGAGCTTACGTTTTCGGCCCATTCAATGAAGCAATATGCGCCAGAATCCAGATATTCTTCGAAACCTATATCCAGGACTTCTTGTTGATTCTTTATTCGGTAAAAATCGAAGTGAAAAAGCTTAACCCCTGCCCTGCCCTGGTATTCATTCACGAGAGCATAAGTAGGGCTTCCGGTTTTGTCCTCCACACCCAACTTTTCACAAAGAATCTTTATAAAGGTTGTTTTCCCACTACCCATAGGGCCCCTAAAAGCAAAAACTCTCGCTTTAGGGTTCTCCTTCAGGACTGTTCCTGCTACTCCGGGAAGTTCAGAAAGCTGGTTTATTGAAACAGATTTAGTCAGTTTGCTCATACCCATCTACTTTTTGAACGGTCCATCCTATTTAGGACTCATCACTATAAAAGGGATAATCATTTCCTCGAGCGAAATCCCTCCATGCTGAAACGTATTTCTGTAATAGCTTACATAATAATTGAAGTTGTTAGGGTAGGCAAAAAACTTATCCTCTTTGATGAAGATAAAAGCGGAACTTACATGTTGCTTGGGCAGGTAGGCTTCTTCCGGTTTCCGGACTTCAAAGACATCCCTCTTTACATAATCCAGACTTTTTCCTTGTTTATAACGGAGATTTGTATTTACATTTTTATCTCCTACAACTTTGGACGGCTCGGTCACCTTAATCGTTCCGTGGTCGGTGGTTATGATGAGTTTTGCCTTTTTGTCGGCAATCTGCCGGATAATATCATGCAGGGGAGAATGTTCGAACCAGGATACGGTGATCGAACGGTAGGCAGCTTCATCATCTGCCAGCTCCCGGATCACTTCCATTTCAGTACGCGCATGAGATAGCATATCCACAAAGTTATAGACGATAACGTTTAATTTATTCCCCAAGAGGTTATTAAAGTTCTCACTAAGTTTCTTTCCGGCCGCATGGTTGGTTATTTTATTGTAACTATGTTTAATATCCTTACCTAATCTCTTGAGGTTGGCAGCCAGGAACACATCTTCAAACATGTTTTTACCGCCTTCTTCCTCATCGTTTTTCCATTGATTCGGAAACATTTTTTCAATCTCTGAAGGCAATAAGCCTGCAAAGATCGCATTCCGGGCATATTGCGTGGCCGTAGGAAGGATACTGAAGAAGAGATCTTCTATGTCCGTTTTAAAATACGTATGAAGGATTGGTTGCAGCATCTTCCACTGGTCATATCGCAAGTTATCTATGAGAATAATGAATACTGGGCCTTCTTGCTCCAGTTGAGGAATAACTTTATTTTTAAGCAATGTATGAGAAAGCGTTGGAGGATTTTTCTCCTTTCCATTCAGCCAGCTGATATAATTGTTCTCTACAAATTTCCCGAATTGGGCATTTGCTTCCCTTTTCTGCATCTGCAGGACTTCCGACATGCTTTGATCAGAGGATTTTTGGAGTTCTAGTTCCCAATAAACGAGTTTTTTATAAACCTCCACCCATTCAGTATGGGAGAGGCGATCGCTCATGGTCATCCCGATGCTTCTGAACTCCTGTTGATAACCAGAAGTGGTTTTTTCGCTGACAAGTCGCTTGTTATCAAGTATTTTCTTGAGTGAAAGTAAAATCTGATTCGGGTTAACAGGTTTAATCAAATAATCCGAAATTTTCGAACCAATAGCATCTTCCATAATACGCTCTTCTTCGCTCTTTGTGATCATGACCACAGGAAGGTCATTTTTAAGACCTTTTATTCGCGAAAGTGTTTCCAGGCCTGAAAGGCCAGGCATGTTTTCATCCAGAAAAACAATGTCGAAATTGTTTTTCTTTATGAGATCCAGGGCACCGTCTCCACTTATGGCTGTCTGAACATCGTAACCTTTTTCCTTGAGGAACAATACATGCGGCTTCAAAAGCTCTATTTCGTCATCCGCCCAAAGAATTTGTATCTTTTCCATAATTTAATTTTAATAGCCAATAAAGGTAAGATAATCACTGCTAACCTGTAATCTAAACGTGCATATTCCTTTAATATTGCCTGTCGATTAAAGACTAACTTTGCTTCCCCTGAATTTCAGGATAATTTGAAATTGAATGACAACGAAGCCTGACATCCTAAAGCAAAAAATTGGCAGCTTATTGAGCCGTATTGACAACTCCGAATTTCTTGAAGGCCTACACCTCCATCTAAAAGAACAACTGGAACAGGAGAAAAGAGAGCTGCTTCAACAGGAAAGCTTGAAAAAAATGCACAAAAGAAAGGGACCAACTACCCGAAATAAGTAAATTGTGCCCATGAATCCGGCAGCCCTCAAACGAAAAATATTCAATGATCCCATCTATGGATTCATCACTGTTCCGGATGAATTGACCTTTGCCTTGTTAAACCATCCCTGGTTCCAGAGATTACGCAGGATCAAGCAACTCGGACTCACAAACCTGGTTTATCCTGGTGCGCTTCATACCCGTTTTCACCATGCCCTGGGTGCCATGCATCTGATGACAGAAGCAATAGATTCACTTCGTATGAAAGGTCACCAGATATCGGAAGAAGAGGCACAGGGCGCAACCATTGCAATTCTGCTTCATGATATAGGGCATGGGCCTTTTTCACATGCTCTTGAACATAGCCTAGTAAACCACGTCTCACATGAAGAGATTTCCGAGCTCTTTATGGCACAGCTGAATATTGAGTTTAAAGGTAGGCTAAGTCTGGCTATCCGTATTTTTAGAAATGAATACAAGAAAAAATTTCTCCATCAGCTCTTGAGCAGTCAGCTCGATGTGGACAGGCTTGATTATCTGAAAAGAGATAGTTTTTTTACTGGCGTTTCTGAAGGCATTGTCAGTTCTGACCGGATAATAAAAATGATGAATGTCGTAAACGATGAGCTGGTTGTGGAACTGAAAGGCATTTATTCTGTAGAAAAATTTATCATAGCAAGAAGGCTGATGTACTGGCAGGTATATTTACACAAAGCCGTGCTTAGTGCCGAAAACCTCCTCGTGAACATATTGAAGAGAGCGAAAGAACTTTCAGCAAAAGAACATGATGAACTTTTTTGCACACCGGCCCTGGGCAGGTTTCTGTTTGGAAAAATAAATCGCAAATCCTTTCTTGATGACACTGCCCTGCTTGGCATTTTTGCGGAACTCGATGATAACGATGTTATGACCTCTATAAAGGTATGGACGAAACATCCGGATAAGGTACTTTCTCGGCTTTGTACCAACCTTGTCAACAGAAACCTCTATTGCATCGAGCTTCAGAAAAAACCATTTCCCAAGAAACAAATCGATGAACTTCGGAAAAAGGTACAAGACCGGTATAAGCTCAATGGGAATGAAGCAGATTATTTTGTCTTCTCCGCAAATGTTTCCAATGACACCTACAGACCGGATAAGATCCGTATTAAAATCCTCTCTAAAAATGGCTTTGTACAAGACATTTCCGACGCCTCTGACCAGTTGGGTATAGATATGATTTCAAGGACAGTACGTAAGTTTTTTCTCTGTTATCCCAAAGAATTCAGAGATAAAAAAGAATGAACAACCTGTTGAACAATCTTTAGCCCTTATTTTCGTTCTCTCCCCTGATATAAATCATTAATTTGGTTAATTTTGACCTCATTGAAATAATCAGCCAATCAGACATCTGTAGATGGACAAACAACACACCTTAAAATCGTCGGTTACGTTATCCGGAGTTGGACTTCATACCGGCAAATTCACCACTATCACTTTTAAGCCTGCACCTGAAAATCACGGATTTAAATTCCAGCGAGTTGATTTGGAAGGCAAACCAGTCATTGATGCGGATGTTGACAATGTAGTTGATACCTCTAGAGGAACAAGTCTTGAACAAAACGGAGCCCGGGTGAGCACAACAGAACATGCGCTAGGCGCATTAGTTGGGCTGGATCTCGATAATATTCTTATTGAACTGGACGGGCCTGAGGTACCCATTATGGACGGAAGCTCCTGGCCATTTATCCAGGCTCTCGAAAAAGCTGGAAAGATTGAACAGGAAGCTATCCGGGAGTATTATATATTAAAAGAGAATCTCACTTACGAGGACCCAGTAAAGAAGGTAGAAATGCTTGCAGTCCCGCAGGATGAATACCGGATAACTGTGATGGTTGATTACAATTCTGACCTTCTGGGAACTCAGCATGCGAGTATGTATAATATCCATGAATTCAAAGACCAGATTTCAAGGTGCAGGACGTTTGTTTTCCTGCATGAACTGGAAGCGCTTCTTAAGCATAACCTCATAAAAGGCGGCGATCTGAACAATGCGATTGTCATGGTTGACAAACCGATTTCCGACGAAACTCTCACTCACCTCCGAAAGGTTTTTAACAATCAAACCGTAGAAGTGAAAGGGCGTGGAGTGTTGAACAATACTCAGCTTCACTTCTATAATGAACCTGCCAGACATAAACTGCTTGATATCGTCGGAGATCTCGCACTTATTGGTGTTCCTCTTAAGGCACACATCCTTGCAGCACGCCCCGGTCATGCAGGCAATGTATCTTTCGCCAGAAAAATTAAAGAACTGATCAAGAAGGAGCGCTCTAAAAAAACTACCTTTTATTATGATTTGAACAAAGAGCCATTGTATAATATTCATGATATTATGCGGGTTCTACCTCACCGCCAGCCTTTCCTCCTCATTGACAAAATAATGGAACTCACTCCCGAATCTGTGGTCGGAGTGAAGAATGTTACGATGAATGAAGATTTTTTCAAAGGGCACTTTCCCGGAAACCCTGTTATGCCTGGTGTTTTGCTGATTGAAGCGATGGCCCAGACAGGAGGAATCCTTGTCCTATCCACCGTACCAGATCCGGAAAATTATCTTACTTTTTTCATGAAAATTGACAACGTCAAATTCAAACAAAAAGTATTACCCGGTGATACGGTGGTCTTTAACCTGAAATTGCTTAGTCCTATCCGGAGAGGAATCTGTCATATGTCGGGAACAGCATATGTCAATGGCAAGCCAGTGATGGAAGCCGAGATGATGGCCCAGATAGTAAAAGTTAAAAACATTACCAAACCAGTACCTGTCACCGCGTAAACTATGTCAAACCCTTCCGCTTATATTCACCCCGATGCAAAAATCGGTCAGAACGTTATCATTGAACCCTTTGCTTATATTGCCAAAGATGTAGTAATTGGTGATGGCTGCTGGATCGGGCCACACAGTTGTATTATGGATGGAGCCCGGATCGGCAACAATTGTAAAATATTTCCCGGCGCAGTGGTTTCCGGCATTCCTCAGGACCTCAAATTTAACGGAGAAAAAACCGTCACAGAGATTGGTGATAATACCATTATCAGGGAATGCGTAACAGTAAACCGGGGTACTGAAGACAGGCACAAAACAGTTGTTGGCAAGAATTGCCTGCTCATGGCTTACGTCCATATTGCCCATGACTGTATCCTAGGAAACAATGTGGTCCTCGCTAACAGTGTAAATCTGGCCGGTCATGTGACAATAGAAGATTTTGCAATTCTGGAGGGTTACGTAGGCGTTTCACAGTTTGTATCAATAGGCGCTCATGCTTTTGTTTCCGGTCAGACAGGGGTTCGAAAAAACGTCCCCCCATTTACCAAGGCTGCCCGCGAACCATTGCAATATGTGGGTGTGAACTCCGTTGGCCTTCGAAGAAGGGGCTTTTCCAACGAATCCATTCTTCAAATCGAAGACATCTACAGAACCTTGTATGTAAAAGGTCTGAACGTAACTAATGGCACTGCCGTCATCGAACAGGAAGCTCCTGCATCCGTTGAAAAAGAGCAGATCCTCAGATTCATTCGAAACTCCACCAATGGCATTATGAGGGGCCTTTCCTGAACCTATAACCATAAAGGCTCACTCTTAGCGATCTGTTTATGACCATCCACTTAACCAATGTTGGGAAAAAATTTAATCGAGATCGCATCTTCGGAAGATTAAGTCATACTTTTCAATCCGGTAATCATACAGTTATACTGGGCTCTAATGGTTCAGGAAAATCCACCCTGTTACAGATTATAGCTGGCAATATCTCGCCCAGTGAAGGTGAGCTCCGGTATTCCAGCAATGGTCAGACCATTTCTACAGAAACACTTTTCAGAAGCCTGAGTTTTGCCTCTCCTTATATGGAGTTACTGGAAGAGCTGACTCTTTCTGAGCATATTTCATTTCATGGAGGCCTTAAGCCCTTCCGGAATGGCTTGGATGTCAAAGCCGTTGCTGAACTATCAGGCCTTGCTACCTCCTTAGAAAAGCAGGTCAGGTTCTTTTCTTCCGGTATGAAACAGCGGCTTCGTCTTACCCTGGCGATTCTCAGCGACACTCCATTACTCTTGCTTGATGAACCCTGCAGTAACTTGGATCAGAAAACAGTACTTTGGTATCAGGACTTAATAAAGAATAACAGTGAAGACCGCCTGATCCTGGTTTGTTCGAATCAGCAGGAAATGGAGTACCCCTTCTGTAAGGAACGCCTTCAAATGGAAAATTTCAATCACCTATCCCCTTGAAAAGCTGAATTTTCTTTGTTTTTTGGCGATAAGCCGTATCTTTGCAGTCCTAAATTCGGTTCATTGAATTAGAACCCAAACTTCTCGTTTAACTCTAAAATTAAAAATACTCGAATCCTATGGCAGATACCGGAGATATTAGCATTGGCTCAGTCATCCGTTTTAACGGAGAGCTTTGCAAAATAGAAGAATACCAGCACAGAACTCCAGGTAACCTCAGGGCTTTTTACCAGGCAAAGATGCGGAATCTTAAGTCGGGCAAACTGGTTGAAAACCGTTTCCGTTCTGGTGAACTGGTTGAAATTGTACGTGTCGATTATAAAGTACTCCAATACATCTATCCGGAAGGAGATTTCATCGTTGTGATGGACAATGAAAGCTTTGAGCAACTTTATATCCCGGCAGCAATGCTCGGAAACAGTATGAGTTTCCTGAAAGAAGGGATGGAAGTGAAAATTTCATTTGAAGGCGATACCCCGATTCTTGCAGAAGCTCCCGTATTTGTGGAACTTGAAATTACATATTGCGAACCTGGCATGAAGGGTGATACTGCAACCAATACACTCAAACCAGCTACTATGGAAACCGGAGCTATCGTTAACGTTCCGCTGTTTGTCAACCAGGGAGAAAAAGTTAAGATTGATACCCGTACCAACACCTACGTAGAGCGGGTTAAATAAGACCTCCAGAATAACCTACTCACGTTGGTTATTCTGGTTTTTTTATCCCCCTACTTTCCACTCAACCACAATCCATGAAAATCCCTCCGCATAAACTGGAAATTATTGCCCAGATGCTCCAAGCGGAATTTGTAGGGGAGGCCAATCACCTCATCACTGGAATTAACGAAATACATATTGTAGAGGCCGGGGACCTTGTGTTCGTTGATCATCCTAAGTATTACGAAAAGGCACTCCATTCCAAAGCTGACACCATATTGATCAATAAGGTTGTGGATTGCCCTCCCGGAAAAGCACTCATCATCAGTGAGGATCCATTCCGGGATTATAATAAGCTTGTAGAACACTTCAGCCCCGTTGCTTATACCGTTCCAGATCAGTCTAATAAACCAAGGGTCGGTGAAGGAACAGTTGTTATGCCCGGAGTTTATCTAGGGCAAAACGTAACGGTTGGGAAGGACTGTTTACTTTTTCCGAATGTGGTCATTTATGACAACTGCATTATTGGTGACGGAGTTGTGATTCATGCAAACACGGTAATAGGGTCGGATGCATTTTATTATAAAAAAAGAGATCATCTGCTCGACAAGCTCATTTCATGCGGAAGGGTAGTTATTCACAATTTTGTAGAAATTGGTTCCTGCTGTACGATAGACAGGGGAGTTTCCGGGGATACAATCATCGGTGAAGGAACCAAAATAGATAATCAGGTGCAGATCGGACATGACAGTGTAATCGGCAAAAGGTGTCTTTTTGCTTCCGGCGTCGGGATAGCCGGCGTTTGTGTTATTGAAGATGAGGTCACACTCTGGGGACAAGTTGGCGTCAAAAGTGATATCAGACTGGGTAAAGGATGTGTTGTGCTTGCTCAATCCGGAGTTGGAGATGATATCCCTCCAGGCAAAACCTGGTTCGGAAGCCCTGCAGGTGAGGCCTCTGAGAAAATGAAAGAACTGTTTCTGGTGCGGAGGATTCCTGATATTCTGGAAAAACTTAACAAATAATCTGATTTTAATCTCTCTTCTTTCCGGTGCCTCTATGAATAGTAGGCAATTTTAATCTTTAAATAAGCAATGAATTCTTCAAATTGCTTAACTTTGAAATAAGTTCAATATCCGGCAATGGCAGACGAAACGACAGGAAAATCGGGGATCTCGAGACCGAAGATTAAGGATATTAAATTAAGCTCCATTCTGGAGGTAACCAAGGCGATCAACAATAATTTTCCTACTGAAAAGCTTCTGGAAATTTTTGAAACTGTCCTAAAAGTGCAGCTAAATATTGGAAAGCTCGTACTTTTCAGCTACGATTCTGGATGGAAATGTCTTCTCAAATATGGTGTTGAAGATGAGATGGCAAACATTAATGTAACCCAGGAGTTTGGCCATATCAAGGAGATCAGCACAATTGACTATACATCTGCTGCGTCAAACCACACTTTTGAAATCGTGATTCCTGTTTATCATAAATCCAGCCCCCTGGCCTATGTTTTGATAGGAGATTTGAATGAGGATAAACTAGAGGTGAGTGCGGCGATCAAGCATCTTCCGTTTGTTCAGACACTTGCAAATATTATTGTGGTTGCCATTGAGAATAAAAAACTCGCTAAGGACAATATCCGTCAGGCGGCAATGCGTAAGGAATTGGAGCTTGCATCTGAAATGCAGAACATGTTGTTTCCAAGCTCACTTCCTAATAATAGTCACCTCCAGATCAACGCTTATTATCTGCCTCATCAACAGGTTGGAGGAGATTATTATGATTTCATACAACTGGATGAGAACGAAATTGCTTTTTGTATGGCCGATGTGTCTGGCAAAGGAGTCCCTGCCGCTTTGTTAATGTCAAACTTCCAGGCTAACCTCCGAATCTTATTAAATCATATCTCTTCTCTGAGTGACCTAGTAAAGGAACTCAATAGCAAAGTAATGCAGAATGCAAAAGGGGAAAAGTTTATTACGCTCTTTATCGCCAGGTATAATATCGTCACGAAGATCCTGACCTATATCAATGCTGGCCATAATCCACCTCTACTTGCCAATGGCAACAGCATTTCTATGCTACGCGTAGGATGTACAGGACTTGGTATGTTCGATGAGTTAAGTAAAGTCAAAGAGGGCATAGTAAGCATTGATCCAGGATCTGTTCTACTCTGTTACACCGACGGGGTGGTTGAGATTGAAAATGAAAATGAAGAAGAATTTGGCATCCAGAGCCTTAAGAATACACTCAAACGGAACTTTGGATCAGACATGGAAAATCTCAACAAGGAAATTATTTCGGAAGTCATTGAATACAAAGGCAACATGCCTTATGTAGATGATATCGCATTATTCAGCTGTAGAATATTCTGAAATCTGCTTTTTGTTTGTCTCTCCTTTATGATAAATATCCGCAGACACAAGGATTGCGATAAATCCCCAGAAGGGAACTGAAGCCTTATCTGTATCCAAAAAATTGTTCAGTGCCCCGTGTACGACATAGGTGATCAGCCCTAACAATACTGCCAGGATAGTGCTTCTAAGGCTCCCTTTTGGTAATCTATAATACAATCGTGTCGCCGTTCCGATGGTCACAAGAATAATTGCTATAAAAGACAAGGCTCCAATTACACCTGATTCGCAGAGTGGACCGATATACTCACTGTGAGCGTTCCCTTTATCCCCTGCATTGGTACTGATAATTGTCCGCTCACTGGAAAGCTGGAAAGGAGCATATTGAAAGCTGTAAGTTCCTGGCCCCCATCCAAAAACAGGACGTTCATGAAACATCCGCATCGCCGAATTCCATCGGTTCAGCCGCTCCAGATTTGATGCATCTGTTGAGATATTTGATATAGACTGGACGTGCTCTGTAAGGTTCGATGATGAATCCTGCCTATTTTTTTCGAGTTTCATAACAAGATCTGACCACATCATACTTACAGTTATTGCGATGGCAGAAATCGCAATGAGCAAGGTCTGCATCTTAATCCGGAGCATATAAATTCCCCACAAAACCAGCACGATGAGTAGGCTTACCCAAGCTGCACGCGTGTATGAAAAAATCAGAGCCACTGTAAATATTCCAAAAAGTATGACTGAAAACACCCGAACGGAAGGAGTTAAGGATTTATTGAAAACAAATGAAACAATGAGGGGAAAAAACATAGCCAGAATTGCACCGTAGGCGGTATGGTCATTATAAAAAGGAGCCATAACCCAATGTGCCGGGTCCTCTTTAAAACCAAATTCAGCATGGTTATACAAAGTGTACCCGATAACAATAAGAAGGGGGATAATGTACAACCAGATAAACCGGTGGATATTGGTTTTTTTCTGAAATATTTCTACTGCAATAAAATAGAAACAAGTCACAAACCACAACCGGGCCAGCAAAAACTTAAATGAGATCACTGGCATTTCGCTGGTGATACAGGTAATAAAAATCCAAATCAGGTTGATTAATAACGTAATGGTCACGGGGTGACGAATGATTCGGAGATCGTATTTTCCTTCGTAGAGCATCTTGAAGAAAAATAGAAGCATAACCCCTATCATGAGTGGCTCTGTAGGCAGACTCAAGCCCAACCGCACGTCAGGATCTGTAAGCGTAATGGAAAGTGGGGTACAAAATACAATGATCAACAACAGGGTATCAACCGATACGAAAGCAAGATATACAATAATGAGTGCAACAGGGATGAGATTTAACCAGTAAAACTCAAAAAAACAGCAAATCGAATTGAGCACCACAAAAGCAGCACTCAAACTGAATATCAGGCGGTGTTTTAATGTGTCGGTCAATTTTAGTCAAGCTTGGTAAACTTTTCCTTATTCTCATAAATGATGATGAGAAGCAGAGCAAACACGAAGGAAGAAACTGTAGAAATACAAAGGATCACCCATCTGACAGGGGAAGATTTTTTGTCGGCCGGGTATGGCTTCGCAACAATATTTGCATAGGTAAGCACTTTCCGGCTATCACTAACTGCTTTGTCGTATTGAATACGAATCTCAGAATATGTTTCAAAGGCCCTTTGGTGCATTTGTTTTAGCGAAACGGATTGGGCACCTCTTTCTGCAAGACTTTCAATATTGGCTTCCAGCTCCTTCAATTTATCCTTGGAGGTAGAAGAAGAGGTAATCAGTTTATAATACCTCTTTAATGCTTCCTTACTCTGAATATAATAGTCGAGCAAACCGTATTTTACGCGAAGAACACCCAGCGCATTTTCCAGAGAATCAATCTGTGCTTTCTTAAATGCAAGTTCATCCTTCAATATCCTTACAACCTCCATAGTCTTTGTGCGTTGAAGATACCTGGCTTTAATATTCATCATACTGATAATGCTATCCGCAATCTGACTAGCCTCCAGTGGGTCGGTATCAAAAACATCAATCTTCACAGACTCAAATTCAGTCTTTCGAACATCCACATTTTCATTGTAGGTATCATACAAACTGGAAAGCCCTCCTTTTTTGGAAAGGTTTATTTTGTACTTCTCAGCAAGATTAAACCGGTTGCATATAGCGGTACGTATATCTGCAGACTGAAGGAGCTGAACCAATTGCTCTGTTGCAGTTTCATTGCCGTAAGGAGTAAGGTTAGCAGGATAAATAACTGCTGTTGATTTGTATTTGGGTTTTAAAAACCATTCACTTGAAAAAAGAAAGCCAAGAAGCAATGAAATACATATCACCGTACCCAGTTGGAATTTCCATCTGAATAAAATTTTAAAGAATGATATGTTTCCGAATTGACTCACTTACTTTCTTTGTTTTCTAAAGCGATTAATACTATCCAAGATAATGATACAAATTATTGAAATCAACATTGCAGATAAAGTAGAACCGGTCACAATGATCCAGCGGACCGGATATGATTTTTTTTCCGCAGGAAAGGCATTATTCACAATAAACTTATGTGGTATCTCTTGCTCTGCATCTACCTTTGCCTCCTCAAACTTAGTCTTCAGCATATTCAGCTGCTTGGTCTGCAGGGTTAAGTTATCCCGCACCGCTAGGTATGCGCTTCCGTATCTTGAAATAATTTCTAGTTTTTCCTGAAGGGATTTCATAGCACGTTCGTCACCACGGGAAATTGCAATAGCATACTGCTCGCTGGTCACTTCCGACTGAGATTCATAATCGTACATGCCTTTCTCATTCAGGTGATTCATGGAATCTGCAATGGCCCGCACATCGTGTACTTTGGTCAGGTATTCCTTTTCAACAATCCGGTAGGCTTTCGATGCTCGTTCACGTTGCATACGCGTAGTGGTTGTATCCAACAGCTGGGCTATGCAGTTGGCGATATGTGCAGCTGTATCAGGATTAATATCCAGTACTTCCACTTTGACAGACATAAACTCGGTTCGCCGAAAAGTAATATTATTCTGAAATTCTTCAAAAAGTCTGGTTCTCTTATAACGATCTGTCGTGTCAATTTTATAATGCTGCATAAGGTGGAACTTGCGGCAGACTTTGTCCCTGATTTCGTCGGAGTTTAAGATCTGAAGCATTTGTTCTGCTTCTTCTTCTTGTCCGAATAAGAGTACATCCTGCTTAGCGCTTGGATTCTCTGTAAGTAAAGCCTTGGAGAGAGAACTGGTGGTAGCGGGAAACATGATAACCGTTGAGCGGAATCGTTCCGGAATAACAAAAGATATAATCCCCGAAATGATAGCTGCAAACAAGCCTACCGTCAGGATCGGTTTGCGCCATGTATAAAAGAAATAAATCAGGTTAGTTGAGTCGTTCTCTGTCAACTTTCCGGCATCATTCGTCATAGCTAGCTTTTGTTTGGCTTCATTAAGGAAGGCAAAAGTAGGAAAATTTACTTAAAACGGGACAATCCCAAGCATCAAGGTTAAACCACTGAAAAACAGATAAATATATGGTATTTATCCGTATTTTATCATTCGAAAGATAGACTTGACACTGATCTGCTGTATCAGGAAAGCCCATACAATGCTGGCTCCTCCCATAAGGGCAAAATTGATGAGCCAGTGATGGTGTTCGGTATGAAATGCAAACATCCTGGATAAGATGTTGATGCCTATTACGCCAATGATAAAAACGCCCAGGGTAATAATCAAACGGTAGTTGACACGGAAACGAAATACTCGTTGGGCGATAAGAACTTGGGATACAGCCATGATGATCTGAGTAGTAAGACTGACACAGGCAGAACCCATTGCTTTGAAATAAGGAATAAGTAACAAATTAAGTGAGATATTAATGACCATACAGGTAGCTGCAAGGGTGTTAAGCTGCCTCATATTCCCATTTGCTGTTAGCAGGGTACCAAAAATATAATTTGTGGAGGTAGCAACGAAACAACACATTAGTGGTGCGAAGACAACAGCTGATTGATCTATATGCTCCTTATAGAGCAGGCTCATAATTTCATGACTGTAAAAAGCGCACCCAATTGCCACTACAAGTGCAGGAGTAATGATCAGAGTAAATGAAAGCTTTACAAGCGGTTCTATCGACTCCTTGTATTTTAACATTCTTGAAAATGTAGGTAAAAGGATAACTGAAAAGAGATATGCAATCATGGTAGCAGCATCCAGGAGCCTGAAAGCCTTGGCGTATATCCCGGCCTGATCCGGACCATTTTGCATGACCTGTACATCCAGCTTATCAATCATACTGTGGAAAGGTTCAGCTTTATAACCTGGAAGTGCCTTAAGATGTGAGATTTTCGCTGCAAGCTCAACATTATATCGAGGGAGCATTCGTTCAACCATGACCTGATCAATTCTGTTATAAAAGGTCATGAGTAAGACGAGTATTGCGAATGGGAAACTTTTCTTTAGAATCATCAATGCAAAAGGATAACTCCAACTCAATTTGAGTGTTTCTGTTTTGCTGGCTACGATAATAAAAGCTGTAAGGGCGGTGACCAGGTATGCTGCCGTTTGTATATATGCAAAGAGCATTACATCCATCTTCACAGGCAACATGTGCCCCCACAAAATCATCGCACAAATTGCAATCATGATCATTCTATCGAGAACTGAAACAATGCTGTCTATCTTGAAGAAATGCAATCCCTGCAAATTTGATCTAAGATAGAGTACCATGGAAATAAGGAACTGATTAAAGCCAAGAATCAACAATAGTTTGGTAAGTCTGGTATCATAACCAATGGCAAGACCCACAACTATTGATCCCAGTATATAAATAACTGCCAGAATAAGTTTAAGAACAAAAAGACTCGAGAAGTGTTTGGTCAGGAGGTGGTTATTCTGAGCTATATTCTTGTTATTGAAATTGGTGATCCCAAAATCCAAAATGATATTCAAAAGGAAGGAGAAATTAAAAAGAGCAGAAAACTCTCCAAAATTGTGGTTGCCAACCTGCTCCTGAACGGCCGGCTCAATCCCAAGTGTCCAAAATGGCTTCACCAGAAGGTTGAAGAACAGCAGAATAGCCAGATTGGTGATAAATTTCTTTTGCATAACGCGGATAAGGGGAACTAAATTACTCTTTTTATCTCATTAGCTTCCCAGGGTCTGGTTTTCGGAACTCAGGCCTGTTTTTTGAAAATACATTTAATCAGGGATGCGCTTGTAATCAGAGGGAAGAAAAATAAAATTCTGCTTGTCCTGTTTCCTGAATTCAACCAGTTGATTCTGTTCAATAACAAAAACTGAGTAGCCTAGTTTTTTAAGCAACTCAAAGCACCGTGACCTATTTTCATTATCCCAAAGCTCGATATAGAGAATCGGGTTATTTTTTCGGAGCATTTCCTTTCCTCCTTCAAGTACGTAATACTCGAAATTTTCAACGTCCATTTTTATGCCAGTAATGAGATCAGCTTCCATGACTTCCGGAATCAAATCAAGCTTATGGACCTCTACCGTGATCTTTTCACCTTCATTATTCTCTGGAATAGAATCATGGAGGACATGGCTTAGACCCTGCATCCGAACAGGACCAACCATAGGCATCACCATCTGGACAGATCCTTCTTCATTTCCCAATGCAAACTCTTTAATTAACACATTGGACAAATCATAATGCCTTACAATTTTTATCAAGGCTTGGAGGTTTCGTGGCATGGGTTCAAAAGCAATAACGGTCCGTTGCTTCTCGCTCGCCAGGTGAACAGTCATTATACCTATATTTGCCCCGATATCAAGAACGGTCCCCTTCTTGGGAAGGAGATTCAGGAAATAGAAAAAATCACCTTCCTTTCGATCCTTTTTCAGTGTACGGATTTTGTACCTCGAAAAAAAATAAAGATAGTTCTCAAATCCCAGGATAGCCTGGAGGAAGTATTTTACGGCAGTCTTCATGAAGCGGGCAAAATTATCACAAAAAGCGGAAGGAGAACATAGATTTTCGCTTAATTTCGTTTTCTCTTAATTACCCGTTTTGGAAATAGTTGTCAATACAAGGTTGCTTATTAAAGATAAGCTCGATGGAATCGGCTGGTTCACCTATGAGACCCTGAAACGCATTACCCGCGATCATCCGGACGATCATTTCATTTTCGCGTTCGACCGTCAACCTGATCCGGAGATGATTTTTTCGGACAATATCACTCCTCTTGTCATGGCTCCCCAGGCCCGGCATCCTATACTCTTCTGGATATGGTTTGAATTTTCAATAGGGAAACTGCTGGGAGATTTCAAACCTGATCTTTTTCTTTCTCCGGATGGCTATATTCCACTGCGGGGATCTACGAATAAACTGGCGGTCATTCATGATCTCAACTTCGCCCACTATCCTCAGGATTTGCCCCGGTCGGTACGTCTTTATTATAATTATTTCTTTCCCCGCTTCGCCCAGAAAGCTACCCGGATCGCAACCGTTTCGAATTTTTCGAAAAAAGACATCATGCAGACCTATGGAATTGCAGAAGATAAAATCGATATCGTATATAATGGAGTTGGCCTGGGTTACAAGCCACTCGATTCAGCCTTGATTTCTGAGACCAGGAAGAAGTATACTCAGTCCTGCCCTTATTTTCTCTTTGTAGGATCACTACACCCCCGTAAAAATATTGGAAGGCTTATGCAGGCTTTCTCCCGGTTCAAAGAAAAAAATCCTTCTCCGATAAAGTTACTCATCGTTGGTCATCGCTATTGGTGGACGGGAGAATTGGAAGCGACTTATATGACTCTTCCTCACAAAGATGAAGTAATCTTTACTGGCCGGCTGCAACAAGAGGAGCTATATAAAGTGATGGCTTCTGCATTTGCACTCACGTATCTTCCTTATTTTGAAGGATTCGGAATCCCTCTCCTGGAAGCAATGAATTGCGGAGTACCTGTCCTGTGCGCTAACACCTCCTCCCTCCCGGAAGTTGCAGGTCAGGCAGCCCTGCTAGTGGATCCATTTTCTGTGGATGCTATCGCAGATGGCATGTTGAAGTTGAGTAAGGATGAAAATTTCAAGAATGGCATCATTGAAGCAGGAAATAAACGCAAGCTATATTTTTCTTGGGATAGAACGGCCAGTCTGCTTTGGGAATCCATGGAAAGAACAGTTGCAGAAGGCAGCAAACAGATTAAAAAAAATCATGCTAAAGGGTAACCTGGATAAAACACGGAAAGAGGCTGGCTGTGATGAAGCTGGAAGAGGTTGTCTTGCCGGACCTGTGTTTGCAGCAGCGGTGATCCTTCCAATTAAATTCAAGCATCCCTTGCTCAATGATTCCAAACAAATAAGTGACAAAGTACGGAAACTTCTCAGGCCTATTATTGAAGCTGAAGCACTTGCATGGAGTGTTTCACGGGTGGAAGCAGCTGAAATAGATGAGATCAACATCTTACAAGCTTCTATACTGGCTATGCACCGAGCAGTAAAAGGACTAAAGGTCCCTCCAGAATTTCTTCTCATTGACGGAAACCGCTTCAATAAGTTTGACAATATTCCTCATCAGTGTGTTATTGGTGGTGATGGAATCTACTTGAATATTGCCGCCGCATCCGTTCTGGCAAAAACTTACAGGGATGATTATATGGATACTCTTCACGAATCCTTTCCACATTATAACTGGTTAAAAAACAAAGGTTATGGAACCCTCAACCATAGAGATGCAATCCGTAGATTCGGCCCTTGTGACCATCACCGTAAATCATTCCGACTTCTTCCGGACCAGCTCCAAATTAGTTTCTAATCTATCCAGGTTCGATCATTCCTTCAATTAGTGAGATCAATAGGGTATTTCAGATCATAGAATACGAAAATATGCTGATGACTCCTGATAACTAGGGCCTTATATGATTTTAGGGTATTTGCCAGAATTTGATTTTGATTATGATAATGTTAAATTTGAGTTATCAAAAAATCAATTCTAATTACCTAACTTAGTTCTATGAACTTAAGATTCCTTTTCACAGCAGCCTTGTCGGCAATTCTTTTCAATTTCACAGCAAAAGCTCAGGTCGTAAAGATTCTTTTTGATGGAGCCCATGCCGAGACCTGCAGTAATGCGGATTGGATTCCAGATGCCGATGTTGATAATATTAGTTTTTCAGGAGGACCTGCTTCTTGTTGCAGTGGAACTAAGTCTGACGCTCAGCGTTACCCTACCCCTGCTCAGTCTACTGTTACCGCGAGTACAGCCGAAAACTATTGGACTGGCGGGCTTTCTGCATGGGGAATTGACTGTGCAAAGCATAATTACCAGGTTGAGTCTCTTCCGTGGAATGGAGTTCTAACCTATCAGGATGGAACCAATGCACAGGATCTGAGCAACTATACGATTCTCGTCATTGATGAACCAAATATAAAATTTACTACGGCTGAAAAAACAGCTATCATGACCTGGATCCAGGCCGGAGGTAGACTTTTTATGATCTCTGATCATACTGGATCAGACCGAAATAATGATGGCTGGGATTCTCCGATGATCTGGAACGATTTTCTTACAAACAATGGAGTGAACAACAACAATCCCTTTGGAATCAGTTATGACCTTGCAAATTTTTCCCAAACCACGACAAACGTAGCTAACATTCCCGGTGATTCATGTCTACATGGACCCATGGGAAATGTAACAGAAGCCACTTGGAGTAATGGAACATCCATGACGATTGATCCAGTGGCGAACCCTGCTGTGAAAGGAGTCATTTATATGACGGGATCCACAAATACAGGGAACACAGGAGTTATGTTTGCACATTCCCGCTGCATGAAAGGGAAAATTGCTGCGATGGGTGATAGTTCTCCTCCGGATGATGGCACAGGCAACACTTCCTGTACACTCTATAACGGATATTTCGCCGATGCTGCCGGCAACCATCAACTCCTCATCATGAATGCCACCATTTGGCTTGCAACCAACGATGCACCACTGGATGTCTTCTCTCCTGCCTCCTTTATAAATGATGTTTCTTTTTTCCCAAATCCGGCCAATATTACTGCCAATATTCGGTTCAGACTTGAAAACCCAGAAAAGATAAGCATTACCGTTTGTGATCTGACAGGGCGGGAAGTGATAAAAGTGTCAGATGAGAATCTGATGACTGGAGAAAATGGAGTCACATTCAGTACCGAGGCTCTTTCAAACGGAGTTTATATCTATAAGATCGACAGTTCTACCGGAAGTTCCCAGGGCAGATTTGTCGTGGCACAACACTGACCGGAGCGAAAAAACTCAGGAAATTCCGTACTTTAGCATTGCAAAATCGCCATGCTGAGAAAATTATTGCTTCCCTTTCTTGCAATCCTCTTACTGATAGCCTGCATTTTTTTTTACATGAACCTGCGCCAGTCAAGGCCAAGTTCAGTGAACGCGCTTATCGCGATTCCAACAGATGCAGTATTCATATTGGAAACAAAGCAGACTCATACCCTTTTCAGGCGGGTTGAAGAATCGAACATACTTTGGGAAGACCTGAAGGTAACACAGACCTTCCGTGAGCTCCGGAAAAATCTATTATTTCTTGACTCCCTACTTCAGGGAAACACCAAACTTCTGAAACTGGGGCTCGATGACCACCCCTTGTATATATCTGCCCATCCGACGGAGAACACCTGCGCATTTTTATTTTCCTATGCACTTCCTGACCTTAGTCTTAAAAATTCCTTTGAAGAAATCCTCGCCTCAAACTTTCACGTCAAGCCTTTAAGGAATGAAGTCCTTTCATTAAGTACTAATGATCGCAACGAAATATGTTACTACGCATATACAAACGGCATCCTGCTCTTTTCTCCAAGTGAAAACCTCATCAGAAAAGCGATCTTACAAAGCAAGATGAATACTTCTGTGTTGAATGACAAAGGATTTGCCGATGTTTACAACACCTCCAAGTCTTCGCGCTTTGATCTCCGGCTCTTCGTTAATTTCTCGAAGATTACTTTATGGAGTGGAGCCTTTATGAATACCCATTATGCCGACCTTCTCCAAAACGATTTTCCCCTGGGAGGATGGGCTGCAATGGATGCAAACATGAAACCGAAATCAGTGCTTCTGAATGGATTTGTTTCCTATCGTGCAGATTCCAGTTATCTCAATCTTTTTAAGGGCCAGGAAGCTCAGCATATGGATGCTTTAGGAGCAATGCCCTCCAATACAGCCAGTTTTATTTACGAAGGCTTTAGTGATTTTCATGCTTACTTCACAAAATTTTCAGCTCTCCGGAAAAAGTGCATACAAAATCAGCTTGATTCTATCAACAGAAGGTACGGAACAGATTTTTCGAAAGTATGCTCTTCCTGGATAGAAAATGAAGTCGCTAGTCTTATCACAGAACCTGGACCAGGTGCAATGGATTTAAGTTCTTGTACATTCATTCTCCTGAGATCCGACAATATCGAACATACCACTGCAGAGCTTTCAGTCCTTTGCGGTCTTGTATGCAAGACAGACAGTCTTAAACCAGACACCTTAATGGTCGGGAAGCATGTGATCAGGCATTTGAAAATAAAAGGAATTCTTCCCATGCTGTTGGGAGAATCATTTGCTGTTACAGAAAATTACTACACGGTACTTGACAATTACCTCCTTTTCGGAAATAGCCCTGATGCGTTAAAAAACTATCTCCATTTCACAGATAATGACCATTTCCTGAACAAGGATGGACACTATGATGAGTTCTCCTCTAACCTTTCTTCGAAATGCAACCTGTTCGTTTATTCCAATATTGCACGGTCAACAAGTATCTACCAATCTTTTGCTTCCGAAGAGACAGCGAAAGATATCTCTACATACTCCGATCTTTTCATCAAGTTTGAAGCTTTAGGGGTTCAATTCTCCAGTCAAGGAAATCTTTTTTATAACACGGCATACCTTGAAGAGAATCCGATTTACAAAAAGGAAACTTCCACATTGTGGGAAACAAGGCTTGACACTACCTTTCATAGAGCACCTCAATTGCTTTTAAATCACCAGACACACAACCTGGATGTTTGTGTCCAGGATGACGGGAATAAGCTTTATCTGGTGAGCAGCACCGGCAAGATTCTCTGGAGCCGGAGTCTGACTGAAAAGATACAAGGGAAAATAGTTCAGGTAGATGCATTCTCCAACAAAAAATTTCAAATGCTTTTCAATACACGGAACAGCATCTACCTCATCGATCTGAATGGAAAAAATGTGGAAGGCTTTCCGGTCCAGCTCCCCTCACCTGCCTGTAACGGTCTTACCGTGGTTGATTATGAAAACAAATCTGACTACAGAATCCTGATTGCATGTGCCGACAAACACATTCTGAATTACACTATTCATGGAAAAAAGACCGAAGGATGGAAGAGTCCTGTAACTTCTGACACGGTAGTGGCTTCTATCATTCATGCTGTTGCAGGTCGAAAGGATTATATTATCGTGGCTGATCTTGGCGGTCAACCTTACGTGTATAATCGGCATGGAGAGGCACAGATTGAGTTGCATGAAAAGTTACCAAAACCACTATCCGGATTCAGTGTTGATCCCGGCAGAGATCTCGCCCATTACCGGATTATCAGTACCGATTCCTTAGGAAATATCTGCCGAATTTCCCTGGATGGGAAATCAGAACATATTTCCTTTAAATTATTCAACCATAAACCTTGGTTCCTCTTTAGCGATCTGAATGCTGACCATATTCCTGAATTTATATTTCAGGATGCTAATGAAATGACGGTTTTTACGGAAGATAAGTCGGTCTTGTTTTCCTATCACTTTGATGATACGATATTACAACCCCCATTTTATCTTCAGGATCCTTCTGGACATGGGCGTGTTGGGATAGTGAACGAAAGCAAGGAGGAGATTTATCTCCTGAATGAGAGCGGAACCTTTCCGGAAGGATTCCCATTGAGAGGTACTGTACCCTTCAGCATCGGGGACCTGAATCGTGACAATACCCTGCAATTAATTACAGGGGAAGGCAAAAATATTTACGCCTACTCTATTCCCTAAATGCTTAATTTACACGATATTTGCGAAACTCAGCCAATGATCTATGATTAAAAAACTTACTCTCCTCATCACGTTCGTTTGCATTCTGATATCCGGAATAAAAGCCCAGGATTTTATGGGATATTCTATGAGCAATTATTCGGGGATCACTGGTGCTTTTACGAACCCCGCCAATATTGCCGACAGCCGATACCGATTCGATATGGAGCTGGTAGGTCTCGACTTTGGACTTTCAAACAATTATATTGGCTTGCTCAAGCAGCCTATAAACTATCCTCACCTCTTTTCGAGTGACAAAAACTTCAAGGACGATTATCTTGTAGAAAATCAGGCTAATGACAACAAAGCGATGTTAATGGTTGCGAGCATCCACCTTCCATCCTTTATGGTACGCATTAACCCAAAGAATTCGATTGGCTTCGAATGCAGAGAACGGAATTATGTTCAATTCAATGGACTGGAACCTAATCTGGCCAAGCTTATCTACAATGGGTTTCATGACTCCACACAACTCCTTCAGACCTTTTCAAACAAAAATCTTAATCTTGACTTTAATTCCTGGATAGAATACGGATTGACTTTCGCACATGTGATCAGGAACAAGGACGAACATTTTCTGAAAGCAGGAATAACACTTAAGCTTCTTCAGGGCCTTGGAGGTGGTTATGCTTATATCAAGAACCTGAATTATAGGGTTACTACCAAAGACACGCTCGACTTTTTTAATACGCAGATTGGATACCGTTATTCAAATAATTTCCCGACCACAGCAACACAGACTTATCAGGTTGGCTCAACCTACGGCTTTGGTGGAGACATTGGTGTGGTATATGAATATCGTCCCGATTATGATAAATATAAATATGATATGGACGGGGAAACCAACCTGGACATGCGATGGAAAAACAAATATAAATTCAAGTTCGGCCTGAGTCTGCTGGATGTTGGCGGCATACGATACACAAAAGGTGCCGGAGATGATCTCAGTGCGAATGTAAATCTTTGGGATGTGGCGAAATCAGGAGTGAAGAATCAACAGCAACTTGACTCCACCCTTCAAACCAAATTCGTAAAAACACCGAGCAGCAACACTTTTTATATGCGGCTGCCCACCACCATTAATTTTCAGGCAGATTATTGTATTTGGAAAGACTTTTATGCCGGTCTGATGGGAGTTTATGCATTTCAATTCTCCAGTGATGTCAATAAGGTTTCAGAACTATCTAAAATTGCTTTTGTTCCCCGTTGGGACCACAAATGGTTTGGTGTTTATGTACCGGTGTCCTATGATGCTTTCAAGAATTTCAACTATGGGATCAATCTTCGGCTTGGACCTATTATTATCGGAACAAATGCGTTAAACAGCTACTTCGGAAATTCCACCGTTTATGGTACGGAGTTTCATCTGATGCTTAAAGTTCCTATTCCTTATCGAAGGATCAGAGACCGTGACAAAGACAAAGTATCCGACAAAAAGGATAAATGTCCAGATGTACCCGGAACCTGGGAATTCAAAGGCTGTCCTGACCGCGATGGAGATCATATCCCCGACAGTGAAGATCAGTGTCCGGACCAACCAGGTTCTGTGGAGATGCATGGTTGCCCTGACCGTGACGGTGACAAGGTGATTGACAAACTTGATTCTTGTCCGGATACTCCTGGACCTCCTCAACTGAACGGCTGCCCTGACCGCGATGGAGATGGTGTAATTGACAAGCTCGATTCCTGCCCTGATAATCCGGGTCCACCTGAACTGCATGGCTGCCCGGATCGTGACAAAGATGGTGTGCCAGACAAAGTTGACCGTTGTCCTGACAAACCAGGCCCTGCCTCTAATGACGGATGCCCTGAAGTATTCCTCCTGGTCTTGGATCAAAATATGAATGTGCTCAAAAAAGTCAAACAGAATAAAGACGGAACCTTTACGTTTGAGACACTCCCGGATGAAAAGAATTCCATCTTTAGTATAGAAGGTGAGGACACCGGAGGGCTGAACGAATTATTGTTGATGGTCAACGGAGTTCAAAAGAAGATTGTGCGAAGCCCTGACCGCTACTTCCGGTTCGAAGTTGTAAAAGCGGAAGAAAACAAAATGGGTCAGATGGATGATAAGGACGTGGCCATTAAACTTACGGTGGAAGAAGCCAAGATTCTAAAAAAGGCGTTCAGCAATCTGGAGTTTGAAACTGGAAAAGAAATCATCAAACAGGAATCTTATGCATCCCTGAATGAGCTCGCAGATCTGATGAAGAAAAAGCCAGAATGGAAGCTTAAGCTAAGCGGTTATACAGATAATCAAGGTAAAAAAGAGGACAATATGAAGCTTTCCGAAAAAAGAGCTAAAGCTGTCTCCCATTATCTGATCATTAAAGGTATAGATGACAGCCGATTTAAAATCCAATGGTTCGGACAAGACCACCCGATTGCTCCAAACACAACGCCTCAGGGCAGACAGAAAAATCGGAGGGTTGAAATGCTGATCATCGATTAACATGATCCAGGTAATCGATTTCGGAAGCACGAAAGTACCCCATATTGTGGGAATGCTCAAATCGCTGGATCAGGAAGTGACTGTACAACAATGGAGCCGGATAGATGCCTCAGCAATAGCTGAGGCATCTGCCTTTGTGCTTAGTGGGTCTCCCATATTCCTTACGGAAGTTGATCATCAGCCCTACCTCACCCATTGCAGTTTTCTTAAAAATGTAGAGGTGCCGGTTCTAGGGATTTGTTATGGGCATCAGATCATTGGAATCCTTCACGGAGCTGAAATTTATAGGGGGCCTGCAATTCGCAGGCCTGAAACAATCCGGATTCTTCAAAACGATCCATTGCTGAAAGGTTTTGGAAAAGAAATCATTATGACAGAGGATCATACCGAGGGAATTAATTTGCCCGAATCATTTATTCATATTGCCACCTCCGATTTTTACTTGAACGAAGGGATGAAACATGAAACCAACAAGATCTGGGGTATACAATTTCACCCGGAAGTAAGTGGGGAAAACGGGCTACAACTGTTTCAGAATTTTTGCGGGTTCATCGCCGGATAAATAATCTTATATTCGTACAAATTCGTTTCCATGGCATTGAATTATATCTGGGTTGCCTTTTTTGTGGTTGCCTTCCTTGTTGCACTTGCGAAACTAATTTTTCTGGGTGATACGGAAATATTCTACCGCATCCTCATGGGAACCTTTGATATCTCCAAATTTGCTTTTGAATTTTCCTTAGGACTCACCGGTATGATGACGCTCTGGCTTGGCATCATGAATGTTGGGGAAAAAGGAGGTGCTATAAAAATCCTTTCCCGCATTATCAGCCCATTCTTCAGTCGCTTATTTCCGCAAATTCCCAAAGATCATCCGGCTCTGGGTCAGATCATTCTGAATTTTTCAGCGAATATGTTAGGCATGGGAAATGCAGCTACCCCCATGGGACTGAAAGCCATGCAAAGCATGCAGGACCTGAACGAGGACAAAGAAAAAGCCTCCAACTCCCAGATCATGTTCTTAGTCATCAATACTGCAGGCTTTACCTTGTTGCCATTGACAATTATTACTTTCCGAACGCAGGCTCATGCTGCTTCCTCTACAGATGTATTACTTCCGATTCTTCTTTCCTCGTTCTTCGCCACGTTTGTAGGAGTATTACTTGTTTGCCTAAAGCAGAAAATAAAAATTTTTGATAAAGTACTGATGCTTTGGACCCTGGCCCTCTGCACAATTGTATCCTTAATTATTTTTGGCGTAACTCGTTTAACCCCTGTTCAGGTTTCAAAAGTCTGCAATCTGGGGAGCGGATTATTGCTGATGAGTATTATCACTTCTTTCATCGGTTTAGCTGCATTCAGGAAGATAAATGTTTTTGATGCTTTTGTGGAAGGTGCAAAGGAAGGTTTTCAAACCGTCATAAAAATAATTCCTTACATCGTTGGAATGCTTGTTGCCATTTCTGTCTTCCGCTCTTCAGGATGCATGGATTATCTAAGCAGCGGACTGCGTCATTTCTTTCTCTTCCTGGGATGTAATACAGAATTTGTGGATGCTATCCCAACCGCTCTTATGAGGCCATTGAGTTCCTCTGGGGCTAATGGCCTGACGCTCGACCTAATCAAAACGCATGGAGTTGACTCCTTTGCTTCCAGACTTTCTTCGATCATTCAGGGATCAGCAGATACGACGTTCTATATCGTAGCACTTTATTTCGGATCTGTAGGTGTGAAAAACTCCCGTTATGCGATTACTTTCGGATTGCTCACCGATCTTGCCGGCTTTATCGCTGCCATCTTCATGGCTTATCTTTTTTTCGGAACTAAGTAAGTTGGAACCTAAGATTTCTTTCTTCTCTTAAGATTTAGAACATCACCCTCCTTGGGTTCAGCACCAGGCTGGAGGTTGTTTTTCAGGAGCAGATATTTCATTCGGATGCAGCAATCCTGAGAGATCGTGTATAACGTTTCTCCTTTCTTCACCAAATGATATTCTGCATTTCCCCTTCTGTGTTTAGGTTGAAGATAAACTCTCTGGCCGGCCGTGATAGAAGCTTTCGGGCTTACTTCATTATATTTAGGAAGCTCCCAGGTGCCTTTCTCAAACTCCCGGGTGAGCTTCTGAAAAGAGTCTCCTTCCCGGGCAATGATATAGGAACGATCCCGGGTAGTAAGGATAATGCGAGGTCCGATAACCGGAGTCAGATTGATTTTCCTGTCCTCCTTACTCTTTTCCATAGGCTTTAAAGTCACCGTCGCAGCAGCTACGGCTTCTTTCTTTCTGTACCCTAAAGAAGTAGGCCATTCTTCCTGAGTGTCGAAAACCATCAGCTTGTTTTTTTCAATTACTTCGAGTAAACGACTTGTATACCTAGGGTCTGTGGCATATCCTGATTCTTTTAGTCCTTTTGCCCATCCTTTGTAATCAGTACGTGGGAGGGAAAAGAGATAGGCATACCGTGCCCGGGATTTCAAGAACTGGCTATGATCACTAAATGATTCAAATGCAGTGGTGTATTTTCTGAAACACTCATCCTTCTGATCATCATCTTTGGTATAGGTAGGGCCTGTCCAATCTTCATGACATTTGATCCCAAAATGATTATTGGCATATACAGCCAGGTCGCTGTTTCCGCAATCACTTTCAAGGATGCCCTGGGCCAGAGTAATGCTGGCCGGGACTCCAAAGAGGAGCATCTCTACCACCGCTTCGTCCTTATGGAGCTCCACATATTCTTTTGAAGTCAGCTTATGCTCCGAGGGCTGCGCAAACAGGCCTGCAAAGGGTATGAGCATGATTAAGAATAGGGTTTGAACGCGGGCCATCAAGTTTGCTTATTATAGAGAATCCGGATAATATACAAATGTAATCCCGAAAGGAGATATGCGGAGGGTGGCCGGGGTTCATTTTTTAACAGAGAATTGTTAATCAATAGGTTTCCTTATCAATTCCGGAATTCCCCTGCAAACCACCCGTATGTATTGCCAGGATTTGTGTTCCCGGCCTGAAAAAGTCTTTTCTTGCCAGATCATAAATTCCAAACATCATTTTTCCATTATACAGGTAATCCAGCTGGATTCCATGTGTGGTGTAAAACTCCTTTACGAAGAAAATCAGCTCGGGTTTTACTTTGCCATAGCCTCCGAAATGGTACTCAGAAATGACGGAGGTTTCATCTGCAACCTTTTCACCTGCATAAGCAGAAAGGGCCCTGTAAAAGAATGAGGTATCTTTCAAAGCAGAAAAACCGACCGTCCGATTCCTCCCATTTGAAGAGCTTGCAATTCCAGCAAGAGTTATCCCTGTGCCACAGGCACAGCATATTTTTTCATAGACAGGAGAAACTCCTTCTAGTATTTCCAGGCATCCCTTGAATGCGAGTTCATTGGCGCCCCCTTCAGGGAGAATATAAGCCTCCGGTCCGAATTTCTCCTCCGCCCATCTCATCAGTTCGGGTTTGTTCCTGTACGTTTCCCGATCCACATATTCCAGGTTCATTCCTTCTTCTACTGCTTTAGAGAGGGTCGCATTCAACGGTTTGTGTTCTTCTCCTCTCACTATTCCGGTCGTCCTGATTCCGTATTGATAACCAGCAGCTGCAACTGCCGCCAAGTGGTTCGAAAATGCACCTCCGAAACTGACCAAATGAGTTTTACCCAGCAAATGCATTTCGCGAAGGTTGTACTTAAGCTTATACCATTTATTCCCGTTGAATACCGGATGAATTTCATCCAGCCTCAACAGGCTAAGGCCAAGACCAAGGCGGTCAAGGAAATCCTCTTTCAGCTGGGAAATGTGAAGTGTAGGGTTCTTATCCGGCATTTTTTAACTTTACCCTAAATTAACAGAAGTTTTGAAGCAATTCTCGTTTCATGTCAGAATACGAAAGCCCTAATAAGCTCGATCCCGAAGATTTTTACTTAAGCCCTGAAGGATATCTTGTGTTCACAGCCAAATACCTGTTGAAGCGAGGTTATTGTTGCCAAAACGGATGTAAGCATTGCCCCTATGGGTTCAACAAAAAAACGGGTAAACTCGACCCCCAATAAATTAAACTTCTACTATGACACTTGCGGAGTTCAGAAAACAGATCAAAGCGGGAATCCCTGAAAAATTACCTAAGCCCGCTACACGGGATGAATCACTTAATCACCCACCCAAACGAAAGGACATTCTGAGTGCGGAAGAAAAAAAACTGGCTATCCGGAATGCACTCCGGTATTTTGAGAAGAAACATCATGCAGTACTATCTAAAGAATTTGCGGACGAGCTAAAAACTTACGGACGTATTTATATGTACCGCTTCCGCCCCGATTATAAAATTTTTGCAAGGCCAATTTCTCATTACCCTGCTAAGAGTAAGCAGGCTGCTGCCATTATGCACATGTTAAGCAATAACCTGGATTATGCTGTTGCTCAGCACCCGCATGAATTGATTACCTATGGAGGAAACGGAGCGGTCTTCCAGAACTGGGCTCAATATTTATTGACGATGAAGTATCTCAGCTCTATGAGTGATGAGCAAACACTGGTGCTCTACTCTGGTCATCCTCTTGGATTGTTTCCTTCCCATAAAGATGCACCCAGAGCTGTTATCACCAATGGGATGATGATTCCGAACTACAGCAAACCTGATGACCTGGAAAAATTCAACGCCCTTGGTGTTACTCAATATGGGCAAATGACTGCTGGATCATTTATGTATATAGGTCCACAGGGTATCGTTCATGGTACCACTTTGACTATCCTCAATGCAGGGCGAAAATTTTCCAATGCCGCCTCATCCGGGCTTCCAGGCCAGGTTTTTGTCTCATCCGGCTTAGGTGGAATGAGTGGCGCCCAACCTAAAGCTGCAAAGATCTCCGGAGCAATTGGGGTGATCGCTGAAATAAACCCCAAAGCAATCCATACACGCCATTCTCAAGGATGGGTGGATGAAGTTTATATGGATCTCAACAAACTTATTGCACGTATTGAAATAGCCCGTAAGAGAAAGGAAGCAGTATCCCTGGCGTACCAGGGGAATGTGGTTGATCTCTGGGAAAAATTTGCTGAAGCTCATGTGAAGATAGAACTTGGCTCAGACCAAACTTCTTTGCACAATCCCTGGGCAGGAGGATATTATCCAGCCGGATTCACATACGAAGAATCCAACCGTATGATGGCCTCTGAACCGGAGAGATTTAGAAAGGAAGTACAGAAGACCCTGGTACGCCATGTGAAGGCAATTAACAAACTAACTTCACATGGCATGTATTTCTTTGATTACGGAAATGCCTTCCTGCTTGAAGCCAGCCGTGCTGGGGCCGAAGTAATGAAAGCAGATGGAAAATTCAGATATGCCTCTTATGTACAGGACATACTCGGGCCCATGTGTTTCGATTATGGGTTCGGACCCTTCCGATGGGTTTGCACCTCGGCTGATCCTGCTGATCTCCAAAAAACAGATCTTCTTGCACTGGCCGTTTTACGGAAAATTTATAAAACAGCACCTACAGAAATTAAGCAGCAACTGGCCGACAATATTTTATGGATACAGGAAGCCCAGAAAAATAAACTGGTAGTGGGTTCACAAGCGCGTATCCTTTATGCTGATTCGGAAGGAAGGGTAAAAATAGCAGAAGCTTTTAACAAGGCCATTGCCAGTGGGAGTATCTCCGCCCCTGTAGTGCTGGGCCGAGATCACCATGACGTTTCGGGAACTGACTCTCCATATCGTGAGACTTCCAATATATACGATGGCTCCCAGTTTACTGCAGATATGGCCGTTCAGAACTTTGCCGGAGATTCATTCCGGGGTGCTACCTGGGTATCGCTTCATAATGGAGGTGGGGTTGGATGGGGGGAAGTGATCAACGGAGGATTCGGACTTGTTCTCGACGGAAGCAGAGATGCTACAAGGCGATTGAAGTCAATGCTCTTCTGGGATGTAAACAACGGTATAGCGCGCAGAGGCTGGGCGAGGAATAAGGAGGCTCTGTTTGCAATTAAACGGGAGATGAAACGGAGTAAACAACTCCAGGTCACTTTGCCGAATCTGGTTGATGATTCTTTGTTGAACGAAATAATCTAATAGTTTTTTGCCAAACTTTTCATCTTTTAGGCAAAACCCAGTACTGACTTTCATGACAAAGAAGTGAAGCTCCCGCCCCAATAAGGGCTCCTGCTATCACATCCGTCGGGAAATGCACCCCAAGATGCAATCTTGAATAGGCTACGGAGATTGCCCATGCAAAGCTGGGTGCAATCACATACCATTTCGGAAAAGCCAGACTTAATGCTGTTGCCGCTGCAAAGGCAGAGCTGGTATGCCCGGAAGGAAAAGAATAAGGACCTGCTTCCCCCGCTTTCTGAATATCATCGTATTGAGCAAAAGGCCTCTTACGCTTTATTCCATACTTAAAACTTACTGTTATAATGGAGCAGGTAAGAAAGGAAGCCCCGGCCACGACCCCTTGTTTAATCAGTACCTGGTCATGATTATTAAGTCCAGCCCCTAATATACATAATGGTGTTGCCACAGAAACAGGAATCATGGTATTGGAAACAAAACGAAATGCAGGATCCAGTTTGGTATTACGGTTTAGATTGATCTTGCGCAAAATTGAAATATCGGCATTCTGAGCTCTAAGTTCAGCAGTGGAACACTGAACAAATAATATACTTAAAACCAGATATCTGAATAGGTACTTCATAAGCGATCCCGGAGTTTAGTAATGGGATATTCAAACAATTTATAAATAAGCAAGGATGCAAGGATGATCAATACCCAGCAAACAAAAAAAAGAGTAGTTTTTTCAAAACCGCCTTCCGGATGAAAGAAATGTTTGACCAGGAGGAGGATAGGAAGATTACAAAGATACATTGAATAAGAAATCCTGCTCAGAAAACGAAATGGTTTACCAGGAATAGTCTCCCTTACCATACTGTTAAGCTTCGGCAGCAGTAAGGCTATAAAGAAAGCTGTGAGAGAAAAATAAAAAGTTTTAAAGAAGAACGTATCGGGTAAGATCGTCATCATACTGATTGCACTGAGTCCTGCAAATCCGAGAACCATTGTAAGGTTTCTGAATTTTTTCCAGGTTTCCGCAGAGTAGCTATAAATGAAAGCCCCCAGCAATCCAAAGCCAATACTATCCAGCCGGGTGGCAACCAGTTTGCGGAACCAGAGGTCCCACCTTTCCAGATCTACCGGCTTTGCACTGATCTGGATCCTGTAAAGCAGCGGGACCAGAATATACAAAAGGATCAAAGCGAGAAGGGTATCTCTGAGTTTGGAGCGGAACAGTCTCAGGGAAATATAAAACAGCAAAGGAAAAGACAAATAGAACCATTCTTCCACCGACAAACTCCATGATTCCCAGAAAACGAAGTCGACCGGCACGAACATATTTTGCAGGAATACAAAGTAAGCGAGGACGTATTTATTCAAAGTTCCTTGAAGAAAGCCGAAATAGACGAGAAGAAGATAGATGAACAGAAAAAGAAAATAATTCGGTAAAGTTCTGAACCATCTCCTTTTTAGAAATACAGTGAGTGATTTCCAGGTTAATCCTTCTTCCGATCTTATTTTTCGGATCAGTATCCCTCCTACCAGGAAACCACTGAGTACAAAGAAGAGGTCAACTCCATCGGGGAGCCAAGAGAGGTTTGGAAATGATTCAGGGAGGAGAAAACTCGTGTGCACAAAAACTACCAGGAGTATAGCACATGCACGAAGAAGATCCAATCCGAAGATTCTGGAATCGGGCGTCGGTTCACTCCTAAAAGTCTTTTGCTGAATTGTAGAATTATATTCCTGCACCAGAGCTGTTTGAATACGAAATGTACTCAAAATTACCCACAGTGTATTTTCAGGAATCAGACCTACAACACCGGATTACTTTATTATGTTACAGTGACCTATATACTGATGTTTTTCATGGAGTACATCTTTCAGATCCACTTTCCAAACATAGGTATCAATCTGAGCAATATTGACCCCTCCATTGGCTCTTCCATCCCAGCCTTCCCTCCAGGTGTAGGTTTCGAACATTAGGTTGCCCCAACGGTCGAACATCATCAGATGATAGTGTTTAGGATCAATTCCCACTCCGAATGGCATCCAGATATCATTTTTTCCATCTCCGTTGGGAGTAAAGGTATTGGGTGCATAGAAGGTAAAATAGGGCAGGATGCAGACCGGATGTTCCACCGTATCCATACAGCCATCATTACCGGTTACAATCAATATTACCGGGAAACATCCGGTATCAGGATACGCATAATGAGGATTTTGAAGAGTGGAGGTTGCTCCTGAAAAGTCACCGAAAGACCAGCTCCAGGAAGCAATTCCACCTCCACCGCTGCTTTGATCTGTAAAATAGATGATGGAATCGAGAATAGTTGTGGGTTGTGGATTAGCAACGAAAGCTGCATTCGGTTTTGAGAGTACGTTAAAAAACGGAGTGATGGATTTAGATCCTGGGCATCCATTCACATCGGTAACATTATAGGCAATGGTATAAGTGCCCGCGGTGGGGTAACAATGCGCTGCCGAATTACATCCAGTACCTGTAGTTCCATCACCAAAATTCCACACCGCGCTGGCGCAGGCTGGATTTGAGGTCCCCGTAAATTTGACACAGTTAGGACCGCAGGTCACAGAATCCTTTGCGGTGAGTGTCACCACAGGAATTGGGAACACGGTAATGGTTACCTGGTCTGAATCTGTCGGTGTTCCGCAGTTGTCGGAAACAATCACTGTATAAGTGGTGGTAACGGTAGGGCTAGCTGTTGGGTTTGCCACATGTATGTTAGAAAGGCCAGTAGCGGGAGACCAGAGATAATTATAGGGTCCTCCGTTCCCACCCGATCCTATTGCGTTCAGCACCGTGCTTGAACCGGGACAAATACCCTTAGCTCCACTTGCCAGGACTTCCAGGGCCGGGTTAACGGAGATCAGCACCTTGTTGGTGGTGACACAACCATGAGCATCGGTACACGTTACGGTATAAGTTGTACTGATCGGTGGACAAACATGTGTACTCGGCAAAACAACCCCATTTAAACTCCAGGTATAGGTATAGGGGACGGTTCCCCCGGTTGAAGCACAAGTGAGGTTCGTACAATTCGTCAGACAGATGAGCGCAGGCGTTGCTGTGACCGTTAAAAGCGGGGGTTGTACAATCGTTGCGACAACACTGTTCTTGCAACCGGCCGAATCAATCAGATTACAGGTGTATACTCCGGCTGTGAGGTTAGTGACTACCGGGGTTGTCTGTCCGCCGGGGTTCCAGCTATAAGTATATGGCTTATAACCTCCACTGGCAGTAATCGTAGCCATACCACCCGAACCTCCGAAGCATAGAATATTCAGAGTAGAGTCAAGGGCAATATTTACACCAGGCAGGTCAGGAACACTGTTATTTACGGTATCCTTACATCCATGTGAATCTGTTATGATCACAGAATAAACACCGGCAGTCAAACCCGTAGCAACCGTACCTGTTCCACCTGAAGGAAGCCATTGATAAGTGTAACCTGGATTTCCTCCGGTGACATGAACCGTATCCCGGCCATCGGGCCTGCCACAATGGGAAGGCACAGGAGCCATGGAAAGGGTCATTCCAAGAGGTTCTGAAATGGTGATGGTATCATTTGCAGTACATCCATGAGCATCTATAATCGTTGCCGTATAGAGGCCCGGGCAAACATTCATACAACTGGCCTGATTACATCCTGAGTTCCAGGAATAGGTATATGTTGTGGTCCCTCCAGCAGGCACACAGATGAGCCCTCCATTACAAAGATTATGGCAAGTTGCATTGGTCCCATTCGCTTTTACAGTTAGGAGGGTTGGCTGAGTAATGGTTACGACAGAAGTTACTACACAACCTTTGCTATCGGAGGTGACGCAGGTATAAACACCTGCTGAAAGGCCAGAAACAGAATTCGTTGCACCCGTATTCGGGCTCCAGGAATAGCTGAGCGGGGCACTCCCACCGCTTCCGGTCACCGTAGCAGTTCCATCACTGAGGCCAAAACAACTCACGTTCGTATTCGTTGAAGAAGCCAGAGGCCCGTTAGGTTGAGTGATGACTGTTGTATCGGATGACGGACACGCTCCTGCAAGGGAGGTGACGGTAAGTGTATAAGTTCCGGCATTTAAACCGCTGATCGAGTTGGTGCCTTGCCCGTTCGTAACAGTTCCTCCGGTCCAGGAGTAGGTATAAGGTGTGGCACCCCCGGTAACATTAGCGGTGGCAGTACCATCTTTTCCAGGTGAGCAGGTAGCAGGAGTATTGGTGATGGTGATAACAGGAGCTGGGAGAGGAGGAACAAGCGTAACAGTCCCTTGATCGGAACATCCGTTAGTAGTAGTTACGGTAACGGTATAAGTCCCCGGATTCAATCCCTTTGCTGTATCTCCCATACCACCGGATGGAGACCAAGAATAGGTATACGGAGTATTACCTCCGGTCACGTTGGCAATAGCAGTACCATCATGACCAGGACTACAGGATGGATTGGTACCGGTAACGGTGACTGTTGGAACAGGATAAAAAGTTAAAGTAGTGTCAATGGTATAGAAACATCCGGGAGCCTGAGTAACGGTTACCTCATAAGTTCCCGAAGCATTGATGGTCACTGTTTGTCCGGTAGAGGAACCAATAATTCCAGGGCCTCCTGGAGGGACTGTGGTCCATGAATAAGTACCTGTTGCTCCGGCGCCCGGAGCTGTTAAAGTATTTGTCCCTCCTAAACAGACTTCGGGACTTGCGGCAATAACCTGAATAGCACTGCATGATGCATCTACATAAGCATATCCCCAGTGGCCACCTGGAACACAACCGGCTGCGGAGAATCGGACGGTGATCGTCTGACCTATATAATTTTTAAGGTTCAGTGTATTTGCTGCCCAGTTTGCATAATAAACCGGCTGTCCATTTGAAGTAAGTGCGGAGACTGCCATACCCGGAGGAACGCCTGATCCTACGGATTCAACATAATATTGGAGGCATGGGATTGGTTTCCCATTTTGGTCCAGAACTTCTGCACGGAAGTAGGGGCACTGAGCAGGAGTGTGTCCATTGGAAACCTGCACCAGAACCACGGCATAATTATAAGTAAACATAGCATTCGCAGCAGTAACCACAAAGGACTGCTGGATTGATTCACCCGGCGCGGCTAACCCGAAAGGCCCGGTACAGGTGGATCCTGAGCGTAGGTTGGCGTTTTCCCCTCCGAGGCGGAGCGAATACGCACCTCCAATCGCCAATGGGTCCAACATAGCGAAGCCTCCATAAGGATCATTCCCGGCAGCTGCGTTTACCAGTGTAAACATAGAACAGGAAGTTTCCGGAGCATCTATTCCGAGGGTATTGTTGGTGATTCCAGCTGTAACCAGTGTTACAGCAGAGTCGGAGTTGTTATTCACTCCAATGTATCCGGTCCAATCCGTGTAGTCACCCGTTTCAAAACCCGGATTGGTACATCCGCTTGTCAATACATAATTGTTCAGAGGAAGTGTTTTCCAGGCAGAAGGAATATGATATTTTCGGTTAACAAATTGTCTTTCCTGCTCTTGGAGGTAAGTAATTAAATCCTTTTCAGAAAAATGCTCATCTTCTACACTCTTCAAACTACCTTTCAAGTCAAAACCTTGAAGAGTATCCCCTTTGAAGAAAGAATATTTACCTGTTTCTTGTCCCCAGCTTAATTGTGTAGAGAATAGAAAGGAGAGTAACACCAGGAAACGCTTCTGAGTATTCATGGGTCAGGGGGTTAGATATAAACAACCAGAAAAATCGCTTGCGCAGTTCCGATTAGGATTAAAACCCAGCTGACCCTTCTTTCAAGGTCAGCTGGTTTCTAACATAAAGATTTGATTTAATATGGATCTCCTTTACCTTATCGGTAGATCATGAGCTTACCCGTTCTTATATTTTTAGAAGCGGTATTCATGATGCGATAGAAGTATACACCTTCATCTTTTCCACTCATATCAACGGCAAAGGAAGAGTTTGAAGACAACGTACTGAAGATCTGTTTTCCAACCACATCAAAGAGCTCGATGGTGTTTTCATTTTCAAGTCCATCGAAATAGAAAACACCGTTGCTTGGATTTGGGTAAACCTTTAAAGCTCCGTTCGCTTCGATATTCTGTATTCCAGTTGCAGTATTGATCGTTCCGATTACCGGAGTCCGTGCGCTGGAACAACTTGGTGCAGATACCACCCACTCATAGAAATAATAGTAATAGTTTGCCGGGGAAGTAGGTGCATCAGACCCCGTGATAGAAGCAAGCGTTCCAACCGCATAAGGGTAGCTGGCACCAGCACTGTTTCTAAAAACATCGGCGGCGCTGTTAGCGGAAAGTTTGATCGCATAATTGTTTTTGGCCGGAATAGTGAAATTCAGAGGAATGGTATTCTTACCAACAACCGTATTAATTAAAGCAGAAGTATCTACGGAATTTCCAGCGCTATCCAGAACTTCAATCTGTCGGCTACCTGCGGTATTACAGTATATATTAACTGATTTAAGCAGCATGTCGCTGGAAACGTCGAAGTACAATCTGCGATCTGTATTGGCCGTATAATACCCCCCCGTACCCATGCTATCTGCCTTCCCTCCATTTACAGGGGTTGGCAAATTTTCATTGGTGACATAGAATGTTGTCGTAACCGCCAGGTTCGGAGAATAAGTGGCACCGGTATTGACCAGATTACCTGCAGTAGCAGCGTCATACCAGTCGAGCGAAGCGGCGCTTACAGCAGAGGCAGAAAGAGTAACTACTCCAGCACCTGTTCTGGATGCACCTGTTGTAGTAGGAGCATTCATCAGGTTTACGTTAATGAGGTTGCTTTTGGCAAGACTGTCTTTTCCGTAAGAATTGGTTACCGTTAATGTTACGGAGAAGGCACCTGAGCTGGTGTAGGTATGTAAAGGGTTCTGAATGGTGGAAGTCTGTCCATCACCGAAGTTCCAAAGCCAGGAGGTAGGTGTGTTGATGGACTGATCTGTAAATTGTACGGCTCCGGTACAAGTACTGGTAATATTTGGTATGAACGCAGGAGTTGGGGGACTGTTATGATTGATAGTACCCTTATAGTCCAGCCACTGTGCTGCACTCCCTACACCTGACACACCATAACCGATACGCATATACCCGTTATTTTCACCCCAGTTTGGACCCCAGGAGTTGCGGAGAATCCAGCAGCTTTGTGAATCATCCCATCCGCATAATACAATTGCGTGGTCGAGTGTGGTTCCGTCTGAAGAATTCATAACACCTCCGTTGTAGTTCTGGAAATTGTTTCCGGCATCTATGGTAGCCCAAACTGGGCCATGATCATAAATTGCCTGTTTGATTTCATCATCAGTCGGGTTCTGACCATTTACTTGCTGGGTGTTTGTGATTTTTTCATGGTAGGTATAAGATGATCCGCAGGTTCCGTTAGCAGCGGTATATGCTAGATCGGCGGTATAGACACAGCCTGTATTCTGAAACATGGCATCGGGACACCATCCTCCGCTACATCCATTACAATTAGCATCACAATTGATCAGCCATTGTTCCGACATATCACGATCCACATTATCCCAGTATTTAACCGCTGCTTCAAAAGTTCCATCAGCCGCAAAAGCCCAGCAGCTTCCACATTGTCCCTGGTCCTTAACAGGAGTCATAATTCCTTGTGTAAGCCAAGACCAGCTTGTAGGGTGAGTACCCAGCGTCTTAGGGTTGGTGCTTTTTGTCTTTGTATTGTTTTTCACAGTCCCCGGAACATAAGGTACTACGGTCACACCGGTATAATTTCCGGCAGCAACAACAGTTATGTTAAACTGATCTATTGCTTTCGTTACCCCTTCCCATGGACGCATCAGAACCAATTCCAGATCCAGCTTACCAGAAGCAGATGGAGTGAAATGAATAATCTGAGTTCCGGAAGCTCCGGCAGCTACGTTACCAGGCACATCTGGTTCGAATTCCCAATCACCGATTTGTTCAAGAACCGTCCTGGTCTTGTTCTTATCTTTCAGGTACCATCCATAACCATTGGCTGGTTTCACAGGTAGACGGATTTCAAGAGCCTGATCAGTTGCAAGTGAAACCGTTTGACTCAAGTTGGCTTGTGTAAGGTGGACAAATTTTTGTCCATAAACGCTCCAGCCTGTCAGGAGACAAAGAGCGCTTAATAGTAGTTTGCTTTTCATAGGTGCGTTTGTTTGATTGTGTGTTTTTTTAGTTTATTTTGTGTGTATTCTGAACGGACTTCTTATTCCTTTGAATTTTCATATTGCAATTTATTTCAATCCTCCGGGTCCATATAACCAGGTTTTGCCACCCAATACTGAACACAGACCCAATATTAAATTCTCCTGATTATTATATCGTACTGATAATTAGGTAGATGTAAAATCCAATTCTCCCGATAGTGTGTGTATAAAGACCCTTATGAGGAACTTGAAAAAGCGATAGTCCTATACGCCCAAGACGATTGATCATATAATAAATACGTACTGGGATTTGCTTTTGAGAAAGCTATCTCCTACTTTCGAAGCAACTACTACACCCCTACTCTATCAGAAATCCAATTATGAACCTGCCTGTGGTGCGATGTTTTTGTGCGGTAGTGGCTTGCACTGTATTTTCAGTTGCCGGTTATTCCCAGTTGGTGATGACCAATGGCACGACTATTTATGTTGATCAAGGCACGGTAGCCAATCCAACTTATGTAGTGCTTAACACCCCCCCCGCAGTTCCTATTCAAACAATTGGCCCAGGTAATGGAATTATCCTGGAGAGTGAATACAATATCCTTAAATACAACCTGCATGCGGGCACTACGGCGATAACAGTCCCCTATATGACTCCCGGCCCAGCACTTGAATCATTTCCTTTGAAAGTGCATGCAATCACTGCCGGAATCGAAGCAGGATCTGCTGGCACGATACAGTTCTCCTCTACCAAAGCACCTGCCAGACCAACCGGATGGGACAACCTGAGTTACAAACCATCAGATGTACTCAATATGCAAGGCCCTTGCGGTGTGCCTGATAACTCAGCCAAAGTGATAGACCGTTTCTGGGTTATTGATCCCCTCGGCTATTCCACAAAGCCGGCAGTCACTCTCGATTTTACTTTTCTCAATGCAGAAGAATCTGTGAACAGCGGCAACACCATCAACCCGGCCAATCTCCAGGCCGAATATTGGAACAGTGCACTTGGAACACCGGCCTGGATTGTTTCAGCACCTCCGGGAATTACCACTGTTAATTCCCCCTCTCCAACACAAGGAACAGTAAATAGCGTGGTGGTGACCCCGGTTAATTTTTTCCGGTCGTGGACCTTGGTAGACAACCCACTTCCACTTTCCATCACACCGAGTCAGACCAATGTCTCCTGCAATGGAAGTAATACCGGCTCCGCAATTGCCGGAGTCAGTGGGGGAACCGTTACGTATACTTATTCCTGGACCCCGTCAGGAGGAAGTTCTTCTATAGCATCCGGGCTCGGAGCCGGGGTTTATACCTGTACCATCCAGGATGCTGCCGGTTGCTCCACTTCGCAAGTCTATACCATTTCACAACCTGGCATTTTAAACATCACACCTTCACAAACGAATGCCACTTGCAATGCTTCCGCTACAGGTACAGCCACTTCTTCTGTTTCAGGGGGAACGGGAGTATATACTTATTCCTGGACCGGTGGAATAATTGGAGGAGGACAGGGCACTGCCACGGCCACCGGTCTCAGCGCCGGAACCTATTCCTGCACGGTGAATGACGCTAATAACTGCTCCACTACACAAACATTTACCATCACGGAGCCTTCCGCAATTGCATTAACTCCTTCATCCACACAAACAGGCTGTGGTGTTTCCACCGGTACTGCTTCTGTAACTGTATCTGGAGGTACAGGTGCTTATACTTATAGCTGGACACCGGCTCCCGGAACAGGACAAAATACAGCGAATGCCGGTGCTCTGGGTGCAGGATCTTTTACCGTTAGTGTAACCGATGCGCAAGCTTGTGTTCAAACATCCGTTTTCAACATTACATCTGCCGGAGCCCCTGTACCAACACTGAATTCCTCGGCAAATCTAACTTGTAACAGTGCCTGCAATGGAACCGCAACCGTCAGTGCTACGGGAGGAACAACCCCTTATACCTATTCCTGGACAGGAGGTGGGGGAACTAATTCCACCGCCTCTTCCCTCTGTGCAGCAACATACAGCTGTACAATCACCGATGCCAATAATTGTTCCGTTGTTCAGACCGTGACCATCACGCAGCCTGGAGCACTGAATATAGTTCCTGCTTCCGTGAATCCAGCTTGCAACGGTTCTTCCACAGGCAGTGCCACGGCCACGGTGAGCGGCGGAACCGGAATCTATACCTATTCCTGGACCGGAGGAGTGATTGGAGGAGGACAAAACACCTTCAGCGCAACAGGTCTTGCTTCCGGCACCTATACCTGTACTATTCAGGATGCAAATAACTGTTCCACTTCTCAAACATTTACCATTACTGACCCTGCTGCAATGGTATTAACCCCGTCTTCTACTCAAACGGCCTGCACGCTGGCAACGGGTACTGCCTCTGTCACCGTTGCGGGAGGAACCGGGCCCTTCACCTACAGCTGGGCTCCGAATCCAGGCGGAGGACAAAACACCGCTAATGCAACCGGGTTACCCGTGGGATCCTGGACCGTAGATGTTACAGACTCCAAGGCTTGTGTTCAGAATTCGATTTTCAATATAACTGCTGCCGGAGCTCCCGTGACCTCTATTGCCTCTTCTACGAATATTGTCTGCAACAGTGCCTGTACCGGCTCTGCCACGGTTAGCGCCACCGGAGGTGTAGCACCTTATACTTATTCCTGGTCTGGTGGTGGAGGATCCGGAATCACTGCAAATTCTTTATGTGCCGCTACCTATAATTGTACGATTACAGATGCCAATCATTGTTCTTCCATTCAATCGGTGGTGATTACACAACCTGCTGCTCTGGCTATAACACCTGCACAGACGAATATAGCCTGCAATGGAAGCAGCAATGGTTCTGCCACCGCCAATGTGAGCGGAGGAACAGGTTCCTATACTTATTCCTGGACCCCTGCCGGAGGGATTGCCCCGACTGCATCCGGGTTAGGAGCTGGAACCTATACTTGTACTATTACGGATGGAAGTGCATGTACTGCTTCACAGATCTATACCATCACACAACCTGCTATACTTTCTTCTGCTTCCACACTGAACGGTGCCACCTGCAATCTCGGAAATGGTTCTGCCACTGCAATTCCTTCAGGAGGTTCCGGAACGTATACCTATTCATGGTTGCCTTCCGGAGGAAATTCAGCGATCGCGAATAATCTGAATCCCGGAAATTACACCTGCACCATTATAGATTCATTAGGTTGTACCACCAGTGTAACGGTATCGATAACCAATACCGGCAGCAAGCCGGTTGCTTCAATTAATCCAGGTGTTGCAACCTCTTTCTGCCAGGGCACCTCTGCACTACTCACCGCTTCAGGTGGTGGAACCTATTCCTGGAGCAACGGAGGGCTGACATCGGCCATCAATATAAATACTGCCGGAACATACACGGTGTATGTGACCAATGGTTGCGGCACCGATTCTGCAAAGGTGGTTGCAACTGTAAATCCATTACCCGTTCCTATCATTTCAGCCGGATCAGGAACCTTTTGTGCGGGTGATTCTGCCATCTTGCTAGCCAGCGGAGGAACATCTTATTCCTGGAGTAACGGAGTGTTACTCCCCAGCCAGTATGTAACCACACCGGGAGTGTATACCGTAACAGCCACAAATGCCTGCGGCAGCGCGAGTACTACTGTTAACGTGACCAGCACCAGCATCGCTGCTCATTTTTCTCAGAGTATTGATACCGGTCAATACCCGTTGCCGGTTATATTCACAGACCATTCAACCGCAGGAGCTACTTCCTGGATATGGAACTTCGGTAATCTGGGCACCAGTATTATCCAGAATCCAAGTTTTACCTTTCCTCAGGCAGGCACTTATACCATTACGGAAACAGTGACGAATGCAAACGGATGTACCAGTACGACGACCAGTGAAGTAGTGGTGACAGATAATAATTCCTGGATTATCGTACCGAACATCTTTACTCCTAACGGAGATGGCACCAACGATGGTTTCCAGGTTCTTTCTGCCGGTATCTCCACCTTCGATGCACAGATTTATGACCGCTGGGGAGTGAGTATTGCGGAACTTACGAGTGTAAATGCTATATGGGACGGAAGGACTATCAGTGGACAAGAAGTTTCGAATGGCACTTATTTTTACATTATCAATGCAGTCGGGTTTGACAAAAAGGTTTATCACCTTCAGGGTTTTGTCCAGCTTATGCGTTAACCATACAAACGGATACCAGATCTAAAAGATTAAATTTTTTATAAAACTTTTTATCATGAGCACAAGCAAACTTTATCTAGCAAGCCTTTTAGTTCTTTTATCTCTAAAAGGCGTTGCCCAGAACGTAGGAATAAACAATACAGGAACCGCACCAGATGCCTCCGCTGCACTTGATTTGAACAGCGGCACTTCCAACAACCGGGGATTCCTGCCACAGATGGTGGCGCTCACGGCAACCAATACTGCCGGGCCCATCACCAATCCTTCAACCGCTCTGCTCGTATATAATACTGCAACATCCGGGGTAGCCCCTTTCAATGTTATTCCAGGATATTATTACAACGCAGGTACTCCCGTGGCCCCAAACTGGGTTTGGTTTGCAGCAGGCAATGGCACCACCGGTGCCTGGAATCTACAAGGTAACTCCGGTACCGTAGATGGAACTAATTTTATAGGAACACTGGATAATGTACCTTTTAATATTCGCGTAAATAACCTCAAAGCGGGCCGGATTGACAATACACTCTCCAACACATTTCTGGGTTTTCAGGCCGGAAATACAGTCACCGGAAACGGAAACAGCGGACTGGGCCAGAAAGCCCTCTTCAGCCTTACCTCTGGAATTCATAATACGGCTGTGGGAGTGAATTCCCTTTATATGAATGCAACAAGCAGTTCTTCAACCGCTCTTGGTTATGCAGCACTTTACTCTAATACAACCGGTGAGCACAATCTGGCATTGGGAGATAGTGCTTTGTCCACCAATACTACAGGAAGCGGAAATTCAGCGGCTGGTTACATGGCTCTATCACTTAACTCCACCGGAAGTTTTAACACGGCATTCGGTGACAGTGCGATGGTTGTTAATACTTCCGGTTACGATAATACTGCGGTCGGGGCCGGAGCTTTGCTGAATAACAATGGCGCACGCAACACAGCCATAGGAACGCATGCCCTCTTTTACAACAACACCGGGGCGAATAATAGCGGTTTGGGCGAATACAGCCTGGTGTTCAATTCTAGTGGAATGAATAATACGGCTACTGGATTGCAAGTTATGTTTACAAATACTACCGGAAGTAACAATACAGCTGCTGGGGTGAATGCTCTTTATTACAATGTATCCGGCAGCAACAATACTTCCACCGGTGTACTTTCTCTGGATATAAATACAGCCAGTAATAACTGTGCTTATGGTTATCAGGCGCTCTATGCCAATACTTCCGGGATGACGAACACCGCTATGGGTTATGAAGCAATGATTAATAACCTTACCGGTTCTGCAAATACTGCTGTAGGCGACAGCACTCTCGGAGGTAACACCACCGGATCTTATAACAATGCAAGCGGGTTTAAATCCTTACTGACCAATACAAGCGGAGCATATAATAATGCCTATGGTGGAGGCGCGCTCTTAAACAATTTTACAGGAAGTCAGAACACAGCCGTAGGACACATAGCTTTACTGACCAATGTAAGCGGTAATTTCAATACTGCAGTAGGTTACGGAGCCGATGTTACCTTAGGCATATTCAATAATGCCACAGCCATCGGAGCCAATGCCTCTGTCTGTGCCTCCAATACGATGACGTTTGGCGATGGCAATGTGACTGGATGGGGCTTCGGGACCTGTGTTGCCGGAGGAGATCTGATGACCATTAACGGAGGTGGAGGAACTTTTGCAAAGCTTAGTACCGGAGGTGTCTGGAGCTGGACTTCTGACCGAAACAAAAAAGAAAATTTCAAAGTTATTGAAGGGGAGGAATTACTGAATAAAATCGATCAGCTCCGAATCACACAATGGAACTATAAGGTAGAACCCAATGTCAGACATATCGGACCGATGGCTCAGGATTTCTACAAAGCCTTTAAACTGAGTGACGACAGTCTGAGTATTTCTTCACTCGACCCTTCCGGTATTTCCCTGGCCGGAATTCAGGCTTTGAATAAAAAGCTGGAAGAAAAGAATCGCCTGCTTCAGGATCAGATCAATAAACTGGAAGCTTCGAACGCCGCACTGGATTCAGCCAGACTCCGGAATGAAAAATCCATTGCTGAACTCAGAGTCCTGTACGAGTCACTGACCCAGCCTCAGGCAAATAGCACCAAATAAATAATACCTTCTGTTTGATAGGCCCTCTTTGGTTCGAATCCCGAACCTGTTCCTGGTTTTTTTGATAAATTTCAAGTAACCAATTCGTCCATTTTCTTACATATCAGGTAAAGCACATCCTCTTTGAGTAGATTCAGAGGCATTTTTTATTACCGATAAATGGCTAAATTCGGATCATGAAAAGAGCCTATTATGCACTCTTAGTACTTATTATCACCTTCTTTTATCTCCCGATACAAGTCTATGCTCAAACTCCGGGGGCTGATTCCCTCAGGATGAAAATAATTTCAGCGGCCAATGATTCCAACAAGGTCGCTTTAGAGCTTGCCCTGTCGAATGAACTCAACCAAAGCGGTAATCAATCCCGGGCCATCACCGTTGCAGAAGAGGCCAAATCTATCTCCAGAGCTATTCATTATAAAAAAGGAGAAGGCAAAGCTTTTCTCACCCTAGGAAATATCTATTTAAGTGAAAGTAATTATGAAAAGGCGCTTGAATCGTATGAGCAATGCCTGATGGTTTTCCGGGAGCTGGAATTTCAAAAGGGAATTG
>Ga0207068_1004_pt1 | contig 111516 bp, 92 predicted proteins | sample Alteio_BWMinCont_23_FD_153475 | JGI IMG/M metagenome (GOLD analysis project Ga0207068, IMG submission 153475) | Enriched cells from forest soil in Barre Woods Harvard Forest LTER site, Petersham, Massachusetts, United States -... | ecosystem: Environmental > Terrestrial > Soil > Temperate forest >... | reverse complement strand
TTATTACCCGAAAAGTAGAAATCTGTACTCCGATTTCCGAAATTACTACCCGAAAAGTAGAAATCTGTACTCCGGTTTCCGACATTATTACCCGAAAAGTAGAAATCTGTACTCCGATTTCCGAAATTACTACCCGAAAAGTAGAAATCTGTACTCCGGTTTCCGACATTACAACCCAAAGAGTTGAGGTTTACACTTCGTTCAAGATGTATGAGACTGTTTTTCAGCTAGAAAGCGGATTTACAAGATTTCACAGTTCGCGCAGATCTGTCGCGTTTGCCTTCGCTATAGGGATCTGTGCTTGCGAAGCAAAACATACCAATCTAGAGCACCCCTCGACTTCGCTCGGGGACCGCTGCTCTGTTCCTATTCTTGTTAGGGCAGTGGACACTTCGACTCCGCTTAGTGTCCGGGGTGGTTGAGCGGAGTCGAAACCACTAATGCCAAATTTAAAGTGGAACTCCCGGGTGGCTGAGCGAAGTCGAAGCCTATCAGTTCGCGCAGATCTGACGGGCAGTGTGGATGAGGTGATTCTTCACCCTATCACACATGCTCCGCTTCGTTCTGAATGACAGTTGACTCCCCAACAAACATGCCGGTGCCTGAGCGGAGTCGAAGGCCGTTCTGAATGACAGTTGACTCCCCAACAAACATGCCGGTGCCTGAGCGGAGTCGAAGGCCGTTCTGAATGACAGTTGACACGAATGAACAAGGGATTTGAGGATTTTTGGATTTAGGGATTTAGATTAAATTCTAAAATCCAAAAATCCAAAAATCCCTAAATCCAAAAATCCATTAATTCATAGGACTTTGATTATACAACTCAATGACCTTTCTGGCATGCTTCATTCTCAACGCTCTTACCGGAAGTACTGCTAACCCTGCGAGAATACCTCCACCCAGAAAGCCTACTCCGAGATAAAGGTGAGGCATGGATTCGGGACTGATATATTTATTAGCCGGAATATATTGAGAAGCCTGATATTCCCCAACCGTGTAAGCCCCTTCCAGCAGCATGAAAGCACCGATGATCTCGAAGGCAGTTTGAATTTTCCGGTCTCTGTGAGTCAGCTTTATTTCCTGAGCAATCGGCCCAACAAGGTCTTTCTTCTTCATGACCGCCATGAGGTGATTTTGACTCATGACTTTACCATGATAACTGTATTTCCTGCCTGAAGTAGTGATGGTGTCTCGCCTTAAAGCCTGGGAATATGCTGGAGCGGTGAGAATCAGGATGAACAATGCCAACAGCAGGCGTACTTGCATGCTGCGATAAAAAACAGGAGAGAATATTCGGGGATAATTCAGAGTGAAGCGTATTATGTTCTTTGTGTCTTTCTTAAAAACAACAGACCTACTGTCGGATCTCCGCCCCGAGCTTCTCTTTATAAACCTTGATCAGCTTCTCCATCACTTTATCGATCTGCTTATCCGTAAGGGTAGCCTGATCATCCTGCAAGGTAAAACTCACAGCATACGATTTCTTTTCCTTGCCCAGCTTCTCTCCTTCAAAAACATCAAACAAGTTGAGATTTTTCAGCAAGGTCTTCTCGGTTTGAAAGGCCAACGCTTCCACTTCTTTGTAGGCAATCTTTTTGTCCAGCACCAGTGCCAGGTCTCTGCGCACTGCCGGGAATTTAGACACTTCCTTGTACTGCACTTCCTTTTCAGGGATGCAAGCAAGGATATGATCCCAGTTGATATTTGCGTACAAGACCTCTCCGGCCACATCCACTTGTTTCAGCACAGCCTTCTTCAGCATCCCGAACTCTGCAATCGTTTTTTTGCGGGAATCGATTTTCAATCCTTCGGAAAATAAATCATTCGAAACATCAGTAACTGACGAAATCACGATCCCAAGCCTGGAGCATATATTTAACACAAACGCTTTCAGCTCATAAAAATCAGCTGGTGCTTCGACTGCATTCCAGCTCTCCGGCCTTTTTCTTCCGGTAAGGAACAATGAAAGAAAGTTCTGCTCATGGAAACCACGTTCTGAACGAAGATAGTTTTTTCCGAATTCGTATAATTTCAGATCGCCCTGCTTACGGTTCTGGTTGTAGGCAATGACTTCCAGTCCTCCATAAACCAAACTCTGCCTCATGACATTCAGATCGGAGCTCAGAGGATTCAGCAGTGTTATGCTTTGTTCAGGCTTAAAAGAAGGATTCTTTTCATAGTAATCACCCTTGGTCAATGGATTGCAGATGATTTCCGAAAAGCCTCCTGTACTCAGCAATTCAGAAACGATGCGCCTGATCTTTGTTTGGTCTGGCTTGGGGGCATGAGATACAGAAGAATGCATTCGGGAGGGGACTTCAATTTTATTATATCCATAGATGCGCAGCACTTCTTCCACCACATCGCATTCCCTGCTTACATCCACCTTGCGGGGAGGGACAACCAGCAGCAATGCATCGTTACTATCCGATTCGATGACAATACCCAATGAAATCAAAATATTGCGGATGATATCGGTATCAATCTTTTTCCCGATCAGCTTGTCGCAATTGTTGAATGCAAAGGGGATGCGAAAGGGTGCAATCGGAAAAGGATAGATATCAATCACTTCAGATGCCACTACCCCTCCGGCAAGTTCCGCAATCAGGATGGCGGCACGTTTGAGTGCAAAGACCGTAATCTCCGGATCGGTACCCCGCTCAAAGCGGAAGGAAGCATCTGTTTTCAACCCATGAAAGCGGGAGGATTTTCGAACACTCTGTGCATTAAAGCATGCACTCTCCAGGAAAATATTTTTTGTTGCAGAGGTTACTCCTGATCCGATTCCTCCGAACACCCCTGCAATACAGAGGGGTTCCTGAGCATCACAGATCATCAGATCTTTTTCCGACAACTCCCGCGTAACTTCATCGAGGGTAATAAATTTTGTTTTATCGGGACAGGTCCGCACTACAATTTTCCCGCCTTTTATTTTATCAGCATCAAAAGCATGCAGGGGCTGTCCCAGTTCATGCAACACGAAATTGGTGATATCTACAATATTATTGATTGGCCTCAGACCGATAGCCCTGAGCCTGTTCTTCAGCCAGTCTGGACTTTCTTGTACCGTGATTCCGGAAATACACAAACCGGAATAGCGTGGGCAGGCCGCTGGCTCCAGCACCTGCACAGCAATATTCATTGTTTTGTTTCCAACAGTAAAAGTAGAGACATCTGGGAGTACGCACTGCGTCTTTTCCTCCTCTGTACCGTTGCAGCTGATCAATGCAGCAAGGTCTCTGGCAACACCCACATGGGAGGCAGCATCCGCCCGGTTAGGGGTCAAACCAATTTCAAAGACATGATCACTTTCAAGTCCGAAGTACTCACTGGCCGCCATGCCAATCTTCGCATCCGGTCTCAGCACCATAATTCCTTCATGAGATTTCCCAAGTCCAATCTCATCTTCGGCACAGATCATCCCTTCGGATGCTTGTCCACGGATTTTTGATTTCTTGATCACAAAAGGTTCTCCTTCAGAAGGAAACAACTCTGCTCCTTCCACAGCCACCACCACTTTCTGACCGGCTGCCACATTCGAAGCTCCGCATACAATATTCAGCAGGGCTGGTCCCCCTACATCCACTGTGGTGATACTGAGTCTGTCGGCATCCGGATGTTTCTCCCGGGTCTTGACTTCACCGACCACCAACCCTCTTAATCCTCCTTTTACCGTCTCGAATCGCTCGACACTTTCCACTTCCAGTCCTCCTCCTGTTAGCAGGGCCGAGGCTTTATCAACGTCTACCTCTTTATCGAGGTAATTCTTCAGCCAATTCAGGGAAATTTTCATATTTCAGTATTCTAAACAATTTTTAACAAAACGAGGGATAAAACTAGTTAAATTTCGCCGAATTTAGCGTTTTTGTAAGCAGAATCCATATTCGGGAAAGAAAGCGGAAATCCTCTTATCTTCGCTCCGTATTCAGATCAGGCAGTATGCTTTTAATAGTCCCTGAACCTGATGAGAAACAGAATATATCAACTATGAACAAACAATTCAAGAAACTGAACATCTTTACCGGCTGGATCGTTTTCGGAGTAGCCGCTTTCACTTACCTCAGCACGATTGAACCCACAGCCAGTTTCTGGGATTGCGGGGAATACATCGCAACTTCTTATAAGCTGGAAGTAGGACACCCTCCCGGAGCTCCTTTGTTCAATATGATTGCCCGTTTCTTTACTTTGTTTGGGAATCATGATCAGACGAAGGCTGCGGCCCTGGTCAACTCCATGTCGGCTCTCTGTTCTGCAGTAACCATTCTGTTCCTGTTCTGGACGATTACAGGCCTTGCCAAAAAGCTTTATCCGAAAGACAAAGATTTTTCTCTTGGACAAACGCTTGCCATTCTCGGTGCGGGTGCCGTCGGCGCCCTGGCCTATAATTTTTCAGATTCTTTTTGGTTCTCGGCTGTTGAAGGAGAGGTATATGCCATGTCATCCATGTTTACTGCGGCTGTATTCTGGGCCATGGTGAGATGGGAGGCTGTAGCGGAAGAGCCTGACTCCAACCGATGGATCATTCTCATCTGGTTCCTGATCGGGTTGTCTATCGGTGTTCACTTACTGAGTCTGCTCACGATACCGGCCATGGTATTTATCTATTACTTCAAGAAATATACCATCACCCGCAAAAATTTTATCATTGCCACCATCACTTCGGTTGTATTGCTTGGCTTTGTTCAAAGCGTTCTGATTCCCTGGATTGTTAAACTTGCTGCCGATTTCGATCTGTTCTTCGTCAATGTCGTTCATCTGCCCTTTAATTCGGGGACGATCATCTATTTCCTGACCCTGCTTGCCATTATTTTCTTCGGAATCCGATTCAGTAACCGCAGAGGAATGCCTTTGCTGAACACAGCGGTCATCAGCTTTGCCTGTCTCATCATCGGGTACTCTTCCTTTATGGTGCTCATCATCCGTTCGAATGCAGATACTCCGATGAACCAGAATCGGCCGAACGATGCAATCGGACTGCTCAGTTACCTCAACCGTGATCAGTACGGAGACTGGCCGCTCACCTATGGTCAATACTTCACAGCACCGCTGGATCCTCAGAACCCTTATTCCAGCCTCCCTCCGGTTTATGCCAAAGACAAAGGGAAAGGCAAATATGTAATCATTGACGACACCAAACAAAAACCAAACTACGATCCGCGCTTCTGTACGTTCTTTCCACGTATGTATGACGGGGATGATAAAAACCATGTGGCAGCTTACAAACGCTGGGCCGGCATTGGTGACACGAAAGGAAGAGGAATGAGGATTGACCGGGGCGATGGGGTCATGGATACTATTTACAAACCAAGCATGGGAGAAAACCTTACCTATTTCTTCAAATACCAGGTATGGCATATGTACTTCCGTTACTTCTTCTGGAATTTTGTTGGGAAACAAAATGATGCTCAGGGTTATGGAAATAAAACCGAAGGCAATTGGTTTTCCGGAATCACTCCTATTGATAATATGAGGCTGGGACCTCAGGATAAAGTACCTGCCATTGATAAACAGAATAAGGGAAGGAATGAGCTGTATTTCCTACCACTGATTCTGGGAATCCTTGGAATGATTTACCATTATAAAAAGAGTAAGGAGGACTTTTGGGTGATTCTCCTCTTCTTCTTCTTTACAGGGCTTGCCATTATCCTGTTCCTTAACCAAAAACCTCTTGAACCACGGGAACGGGATTATGCGTATGTAGGTTCTTTCTATGCTTTTGCAATCTGGATCGGTTTAGGCGTGCTTTACATCTGGGAATTTCTTCGGAAAAAAATGGATGAGAAACAAGGTGCCGTTATTGCCACTGTTGTTTGCCTTCTGGCTGTTCCATGTATTATGGCAAAAGCCGAATGGAACGATCACGACCGCTCACACCGGCGAACAGCGCTGGCGCTTGCGAAGAACTATCTCAACTCCTGTGCACCGAATGCAATTCTGTTTACGCATGGTGATAATGATACCTTCCCGCTTTGGTATGCCCAGGAAGTGGAAGGAATCCGTACCGATGTCAGGGTTATTGTATTGAGCTATTTCAACATCGACTGGTACATTGATCAGATGAAGAGGGATGTCAATAAATCAGCAGCCGTTCCGATCACGATGGCCAGTGAGAAATACAGGGCCAGCAACAGAGATTACCTTCCGGTCTATGACCGGGGACTGAAAGGTTATACTCCTATCAGGCAGGTCATTGATTTTATCACCAGTGAAGATCCAAGCACCAAGATAGAGCTGCAGGATAAACATATGCACAACTATCTTCCAACACGTAAGATCAGCATACCGGTGAATAAGGAGTTGGTGCTCAAGAACGGTACCGTGCCTGCCTATCTGGCCGACCGTGTAGAATCTGAAATCCTGTGGGATGTACCAGGAAACTATGTTTCCAAGAGCACCATGATGATTATGGACATTCTGGCGAATAACAATTGGGAACGCCCGGTGTACTTCGGATCCACCGGAGGGTCGGAAGCTTACCTGAACCTGAACTCTTATTTCCAGGAAGAAGGTTACGCGTACCGCCTCATACCGGTAAAAAACAGACAGGATGAAATGACCATTGCTCCGGCGAGGGTAAATACCGCTATCATGTATGACAACATCATGAATAAGTTCGATTGGGGGAATATGGATCGTAAGGATGTCTACATCGATGATTATATCGCCCGTCAGGTCGGAACAAACAGTCGCCTTGCGATGGCTTCTCTTGCAGGTACCCTCGTTTCAGAGAACAAGAAAGATTCTGCTGTAAAGGTGCTGGACAAATCCATGAAGATGATTCCTCCTTATAATGTACCTATTGATGACGGAATCACTTTCACCCTGGTCATGGAATATTATCAGGCAGGAGCCAACGACAAAGCCAATGCTCTGGCCAAGGATCTGTTCTTGGTCTATGAACAGAAGATGCGTTATTTTGCCGGGTTCCGTGGTGAAGACCGGGATCTGCTGGCAAGGGATATTCAGATCGCCGACGAAGTCATGAAACGACTCGTAGGGCTTACAGGAGCTTACAAGCAGGATGCGCTGAGCAAGGAATTTGAAGGAAGGTATCGTTCTGTAGGCGGAGAGTAATTCAGAGCGAAGAGCGGAAAAAAAATACTTTGCTCTTTGCTTTTTAACTCTCTATGCGAGAATCGATTTCAAATGCAGCTCCATATGATCTACATAATCATCGAGAAGGAACTGAAGCGTCTTTGTTCCGTATTCCGGAAAGGTGCCAACATTACCCATCTTTGATTCATCAATGTGTTTCATGATATGCAGCAGGTGGGTATTATAAACCTGCCAGAGCTGCACGATTTCTCTCCAGGCCAGACTGTGGTAGCGTTGTAATTTCACCCAATCATCTTGTTTATATTGGAGCAGGGACAGGTTGTTCTCAATCTGCATCCTTACAAAGCGCTGATGATTATTGGCAGCGGAGTCTATCAGATGACCAAGCTCCTCCTTCTTTGACCATTTACCCGGAGCAGGCCGATGGGTCGATTTTTCTTCGGATATCCTGTCGAGACGGGATGCCATTTCTAATAAGATATGATCCAGACGTTTGGCTGCTGTATTCATGTTGGATAGGTTTAGTGTTATTATTTAAAAAAATATTTTTAGTCATTTAACTGATCCGGCTCCAGTTGGTCCTGTCTTTTTCAAGTTCGGCAAGACGCTCTGCAGCTATTTTATTTTCCGGCTTCATCAAATCCGGATCCTCTTCCAGCAGATCAATTGCTACATTCCGTGCATACGTAAGGATCTGCGCATCCTGTACAAGATCGGCAATTTTCAGATTCAGAATACCACTCTGCTGTGTTCCTGTGATGTCACCCGGACCGCGAAGTTTTAGATCAACATCCGCTATCTCGAACCCATCGCTCGTTCTTACCATGGTATTCAGACGTAGCTTGGCATCACTACTCAGTTTATGAGAGCTCATCAGGATGCAGAAGCTCTGATCAGCCCCCCGCCCTACTCTTCCTCTCAGTTGGTGAAGCTGGCTTAATCCGAAACGTTCCGCACTTTCAATAACCATTACACTTGCATTGGGCACATTCACCCCTACCTCAATAACGGTGGTGGCCACCATAATATTTGTTTCCCCTTTTACGAAACGTCTCATCTCAAAATCTTTGGCCTCTGTTTTCATTTGCCCATGAAGAATACTCACTTTGTAATCGGGAAGAGGAAAGGCACGGGAGATGCTTTCATAGCCATCCTGTAAATCCTTATAATCCATAGTCTCCGATTCTTTAATCAGGGGATATACAACGTAAATCTGACGTTTAAGTTTGATCTGTTCTTTCATGAACCCGAATACCTCCAGCCGGTGTGAATCGAACTTATGCAGAGTCCTTACCGGTTTCCTCCCTGGCGGCAGCTCATCGATTACGGAGACATCCAGATCTCCATAGAGCGTCATCGCCAGTGTGCGGGGAATGGGTGTGGCGGTCATCACCAGGACATGAGGAGGGTTCACGTTTTTCTTCCAGAGTCTGGACCTTTGTTCAACGCCGAAACGATGCTGCTCATCAATCACAACCATACCCAGGTTTTTAAATTGTACGATGTCTTCAATCAAGGCATGCGTACCGATCAGGATGTGAATTTCCCCGCTCCGCAATGCGGCATGAAGTTCTCTGCGCTGCGCTGTTTTTGTAGAGCCGGTGAGCAGAGCGATTCGCAGATTCATTCCACTCAGCAGGGAAGAGATCGTTTCAAAATGTTGATTCGCCAGAATCTCCGTTGGAGCCATGATGCCTGCCTGAAAACCATTGTCAATGGCGATGAGCATCGTCATGAGTGCCACCAATGTTTTTCCGCTTCCGACATCTCCCTGAAGCAATCGGTTCATATGCTTGCCGGAGCCCGTGTCTTGCCTTATTTCTTTGATGACCCGTTTCTGGGCATTGGTGAGCGGGAAGGGAAGATGATTTTTATAAAAGTCGTTGAAATGTTCCCCAACGACACCAAATACAAAACCTTTGAACTGTTCTTTACGGTAGCCTTTTAATTTGAGCAGCTTCAGCTGAATAAAAAAGAGTTCTTCGAATTTAAGCCGGAACTCTGCTTTCTGGAGCTTTTCAGGAGAGGAAGGAAGATGAATCTGCAGCACGGCCTGTTCCCTTGCAATCAGCTTCATTTTCCCGATTACAAGTCCAGGAAGCGTCTCTTCTATCTTTCCTTGCATAAGTGTAAGCAGAGGTCTCATGAGCCGGGCAATACCCTTTGTATCCAGGGCCTTGCTCTTCATCTTTTCAGTACTTGGGTAAACCGGTTGCCAAGCATTAGCAAGGCGTGTATTCGCTTCACTCACTTCTTCAACCTCCGGGTGAGCGATGTTCCATTTACCATTGTATAGCTGGGGTTTTCCGAATACGATGTATTCTTTGTCACCTTTGAATTTGTCAACCATCCATTTGATCCCCTGGAACCAGACCAACTCTATCTCTCCGCTTTCATCCTTGAAGATGGCAGAGAGGCGTTTGGCTCTTTTTTCACCAATAGTCTTCATCCGGGTAAACCGGCCCCGGATCTGCACATAGGGCATATCGGGGTTGATTTCATTTATCTTATAAAACTTGGTGCGGTCTACGTAACGGAACGGATAAAGGGTAAGGAGGTCTCCATAACTGTAAATCCCCATCTCAGCCTTCAGGATTTCAGCTTTCTGGGGGCCTACTCCTTTGAGGTATTCAACAGGGGTTTGGAGGAATGCGTTGGACATTGTTCGGTCTCGCAGATTTAGTCCTGATCACGAATGAATACGAAGGTACTGATTATTGGGTTGGAATTAAATACTCAGGCAGGTGATTAATGATGATGCGGGAAAATCCGTTTCAGGTTGATCTCTCTCGGTGGGGAAATAACCAATGGAACCTTTTCAACCTTCACAGAGCTCGTGTCCAGTCCGAAAGCCCGTTCCTCTGAAATACTTAATTCTTTCAGGATAAAATAACCTTTGAGGATAAGCTTCTCATAGATAGGAAGATCATTGTCGCTGCTCAGGAATTTCTCCATAACAACGAACATGAAGTCGCCTATGACATTGCTCTTGTTCAGCGATTCATACCGGCTGGTAATGTCCATCTCCTTATTACTGACCATATCCTGAACCACCTTACGGAAGAGTAGGTTTATCCGGGGAGCCACACGGAAGCCCAGACGGAAGTCTACGCGGATGACATCATTCGGGATAATCTCGGTAACGAGGTATTCCATGCGATAAGGTTCATCCACCACATCCACATGCACGAGCCAATAAATATCGGCACGTTTAGGTTGCTTTTGAAGGATGGAATAGATGACTTTGGATTCTATTTCTTCTTTATGATCGGCACTGGTCAGGTATACCAGGTGAGTGGCGTATTTGGGAACAGCCATATCTTTGCTCAGGTCGTTGATTAGTTTGAGGTAATCTTTCAGTTCCACAAACTCCAGATAACGGTTCTTGATTCTGCGGGCCTCATACCATACCCACATGACGGTAACCAGGCCAGTGGCAATCATAAGGGTAACCCAACCTCCGTCTTTGAACTTATGCATATTGGCAATGAGGAAACAGGTTTCTATGGACACATAAACCACAAGGCAGCAGGTAATAAACACTTTAGAATACCGCTTGAGAATCATGAAGTAAGTAAGCAGAGAAGTGGTCATCAGCATCGTTAAAACAATAGCAAGGCCATAAGCAGCTGCCATCGCACTCGATTCTTTGAAGTAGATAACGATAGCCACACAGCCCGCACAAAGGAGCCAGTTCACAGATGGGATATAAAGCTGGCCTTTGATATTTGTAGGGTACACAATCTTTACTTTGGGCCAGAAATTAAGACGAATGGCTTCGTTGATCAGTGTAAATGATCCGCTGATCAGAGCCTGGCTGGCTACGATAGCGGCACTGGTTGCAATACCGATAGCGACAGGAATAAATTTAGGATCTACGATGGCGAAGAAAGGAGTGGTCTCGCCCAGCGATTTCCCATCATGAGCAATGAGCCAGGCCGCTTGTCCAAGGTAATTCAGAACCAGACAACATTTAACGAAGATCCAGCTTACGCGTATATTGCTTTTACCACAATGTCCGAGGTCGGAGTAAAGAGCTTCAGCACCTGTTGTACAAAGGAACACGGCACCGAGCAGGAGGAATCCTCCGGGGTGATTGGCAAGCAGGTCATAGGCATAATAAGGGTTGAGGGCTTTGATCACACTCAGATCTCCGAATACCTGGATAGCCCCCAGGGCCCCAATCATCAAAAACCAGACGAACATAATCGGACCGAATAATTTACCGATGGCAGAGGTTCCGAATTGCTGGATAAAAAACAGTCCGACCAAGATACCTATAACGATAGGTATCGTATGAATATCCGGATTTACGTTTCTCAGTCCTTCAATAGCCGATGCAACCGAAATGGGAGGTGTGATGATTCCATCTGCCAGCAGCGTACTTCCTCCAATGATTGCAGGAATGAGCAGCCATTTTTTCTTCGTTCTCCTGACCAGGGCATAGAGGGAAAAAATTCCTCCTTCTCCTTTGTTATCGGCACGAAGGGTTAACACCACATATTTGAGTGTGGTTTGAAGCGTGAGTGTCCAGAAAATACAGGAAACGACACCCAGGATAATATCTTTATGAATGGGACCCTTACCGATGACTTCACTTAACACATAGAGAGGTGAAGTCCCGATATCTCCAAAAATAATTCCAAGGGTGACTAACAGGCCTGCACCTGTTACTTTGCTGAGATGATGATGATGAGAATGATCTTTTAGAGCGTGCGGATGATCTTTGGACACAGGTCGTCTGAAATTTTGCGGAGCAAAAGTAAGTATTATCCTTTATATAGAGGCTGCTCCTAACAACAAAACAGGATTCTCCAGAAAATGCTTCAACGTTTGAAGGAAAGCCGACCCGGTAGCTCCATCCACCACCCGGTGGTCGCAGGAAAGAGTGACTTTCATCAGGTGACCGGCCAGAAGCTGGCCATTTTTCACAACCGGAGCTTCTTTGATGCCTCCGATGGCCAGAATGCAGGCATCAGGTGGGTTGATAATTGCGGTAAACTGATCTATTCCGAACATACCCAGGTTGGAGATTGTAAATGTATTACCTTCCCAGTCTGCTGGTTGCAATTTCTTTTCCTTCGCTTTTTTGGCAAATTCTTTGGCTTCTCCAGAAATCTGAGAAAGTGTTTTGCCATCTGCAAAACGGATGACCGGAACCAGTAACCCATCCTCCACAGCCACAGCCATGCCAATGTGAATATGATCATTATACCGGATCTTATCCCCTAACCAGGATGAATTAACTCTGGGATTCTGTCGTATTGCAGAAGCTACAGCCTTGATCACCAAATCATTGTATGATATTTTGACCGCACTGACCCCATTTATGGCTTCTCTGGCATTGATCATTTCATCCATGACAATTTCCATGGTCAGGTAGAAATGAGGAGCTGTAAACTTACTCTCGGCCAGACGACGTGCAATAGTCTTACGCATTTGAGAAACCGCTTCTTCCCGGAAACTTTCCACTCCGACGAAAGCAGGCATATTAAATCCTCCCCCTTTATAATTCTCTACATCTCTTTTAACAATCCGGCCAAAGTCTCCGCTTCCTTTAACCGACTGAATATTGATTCCTTTATCGAGTGCCAGCTTTTTGGCCAGTGGAGATGCCTTGGTCCTTCCGTCGGTATGTTCGTAAGCAACAGTCTGGGCAACCGCGGTTCGTTGCTGAGCAAGGATTGGCTCTGGTTGTTTCTCTGGCTTTCTGACCTCCGTTTTTTTCTCTTCTTCTTTGGGCGTTTCTGCTGGAGCTGCAACCGGCTTAGAGGCTTCGGCGATCAGTTTAGAAATGTCTTCTCCTTCTTTACCCAAAATAGCAAGCACCGCATCAACCGGTGCACCTTTCCCCGCCTGGACTCCCTGGTAGAGCAACACCCCATCCTGAAAGGATTCAAATTCCATCGTGGCTTTATCTGTTTCGATATCCGCAAGGAGCTCTCCGTTCTTCACTTTATCTCCAACTTTCTTATGCCATTTGGCTACCACACCTTCCGTCATAGTGTCACTCAGCTTGGGCATTTTAACAATTTCGGCCATAAGATATTCGTTCTTAAATTTTGTTTGAGGGATTGAAAAAATGTAAAAGACTAATCCATAATAAATGGATAGTCCTGCTGGGAATAAACATCCTTATATAATTCATCCTCTGTGGGGAATGGAGATTCTTCTGCAAACTTCACGCAATCATCGATCAGGAGTTTCACTTTTTCTTCTTCTGCTTCCACGTCTTTATCGGTGATCCATTTATTTTTCTTCATAACACTGAGTACTTCGTCGATGGGGTCCTTTGCTTTGTAGGATTCCACCTCTTCTTTGGTCCGATAGGTAGCAGGATCAGACATCGAGTGTCCCCGATAACGATAGGTCTTCATCTCGAGGAGGGTGGGTCCTTCCCCTTTCCGGGCCCTTGCTGCAGCCGATGCAATGGCTTCATGAACGGTCTCGCATTTCATTCCATCAGCCTGAAAAGAGGGCATATTGTAGGCCAATCCCAGTTTATAAAGGTCATGCACATTGGAAGTCCGTTCTACAGATGTTCCCATGGCATAGTGGTTATTTTCGATAATGAAGATCACCGGCAGCTTCCAGAGCATGGCCATATTAAAGGCTTCGTGCAAGGCACCCTGACGAACAGCCCCATCGCCCATATAACAAAGAGTGACCCGGTCATTTCCATTGTATTTGTCAGCAAAGGCAATGCCTGCGCCGAGAGGAATCTGTCCTCCTACAATTCCATGCCCCCCGAAAAAATTGAATTCTTTGGAGAACATATGCATGGATCCGCCTTTTCCTTTGGAACAACCTGTTGATTTGGCATATAGTTCTGCCATAATATATTTAGGATGTACACCACGGGCAATAGGATGCACGTGATCCCGGTATGCAGTAATCATTCGGTCGTCCTTTCGTATAGCCGATTCAGCTCCGGCAACCATGGCTTCCTGACCTATATAAAGATGGCAGAACCCCCTTATTTTCTGTTGAATATAAAGCTGTCCGCTCCTCTCTTCGAATTTGCGCATCAACAACATAGAGTCGTACCAATTCCGATAGGTCTCTTTGCTAAATACCATTGCCGCAGACGTCACGTCTTTCTTTCCTGTAGGCACTACCTTTTCCATATGGGCTTTCCTTTTGAGTGAAGAAACAAATTTAAGCATTTTTTATATCAAGCGGCATTTTCTGATTTTGGCTCCAAAACCAGCTATTTCGACTCCCTAAATCCAAACTTTCCATGCAGAAAGAAACCATACTTATCCAGAATTAAAATTTAATTGTAACATATTTCATATATGATACGTTAAAAAAGCATTAGCCGTAGCTTAATTCAGCTTTAAGGAATCAATTCCCAATTTCAGTTAATCATTATCTAAATCCAGTCGGTATGAAAACACCTACCTGTATTTTGCATATTGTTTTAGTGTTGAGCCTCGTCTCCGCTAAAGCAGCCCAGATCGCGGTTGTTAACCCCGGGAATGATCAGGATATCCAACCTAATTTTCAGGCAGCCGTAGATTCGGCTACTGACGGGGATGTGCTCATCCTCCCCTCCGGTCAGTTTGTTGTGAATTACAACGTCCTGATCACTAAAAAGATTTCGATTCAAGGTCAGGGAACAGCACAGACAATTCTTTATCGATCAGAAGCAGCACTCGACACTTTGCTGAGTAGCAGCCCAAGCTGGGATGCTATTCTAAACTACCAGCTAAATACCAATGACCCTTGCGGAATTATTATTTCCGGAATCTGTTTTCGCAGCAAAAAACCCTGTGTGGTTTTGGGAGATGGGCTTTCCAGAGCCTCCGATGTGGGTATCAAATTAGACCATTGCTATAATTTTGTGATAACAGCCTGCCGTTTTGAGTATTTTGGTTGTGCCGGCGTATACATCATTCATGACGACAGTATCGTAGGAGGCCTGATCAATAAGTGCAGCTTTTATCACAATGCCAAAGGACCGGATGCCCTCGGCCTGGGTTACGGAGTAGCCGTTTTTGGTGCCAATTTGAAATGGATCGTTGATCCACGACTCGGTAGTTCCTCTTTCATTTTTGTAGAGGATAACACCTTCGATTTTCACCGTCACTCTATCGCAGCTGGTGGTTGCGGGCTGTATGTATTCAGGCATAACCTTGTATTAAATAACATAGCTGGAAGCGGTGACCATGCGATTGATGCTCATGCAGCCAGAATGACCTATGGATTAAACTACTATGGAACCCGGGCCCTGGAAGCGTATAACGACAGCATCATTAACACCACTTTTAAGGATGGAACACCTATTCAACCCGGGCAAAGTGCCCAATTGCTCTCCAATAACGCCGTCTTGGTGAAGTCGGGTGATGTACTGGTGCACGATAACTATATAAGGGGTTACCGTTTTGGAGTTGGGATTATTGATGATCAGGTAAGTGGCACCCAAACCTATCCCATCTTTACCCAGGTTGGGTATTTAAGTGGATTGAAATATGGATTTAATCATACAGGCGTTACAGGAGGCCTGGGAGATGGAGATCTCTTCACCTGGAACAATGATTTCACCGCGTATGTGGGACCTGACAGCTCCTCCTCTTTCTACAATTTCCAACCGGATTATTTTACAGCCGAACGCGATTTCCATCTCTTCGCGAAACCAAATTACCAAACATATATATACCCTCACCCACTTTCTGTTATAGTAGTACCATTAAGCGTTCAAAGCCCTGCCTCTTCTCTATGCGAGGGCAAGAATAGTTTTTCGGTATATCCCAACCCTGCTTCCAATCAACTGAATATTGTCCCCTGTTCAGAATTTATGAAGTATACACTGGAGATATTTGATTTGGAGGGTCAATCCATACTAAGACAGGAACAAAACGAAATGAATCAATCCATTGCTATATCCGAGCTTTCTTCCGGAATTTATTTCGTCAGGCTATTTAACAATTTTGAAAGCGAAACACATAAAATTCGGATTGATCAAAGTAAATAACTACTCCAGAAATATAAAGCACTTATTGGTTAGTACTGACTTCTAATTATCAGAGTCTTACATTTATTATTCGATCATAATCGGAGATATTGAAAGAATAATTCTGGCTTTTCCCGAGCGAAGCCATGTTGAAATAAAGTTAAGTTAGCAATATTTTTTACAATGTTTTTTGTATATTCAATTATTGATATACATTTGCAATGTCGTCAATGAAATTTCAGATTCCCAGAAGATCTGAAATTAAAAGAGAATGATTCTGGGTTAATTTCTTAAACATGGGATTCCCTGTGATAGGTTGTTGCTAATAATAATTTTCCGCAACAACTTTTAACCAAATAAAACCTTCCTGCAACGTTCACACCGTCAAAGGGGTCTGTGTATCTTAATTTTTGATTAACATCAATAAGAAAGTGAATGACACTATCGAGCTTCAAGCAATCCGAAGCACTTCGCGGAAATCAAAAGAAGATACGCTGAGATCTATCTTCGGAAACGAATCAGATGCAATGGTTTATGCTTTTATAAAGGAGCAGTTAGACCAAAAGTACTCTCCCACGGTTCAATTAATCACTGAAAAGAATAAAAAACACTTGATTCAGGGAGAAGGAAAATCAACGGCCTTTGTGGACCTTCGTATGCTGAATCAAATACACAAGCCGAATGTACATTTTCAGAGTATTAATAAAATGCTTCCGGAAATGGGATTGTTTATCGGCTGTGTGGAAACCATCTCCGAGCGTAAAAACAGATTTCGGATTCGACTTCCAAAATTTTTATTCAAACTGGTTTGGTTGGCTGACTTTATATTCAACCGGGTTCTGCCAAAGGTTGGGTTAACAAAAAGATTATATTCATTTGTCACCAAGAACGGATACCATGTACTCTCCAAAGCCGAAGTTCTCGGCAGGCTTGCTTATTGCGGCTTTGAAATAATAGATTATAAAATCATTTCAAATCGTCTTTACTATTCTGTCTTGAAAACAGGAAAGCCCAAGACCGATCTTAACCCTTCCTATGGTATCATATTTAAGATGAGACGTGTCAGCAAAAACGGGAAAATAATTGGAGTATACAAGGTGAGGACCATGCACCCTTACTCTGAATATATTCAGGATTATGTAGTACGCATAAACGGATATAACAAAAACGGAAAACCGAATCACGATTTCAGACTTACCAGTTGGGGAAAGGCAATCCGCCGGTGTTATCTGGACGAGCTCCCACAACTCCTGAACGTGGTAAGAGGCGAACTGAACCTTGTAGGAGTAAGACCCCTGAGCGAATTCGGGTTTCGTGCCCTTCCTCAAGCCCTACAGAAAGAAAGGATTAAATATAAACCCGGTTGTATCCCTCCAAACGTGTCCCTGGGTATTACCGGATTCAAAGGGGTTATTCATGCGGAACGGATATACCTGAACTCAATGAAAAAGAATGCACTCCTTACGAACTTCCGTTTTTTCTGGATGGCCATGTACAATATAATCTCTCGTAAAAGTCAGAGTTCCTGATCCTGGGGCTCTTTCTCCAAATCCAACGGTGGTTTTTCATTCTTTTTGAAATAACTAATCCTCTAAATCATTAATCATGGTCCAAAGAATGCTGTGTTTAGGAATAGTCTTAGGTATACTGCTCAGCTCCTGTGTTCCTCAACACAAAATCGTGTATGTTCAATCGGCTGTTGAAAAAAAGGATGCAGAATATTCCATAAACAATGGAAAAGATTTGCAAATCCAACCTTTTGACATGCTCTATGTGAATGTTGCAAGTCTGGATCAGCCTGGCTACAATTTTTTTAACCAGGAAAAACAGAATTACAGCTCCATCTCCGATGCCACTCTGGCTGTGCTTGGCTATACGGTAAACGACTCCGGAAATGTACATCTACCTGTTCTTGGATCCCTTCATCTGCAGGGGCAGACGCTGGAAGGAGCTTCACGCCTTATTAAAGATGCCGTAAAAGGGATGCTCAGCAACCCAATGGTTTCAGTCAGATTTGTCAATACAACCATTACGATTCTCGGGGAAGTTGGAAAGCCGGGAACTTATCCGTTTACAAACGAACACCTGACCATTTTTCGTGCCGTTGGAATGGCCGGAGATATCAACGAATATGGAGATCGGAAAAAAGTCACACTGATCCGGGAAAAAGATAAGAAGATCCATAAATACAGTCTTGACCTCACTACGGATGATTTATTTAAATCCGACTTCTATTTCTTGCACCCTAATGATATTCTATATATCCAGCCTTTAAGAATCCGGCGATTTGGGATGAAAGAATACCCTTTTGCCCTGGTGGTCTCTGCAATAACGACCGTATTCCTTGCTTTATATTATGTAAAGAAATGAAATTTCAAATCCATCCTATGTCCAGTACACCTGTCCTGAAAGGCGACCTTATCAATATGAGGCCAACAGAAGCACCTGCACAGCAAGAAAGCTTCCTGTATATCCGGGCCGCATTGAATATCTTGAAACGCTATTGGTATGTATTTATTCTGTCCATTACTTTTCTAATGTCCATCGCTTTCTTCATCAACTGGTATCTCGAACCGTTGTACGAAGTCGGTGCTGTAATTCTTATTGAAGAAAATAATGGTCCCGCCCCGGATCCTTCCAAAGAATTCATGAAATCGTTTTCCATATTTACTCCGGTGAGTGATATTCAACAGGAAATTCTGAAGATGAAGTCGTCTGATCTAATTTACAATGCACTGCGCAAGACTCCATCGGCAGTCTCCTACTCCTTTTCAACCGGACTGCTAAAGCGGGAACTCTATTCTGATCTCCCATTCAGGGTGGAAACGGTTGGGAGTCACTTCCAGCCTCTGGATCTTAAATTCCAGATTCTCCCATTGGGTCATGAACGATACCGGCTATTTCCGGAGCATCCCTACGATGGAGCTAACTTGTTTGATTATACTTCTGAGAAATCAGGTTATGTTGGAGGTCCTATTTCGTTCAGCAAAGATTTTTCTTCAGGAGACACCATCTCCAATGGTTTTCTTTCTGTACGGATTCTTGTAAACTCTAAACAAGTGAGCACATTTCCTGCCCAAGCAAAATTCTTTTTTCAATTCAATGATCTTCACAATTTAACCTACGAGTATCAAAAATCCATCCATATAGAGCAGGTCAGTAAAGATATTCAGGCCGCTTCAATAAAACTGAAGGTGGCCAGCCCACAAAAAGGCATAGATATTATAAATGCGGTGACTGCAGCGTATATCCAGCGCAATCTCGATAAAAAGAACCAGGTTGCGGAGAACACCATTCATTATTTCGACAACCAGTTAACTTCTCTGGAAGATTCCTTGAAGCACGCAGAAGAACGCCTGCAGCAATTCCGCTCCGAAAACAAAGTAATGCAGATCGGATCAAAAACCGATCAGGTATTCAAAGGGGCACTGGAACTTGAAAACCAGAAGGCTGACCTGGAGACCAAACTAAACTATTACAACTATGTCTTCTCTAATCTCGAAAAAAATAAAGATCATGCGGATATTCTGATCCCTTCTTCTATGGGGGTGAATGATATGGTCTTATCCGGCCTGATCTCCGAATACCTCAAATTGAATACAGAAAAAAACAATCTGATAAAAAAGAACATCACTGCAGGGCCTTCCTTCAAAAACCTAAGCATTGAACTGGACAATCAAAAGACCACACTCTCGGAAAACATAGAATATCTTATCCAGACCACCCGACTACAGCTCAAATCAATTGAGGACAGGCTTGGAAAAGGGAATGAACAAATAAAGACCTTGCCTACAACAGAGCGGCAACTTGTTGGAATAGAAAGAAACTACAGGCTGAATGACAACCTCGTGAATTACATGTTGGAAAAAAAGGCGGAGGCACAAGTTGCAAAAGCTTCAAACCTTTCAAAAAATGATATCCTGGAACCTGCCCGGCTGACACAGCTACATCCTGTTTCACCGAATGGAATGATCAACCTGGTAGTTGCCTTAATTGCCGGACTAGTCCTTCCTTTTACTGTAATCGGGGCAGCTCGCACATTTAACAACAAAGTGGATCATAAGCAAGCGATGCAAGAACTTCGCAACCTTCCTTGTCTTGGAAATATATGTCACAAGAAAAAAAAGAAAGAATCGCTTGTTCTGGTTGATGAACCAAACTCCGCAGTCGCCGAATCTATTCGGGGAGTAAGGGCTAATATTCACTATTTCCTTCCGGGGAAGCAGCACCAGCTCATCCTCCTCACCTCTACTAAACCCAACGAGGGGAAATCTTTCACATCCTTGAATCTTGCAGTGAGCCTGGCCCTGCTTGGCCGTAAAACGGTGCTGCTGGATTTCGATCTCCGGAAGCCAAATCTTTATCAGAGCCTTCAGTTACCCAATACACTTGGAATAAGTTCCATCCTGGAAGGCCATGTAAACCTGGAGGATGCACTTGTTAAAACGAAGACTCCTTTTCTGGATTTCCTTCCTGCAGGGAAGGTTCCTTTTAATCCCGCAGAGCTGATCAATTCTGAAAAAACGGAAGGGATGCTACAGGAGCTTAAAGCCCGTTACGACTTTGTCATACTCGACACCCCACCGGTAGGTTTAATCAGTGAAGGACTGATACTGATGAACCACGCAGATCTGAAGATTCTGGTAGTCAGGCAGGGAGTGACTTTGAAAAAGGAGCTTGCCGCACTTCTGAATGACTTCGATTCGAAAGACGTGCAAAATCTTTGCTGGCTCCTGAATGATGTCGACCCGCGCGACACTCCCTTCGGAAAAAGAAACAGATATATCAATCAGAACTAAACAGGATGATCGGCAAATATTTAAAATCCGGGAATCCACGGTCAGTCAGAGCACTCCGTAATATTGCAGGCTCTTTTGTGATCAAAGGAGTGAGTATAATAATCAATCTGGCTTTACTGCCTCTGACGATCAACTACCTGAGTCCGACAAAATACGGTGTCTGGTTAACCATCAGCTCCATGCTCGGTTGGATTAATTTTTTTGATGTTGGACTCGGCCATGGATTGAGAAACAAACTCGCAGAATCGATAGCTAAAAATGAGACCTCCCAGGCAAAAACCTATGTAAGCACCGCTTACTTTTCTATTGCAGCACTCGTATGTGTCTTGTTTTGCATTTTTCTCCTCATCAATCAATTCCTGAATTGGAATAGGCTTCTGAACATCCCGATTGAAGTGGATGAAAACCTGAAATCGTTAGCCTTAATTCTTTTCTCTATGTTCTCCATTCAATTCATCCTTCAGTTGATAAACAGCATTCTTTTAAGCAACCAGGAACCCGCAAAGGTTTCACTGAATAGTATGCTCTCAAACCTGCTTGTGTTGGTTTCTGTGGCTCTGCTTGTCAGATTCACCAAGCAAAGCCTGTTTCATGTTGCACTCGTTTTTTCATGTTTCCCTGTTGCAGTACTGGCATTTGTAAATATTTATTATTTCAGAAACTCTTTCAAGAGTTATGCACCGAGCCTCCGGAGTTTTAATTTCAGCGCCTTATCGGATGTGCTGAGCTTAGGCGTGAAGTTTTTCGTTATTCAAATCTCCGTTCTTATCTTCTTTCAGACCAGCAATCTTTTAATATGCCGGTTCTTTTCTCCGGAATATGTAACTCCTTATAATGTGGCCTTCCGCTATTTCGGAATTATAACCATGGTCTTCAGTATTATTACCACCCCTTACTGGTCAGCCTACACAGAAGCTTATGTGAAACAGGATTATACCTGGATGCGCAAAACAGTAAGACACCTATTTTACATTTGGCTGATACTGGTATTTGCATCGGTCTGTATGCTTCTCTTATCCGGCTATGCTTATGAGTTCTGGGTCGGAAACAAAGTCAAGGTTGATTTGCGTATTTCCATATTCATGATGCTCTATACCGTAATCATTAGCTTCGGAAACATCTACATCCTGATCCTGAACGGGATCGGGCAGATCAAACTTCAAATGCTTTTTAATGTTATAGGCATGCTGTTGTTTATCCCCCTGGCTTATTATCTCTCTCAGATATTGCATTGGGGCATTCCAGGGATCATTCTATCTACCATTATCTGCAGCCTCTATGGTCCGCTAATCGCTCCCTTTGAAGTAAAAAGATTGTTATACAGAGATAGAAAGAAAACATGAAAGCCATGAGCAGACATATAGACCTCAGGGCCGGCACCGATTATTTCCTGATCGGGGGATTGATTGCTGTGAGTGGATTCCCATTTTTTCTGGTGGCCCAGGCCAATTTCATGATTCTCTTCGTCATCACTTTTTATGTATACCTGAAGAGAAGCTTGTCTTTCGATTTTAGGGTGCTTCCCATTGTGTTGTCTTTCCTGGTGGTCGAAATCCTTCAATTTATGTTTATCAAACCCTTTGATCCGGTAATGATTTCAGGGACTTTCATCCGGATGTTTTTAGGCTTTTTTATTGTCATGATCTCAGGCCAAAATTTCTCCAAGTATTACGTAAATATAATTTGCTTTTTTTCGCTCGTCAGCTTTATATTCTACCCAATCTCCATGCTCTTTCCTCCGTTTTTCAATTTCTTTACAGACCATATCTGTCCCTTTTTTACTTCTCCTTTCGGAGCCAATGAGGAATTTTATGTGGTGTGGCCAACAAATATCCTGTTCTGCTTCCACGAGTGTGTACTGAATGAATTCAGAAACCCCGGACCTTTCTGGGAGCCTGGTCTTTTTGCAGTATTCCTGAATCTGGCCCTGTTGTTTCACCTCATTCAGGTAGGGGAGCTCTTCAACTGGAAAACAGGTGTCCTGATTCTTGCTATCGGAACCACTTTTTCTACGGCAGGCTATATTGCCTGTTTCGTCCTTCTTTTTTCTTTTTACCTCGTCAGGCAAAGCCCTTTGAGGAAAATCATCTTTTCACTGGTGGCAATGCCCATTATTTTATATCTCTATTATTCTCTCAGTTTTTTGAGCACAAAGGTTGATGAAAACATCAACCTGGCTGCTTCAACCACTTCTTCCCGTTTCGGCAGCGCCTCTGTAGACCTGGCCGATTTTGCCTCCAGCCCTTATATTGGCTGGGGAAGGGGGGTTATGAGATATGGAGGAAGGGCCTTTTCATTTTTTTCCGAAGAACAACACCGGAACAACAGCGTTACCGATTTGCTTGCAACCTATGGGATTTTCCTTTTCATTCTCTTTTTTTTCAGTTATTATCAATCATTCAAATACTTGTGTATCAACTCAGGGTTCCCCTCAAAGTTTGCTCTTTATGCTTTACTTGTTGTTCTCACCCTGGGCTTCAGCCAGTCTATTTTTTTGAGACCCTTCTTCCACAGCCTTTTGTTTGTACAATTTGTCTTTAAAAAAGAGTTTTCTGCATGAAAGTATTTATTGACATCGGCCACCCGGCGCACGTGCATTATTTCAAAAACTTTATCAGATTGATGGAGCAGAAAGGACATTCCGTTGTTGTTATGGCAAGAGACAAAGAAGTTACGTTCCAGCTCTTGAATTATTACAAAATACCATACTCAAGCCGGGGTAAGGGCAGCAAAGGGTTCCTCGGTAAACTACTTTACATATTCCGGGCTGACTATATTCTGCTCCGTAAAGCAAGAAAAACGAAACCAGATCTCTTCCTCAGCTTCGGCTCCCCTTATGCAGCTCATACCGCCTGGATTCTGAGGAAGCCTCACATTGCTTTTGATGACACGGATAATAATATTTTCGAACACATCTTATATGTTCCTTTTACAAGGGCCATTCTAACCCCTCAGGTCTATCGCCGGCATTATGGAAAAAAGCATGTCCGGTTCGACGGTTTTATGGAGTTATGTTCCATCCATCCGCTCCGCTTTTCGGCCAGCCCAGCCCAGATTGAACACTTACTTAATCTATCCGAGGGTGAAAAATACATCTTGCTAAGGTTTGTTTCCTGGGAAGCCAGTCATGATATTGGAATGTCCGGGCTCACAGCCACAGAAAAACACAAGCTGGTTAAAGAGCTTTCTGCTTATGCCCGAATTATTATTTCTTCTGAATCAACTCTCCCTGTTGATCTCGCCCAATATGCCTACCGAATTCACCCAGCCCAGATGCATGACCTCATGAGCAGGGCCAGTTTATTGGTGAGTGAGAGCCTTACGATGTCGGCCGAAGCCGCCTTTTTGGGCACTCCTACCCTCTGTATCAGCAAGGCTAAAGCTGGAACACTCGACGAAGAAGTCAGATTGGGCTTGATAGAGCTTTTCCGGACCAGCGATGGCCTTACCTCCAGGGCTATTGAAATCATGAGTGATGCGAGGTCGAAGGCGGTATTTCAATCCGTTTCCAAAGAAATAGTGCGTGATAAAATTGATGTGACTGGGCTGATGATCTGGGTAGTGGAAAACTATCCCCTCAGCATCCCTATCCTACGGAAAAATCCGGAGTTCCAGAGGGCTTTCAAACCCGAGCAAAATAATCATCAAATCCTAAACAACTTTACATGAGAGATTTCACCTTGGCTGCATACGAAATGCTGCTTGATTCGTTGATTAAAAATGCCTATTCCTTCAACACCTTTGAAGATCATTTAACAAAGGGAACAGAGAACAGACAGGTTATTTTAAGGCATGACGTTGACAAGTATCCTGCAAATTCCCTGGCCACTGCCCAGCTGGAACATAAACTGGGTATCAGGGCTACCTATTATTTCCGCATTGTCAAAGAAAGCAACCATCCGGAGATCATTCGTTCCATCGCAGCTCTGGGACACGAAATAGGTTACCATTATGAAGACCTGGCCCTTGCACAGGGAAATACAGATAAAGCCTTAGCGTTCTTTGAATCGAATCTTGAATATTTCAGACAATACTACCCTGTTACGACCATTTGTATGCATGGCAGTCCATTGAGCAAATGGGATAACCGGAAAATCTGGGACAAATACAACTACAAGGTTTTTGGAATTCAGGGAGAACCCTATTTTGAAATTGATTTCAATCGATTCTGCTATCTCACCGACACAGGGAGGAGATGGAATGGCGAAAAAGTTAGTGTAAGAGATAAAGTCATGGGCACTCACAACCCTGGTTTCAAATCAACCTTCGACATCATTCGAGGGATCAAGGCCCTCCCCAATCAGGTCATGATAACCACACATCCCCAACGATGGGAAAACAGGTGGCTACCCTGGGCAGGGGAATGGGTTCTTCAGAATATGAAAAATAAAATCAAACGGGTTATCACTACTATATCTAACTGAGCGATGTGTGGAATTGCTGGAATTGTTTCGTTAAAAGGGGAACGTGTTGATCCTAACCAGGTGAACACCATGTTGCAGAAATTAAAGCATCGTGGACCCGATGATGAAGGTTTGTTCCTGGCAGACACTCTCTGCTTCGGACATGTCCGGCTTAGTATCATCGACCTTTCAGTTGCCGCTCATCAGCCCATGCTCAGTTCTGACAAGCGTTATTCTATTGCATTTAACGGGGAAATATATAATTATCTGGAACTAAAAAAAGAACTTCAGGATCATTATCCTTTCTCCACTGCCTCCGATACAGAGGTGCTCCTGGCAGCATACATTGTTTGGGGCGAAAAATGCCTCCACAGATTAAACGGTGATTTTTCATTTGTCATCTATGATTCCTCCGAACAAATTCTTTTCGGCGCCAGAGATCGCTTTGGGATTAAACCATTTTACTATTACCTGGATGAAGCGTCCTTCATCTTTTCTTCTGAGATAAAAGGCATACTCCCTGTCATAGGGAGACCCCAGGCAAATTCCAAATCGATCTTCGAATACCTGGTATATAACCGGACGGATCAAAGCGAAGAGACCTTTTTCAGCGGAATTCTCAAACTTCAACATGGACATCAGGTAACTATTAAACGGAATCGGGTACAAATCAAAAAGTGGTACAACCTTTCCGATCATCTCTCCTATCCAACACCGGCAACACCCTTGGAATACAGAAAAGAGATCAGCAAGTCTCTTCAACTTCGTTTGAGGAGCGATGTGCCGGTAGGTATTTCCCTTAGCGGAGGAATTGATTCTTCCAGCCTCACCTCCATTCTTTGCAATGATCTTGAACAGAACACCATGAAAACTTTTTCCTCGGTGTTCGAAAAGGGCAGTGATATGGATGAAAGTGAATTCATTGAAAAATTCAGAGACCAAGTAGCCGAAATGCATTTTGCTTATCCGAATGCCAGCTCATTCTTTGAAGAATTTGAAGAATTTATATCCTCCATGACTGAACCTATACCTGGAGTAAGCCCGTATGCACAATATAAAGTCATGCAGCTTGCAAAAGGGAAGGTGGTTGTGACGATGGACGGGCAGGGAGCAGATGAAATGCTGGGAGGTTACAAGTATTTCTTCGGCAGCTATTTCAAGGAACTATTAACGAACATGCAACTGCTCAGCCTGGTAAGAGAATCGAAAGGATATCTGAAAAAGCATTCTTCGATCACGGCCTTTGGCTATTTCGGGTATTACCTCCTCCCAACAAGTCTGAAGAAATACACCAGCAAAAAAACATTCGGGAACGTATCCTCTTCATTCTATAACCAGCATTTCCGGGAATCAACCCTTACAGAAGATTTGTACAATCCGGAGAGCCTGCATGATTTCTTCCTCCAACATTTCGAATACAAACTGGAGCATCTACTGAAATGGGGCGATCTCAATTCTATGCACTTTTCCATTGAATCCAGGATACCCTTTTTGGATCATCATCTGGTAGAAAAAACACTTTCTATGCCTGCCAGCCAGATCATTCGGGGAGGAGTAAGTAAATATATACTAAGGGAAGCCGTCAAAGATGTCTTACCCCCTTCGATTTATAACCGCCATGACAAAAAAGGCTATGGAGTACCTGCCGACGAATGGTTCAGAACAGAAGACTTCAAAAACTATATCGAGGCAATGCTAAACTGTCCCAGGTTTGCTCAGAGGGGATATTTTGACATTAAGCTATGCAAGGAAAAATACGCTGCTCATCTATCTGGAGCAGTCGACTGGTCTAAGGAAATATGGAAATGGATAAATCTGGAAGTTTGGTTCAGGCAATTTATTGACCCATCCTAAATACTTTGTTATTTAAAACATGAAGACAAATGGAGCATATTAAAAAGGTTGCAATCATCATTCCTACCTTCAACCGAAAGGCATATTTGAAAAAACTGCTGCTTCAACTTGCCGGGCAGAATAACCTCCTGAATATTGACCTTATTCCGGTGGTCGTTATAGATGGCTCAACAGACGGAACTTCCATCATGCTGCAGCGGGAATTCAAAGAAGTTGCTGTTCTCAAAGGACCTGGAAACTGGTGGTGGACAAAATCGGTCAATGAAGGCATCCGATATGCCTTACCCGCATTTAGTCCCGATGCATTGCTATTGCTGAACGATGATTCACAGATTGGACCTGAATATACCGACTCTATCGTCAATGCTTTGCATCTGGCCGGAGACAGAAGTATCATAGGAAGTCTTTCCATCACCGACAGAGTGCCTCATAGGGTCAGTTTTTCAGGCATTAAGAGTATAAACTGGTATCTGCTCAAAAAAGAGATCTATCATCCGGGATTTGAATTTCTCTATAAAATTCCTGACAAAGGTCTTATTCCTTCCTATGCGTTGAATGGGAGAGGAACCTTTCTGAGGACCTCCCTTTTCAAAGACCTCGGATATCTGAATGAACGTGTTTTCCCTCAATATGGATCCGATGACGACCTGGCTTTGAGGGCCTGGAAAAAAGGATACCGTGTGATGATCTCCTATACCTGCAAGGTCATTGACCGTACAGTAGAAACATCAAAGGGATCTGCTCTCAGGGGTGATAAACCATCTGTATTTTTAAAGAGTTTCTTCTCCCGGCATTCGGTGAATTATATTCCCAAGCAATTGTCTTTTTTCTATTTCCATGGAATAAAACTTTTAATGCCCTATTACTTTGCCAAGTTCATCCTCGGAACAAGCTTTGCTTATTTTTTTAAATACAAAAAACTAAGACATGAACTATAGCATTATCACTCCCACAAAAAATGAAGGACGTTACATTGAAGAAACAATTAAGTCTGTCATTGCTCAGGACCAAAAACCTGCCGAGTGGTTCATTATGGATGACGACTCTACAGACGACACATCTGATATAGTAGGCCGCTATTCAAAAGATTATCCTTTTATCAAGTATGTCAAGCTGTCTTCCTTTATGATTCACCTCCGGAATACCGGGGGGAGGGTTGCAGCCATCATTAACCATGCCGACCGGCTTCGGTCTATTCCAGTGGACCTGATCGTGAAAGCAGATGGGGATACCAGTTTCGGGAAAGATTATTTTACCCGTATGATCCATGAATTTATGACGGAGCCAAAGCTTGGAATCGCTTCCGGGCATTTGGTTGAAAATGGCGTTCCGGAAAAAATAAAGGACCGGATAGGAGGCAGAGGGGCTAGTCTTGTCATCCGCTATTCTTGCTTTCTTCAGATCGGGAGGTTTTATGAATCCAGGACTCGGGGAGAAGACTCCTTGGCTCTGGTGGCAGCCCGGGCCTTCGGATGGAAAACATGGACTTTCGATTACTATTTCAACCATCTGAAACCAGAAGGAGTCCGAAAATCAACTTGGGAAAATCACTTTGTCACTGGGTGTTATAAAGGATCTATTCCATACTGGCTTCCTTTTTTCATTGGCAATGCTGCAAGGGATCTTGCAAGAAAACCCTATTTCCTAGGCTCTTTAATACAAGTTTATGGGTATATACTTTCTTGCTATATCCATCGGGAAAGGCCTTTTCCGGAATTCGTCACACGTCAATTTCGCTATGAACAAAGATCAAAATTTAGAATTTTCATTGGACTATAATGGAACTTTATTTTAAAATTCAGCGTTACCTGGCCTGCTTATTTGTTCAACAGAAGAAATGTCTGAATTTATCAGAGCCTGTTATCTCCTTCACGTTTGATGATGCCCCTGATTCGGCATTTATGAATGGGGCAGGTATTCTTAAAAAATACGGATTCCGGGGAACGTATTTTATTTCACTCGGCCTTGCTGAGCAAGACAGGCCTGAAGGCGCCTGCTTCGATGTCAAGCACCTGGCCGATGTGGTAGAGGATGGCGGTGAGCTGGGCTGTCACACCTATAATCACATTCACTTTTATAAGTCCAGACTTAGCAAGATCAGAGAAGACCTAAAAAAAAATCAGGATAAAATAAACGAACTGATACCAGGCTATCGTTTCACCAGCTTTGCTTACCCTTATGGGGAACAAACCCTGGAGTCCAAAAGACTTGTCCGTGAAATTTACCATTCTGCCAGGAGCATCAACCGGGGAATCAACTATAAATGTACGGATCTCAACAATCTGCAGGCTGTTCAACTCGATGAGCATATGGACCCGAAGAAGATATTTGTCATCATTGAACAAGCCATCAAGACAAAAGGCTGGCTTGTTTTTTATACTCACGATGTTCAAAAGAACCCCTCCAGTTGGGGTTGCACTCCGGAATATTTTGAGATGATTGTAAAGTATTGTTTCAACCGGAATATCAAAGCATTCACGATTGAAGAAGTCATAAAGATGTTTCCTCACCCCTGAATCTATGGGCTTTACCTTCTCTCATCCGGCTCTGGTGATTCCGTTCAAATATCTGCCAAGGCGTTTCTATTCAGTTACCGGGCTTGTGGCTGGTAGCATGATTCCAGATCTTGAATACTTTATCGGCCTAAGAAGAGAAAGCTCTTACAGCCACAATCTTTTCGGGCTCCTCTGGCTCGATCTTCCTCAAGCGCTGATTGTGGCATTCCTGTTCCATCAATATTTCAGGAACATGCTTATCAGAAACTTACCCGCTTATTTCCGGCGTAGACTCAGCTGCTATGAAACATTGCGCTGGGGTGATTACTTAAAAAGCAGTTTATGGATTGTCACCATTTCCATACTTGTTGGTGGGTTTACACATCTACTATGGGATAGCTTCACTTCTTTTGATGCTTTTTTTGTAAAAAAGCTGACCTTTCTCCAGTTAAAAATTGACCTCGGGGGAGTCCGTATCTACGTTTATAAGCTGGTAAAACATGGGACCTCCATCTTAGGTGCCTTATTTATTATCTATCAGTTTCACCTGCTGCCTTGCAACGTAGAACAGAGCTATAAGGGCGATAAATATTTTTGGTTGTTTTATAGCTCGTTGTTTCTTTGCACTCTTTTTGCCTTACTTTTACCAGGTCCTTCCCGCCAGAGCTATAACGCTATTGTGAAAACCTCTATTTCCGGAGGATTATTGGCACTGCTGGGAACAACTGGTTTTTATTACCGACATAAATGGTTCAGACTGTTCAGGAAACATTAAACTCTTTTTCCAATATTTCCCTAGCCGAGTTGGGAAATAGCAGTCTGCAGGAAAGAACCGACACCAAATTTATTTTCCCTGAAAGCCAACTGCCAGGAATCCTTTCAAAATTATCTCCGATGTATTCCTTACTGAAGATCAGCGACCGGGAAATTAATTCATATGAAACACTCTATTTCGATAATGATGACCTGCAACTATACAAGGAGCATCATAACAATAAGGGGAACAGGTACAAAATAAGATACAGGAAGTATACAGAGAGCGGAACCTGCTTTTTTGAAATCAAATTCAAGAACAACAAAGGTCGGACTTTTAAACACCGCCTTCCTAAGCCTGAAATAGAAAGGATCATCAGCGGTGATGCCGCTTTATTCCTTCAGGCTCACACCCCATTTCTTGCTGATAATTTTGCACCTCGACTGACTGTATGTTATTCCCGGATAACCCTTGTTAATTTTAATGCAGAAGAAAGAATTACCTTTGACCTCGGGCTGCAAGCGGGAGTGGAAGGGAAAGATTACACCTTCGGAAATATAGTCGTCGCAGAACTTAAACAGGCCAAAGCTGGCATAAGCCCCTTGAAAACGCTAATGAAAAAAACGGGTGTCCGGGAATCTTCTATCAGTAAATATTGCCTAGCTATGACATTTTTTCAGGAAGGAATAAAAACAAACAACTTCAAAGAAACCTTATCTCTCATTCAGAAAACTGCCTATGCTGTATAGAATTAGTCTTTTAACATTCTTATTGAGTCTGCTTCTGATCCCATCCATTGCAACCCCAGAAATCCTTTCATCCGACACCGTCGGAAGAAAAGAGGAGATGAAAATACCGGAGATTGGCCTGGAAAAGAAAAAAAAGGATGCGGACAAGAAATTCTTTGAATTACGGATAGACAAACTTTCCGGAACCTTTTTTGCACGGCTCCTGCTGGATATACTAATCGTTCTTATTCTGGTTCGGTTCGTTTATTACAGGGTCTACAAAAATGAAGAATTCTTTTTTACGTTCCTGGTCTTCAATCTGATTATTTTCCTGATCACTTACCTGCTGAACAAGGTTGACATGTCTCTGGGTGCGGCATTTGGCCTATTTGCGGTATTCTCTATGCTTCGCTACCGCACAGAGGGTATCTCGGCAAGGGAAATGACCTATCTGTTTGTGGTCATATCCATAGGATTGATTACTGCTGTTAGCAAGGGAACGATCCTGGAGTTGCTATTGATAGATTCGGTGATCCTGCTCTCTGTCTATTTGCTGGAGTCAAACCTGATCATGAAGCGGGAATTACAGCAGGTCGTCTTATACGAGAATATTGCTTTGATTAAACCAGAGAATACAGAAGTGCTGATAGAGGACTTGAAAAAAAGAACAGGTCTGAACATTCACAGGATCACCATCAGCAACATCGACTTTCTGAAGGACACCGCCATGGTAAAAATATTTTATTATGAGTAGTCTGTCTCAAGCCACTTTCTCGAGCAGAACAACGGCATAAGCGTTAACCCCGTTTTCAGAGCCTACATATCCGAGACCTTCATTGGTAGTTGCTTTAATCGATAGATCTTCAATCGGAATTTCCAGTACCGCAGCCATAGCTCTCTGCATCTCCGGAATGTGAGGATTTATCTTAGGAAGTTCCAGACAAACAGTAGCATCTATATTTCCAATCTCAAAACCTGCCTGCCGTATAATCCAGGCCACCCGGTTAAGGAGTTTTTTACTGTCGATGTCTTTAAATTCCTCAGAAGTATTCGGGAAATGATATCCTATATCTCTCAGATTCGCGGCTCCGAGTAAGGCATCACAGATTGCATGAATCAACACATCTCCGTCTGAATGTCCAAGGCTGCCTTTAGCATGTTCAAGGCGAATACCTCCAAGCCAAAAAGCACGGCCAGTTTCAAGTCTATGCACATCGAAACCGAAGCCAATTCTAATTTTACTCATAAATAAGAATAAGAGTTTCCCTAGTTGGTAGAAGTCCCAGTCGATTCCTTGTTCTGGTCTTTGAGCGCATCAAAGTCGAAGATCAGGGTGAAACGGAGGGTATTTTGCAGTGGATTACGTTGGTCTGTAGGAATCAGATAAGCAAAATCAAGAGTAAAAACACTGTATTTGATCCCCGCTCCAAGCGTAAAATACTTACGGTTTCCTTTGGTAGGATGCTCATAGAAATATCCGGCGCGAATTGCAAAAAGTTTATCATACCAGTATTCCATTCCTCCGCATAGGTCAAACTCTCTAAGATACTCTGTAGACCCGCCAGGAGGGTCATTCGGATTAAGACTCAGGAGCATTCCCTGCACCACAGGAACATTATTATCCATTCCTGCGGTAATTACGGAAGCATGATTTACAGTATCATAATGAGGAGGAGTAGGAACAAGAAGTTTGTTGACATCCCCTAAGAAAGTAAGTGTATTATATTTGTCCAATTCCATTGTAAGGGCTCCTCCAACTCTCAGATTGATGGGAATAAAATCCCTTACAGCAGTATTGGTATAAGCCACTTTACCTCCCATATTGGAGATGTCCAGTCCAAGATTAAGAATACTTTTCTTATCACCAACCTTTACCTTATTGTTCGTGTAGAACATAGACATATCTACTGCACCGGTCTGAGCCGCGTGCGTATTTGCTCCGGCCACATCCACCCCATTGGTCAGATTTGAATAAATATAGCGGGCTGCAAGTCCCACGGAAAACATTTTACCAAGTTTTCTTGAATAAGCAAGGTCCAGCGCCATCTCATAAGGCCTGAACTGCCCGATGGTTGCTCCGGTTACATCCGTAAAGGTGATATCTCCAAGAGAAAAATACCGAAGAGAGGCTGCAATACACTGATCTGATTTTTTAGACCCTGGCTTAACATAAAATGAAATATAAGCAAGGTTGATATCAGGCACGAGTGCTCTTAACCATGGGGTATAAGAAATACTAAGTCCCATTTTTTTATCAAGAAACGCAAGTTTGGCAGGGTTCCAGTGGATTGAATTGGCATCAGGACTGGAAGCACAACCTGCATCTCCCATTCCACCGGCTCGTGAGTCGGGAGAAATCATCAGAAAAGGGACGGCAGTAGTAATTGTATTTACCTGACCGAGTAACTGACTGGTGGTAAGGTTATGCTGTGCAACAATTGCCTGACTGGCACCAAAAAGGAAAAGGCCAGCTATTCTAAGTCTTTTTGTAAACATCGCTCTTTGTTTCTGAACTTCAGAAGCCCTGATTTTTTTTAGGACCGCTAAGGTATTAAATTAATTTAAGATGACTAGTTTCTCCAATTTCTCGGAAGCACCACCGGATGGAGAACGTACGGTTAGCCTATAAACGTATACACCACGCCCGATTTTATCTCCAAAATCATCTCTTCCATCCCAATCTATTGGAGGGGAGCGATATCCGTCAATATTAAAGCTGGTCTCAATCGTCTTAACCAGCTTGCCTGTGATCGTAAAAATTGCAATTTCGACATTCAGGGTCTGGCAGCATTCATTGTCTTCGAAGAAAAAACTGGTATGGGTTGTAAACGGATTTGGATAATTCAGAACATGGTTCAGAGCCAGGGGAGCATTAGAGGCAACAATAAACTCGGTAACCGATTCAGAGGAATTGTCATAAACATCCCATGCCTTAAGCCTAAGCGTATGTATTCCTTCTGAAAGATTGGAATAAGGATATGTTATTTTCCCGCTTCGGTAAGTATTCAGATCCGGGCTATAATAGTCATTAAGTACGGAAGGGCTGGCAGAATTATTATCTAGCACGGCGATAAGGTCATGCCCGATGCTGGTCCCAGCAATATTTACACCACTGCTGTCGAAAAGGATGGCATACAGTCTTGGATCCCGATTGGTATTGGCCCCATACTGAAAGGTAGTATCGTTTAGAAAAAGGCGGATTTTGGGTCCTGTAACATCCACCGGAGCATTTGCCAGCACCCCTCCCACCTGGAATTGATTGAACATGGCTGCTCCATCCTGGACCCCATTTTCAAAGTAATAGCTAATCTTACCGGGTCCATATTGAAATGCTATGTCTTTAGGCACGACAAACGAAAACTGGAAATCACCATTCACCACAGAGCTCTTCCCTTTAAAAATCACATTTCGAAGCAGCTTATAAGTTATGGGTGGGCTGTCTACCGTTCCATCGTTTGATAGGGTGGTGAGGATAGTAGGTTTATCATAGACGGTCGGATAAACCGAACCATTGAAACTATTCCATTTATTTCCAAGTGAATCAATAATATACCCTTTAACCGAAACCCTGGAGAGTGCATGAACAGTATCGATGGTAACCGCAGAAACAACGGTGTTATTGAAAGAAGTTGTTTTCAGTGTTTTTTCCGGATATGCTAAACGGAGAGCAGGATCGCCAAGCAGAGAGAAATTCCGGTTATTGACCAGACTCCCAGATAGATTCTGTGTTATACGATAGATATCACCCAGCCTTGGCATTACTCCATTCACTGGTTTGAAAGCGCAACGGTAAAAATTCTGGTTGAGATTAAAGTTGGGAGTTGAAAAAACCAGCCTTACGGTAGTCAGCAATCCAATTCCTGCTCCGTTCGGGTTAAGAAGAATGCCTTCCCCGGAGGAGACGAACGCAGGGTTATCGTATTGTGCAAACTCACAGGTTGCTGTCACAAAGAAGGGCATATTACAAAGGTTGTCCCAACTGTTGATCATGGTATTGTCTACGACCGATTTATGGGAGAGGCCGGCAGTACCCCCATGCCCGGTATAATTAAAAATAAGCGCACCTTTTTCCACCCGTTGTGTGATGGCCGTATTGACATCCGGATACCTGGTACCTAACGGAGTATATTCTTCCTGGTAAGAATCGAGATATATCTTGTCAATATTATATGAATTATATGCCGTATCAACCATTGTTGCCAGTTGTTCTGCTTGCAATACATGTGTGGCTCCGTCTCCATCATCCGCTACAAAACAAACCGTGTTCCTCCAGTCGCGCATAACCGTACATCCAGGAACTACGCATCCTGTCTGAGTCGGAGGACTGCCGAGACTGACATATTTTTCGACTTTATCAACAACATCTTTTGCGCTTTGAGGGGTCCGTACGGGAAATCTGCCAATGCCAATATCCAGCGCACCAATATCCGCTCCGGAATCCCATCCACCTTCTGTATCATCCAGTAATCCGAAGTAAGCATCGGAGACGTATGAATCGCTGTAGTTTAACGCATCTGCGTTTTCAAATGCGACCACAAAATTGGTGTTTCCAGGCAGCCGGTGTTTAGGGTCATAAGAGCCATCTCCGAAAAGCAACAGATACTTCGGCATATCTGCGAGGTTGCCCGAAGCCCGGTCATACATCATCTTTACAAAATCACGAATCGCGGTCACATCCTGCTTGCCTGAAGAAAATTCATTGTAGATCTGCTGAGGAGTAACGACCACAGTCCGGAGATTATCCATTCTCGTGTGAAGATCAGCCAATCTCCTGGCTTCATTGATAAAAAGCGGATGAGCCACGATGATGAAATCTTCCTGAAGTGTTGCATGGAGATTCTGATTCGGGACTCTGCCGAAAAATGTCGGAGTCAATAATATGCCTGAAGCAGTCGAATCAAACACTACAAATTCCCGGAGTGAGTCTGCCGCAACTGTAAAATCTTTCGTATTAACTCCAGCAGTAAAAGAGGATGCCTGGTTTTTTACATGAATCGGGTCTGTCACTTCCCAAACGCATAAGCGGGGATTCGCTCCTGAAATAGAGAAGGCGGCCACATTTCCAATCCCTGTTGAATTAATATCCCTGAAAAGCATCTGATTTCCCGCCATTATAAGCTGTCTTCTCGCATTGACTTCCACATAATTCATCCAACCGATATTCGGAGCAGGGCTAACTTTTGAAACCGTTACATTGAATGAGGAGGTGCCTGATTTAAAGTAAAGGTCGCCGGTTCCCGCCTCCGCGTAATCAGCCCAGTAAGTAGCGAAGCTGACAGGAGGAGTGCCGAACAATTGTGATTTACTTTGACAAGTCACTTTAAAATAAGTACTGTCACCATCAGCCCTTGCCACCAGATTGGCTCGCACAGTCACATGGGCCGTATCAATGTTTGGGAAATAAAAAGGGTATACGTAAGAATTAACCTCATCAAAAGCCTCTCCGTACCATTCTCTACCCGACTGAATAAGGTTTATGGAGTCATGCTCCACAAATGCATAATCATCGAACGTATTAACTGATTTATTTGCAGGAGATGCGTCCGAAGGCTGGAGAGCCACACGAAGGGAAGGGACTGAAGCATCAATAGTGAGAAAATAAAATGCTGTGTCACTATAGACATTGACTGTGTGAACAAATTTATTCGTTCCCGGCGTGCCTGGGGCATAACTCCAGGTACTTGTTCCCTGTCCATAAAAAAGCAGGTAGTCGGAAGAGTCCATCGTGGTCTTGCCAGCTCCTGTACTAAGATAAATGGCATTCTGTACCAGGTCATCATACCGAAAGGCTGCATTTTGAAAAGGAAGCATCTTGCCTCCGTTTCCATAGATCTGAATATTTTGAGGGTTGACAGACTTCATGTCAACACCCATTCCTTTCAGAAATGCGTAGTTGATTTTATAGACCCCGGAGGCAGCAACTCCAATTCTGAACCAGGTGCCAGTTGCCAATACCGAAGCCGGAGCATAGTTATGACGTGATAAATGCTTTTTTTCGCCATCACTTGTGGATGATTTCAGTTTGAGATCAAACGATACCAGCTTTTCGGCATGTCCGCTGGAAGGATTTAGGCGGAGAGGCACAAAACGAACCTCGGCAGAAGGAACTCCGCGCTCAATCGTAACAAATGTCTGAAGACTGACTGCCGTTGAAAGGTGTTTTTTGGCAACGAATACTTCCGAGGCAGGATCCAGGGCCTCGTATACTGGATTGATGAGTGCAAAAGTTGCGGAATTTATTCCGGGAGAAAGTGGGATCTTTTCTATGCAGAGCGGGAGAAAATCGCTCGTGTAAGAAGCTCCATCGAAATTCAGCACTTTTTTGGATTCCCCATTTGGAAGACCCACATTTTCGACTGCTTTCCACTTGATTCGGAAAGCATTCTGTGAAACATTGACTACGGGGGTGGGGGGCTGTGTCGGGGTATTCTTAGCAGGGTTTTGGCGGTTAGGCAAGGGCCCGGTTTTTTTTATTCCTTGGGCAATGGTCGCCGAAACCGAAAAAAAGAGGGCAAGGAGCAGTATGAACCGGATTCTCAACATGCCTTTTTTAATGATTTTTCAAATTTACGCATTAATATTCAGATCATTATGACGTATTATTCCAAATAAACCGTATATTTACGTCCAGTCAGAGTCCTGATTCAAAGATTTTACAACGAAAAAGCCGGTCATTTATTGCATTCCGGGCGGATTAGCTTACTAAATAGTTCATGTGATGCAACTATTTTTAGAATAAATTCGTAGTATTGTAGTCTTATATTAATCCCAGATATTATGGTAAAGCGTTTACTGATTGCTTTCACTTCAGGATTTCTCATATTTTTCAGCGACAATGCGTTCGCTCAGGATCCCGAATTTACTCAGTTTTATGCGAATCCTCTTTATCTCAATCCTGCTTTTGCAGGAACAGCGAGATGCCCTCGTATCTGTTTGAATTACAGGAATGAGTGGCCGGCAATTTCCGGAACCTTTGTTACTTATAGTGCTTCCTATGATCAGCATATTGATGCTATTTTCGGAGGACTCGGGCTTTTAGTCACCAATGACAGAGCAGGACAAGGGACCATCAATACAACCAACGTAAGTGGAATTTATTCTTACCAGCTCAATATTACAAGGGAGTTCTCGATTAAATTGGCTGGTGAGGTTACTTATATGCAGAAGAGTGTTGACTGGAGCAAACTTAATTTCGGAGATATGATTGATCCTCGGAGAGGGTTCGTTTATCAGACGGGTGAAGTTCCAGGTGCAGCCAGTAAGCAAAATATAGACTTTTCTGCAGGTATGCTTGGTTTCAGCAAGCGGTATTTTTTCGGTGCAGCAGTTAACCACATTACTGAACCTGATGAAGGTTTCCTTGGCCCAAGCAAGCTTCCAATGAAAATTACAGGTCATGCAGGCGCTATTATTCCGCTTGACGGGAACAGAAACCCACTGGTCTATATTTCTCCAAACATCCTTTACCAGAAACAGCAGGATTTTCAACAGCTGAACCTGGGTCTTTACCTTGTGAAGGGCCCTATTGTAGGTGGTCTTTGGTACAGAAACCGGGATTCTTTCATCCTGCTGCTTGGACTACAGAAGGACCACTTCAAAATGGGATACAGCTATGATGTAACAGTCTCCAAGCTGACCAACACGACTGCTGGTTCTCATGAAATTTCCTTCCAGCTTCAGTTTGAATGTAAACCGAAGAAGAAGAAATTCAGGACTGTAAGCTGTCCTTCATTCTAATTATCACAATAAATCTGTAAAAGCGCACGTTTATACCGTTTACAACCATTATACCCAAACGAAAATGAAAAGGATCAGAAAACCGTTGATCGTACTGGCTGGAATGGCTCTCCTTGCATCTTGTGCTAAGGACCGCTCCAATACAACCGGCTGGAACTACAACGACCCGAAGAATGGTGGTTTTGAAGTGGTTCCCTACGAAGAGCAGGAAACAGGACCAGGTCTCGTTCTCATTGAAGGTGGTACTTTCACCATGGGGCGTAACGAACAGGATGTGCTCTACGATTGGAACAACATTCCAAGAAGGGTGAGTGTTTCTTCTTTCTATATGGACGAAACCGAAGTCAGGAACCTCGATTACCTCGAGTATCTGCATTGGACCGGTCGTGTATTCGGTGCCAACTACCCTGAAATCCTTCAGAAAGCCCTTCCGGACACACTGGTTTGGAGAAGTAAGCTTGCGTATAACGATCCTTACGTTGAATATTACCTGCGCCACCCTGCTTATCGGGATTACCCGGTTGTAGGTGTGAACTGGCTTCAGGCAAACGACTATTGTTCCTGGCGTACCGATAGGGTAAACGAATTCATTCTGATTCGGGAAGGTATCCTTGACTTTGCTCCTGATCAACGTGACGGTACTACTTTCAATACCGATTGGTACCTCGCTGGAAGCAAAACCACTACCCCTTACGAAGGAGCTGTTATTCAGGACATTCCTTCCCTTGATCCGGATCGTCAAACCCGTAAAGTAAGAATGGAAGATGGTATCCTTCTTCCTAAGTACCGCCTGCCTACAGAAGCAGAATGGGAATATGCTGCTTATGGTCTGATTGGAAACACCCAGGGCGAACTTATTCTGGACCGCAGACTCTATCCATGGAACGGACATGGTGTTCGTAACCCGGATGAGAAATTCATTGGTCAGATGCTTGCCAACTACAAGAGAAGCAATGGAGATAACATGGGTACTGCCGGTATGCTTAATGACGCCGGTGATATCACCACTCCGGTATTCTCCTATTGGCCTAACGATTACGGTCTGTATAACATGGCTGGTAACGTAAGTGAATGGGTAATGGATGTGTACCGTCCGCTCTCTCCTGAAGATAAAGACGATTTCAGGCCTTTCCGTGGTAACGTCTTCAAAACTGCTCTTAAGGATACTACAGATCCAACACTGACGGTCATCAACGACTCTATCAAACATGAATACGTTTATGATAAGAATGGCGTTAAGGTCGACAGTACTATTGTCAACAAACCTGGTGAGATCCGTACACGTGAGGTTTCTCTCAGCCATAAAGAAGACAATCTGGATAAACGCAGAAACTACAAGCAGGCTGATAATATTTCTTATCTCGATGGAGATGTTGAATCCAGTGTCTTTTTTGGAGATCCTACCGGAACCACACCTGATAAGATCATGTATGAGTGGAGTGTAACTTCCCTGATTAATGATAAAGCCCGTGTTTACAAAGGGGGTTCCTGGAAAGACAGAGCCTATTGGATGGTTCCTGGTAACCGCAGGTTCCTCGATCAGAAACAAGCAGCAGACTATATCGGATTCCGTTGTGCCATGACCAGGGTTGGTAGCCCGGTCGGCCTTGGAACCAAATGATAACATAAGCCTCTTCATAACTTTTTAGAGCCCCTTTACCATAAGGTTTAGGGGCTCTTACTTTTGTGTTATGATCAGTATCGAAGCCCTTTATTCACTGTTCCTTAAGTTCCCTTCGGTTACAACCGATACCAGGAACATTCGCAAAGGAGATATCTTCTTTGCTCTCAAAGGCCCGAACTTTAATGCCAACTCCATGGCCCTTCAAGCCCTGGAAAGTGGTGCAGCCTACGCTGTGGTTGACGAAGATGAATTTGCAAAAGATCCCCGATGCCTGCTTTGTAAAGATGTTTTGAAAACCTTACAGGCCCTCGCATTGTTTCACAGGCAACAGCTTCGGATCCCATTCATAGGTATTACAGGGAGCAATGGAAAAACAACTACCAAGGAGCTGGCACATGCTGTTCTAAGTAAAAAGTTCCGCACCCTGGCTACAAGCGGAAACCTCAATAACCATATTGGTGTTCCTCTTACATTACTGTCTATCACCCCAAAGCATGAGGTCGCCATCATTGAAATGGGTGCAAATCATGTTGGAGAAATCAAGGATCTTTGCGCACTCTGTCTTCCAGACTATGGATTGATCACCAGCATAGGCAAAGCACACCTGGAAGGATTCGGGAGCTTTGAAGGAGTGATCAAGGCTAAGACGGAACTGTTTGATTTCATTCGTAAAAACAAAGGAATCCTTTTTGTGAATGCAGACAATGACTTATTGATGGGGCTTTCATCGGGTATCAAGAGAGTACTGTATGGGCAAAAAACAGAGGGGCTGGTAAAGGGGAATATTACAGGAATGGATCCATGCCTCTCGATTGAATGGCAGAAAAATGAGGAAGGGAAGAAACAACTTGTACATTCCCAACTTATAGGGCAATACAACCTTGATAATATGCTGGCTTCAATCTCTATAGGAATAGAACTGGGAGTAGCTGACAAATTAATCTCAGAAGCACTTGCAGAATACACACCTTCGAATAACCGATCGCAGTTTACCCGGACCGAACACAACGCTCTCATCCTGGATGCTTACAATGCAAACCCATCAAGCTTATCGGCAGCGATTGAAAATTTCGCACAATTGGAGGGAAAGAAGAAAATTCTGATTGCGGGAGATATGTTGGAGCTTGGTCCGGAAAGTACCCAGGAACATAGAAACATTGCCAGACTTATTCAAAGCAAAAATTTTTACCGGGTCATTCTGATTGGAAAGGAATTCGAAAAAATAAAAGGAGAAATCGAAGCCGACTTTTATGGCGGAAGCAAAGATGCTCTGGAATGGCTTAAAAAGAACCCGATTAAGGGTTCAATCATTTTGGTAAAGGGATCTCGAGGGGTGAAGCTTGAGACACTGATCGAAGCACTTTAAAACGCCCCAGAGTGTAGTCGAAGGACTAACTTAAAATACTCCTCGAAATAACAATCTTTTGCACTTCGGTTGTCCCTTCATAGATCTGTGTGATTTTCGCATCGCGCATGAGGCGTTCTACGTGGTATTCCTTCACATATCCATACCCTCCATGAATCTGAACGGCTTCCACGGTTGTTTCCATGGCAACCCGGGAAGCAAACACCTTGGCAATGGCCCCAGCCTGAGTATAATCTTCATGCTTATCTTTCAACCAGGCTGCTTTAAAGCAAAGTAGACGGGCAGCATCAATCTCTGTAGCCATATCGGCGAGTTTAAATTGAATAGCCTGATGCTCGCAGATGGGTTTACCGAAAGCCTTTCTTTCCTTGGAATAAGCAAGGGCAAGCTCATAAGCTCCGGATGCTATCCCTAAGGCCTGGGAAGCTATACCGATTCTGCCTCCGGATAACGTTTTCATTGCGAATTTAAATCCAAAGCCATCTTCTCCAATACGGTTTGCCTTTGGAACTTTCACATCGGTAAACATGAGGGAGTGGGTATCCGATCCACGGATTCCCAGCTTGTTTTCCTTCTTTCCGACTACAAATCCTGGCATCCCTTTTTCCATAATCAAGGCGTTAATCCCTTTATGGCCTTTCTCTACATGAGTCTGGCAAATGACCAGATAAACCGAAGCACTGCTCCCATTGGTAATCCAGTTCTTGGTGCCATTTACAAGATAGTGATCGCCCATATCGATGGCTGTGGTCCGCTGAGAAGTGGCATCAGAGCCTGCCTCTGGTTCTGAAAGACAGAATGCGCCTATTATTTCTCCTTTTGCAAGCGGCACCAAATACTTTTGTTTCTGTTCTTCGGTGCCGAAATGCTCAAGTCCCCAGCATACTAGAGAATTATTTACAGACATACAGACAGAGACAGATGCATCTACTTTGGAAATTTCTTCCATAGCGAGCACGTAAGAGATCGTATCCATTCCCCCACCCCCGTATTTCGGATCAACCATCATACCGAGGAAACCCAGTTCACCCAACTTTTTTATTTCCTCTTTCGGGAATTTTTGTAGTTCGTCTCTTTCAATCACACCAGCCTTGAGCACGTCTTGTGCAAAATCCCTGGCTGCTTTCTGAATCATCAGATGCTCCTCTGTCAGTTTGAAGTCCATACTTCTCTATGTTATTTATGTTTGGCAAATATACAGCTAAAATTCCCTGAAAAATAAATACCTTGGACGAGTGAAAACTTACCGTGTAATAGGTCTGATGTCAGGTACCTCCCTTGATGGCCTGGATATAGCATACTGTGAAATACGTTTGGTCCGGTCTGAATGGCAATACAAAATCGGTGCAGCAGAAACAATACTTTACAACAGCAGTCTGCTCCGAGTCCTTCGGGAGGCTGGGAAGCTGGAAGCGGCCGATCTGGCTCTCCTGCATTCTTCCTACGGGGCCTGGATGGGAAAAGAGGTGCTTGCGTTTATACATGCCCATCATCTCAAACCTAACCTGATTGCCTCCCATGGTCACACTGTATACCACCAGCCTCAAAACGGATATACCGTTCAGATCGGTTCCGGAGCTGACCTGGCGGCAGTCACGGGCTTTACTACCGTGTGTGACTTCAGAAGTTCGGATGTGGCCCGGGGAGGACAGGGTGCTCCCCTGGTACCCGTAGGTGATGAATTACTCTTCCCAAAATATGATTATTGTCTGAATCTTGGAGGGTTCTCCAATATTTCTTACAGGAAAAGAGACCTGCGTCTGGCATTTGATATTTGTCCGGTAAATATTGTCCTGAATCATTTAAGCCGGAAGTTAAATAAGCCTTTCGATAAAGACGGGCTGCTTGCCCGAAGCGGAAAGTTAAATGTGACGCTCCTTCGTAAACTCGATAACTTGGATTATTACCAGTTAAAAGGACCAAAATCACTCGGTAAGGAATGGGTAGACCACATTATTTTTCCATTGTTGGATAAGAGCACTCTACCCGTGGAGGATCTGCTTCACACCTTTACGGTTCATGCCGGAAATAAAATCTCGTCCAGCATTAAGCAACCAGGCTCTTCCTTATTAATCACTGGAGGGGGAGTATATAATCAGTTTTTAATGGAAAAGATCCGAAAGCATTGCAAAGCAAGGATAGTAGTGCCTGATGACTTGCTCATTCAGTTCAAGGAAGCACTTGTGTTCGCATTGCTTGGTGTGCTCCGGATGGAGGAAAAGATAAACTGTCTCAGATCAGTTACCGGTGCAAGGGAAGATTCAATTGGAGGATGTATTTACAGGTAGGCAGACAGATCAAAAATTCTCCTCGTAATACCCATCATCATCTTCTTCTTCATCGTCGTTATTGTTCAGCCCAATAGGAAAGTCGTCAAACTTAGAAGGCTCCTTCTCTTCAAATTCACCAAAGTCTTCACCCTCTGTTTTTTCCTCCTCTACTTCAACTTCCTCTCCTTCCCCATCCAGATCGTCATCTTCGTCGAGCTCCTGCTTCCAGGCTTTCTTTTCTTTCGCCTTCATAGGCTTCAGTTTAGAAGCTTTCCTTTTAAGCTCCTCTTCTGAGGCCTTAGTTTTCTTCGGCTTAACATCTTTCTTAGGTGTCTTAGCAGATTTTTTCATTGCTATAAACTTCTTGGGTTTTCACTTATTGCAAAGGTAAAAAAGCTTTTGCTGAATAATCTAATTTCAACACTACAATTATACAATTTTTTTATAAAAAAACGACAATCCTTCTTTTCTTAGGTGTTTTTAAATCCATGGAGATTCATGCAGGGCCTTAATAAAAGAGTATTGTTTTAGTACATTTGTCAAAATCCGGAATTCTGTATGAAAGCTCTGATCAGCACTTATGAGGCTAAGCCTCCCGAAATCGTTTTTGAATGGAAAGATGCGGAGACCGGAGCTGAAGGCTGGGTTGTGATTAATTCCCTAAGGGGTGGAGCAGCAGGAGGAGGAACAAGGATGCGTAAAGGTCTCGATAGACGGGAAGTGGAATCGCTGGCCAAAACGATGGAAGTAAAATTCACAGTTTCAGGCCCACCGATTGGTGGAGCGAAATCAGGTATAAATTTTGATCCGGCTGATCCCCGCAAAAAAGAAGTCCTTAAACGCTGGTTTCATGCGGTATCTCCCCTGCTTAAGATGTATTACGGGACAGGAGGAGATCTCAATATTGATGAAATCCATGAAGTGATTCCTCTCACAGAATACTATGGGCTCTGGCACCCTCAGGAAGGCGTGCTCATGGGCCATTTCAAACCCAGTGAAAATGATAAAATCATTAAAATCGGCCAGCTCCGAAAGGGGGTTTCTAAAATAATTGACAATCCTCTTTATACTCCAACTCCCGGAAATCAATATCTTATTGCCGATATGATTACCGGTTTCGGAGTAGCCCAGTCTGTCTTTCATCATTATGCCCTCCGGGGAAAAGAGATCAGGGGCAAACGTGCTATCATACAAGGCTGGGGTAATGTGGGAGCTGCTGCTGCCTATTACCTGGGTCAGATGGGAGCCCTCGTTAGTGGAATCATTGACCGGAACGGAGGACTGATAAACAAATCAGGCTATACTTTTCCTCAGATCCAGAACATGTTCCTTAACCGGAAAGCCAATACGCTCCATGAAGACAATATGATCTCCTTCTCTGAAGTCAACGAGAAAATATGGGATGTGCCTGCTGAAATTTTTATTCCTGCTGCGGCCTCCAGGCTTGTTACGGACGCCCAGGTCCGTAAATTGATTGCAGGAGGAACGGAAGTCATAGCCTGTGGAGCCAACGTACCCTTCGCGGATAAAGAAATTTTCTTCGGACCCATTGGTGAACTTGCCGACTCAAATCTGAGTGTGATCCCGGATTTCATTTCCAACTGCGGCATGGCACGGGTTTTTGCGTACCTTATGCAGGACAAAATTGAGTATACAGACAAAGGTATTTTTGAGGATGTTTCCAAAACCATTTATAATGCATTGGTAAAAACACATGAAATAAATAAAACCGATAAGCATCTGGCCAAGACCGCTTTTGAAATCGCCCTTAAACAACTTGTATGAATTCGCTCAGAGCATTTTTTCAAACTCCTTTATATGGCGACTATGGTCAGGATACCGTAGCAGAGCTCTGCTGGTGTGTAGGAATTCTTCTTGCGGCCATAATCTTTAAACGATTACTCACCAGGGGCTTTGTCCATATCCTTTTCCGTTTCCTTAAAAAACAAGCCGGCAAGTCAGTAGGCTTTGACAAGCTCTATCTGCTGATAAAAAAGCCGGTCGGGAATTTTATCCTGCTCCTGGCCATTTATGCAGCGTTCGACAAGCTTTCCTTTCCAAACGAATGGCACCTGGGACCCCCTGATAAGTTCGGGATAAAAATGGTGATCGAAAGAACCTATGCTGGGCTATTGATTATTTCCATCAGCTTTATGATGCTGAGAATGGTCGACTATTTTGGTCTTGTTCTTAAACATAAAGCCAAGCTGAATGCATCAAAATCGGATGATCAACTGGTGCCCTTTTTTAAAGAATGTGTCAAAGTACTTATTATCGTCTTGAGCATTTTTACAGTCCTGGGTTCTGTTTTCAAGATCAATATCGCTTCTCTCATCGCCGGTTTAGGTATCGGAGGTCTTGCAGTAGCATTGGCTGCCAAAGAAAGTCTGGAGAACCTGATGGGCTCTTTCACTATTTTCCTGGATAAACCCTTTCTGGTAGGCGACCATGTAAAAATCTCCACCATGGAAGGTAATGTCGAGAGCATTGGATTCAGAAGCACCCGCATACGAACGGTAGAAAACACCCTGGTAACTGTACCCAATAAAAAAATGGTGGATGCTGAATTGGATAACCTCACCCAGCGGAGCCATCGAAGGGTCAAATTCAATATCAGTTTGGTCTATTCAACAAAGCCAGACCAGATTAGGGCTATCACTAATGAGATCAGATCAATGCTTGGCAAGGAGACTCTAATTCTCCCAACCGATCTGCAGGTCAGACTTCATGAATTTGCCACAAACTCTATCAATATCCTCGTCCTGTATTACCTGGACAGCTCTGACTGGGATTCCCACATGGATATATTAGAGCGGGTTAATTTCAACATTATGGACATCATTGCCCGAAACGGAACAGATTTCGCGTCTCAAAGTCCCGCTGGATTTATCCATCTGGAGAAGCACTGATCAAATATTTGTTTCCCTGCTGTTTTTGTTCTGCCTTTAATTTCGTACCTTTAGATGAATGATAGAAAGTGCCGCAAGGTATCCTTCCTAACACAACGCTCTCACTCAGGCTACTTATTTAATCATCATGCGTCTAAACCGGATTCGGTTTTTAATGATCATTACATTGCTTTGTTCCTTCCTTGCCAGGGGGCAGGAACGCACCATGTTTGATATTGAGATTGCAAAGATTAAAGTCGGAAGCCTTTGTACCGAAAAAATTGTAAGAGACAGCATGACGATTTACATCTTCCGTAGTGAAGTAGATGCTGGATTTATTAAACGTGTGAAGGTTTCACATACCATCAGCTGCGTTTATATTCACAAGAAACTTATCCGTGCCAACATCAATTCAGTGATCAACGGTGAAAAATACATATCCAGTGTTAACTGGAACACTGATCATTATGATTACGACTGTTCTACCTATAAATATCATAGATCCGGGAAAATTATAGGGGATATTGATTTCAGTGTGGTCAAAATGTATTTTGAAGAACCCTCCGGAAATCATATGGTACTCGCCGAAAACTATGGCCTTCTCTGTTCTCTGAATTGCACCAAACCCTTTACTTATCACCTCGATGTTGACAAAAACTCAAATACCTTTCATTATGCCAACGGCCTCATGCAACAGGTAGAAATGGATACACCGCTTTTTAATTATGTGATTAAGAGGAAGACCTGATGGTTTACCCCGCTTACCTTGACAAGCATCTCGGTCGTCCGGCGCGTTGTCAATTTTAATCCCCGTACAATATCTCCCGGTTTTTCCCGTTATCCCTATAAGATCAAACCCATCCCCTAGTTGATTACATCAATACTCCTTTTCTGAGTCCCCGCTTATAATAGTACCCGCTTACAATTTTATGGATTACATCCCCTTATTGCATCTATTTATCAATTATTATCTAAAAACTGCAACATGGGAGCAAATCACATTACCGGGGGACCGGCAGACGAAATTGTTTTCGAGAACAGGAACAAAATTTATGGCGCCTACCCTATACGGAGGGCTTATGACGATTCGGTTTTAAAATCATTCGGGATTGCCATGTTCACTTTGCTCAGCCTCATTTTAGTATACAAACTGATTCCAGCTAAAGCCGTGGAGCTTCCAGTGGTGACCATTCCTATTGATCCAATTGAACCCTGGACCCCGGCAAACAAGAAAAAACAAGTGATTATTACCGAAGATCATGCTCAACCAGCCCATCGAAAACAATACAATGAACTGATTACCCCTATAGTGGTCGATTCTGTTCATGAACAGAAGAAAGAACCGATTCAGACCATCAACAACCCTTCAGGGTCTTCCAATCATGTTGATACCTCTGGCATGAGTGCTTCGAACCTCGGAACGGGATCTAACCGAGGTGAGGGCAGTAGTGAAGGCGCAGAAACACCGGCTTCACCGGTTGTTCTGGAATGGGCTGAAGAGATGCCTTCGTTTCCCGGAGGAGAAGATGCCCTGATGAGATACCTGCAAAGAAAAATAGAGCCTACTCAGATGGCTATCGACGCCCGGGTTCAAGGGACTATGATTCTTCAGTTTGTAGTAGATGCAGACGGAAGCATCAGAGATGTTAAAGTCTTGAAAAAGGTCGGATTCGGACTTGAAGCCCTGGCTATAGAGGTGATGAAGAATATGCCAAAATGGAAACCAGGCAGAATGGGAACAAGGGCGGTACCTGTTTTCAGAACACAGCCTGTAAGATATTCTCTGGCTCAATGAACACTGCCTTGTTTATAAGTGTAACACGGCTTGGCTTAACTACCCTTCTTATCGAAGTAATTTTGTCTGTCTAACAAAGAGATCCTCACATGCTGAATTTCATCCTCCTTCAAATCCCAACTGCCTCTGCCGGCGACACCGCCAAAAAAGTAGTGAATGCAGCTTCCGGGATAGGACTATCCTCCCCTGCCCCTAAAACAGAGGCTTCCCTCTCCTTGCTCGAGATGGTAATGAAGGGTGGTTATATCATGATCCCTCTTTGCATCCTGAGCATCCTGGCCATCTACTTCATTTTCGAACGGTTGATTGTTATATCCAAAGCTTCCAGACTGGATTCTAACTTTATGAATTCTATAAAAGATTCCATGCTTAACGGCAACATGGAATCAGCTAAAAACCTCTGCAAGTCCAATTCCAGCCCTGTAGCCCGGATGATTGAAAAAGGGATCGCACGAATAGGCCAACCGGTAAGGGAAATAGAAGAAGCCATGGGAAGTGTAGGTAAAATCGAAATCTACCGGATTGAAAAAAATGTGGGATACCTCAGCCTCATTGCAAAACTAGCTCCCATGTTCGGCTTTATCGGAACCATACTGGGGGTTATCAAACTCTTCTACGCCCTTTCATTAACAGATGACTTCACCATCAAAACTGTTTCTGACGGATTATACACCAAGATGGTTTCCAGCGCTGGTGGACTGATCGTCGGTATCCTCGCCTTTCTAGGTTACTTCATCCTGAATGCAATGGTGGAGAAAGTGATCAATAAAATGGAAAAGAGCAGCGTGCAGTTCATGGACATCTTACAGGAACCCGGAAAATGAATTTAAGAAGAAGAACAAAGGAGCATGCGGAAGTGAGCACGGAGTCGCTTAATGACATCATGTTCTTCCTCCTGCTTTTCTTTCTCATAGTGGCTATCCTCGGAAACCCGAATGTGATAAAGCTGATGCTGCCCAACGCCAGGGTTTCCTCCCAGCATACAGTTAAACCTATCTACCTCACGATCGACAAGGATCATAACTACTATATCAAAAACGAAAAGATCCGCTTCGATCAGTTAGAACCCGCAATTGATTATGAAATGAAGAACAGCGGAGTGACCACGATCGTCGTTAAAATTGATCAGGCCCTTGCAGTGCAGGATCTGGTGGATGTACTCCAGATCGGTGATAAGCTTAAGGTAAAAATGGTACTGGCCACGAAACCTACGCAATAATGTCAGCCACAACATTTACAGAAGATAAAAGAACCTCCTGGGTTCCGCTGCTGATTACCCTGCTCTTCCATGCAGGGCTGATCCTTCTTTTGTATTTTATCATCATCCACCAACCCATACCCCCATTTCCGGATGCAGGCGGCAGTCAAGGTATAGAAGTTTCGTTAGGAACTGATCTAAATGGCATGGGAGAGGACCCCGGAGCAAGTTCAAATAAAGCAAAGAGCTCCGATATTCCTGATGATAACAATATTGTGGTAAGCGAGACGGAAACCACCGTTGCCCTGGATCATAAAAAATCCAAGCCCAGGAAACATGTCGAAAAAGCAACCGCGGAAATAAAGCCTGCAGCCCCAGAAGCCAGCACAGATCTGCAGAAGGCACTAGCTAATTGGGAACATACCAGCAAGAGCGTTTCGGGATCAGGACAGGGGACCGGAGACAAACCGGGTAACCAGGGAGATCCGAATGGCAGTCCGAATGGAAAAGGAACCGGAACACCGGGAGATGGAATGGGAGGCTCAGGCCCAGGTGGACCAGGAGGACCAGGCAATGGAGGTCCAGGTCACGGAACGGGTCCACGGCTTAAAAACAGGCATTTGATGGTACCGGCAAGGCTGGTCAGCAATCAGCAGGAAGAAGGCATTGTAGTCGTTGCCATTACCGTTGATAAAGACGGAAAGGTAACCGAAGCTCATGCCATTGCTAAAGGATCTACCACCACCAATTCCGTCTTATGGTCAACAGCCAGGCAAGCTGCACTGAATGCCCGGTTTGATAAGAGCCCCGACGGAGTTTCTGATCAACAAGGTTATTATCAGTTCGATTTTTCATTTAAGTAAGGTCATTGCGTATCTTTGAGGGCTCTGTCGAAGCACCTTAAAAGATGAAAAGAATACCCCCTGGCTACCAGAAAACCCTCGATTATCTCTTCGAGCGTTTACCCATGTTCCAGCGTATCGGGGCAGCTGCCTATAAAGCCAATCTCGACAATACTCTTGCTATCTGCAAGCTCCTCGACAACCCCGAAAACAAATTTCGCTCCGTTCATATTGCAGGAACCAACGGGAAAGGATCCACATCGCACATGCTGGCTGCCATTCTTCAGCATAACGGACTAAAGGTGGGTCTTTATACCTCTCCCCATCTCCAGGATTTCCGGGAAAGGGTCAGAATCAATGGAAAACCTATTTCCAGGAAATATGTAGTCGATTTTGTAGAGAAATATCGTAAAGAGTTTGAAGTCATACAGCCCTCTTTCTTTGAATGGACTGTTGGACTTGCCTTCGATTATTTTGCCAATGAAAAAGTTGACATCGCCATTCTGGAGACCGGGCTCGGAGGGCGGCTGGATTCAACAAACGTGGTCACTCCTTTACTCTCTGTGATTACGAATATCAGTCCAGATCATATGAACCTGCTAGGAGATACCCTCCCAAAGATTGCCTTTGAAAAAGCCGGGATCATCAAACCCGGAGTACCAGTGATTGTTGGAGAGACACAGCCAGAGGTAGAAGCGGTTTTCCGTTCCGTTGCCTCAGAAAAAAAAGCTCCTCTTTTGTTTGCGGATTGCACACTCCGGGTCAGTACCGAAAACAGGGTGATCCGCCCAGGAAATTTTCTGGCCATAACAAAGAATGGACAAGATTGGCTGAGAAATGTAGAATGTGGACTGAAAGGGCAATACCAAAAGAAAAACATCATTACCGTCCTGGCCGCTGTTGAGGAATTGATTGCTCAGGGGTTCAAAATCGAGGAACAGGATATTCGGAAAGGACTGTTGTATGTAACCGTCACCACTGGTTTAAGAGGCAGGTGGGAACAACTCAGCTCCTCTCCCCTTACCTTTGCAGATACGGGTCATAATGTTGCAGGAATCAGGGAAGTGATAAAGCAAATCAGCGAAGTGCAGCATCACCGTTTGTTCTTTGTACTCGGAATGGTTAACGATAAAGATCTCGATGGAATTCTATCCCTGCTTCCACCCCGTGCTGAATATTTTTTCTGCGCTGCTTCTGTTCCACGGGCGTTGGAGGCAGAAAAATTACAAGAACTAGCTCGTAAGCATGGATTAAAAGGAATTGTTTCTCCCTCTGTCAAAGAAGCTTTATCTGCTGCTCAGAAAAAAGCAGGACCGAATGATCTTGTTTTTGTAGGAGGAAGTACTTTTACTGTGGCGGATGCTCTTTAGATGATTTCTTTTAGTTCAGATTCACCGGATCATTTTGTTTCTTCTTCACGGGAATCCAGATCTCTTCTTCTGAATGCACATCATTCGGTTTATACTTATCACCCATCACCGCAAAATGAGGACGGCTATCTAGTATATAGTCTGCTTCAGGCAGCCATTTTTCGAAGATATACTGGTATGTTTTAGCTCCTTCGCTTGCAGGACCATGGTGGATAAAAACAGCATACATACCGGCAGGAACGATTATGGTTTCCATGCCTTCAGGAACAGAGTCGAAGTCGCTCACTTCGATTGCGGCCCACTTCTCAAACTCTGCAGCGGGACTGAAATGATGGAAGAATAAAGGATTATAAACCTCCATGGAAAAGAGGTCCGTACCCAAACTGTTCTTTATTTCGTTGCGCCTTGGCATAAATCCACTCCAAAGCTCTTTGATTTTGTTCTCGGCAAACGACATCTTCGTGCGCTTCCCGACCATTAATTTAGCCCTTATGTTTTCAATCCTTATACTCATACTTATTTCATTCTTTAGTTCCAACATATCTGAATAAGTTAAAGGTTAATATTCCGTGTATAAATGCATGTGCAGGTGGTGTAGAGTAAACCTAAATAAAAATAATTAATTCTGCAAGTGAAAACAGGACAATTTCAATTCTCATCGACTTAGATTCTTTCATTATGCACTTTAAGTATGGGTAGGATTGACCGTTTCCGGATTTTATTTCCAGAAAATAATGAAAAAGGGCTCAAATTTAAGTTTGAGCCCTTTAGGATTACGGGGGTATTTTCATGCAGAACTACTCAGACCCCGCGTTAATTCTTCCTGAGTTATGATTTGATGAAATGAATGCAACAAATACCTCTGCTGTGAGCGGCACCATCTTCACCCTTACCAATTCCGGTATGGGGGTTATACGATTCCAGACTCTCGCATTCAGCCTGGGGGACAATCTTCCAGCCTTCTCTAAAATATCTGAAGAAGGTTAATGAATAAGATCCTTTGCTATGCATTACTTCCGTGATCTTACGGAGCATCTCACCGTCAAACTGCTGGAAAAATCCATGATTCTCAAATCTTCCGAAAGGGAAAGTGATTAGCAATTTTCCATTTCCTTTAAGAACTCTTACGAGTTCATTCACCACCTCAAGGTATTTATAGCTTTTATCTTTGGGTTCCGGATTTCCCTTCAGTTCATAACCATACATTGAATTATCCATATCAATATGCTCAATCGTTGAGTGACAAACGATTTCTTCAAACCAATTATCCCGAAACGGCAATAGCCGGAGGTCTCCATAGAGGTAGGAAATTCGGTTTTCATTAAAGCTTCTATGCTCTGGGTAGTATGTATAAATGGATAATTCCTTTTTTTTAATGATTGGTTGGTCCAGTATTGTTTTAAAATTGAAAGTCGAACCGGCATCCAGGAGCCGCCCTGCAGAATCACTTAAAGCTGAAAAAATCCAGGGGTATTCAATAATTCGCTCATCTATCCCAAGGCCAAAGGATTGAATTTTTGAATTTTTGAATTTTTGGATTATATCGGCCGAAGTGATGGCTTTTTCAATTTCATCCCATTTATAATCATGATATCCTTCCGACCAGGGTACCCGCCCGTTCTTCAAATAGCTTGCAAGCCGCTTTCTTTTTGCCTGCTCCTCAACCTTACTCCTGGAGGGAGTAACCATTCTGTAGGCTTTCCGTAAGTATTTCTCAAAAATCATGTCTTATTGGTTAAAGGTGCATTCGAAAGCAGTGAAAAGGTAATTATTCGGATCGGCCTTAAATATTCCATTTTTAATCAAAATCTGATCAACGGCCCGGATATACGGAAACAGTAATTCTGTATAATACTTTCTGGAATCAGGTTTTGTGATCTTTGATAATATTTGCGCCAACTCCAGGTCAAGCACCCCACAATGAAAAAAAGAATTTATGGTAGCGTACTTCCCAATAAACTTCTGAAAATCCGAAATGCGGAAAGGAACTTCTTTAGGAGAAAAAAAGAAACCATTTCTTTCGCTCTCTTTGATCAGGAGATTTAATTCTTGTTCCGCAATTAGATCATACGTCCCAGACCCAATGAGTTTTTTCTTTAAATGCTTCATAATCGCACGGGCATCCATCATCAGGGTATTACAAAATTCAGTCGTTTCTATTGGACCATCCTTTTGATTTACCTGATCATTATAAACCGGCTCCACCATAAATAGTTTGCATCCTTTGGGAAGTGTTTTTTTCAAGGTATTAAAAAGGCCGTCCAGTTCTTCCCAGGAGAGGTGGTGCAAAAAAGCATTGATAATGATTCCATTCACCTTATCCAGGTTGGGAATTTCCAAGATATCCTTTACACAGTAATAACTGATATACTCCTTATTGGGGGCTGTTTTGAGCCGGTCATTAGCAGTAGCAATTTGTGTGGAAGAAAAATCCATCCCAATATATTCAAGATTCTTGCCGGCTATCATTCTACCCATCCAGCCACTGCCACAGCCTAAATCCAATACCCTGGCGTAACCCGTGTCTTTTAAAAAAAAGGCGGCCTCTGCTTCTGTGGTAGGCTTCCTATAAGCGGTACAAAGGTCCTCCGTCATTACCCAGGCCTCTTCAATGATCATCCCGGCCTTATTCCACCACCTATTCTCCAACTCGTCCATTTGAGGAGATGATTGAGTGATCCGGTCTATATACTGAAATGGTTTATTCCCTGGTTTTCTTTGTATGCTTTTATTAGCCGATACCGCCTCTTGTTCGGAGATAATAGATTCCCATTTCAATGAAGGGTAGTCGATAACCACTTCTTTCTTGTACCGGCTAACCTGAATACCTACACTATTTAGTATTTTTCTGATCACGTTTATCTTCTTTTAATTTTAATTTTTGTTCCTACAAGACTCAAAGGAGGTCTCTAACTTATCATTTATAAACACACCTTATCCTATTTAGAATGAGTGGAGGAAATACTTATTTTTAGGAAGCTCCTTACTCCTTCATCTACTTTTCACTTTCCGGGCCAATCTAAACAAAAAACTCCCGGATTTGATGAAATTCAAATAATCATTAATTTTCAATAGACCAGATCGTTGTTCATTATAGCCTGGATAACCTTGTTCCTTAAACAGCTTAAATAGCTTTATGCGGATTGCCCTGGTTTCTTTGACCGGAATATTTCTCATTCTGACTGGAGATTGAGATAGCTGACCGTCCAATCCGGCATCCCCGCAATGAGTTCCAGTACCGTCAAAACCGATGTTTTGTACCAATGATTTCCCTGGATTCAGAGTAAATTTATTCTTTAGAAATGCAGAAGCGTACCAACGAATAGCCCAGGAATTATTTTTTCCTTCAATCTGATCCTGCAACATTTGTTTGTATCCGTAACTTCCGTGCAAATCAAATACATGCTCCATTCCTACTTTTTCTAATTCGGCAAGCAGCTTCTCTCCATCCGGCTCAAAAAGATCCCACCCCCGCTTCCAGGTTGCCCAACCCCAGCAGTTAGCTCCTTTATTAAAATACAATTCAGGAAGGTCGGACATAGGATAGGTATAACCTGAAATACTGATAACCGATTCCTTACTTTCATACATATCCAGTGCCTCATGCATATATTTTAAAAAAAAGCGGGAGGTTAGGAGATCATCTTCCAGAACAATTACATTTCCGTGATTATTTACAACTTCAGTAACCCCTTCAATAATGGATCCTGCCAATCCTTTATTTGTATTTCTTTCAATCAAAATTACTTCTTTGCACCAAGGTTTACTTTTCACCAGATCCCGAACCTCCCTAATTCTCTGAAATTGTTCAGAAGAGGATCCCTCTTTGGCTCCATCTGCATATACATACAGAACAGTATCCTTTGCCAGTTCATTTTCGGATAGAGCAGTCAGAGTTTGGAGCGTATGAGAGGGCCTGTTATAAACAAAGAGAACAACCGGAGCAAAGGCCATCAGGATGTGGGTTGAGAATTTCGGTAAAATACAGTATTGTGGGTTCTTGCAATCAATTCATATCCTACCTTATCAAACATTTGATGCATCCCTGATTCAGAGAGGTTTTCAAGGGAGCCTCCGATATCTTCAGCCACCACTATTCCCGGCCTATACTTTGTCCAGTCATTGGATTTAAGAATTTCAAGGTCTAATCCTTCCACATCAATAGTCAAAAAATCTATTTTTTTCCCTTCCGGAACGTATTCTTTAATAATCGTCTGAAGCGATTTTGTAATCACCGGAATTGTTCTGATCAGTTTATAATCAGTTTTTGCCAAAAGAAAATCACATCGGTCTTTGGAAAATGTATTCAATGCCGGTTCGTTGAATAGGAAATAGTCCATTTTTCCTTCAACAGTAGAAACACCCAATTCCAGATTAATGTCCTTGGGCCGCATTATCTGAAAGGGCTTCATACTCTCTGGAGTGGCATCCACATTAATCCCAGTCCACCCTCTCTCGTAAAACTTAAAGGTATTGGAAAAACGCACGGGGTGATGAGAACCAATATCAATATAGAATCCACTTTTTTGTCTCTCGAACAAACGCTCCAGGATAATATCTTCGCCTTCCTGAGAATAAAAAATCTTTTTATCCTTCATGAACCGGTGAGTCACCTCATTAATGACTGACGCTGGAAGAAGCTTCAGCAATACATCCATGAGGTAGGCTTTCGTTTTACGCATTGCTGGATATTGTTTGTTCCTCAATTAACTGTTTTTGCTCCCAATGCACAATTTTGAATCCTTTTCGGATAGTCTCATCCAGATGATTAAAATATTCAGGATTCATTTTAGGAGTAAATTCATTTAAAAAAGCCTCAGAATTAACCTTGTTTTTATAGTCATTCATTTGAAGAAAATAGTCCTTTGTTCCATCCATAAAATAAAGATGCTGCATATAGTAGCATTCCAGAATTTTATCTTTGTCTGGTTTAATTGATAAAGTTCGGATTCCTTTCAATAAGACCCTGTATTCATCAATTGAATTTGCTGTAAAACTGAAATTATATGCTATAAAAGGGTTATCGTAGATACAGATAACAGGGAAACCAAAATATGCAAATTCAAGTGTAGGAGTTCCGTAGGCTGTAAGGATGGCCTTGGGTTTCGAATTCAATATCTGTAGATTTGATGTCTTCTTATCAATGAAATTAATGTTCTTCTTTCCAGAATACTTTACTTTTAGCTCCTGAAAAACCTCATCATTCCCTTCCACTCCATTGGGATGTTGCTTAACGAGAATGGTTAATTCCAAGTCTTCAGAGAGTATGTTAAGGGTATAGGTCATCCACTCATAAAAATCAGGAAAAATTAATCCACGATATCCATGAGGGGAATCAAAAAAGCAGTGAGCAAGAATTACTACTGTATTGGACCAATCAATCTCATCCAGGTCTTTATTATGTTCTTTATTAAACGAACTGGATTTCATATAAGCTGTAGATGAATCAACTTGCCCTTTGAATCTTTTTTCAAAAAGCAATTTAGCCTGCTCAAGTCGTTCTTTCTTATTCTCCAGCTTACTAAACAGCTTGGGAAATTTTTGATGGTTGTTCATATGACCAGGAAATTCCTTTAGAACATGATGAACGATCGAATCATAAGAACCAATAGAATAAACTGGAATATTCCGATCGAGGCAAATTTTGACAATTACGCCATGATGAATATAGGTTGTATATGTTGTTACCAGGGCTTTAACAGTATATTTTTCGAGTGTATTCAAAGCATTAAAATAAATATTTAAGCCACACCGAATGATTTCATATAAAAACTCATCATTTATATCAACTGTTGCCTTGTTCCTAAAACGGAGATAAGTATCATAAATCAATTCGCCAACAGCTATATTTCCAAAAGCAATGTTGAGCACATCTTCTTTACTTTTAATCTCATTTTTAATTTTCCGAAAATGCAAATTGATTAGTTGTTGGTCACCATAGTTATCCGTATTTCTGTAGATTACTTTCCCGCCAAATGCCAGGAATATTCGATCCAGTCGTCTAAATACAGCTTCAGAATAGAACTTAGCTAATAACGTCTTCTTTTTGCCTAATGGATCTTCCAATGGTGTAGCCACTGAATAAAGAGCAATATTTGAATCGAATTTCCTGGCCAAAAAGTGAGCCGTTGCAGCTAGTTTGGGAGGTGATATATATTCCTTTATAATCTGTGTGAGTACAATATTTTTGTTCGATGGATTCCAGTCTACTTTGTACCGACTAAGAACATCCATATAATTCTTCTCTGATCTAGTAGAAAATGGTCTACGAACAAAATTTAAGAATGGGTTTGTCGTCTTGTAAAACAACAAGCCCAGTCTGCTCCTTAGCTTACTCTTCATCTGATCGGTTAATATTCACAGCTTTGTGTATCAAACTAAAAATGCTCATAAGCCTGATTTATTGTAAAATGCCCCTTACAAGACAAAAAGCCTCCGCATATTCCGCCCCAATTGTTACCCCCCAACGCTTTGCCTGAATATTCAATGCTTCCGGTGACCGTGGATGCGGGTATCTTCGTTTCTCCAGCTCGTAAGATTCCATTCCCTTGATTTTAGCCTGAACATTTTCTTCGCTAACCACAATAAATAAATTCGGAACAAAATGCCTTGGATCAGTCGAAGCGCGCCATTCGGTGCCTGAAGGGGTTTCAAAAGCAATAATGGTTCTCACCCTTTCCTCCTCCATTGGCCGACAACCAGTGATTACTGCTTCAAAAGTTCTTTGATGATCTATATTCAGATCACCTCCATGGTGAGTAAAAATGATTTCAGGTTTGAAGTCATTTTTTTCTTTTTCAACAACCTTGATAATATCGAGTAAAGCAACGGAGTCAAACCGGTTATCAGGAAAATTGTGGATGCTCACACTTTGGTAACCGATGGCCTTCTGAGCTGATTTGATGTTAGCCCGATGTAAATTCAGTTCTTTCTCCCATTTTTGAGTATCACGGATATCAGCGCGTGAAGTAATTCCTTCTCCCAATATGACCACATGCACTGTTACCCCGTAATCATTTATGAGCCTGTGCATAGACGCTCCGAGACCGAGTAACTCATCATCGGGATGAGCAACTACAAGCATTATCCGCTTATTTCTGAATGATTCAATCATTTTTACAGGCATCTAAGAGCATGATATTTTTTTCATTTCTATAACTGCCAGTATTAGCAATTTTTTGTTCGATGAGCTGGTGAAATGCATTCCGTTTGTCAGCCGCGTAAAAGGTTGAACTTTCCCAATATTTGAGAACACTATCAGCTGATTTCCAAACGATGGGATTCTTTGTAGTATAAATATGAATTTCCTTAAAATGGTCCACACAAAAACGAAGCACATCCATATACATAAAATTGCAAGAGGAATGGGTTACGAGGTAAGGGAGCGGAACTCCCAACGAAGTTAAATCATCAAATAATGGCTTATTATTATTTCCATAGGGCCCCATAACCATAAACCGGCCCTTCGGATTGAGCCGATCCCAGATTCTGGAAAACACCTTATTGATATCTTTGGCATAGTACAGTCCATAGGAACAAAAGATAAGGTCGAATTTTTCTGTTCCTGACTCAAGGTATGCATCAATATCAGTATGGTGAAAATGCATCCTGCTCTTTTCAGATTCAAAGGTTTTCTTTACAAATGAAATGGCATCTTCCGAAGTGTCTAGAACAGATACGGTGGCATTAGGAAAACAATCTAGCAAATAGGCTGTTTGTTTACCAGTACCGCAACATAACTCCAGAATATTCAACTTTTCGGAACTGACTTTAAGCTTACTAAAGGCCCAGGCATTGATGTCTGTTGTTTGAAAATTTTCATTCTGATGGATTCGTTCCATCAAATAGTCGGTCTTTTCCGCATTATTCTTTTTTTCCATGAGGTTGTTTTATAGCAGGTTGTCCCAATTAAGAGGCTCACCCCGACGGAGTGATTTCTTTGCCTTCTTTCCGATTATGAACTCAAAATATTTAGGAGCCAATCCATCTCCGGGACGAATCACTCTTATATTCGTCTCCGAAAATGCTTCCCCTTCGGCCATATCCTTCACCACATAAATGGATCGCTTAAAACGAATACTGTTGCGTTCCGACTCCTGAACTCCGTATTGTATGCGACCCAGTGACCGAAAAGCAATTTCGGTCCCTTCTACCAGTGCTTTCAATTCCTGGGGTTCCATGGAGAATGCACTATCAACCCCTCCATCAGCTCTGTTCAAGGTAAAGTGCTTTTCGATTACACTGGCACCAAGCACCACGGAGGCTATTGCAACACCAATACCCATTGTATGATCAGATAAACCTACAAGACAATCAAACATAGCAGCCATGTGAGGGATTGTATTCAGGTTGGCGCTTTCAGGCAGGGCCGGATAGGCACTCGTACACTTCAGCAATACAATATCTGAAGCTCCGTTTTCCCTAAGAATTTGAACTGCTTCTTCTATGACACTAATTGAAGAAAGGCCGGTGGAAATAAGCACCGGCTTACCGGTCGAAGCCACCTTTTTCAATAATGGGATATCATTATTTTCAAAAGAGGAAATTTTGTAAGCAGGCACGTTCAAATCCTCCAGAAAATCAACTGCTGTGTGGTCAAAAGGAGTACTCAGAGCAACCATTCCTCTATCATGCGCTCTTTCAAACAAAGGCTTATGCCACTCCCAGGGAGTATACGCTTCTTTGTACAACTCATATAAGTTTCTTCCATTCCAGAGCGATTTTGAATCATTAATGGTAAAAAGACCACCCTGGTGATCGATTGTAATGGTGTCTGCAGTATAGGTTTGCAATTTTATAGCATGAGCTCCACAATCAGCTGCTGCATCTACAATAGCAAGTGCCCTATCCAAAGAATGATTATGATTAGCTGACATTTCAGCGATCACAATGGGTTTGTGCTTAGAGCCTATTGTGAGGTGATCAATTTGAATATCTTCCATAGTTAGGCTTTGTATATTTTCAAAATGTACTTCACTCCATTTCTTACGAAATAGGCAGGATATCTTTCATTATCGCTAACTCTCAATAAATTAAATTGCTCCGAAATTGTTTTTTCCGTATCTAGTCGGCTATCCTCAGGTTTTCTCCTTGGGTAGAATGATGATCTTCCTTTTTGTTCGTTACCTTTATTTTTTTTTGGATAATCAGACACGAATTTGAGCAAAAGATCAGATGTGGCTTTGGCTTGCTTCGCACGTAACTCCTCTATAAGTTCTGTCCCATCAAGCTCTATAAATACTTGATCGTAAATACGACCGCTATCGACATTATTGCTGGCTTCAAACAATGTTACAGCAATTCTATCTTTACCTTCCAAAACTTGCCAGGTCAGAGGGGACCATCCTTTACCTGATGGTAAAGCACTTTCATGAATAACCAAATTATACAAATTCAAATCTAATTTCCTAAAAATATGCTCACAGGAAAGAAGAACAAGGATGTCTCCTTTTTCAACCAAGTTCTGATCATAAATCAGGCTAGCTTCAAAGCCCCGACGAGACAATTCTTCTACCAGAGAGACAGAATAAGGAATAATCCATGAATTCCTGTTATCACAAAGTATCTGAACTTTCATAAGGAATTAAATAAAGCCTTGATATTATTAATTGATTGAAGGCTGTGGTCCAGAACATTTAATGATTCTTTATGATTCAACCCTTCCGACAAAGCAGCTAAAGAGAGGTGATCAAAGTGACCAAGTCCGGAGGCCATCCTTCTGGAAACAAATCCGGAATATATAAGTTTTTGATTATTGATATAATAGCCGGCAAAACATCTCAGGCCTCTAGCGTAGGCCTCAATCAATACCGTACTAGAGGAAACAAAAGCATCAGAACAGGAATCAAGCAGATCAACTAATTGATTCGCTCCCAGGTTGAAATGTAATCGAATCATTTTCATTTGGAGGGCCTTTCGTTCAAGTCGCTCAATACTTTCAGGGCTAAATGAGGATGAACATAAAACATGAATTTCTTTGAATTGGTTACTTTCAATTATTAGTTCAACTAATCTTCCGGTAAAATTAAAAGAATCAGTACCGCCAAGGCTTACAAACGCCCGATTAAGGAATTTCTTTGAAGGAACTATTGAATTAAAGAAAGGGGTTCGCAGAATTGCGTAATCCAGTCCTGTGCAAATCTTTGCTCCTGCAGGAGCTGAATATGCTTCCTCCTTAATTCCAGGAGCGTGATTAATAATAGCATCTGCAAATATTCCCGCTTTCGCAAAATCATCTATGTAAACCAGTTGAGCACCACTTTCAAGCACTGCTTTCTGATATTTATTGCCAAACAAATAACCATCTATTACAACTATTTCAGTTCCGGAAAGAATACCACTCATATCATATAACATTTCCTCTCCTGAAATCAATTCGTCAGGATGCTTATCATAGACTGGACCATTTATTACAATGCAATCGGAGCAAATCTTTTCAATCTCTGAAAGGATGAACGGATCCGGATTATTACTTACAAATACACACTCAAAATCGTTTCGTAACATTTCAGCAAGTGCCAAAAGCCGATACATGTGTCCCAAGCCAATTCGGCTATTTCCATCTGCTCGAAATATTACTTTTTTCATCTATGAATAGTACTCCACATTAGCACTGATAAAATATTTACTACACCTAGTAGGCTCGCTTATAGATATTTTCTAAATACCGGTTTAGCGCTTTCTCCAATCAGATATTTATCAAATCCCTCTGACATTGCCTTAACATATATTGTCAGGGATTCATTGAAGGCGGCGGCAAAATAATCCACATCCGATTTCACATGACTGAAACAGGGAACGAAAGCCCCCTGAAACAATATTCCTCTTTTAATCATTTCCTGCATAAGCAGAGTGCGTAGACCTGCGGATACTTCTCCCGCACTATCCTTGAATACCAATACTGGCATCCAATTACTGGGGGCCTGATTAATAAATTCTTTTAACTGATGTTTTGCAATTACTTCTTTACAAATTGAATTGAAGTAGCTTCCGATTGACAAATTATGCTCCAGGACGTTTTTCGTTTTGAATTCATTAATTGTGGCCAAACCTGCCGCTATTCCATGCGTTTCTCCACCATGAGTGGTTGAAATTAAAAAGGTTTTTTCCGCGCCGGTATGTCGGATTCCCCCCAATTCCATCACTTCTTTTGTACCTGTTAAGGCACAAAATGAAAATCCATTCGCAATTCCTTTTCCCCAGGTAGCTAGATCAGGGTTTACATTATAATTCGTAATGGATCCCGGGAAGCCTGTCTTAAATCCGGTAATCATTTCATCGGCTATATAAAGGGCTCCATGTTTGTGGGCTAAATTAATGGCATCTTCCAGATATTTTTCAGGAATTCCCCAGTTTCTTTCGGGCTCCGAAATCACACAGGCTATTTGTCCAGGATATTTTTCAAATAATTCTTTTAATGAGTTCAGATCATCTCCTTTATAAGTAACAGACAGTTGACCAATCTCTTCCGGAATTCCACGATTACACGCTGTCTTGCTAATAAACCAATCATCGTAAGAATAAAAAGGATGATCACCGGGAAATGCCACCAGTTTGCGACCCGTAAAAGCCCTGGACAATTTAACCGCGGCGGTAGTTACAATCGACCCGTTCTTAGCGAATTTGATCATCTGGTGTTGAGGCACTAGGGAGAGGAAGGTCTCCGCCATTTCTTTTTCCAGATAGGAAGGGCGCTGAAAATTCACACCTTTTTCAAGCTCTTCCCTAACCCGTTTCAATACAGGTTCGTACGCATGACCTAAACTGACAGAAGTAAGCCCCATGGCACAATCCAGGAATTTATTGTCATCTATATCCCAGACGTAAGCTCCTTTACCATAGGCAATAGACGCAGGAGACAGAAGCGGAAATTGATCATCCCCTTTTGAATAGGTATGAGCACCTCCGGGAATAAGATCATGAATACTCTTGCGGTATTCATTTGATTTTTCAAAATGAGTAATGGATCTCAACTCCACTTTATTATTAGTCGTAGATTTTATCATGCCTTCATTTCTTTTGATAGATGAATTAAGTGCTGTTAATTCGGGATGGGTCCTCAAATAACTAACATATTCCAGCCAAGCCTTGTCATCCCCAACGGCCTTTATTAATTTTTCAATTAAACTAAAGTCGGATGGCTCATCAACCGTAAGCCGGTAAGAGGAGTAATCGGTTGCGTTTGAATAATTGAAACTCCTAAAAAGTGATTTATTAAAATAGGATGAATTATTCCAGATATAGGGTGTTACATGCTCTTTCTCAGACGACATTTGCGCTTCCTTCCATGCCCTTTCCAGGGCAGAAAACTTCATCACCTCCACATCCATCCCATCGGGGTAAGTCGGATGAAGGGTGTTGCTGCAATAATCAAAATTTCCTTCCACGCACTTATCAATCACAAGATCGATCAGGGCAGGATCAATCAGAGGGCAATCGGAAGTTAATCTTACCATGTAATCGGGTGCGAAGGGTTTTGCCGCCTGATAAAACCGATCCAGCACATTATTCAGATCGCCCTTGTATACTTTACAATGTTGGCTAATGGCTATCGATTCAATCTCATCGGATTCCTTCTCCCTAGTTGTTGCAACGATCATTTCATCTATCCTGGAGGCACGACAGGCTCTTTCCAAATGAATCTGCAGTAATGTTTTTTCGTTTACCCTCTTTAATACTTTACCAGGTAACCTGGAGGAACCATAACGAGCCTGAGTAACGCCTATTATTTTCATTTCCAGTTATAAGGATAAAGTAACTCCACGTTCCTGACTGCTAATTGATCAATTTTTTCACTAATGGAGGCTGGGAGTAGGATTTCTGAAAGTGCAAGATTCGTTTTCAACTGTTCTTTGTTATCAACACCAATGATGATCTGATCAATTTCTGCTTTTGAAAACACATAGGCCATCGCCAGCTCCTGCATGGATAAGTTTGCCTCCAGTGCGAGCTGCCTTAAGGCATTCATGGGTTGCTTTAATGGTTCGAGGTACTCCGGGTAAGTATCACTATCCTTAAAAAACAGGCCTTGAAGAAACACTGATCTTACCTGTATCTCTTTATTCTTCTTTTTCGCAAGCATCATCTGCTTTCCACGCTGAAAATAATTGTCCAATAAATTAAAAGGCATTTGGATCGTATCAATTCCTTCCGTAAACACCGCTACTTCAAATTGAGCAGAATCATAAATCGATACTCCGATTTTGGAAATTAAACCATTTTCTTTCAGTTTGTTGAGGTCATTCAGAATCCCTGGGTACTTGATTAGGTCATCAAAGTGATGATAAAAGTATACCCCAATTGTACTTACTTGCAGTAAATCCAGAGATTCTTGAACCTTGGTTGAAAAATCATTCTGCTTATCAACTCTGAATTTTGTATTTACCTTAAACTTTCGTTCACTTTGCTGGTGAAATTTTCCAATTACTTCAGAGGCGTTTCCGTATCCTTGTGCGGTATCAAGGGTGGAAATCCCTTGGTCTAGCGCCTCATTCAAAATATCTAAGGATTCTGAAAGAGACGGTTGACCGGTAGGATTGTTGATGCCATAATCCAGCCCGAGCTGTACCGTCCCTAAAATGATTTTTTTGCTCTTCACTTTTAAAATTGTTCCGAATCTGAATCAAGGCCTCATCGCTGTTCTGTAATACTTATTTCTTAAACTCTTTCACTGTTTTGATCACGAATAACTGTTCCTCCTGTGTAAGGGAAGGAAACATTGGCAAGCTTAGACACCCCTCATAATATTTTTCCGCATTCGGGAAATCGCCTTTATTAAAATCTTGTTTACGGTAATAGGGCATCAGGTGTAAGGGAATATAATGGACCTGAGCAAATATTTTGTTTTTTTTGAGGTGATCATACAAGGCCTTTCTATCAGCTACCTGTATAATGTAAAGGTGATAGGCATGATCATTCCCCGGCAAAAGAGGAGGCGATTTAATGTACGTATTTTTGAAAGCTTCATTGTATTGTGCAGCTATTTCCTTTCTTCTCTCTAATCCTTGTTCAGCTCTTTTTAATTGAGATAACCCAAGTGCTGCCTGGAAATCGGTTAGTCGGTAATTGTAACCCAGATCTATCATTTCGTAATACCACCCCCCATGATTCTCATTCATCTGCTCAGGGTCTTTGGTAATTCCATGAGTTCTCAGGAACAACAACTTCTTATATAATTCTTCGTTGTTGGTGGTGATCATCCCTCCTTCTCCGCAGGCAATATGCTTCACAGGGTGAAAAGAAAACACGGAGAGGTCGGCCCAATTCCCGTTACCGCAAAATTGTTTGTTTCCTTTTGAATCGGTAAAAGCTCCGCCTGGTGCATGGCAAGCATCTTCAATGATCCAAAGTCCGTATTGATTCGCCATTTCCCGCAGTTTCTCAAGATTTACCGGATAACCCGCAAAGTCAACCGAAACAATACCTGAATATTTACCCTTGGGGACCCGTTTTAATTTCTCTTCCAACAGATTCAGATCTATCAAAAATGTTTCAGGATCAATATCTACAAAATCAACTACCCCGCCGCAATATCGAATACAATTAGCAGATGCAGCGAAGGTAATGGGTGTGGTAAGAACCCTAGATTTTTCATTTACCTCCAGTGTCATCGCTGCCAGGTGAAGAGCCGCCGTTCCGTTTGAAACGGCAACCGCATATTTGGCACCTACATAGGTTGCAAAGGCAGTTTCAAATTCCTGAATTTTGGGGCCTTGTGTTAAGAAATCCGATTGAAGCGTTTCAACTACCGCTTTGATATCTTCATTCGTTATTTGCTGTTTACCGTAAGGGATCATGCATGATTAAAATTAGGGTCAACCTCCTCTTTAATTAAGCGCCGAAGATCTTCGACAGTAAGCCATTCTGAATTATTTCCAGAACTATAATTAAATCCGTTTGCAACCTTGGTGGGTTTGTATTTTTTCAGATATTCGTCCAGTTTCCATATTGGGACCTGTGGCAACACTACATAATAACGTCCTAAATCGTAGGTTGAGAAGGAATCGGAGGTAGTAATCATTTCCTCATGAATTTTTTCACCAGGTCGGATGCCAACTACAGGATGCTTACATTCTGGACCGATAGCAGTGGCGACATCGGTGATACGATAGGATGGTATTTTAGGTACAAACAATTCACCACCCCAGGCATTTTCAAGTGCGTACCAAACAATTTCAACACCTTCTTTGAGGGAGATGTTAAAACGGGTCATGGTAAGGTCGGTGATTGGAAGAATTCCGGTTTTCCTTTTTTGCATAAAAAAAGGAATGACTGAGCCATTAGATCCCATCACATTGCCATATCGAACAACAGAAAATTTAATATCCTTGCTGCCTTTAATATTATTAGCGGCAATGAACAATTTGTCTGAGGCCAGTTTACTTGCACCATATAAATTAATGGGTGCGGCGGCTTTGTCGGTTGAAAGAGCTACCACTTTTGTCACGTTAGATTCCAGGCATGCATTAATCACATTTTCAGCCCCAATGATATTGGTTTTAATACATTCCATCGGATTATATTCAGCGATGTGAACATGTTTCATGGCGGCTGCATGAATCACAATATCAATTCCTTTTAATGCCGTTTTGAGGCGCTCAAAATCTCTCACATCCCCGATAAAAAAGCGGATCATGGGATACTTCTCTTCTGGAAATTCCTGAGCCATCTGAAATTGCTTCTGCTCATCTCTGGAAAAAACAACCATGCGTTTGATATCCGGCCATCTTTCTATCACCATTTTTACAAACATTTTACCGAATGATCCGGTACCACCCGTAACTAAAATCGATTTCCCTGATAGCATAGTAATTTAATTTAATTTATCCTGAAATTGAATCGCAGAGGCATATCTCTGGTTTCTAGCACAAAATTGCCTGAACTCCGATGAACATTTTGTAATAATCATTGGGGGGTAATTGCCTCCAAACCTCGAACTTGTGTATTCCAGTTCTAAAGCGAGCCGGTGTCCTTCTTTCAAAGGAGTACCTTTGTGCCAGCAACGGGTATCTCCTGCAAAGATGGATCCGGCGTCACCGGTAACTGAAATAAAGTCCTCTTGTTTATAGAATTTGTGCAAATCAGGATCATCAATCCTTACGTAACCCCTCTTTAACAATTCAAGAGGTTTACTGCCTGGCTTGTGAGAGCCACGGATATAACAATGCGGACCATTTTCGGGGTTCACATCATTAATATAAATGAAGACTTTCAGCCATTTGATCCGATCCATATCGAAATGATATAGTTGTGCAGCCCTTGAACTCGCATTTTTCAAAAAACTTGTACTCCACCACAAGGCAGGGAAATCAAAAATCGGCTCGCATTCAAGATATTTTCTGGCAATATTGATCAAACCCGGATCCATAACCAATGCCTGAATATCTTCACTATTCATCAGATCATTGATGTCAAAACGATAGATTTCAGAAATCGGTTGGGCCGGATTATACAGAATTTTAGATTCTCCGACAGAAGCTGGTGTTTTTAAAGCAAAAGCATATAACCTTGAACACATCTCCGCTGATAATTTCTTCTCGAACATTACATAACCATTGTCATTCAATTCCTTATTAAGATCATTTAGTTTTACCTCATCACACCGTCCAATAATGCTTTCTGAACTTGCATCAGCCATTCGCGCTGGACTTGAAGTTATTATTTTCTTATGCATCTCTTCATTGAATCTTCCATTGGTATTACAGTACAACTTTATAAGAGCCTGATAAGATTCCTCCGGCGTAACACCTGTTCTTTCAAAGATTTTGAATCCCCGGTCATAAACCTGTTTATTATAAAAAGAGGAAGATGCAATTAAATTAACCGTTAATCTCCGCATCAAAAAATAAGGGATTAGTAGTTTTCTCCAAAAGTACCGTCCTATTTGCGCTATCATATTATATATGAATTTAATTATTGTTAATCAAAAAGTAACAATCTCCTTAACCAGTGCATATTGATGATTCTCACTCTCTAAAACAGGTTCAAATGAAAATAGGTGATAATCCGTGTTTTCGATATCGAACTCTATCTTGGTGAATTCGTTTTCACTTATTTTCCTTACCTGGTTATTGTACTTTATAGAGAGGCCTGAGCTCGTGCCCTTTAGACAGAGTTGGATTTTAGATTTTTTTTCACTATCCAGATAGCAAGTAATGCTTTTATAAGCCGATAACCCTCCATTACTTCGGTCTGATAACAGATTTTTCAATTCCAGTGCAAACCCCTTGTAAAAATTAGGAAGGTCTGAGTCGTTTTTGTAATCAATTTTGCTTTTTAAAACGAAATCCAATCGCTTCTTGATCAAAGTAGCGGGCACTCCTCCCATAATCGAAAACGGCTCAACATCTTTCGTAACTACTGCATTGGATCCAATAATAGAACCTCTCCCGATTTTCAATCCAGCCATGATCACCGAATTAATACCGATCCAGCAATCATCCCCGATAATAACTTTCCTGGAATGTGCCGCAGATAATTCTTTGTCCAAATCAACCAATTTATCCTGATCTCTGATATAATACTCTGGTTTATAATTGTAATAATGCCTCCCTGAACTTACCAGCACATTTAGTGAAAAAAGGCAATGCTTGCCAATTTCAACATCTCCAAGGATAATGCACCTATCCTGAACAGTTGTTCCTTTCCCAATCGAGATCAGCCCTTCTGTCCCTATTTCAACATTCCTGCCTATATAATTGTTTCCCTTAAGCTCTACACGACCTTCCCCCTGAATAATAAATATGGAGGATGGTTGAATAGAACAATTAGGTCCACAAGTAAGGTTCTGAGGAGGTTCTGATTTCAAAGATAACTTGGGCGGCATCCCGAGTATCTTCCATAGAATTTTTCTTATGAATTTTCTCATCAGGCGTTCTGGATTGAAAAAGGAACTGAAAGGTAGCCTAGGTTTTCATGAATATCCAAGCTTGATGGCAAAATAATCAAAGCAGGCAAATTCACATTTCCGTCAATCACATCATACCAAAACTTCGTCTCCGCATCTCCGATGGCCAAATAAAGATCGTACTGCCCTGACCGAATTGAATTCTTTGGAATATTCAGTTCAAAGGCTATTTTTTCTCCTGGATTCAGAACTCGTGTGATTATTGTTTGTTTAATATTTGTGATCATTTCCTGAACGACCAATCCACTCAAGGCCATATAAAAAGTCAAGCCTTCACTAATTTCCATTACCTCACATTCGATCCTCAACTTAATATCTTCATTGTGAGAGAATGACCAGGTGTCGCTACCATCCAATGAGCTAATCCCAATGGCTTTTGTAAACCTTACTTTCCCGTTAGTCCGGTTTAACCTGTCCTTCAAAGAGCTTTCAGTATTGAAACTGAATTCTTTGGCCATATTAAAATAATTCGTCAGACAAACTGAGATTGTATCATTGGTATGAATTCTACCATGCTGTAAAATAATTCCTCGCTGACAAATTGCGGAAACCGCTTGAAGGTTATGGCTTACAAACAAAACCGTCCGACCTTCTTTCTCACTGGCCTCTTTCATCCGACCCAGGCATTTTTTCTGAAACTCAGCATCCCCAACAGCCAGTACTTCATCAAGAATTAAAATTTCCGGATCCAGGTGGGCCGCCACTGCAAAAGCTAACCTTACATACATCCCACTACTATAGCGCTTCACAGGAGTATCAATATAACGCTCTACTCCGGAGAAATCTACTATTTCATCGAATTTGCCCCGTATCTCCTGTTTGGTCATACCCAGGATTGCACCGTTCAGGAAAATATTCTCACGGCCGGTCAGATCCGGATTAAAACCAGTCCCAACTTCGAGCAGACTGGCTATCCTTCCCTTTATTTTCACATCTCCAACCGTAGGGCCGGTAACCCTCGACAATATCTTAAGCAGCGTCGACTTTCCAGCCCCGTTTCTTCCGATAATGCCTAATACTTCTCCGCGTTTAACTTCGAAATTGATATCCTGCAGTGCCCACACATACTCGCTTTCTCCTTTCACGCTTCGGTCATTCACATCTCCTACCCTCAGAAACGGATCTTCTTTCCCACGAACTCTGTACCACCATCTGTTCAGGTCCTGTGACATGGTGCCGGAACCAATCTGGCCCAGCCGGTATTGCTTTCCGAGATTCTCTACCCTAATAACTACATCACTCATTTATATTTCTTTAAACAGTATCCATAAAATTCTTTTCCACCGCATTAAAAACGAAAATGGAAAACAAAACCAGTATCATCATAAACCCGAAACTGCCTCCCAAGGCAGCCCAGCTGAAATATCCATTGCCAAAGAGGATGTAGCGGAAGGCTTCTAGAATTGAAGTGATCGGATTCAGCAATGCCCAGAATTTTAATTTATTCGATGCAATAGAAAGGGGATAAACCACAGGGCTTGCATACATCATCAGTTGAATACCAAAGCCCAGGAGAAAAATGAAATCTCTGTACTTGGTGGTAATTGAAGAAATCAGTATTCCGAAACCAAAACCCAGAAAAGCCATCATTAATACCAACACCGGCAAGAGCCAGATCAGCATCCACTGAGGATGAATAGATCCTCCTTTCACTAGATAATAGAACCAGATACAAAAGAAGAGGGTCATCTGTATGGCCAGCTTAACCAAGTTTGAAATGATAACAGAAAACGGCACTACCAAACGGGGGAAATATACTTTACCAAATACTCCTGCATTGGTCAGAAAGGTGGTGGATGTTTTGGTGAGACAATCGGCAAAATAAGTCCAGAGGGTCACTCCTGCCATGTAAAAGAGCACAGAAGGAGTTCCTTCGGTACCGATCTTGGCTAGTCTACCAAAAATTACCGCGAACATCAAAGAAGTAATTATTGGTTGCAGAAATAACCATGCTGGCCCTAAAATTGTTTGCTTGTAAGCAGATACAAAATCCCGTCTGACAAGCAACATGACCAGATCACGGTATTTCCAGAGAGCTTTGAAATCTATCTGGTACCAGCTGCTTTTAGGTTTAAGAATTAAGTCCCACTCTTGTTCTTTGCTCATATTGAATCTGTCATTTAGACCAAGGTCAGCACATGTTCCGGTAGTTTCACCCTAATACTTTGTCCGATGCTACCAAGCATAACATCTATAAATTTTCCTTCTCTCTTTTCCAGAACATAGCCTTCAACCCCCTTGAGTATTCCAGAGGTAATTTTCACCTGTTCTCCTTCCCGATAACCTTGTTCAAGTACACGAACCTCCAGTTGATAATCTAAGTCCACTACCCTTCTCAGGCTTTCCATTTCTTCTTCTCTGATCACAGCCACTTTCCCTTCTGACTTCACAAAATTCACAATGCCTTTAGTCTGCAGAATATCCAAAAATTCAAACGGCTTGGCAAAGACGAAGAGATAACCGTTCAAAAGAGGCATCATCACCGTTTTCTTCCGGTCACTCCATTGCCTAAGTGTTTTAACCAACGGTAAGTAAGCTGTGATTCCTTTTTCAGTCAAAATCCTACAGGCTGTCTTTTCCTGTCGGGAAGAAACATATACCGCATGCCATTTATTTTCTTGAAGGATCCTCATCTTTCACAGCTTCGCCTCCTCAGTCACATAGGTCTGAGTGAGCATTGAAATTATTTACGCACTATTTACTCCAGAGCAATAAGGGGTGCATTCCCGTTTCCTGAATCCGGCTCATTTCAAATTCTTCCGGTTTGTAAATCACATACCGGATTTTTTTAGCTACTTTCTTTTCTGCTTTTTCAATGAGTTCAAGCAAAAAAGTTTTGTCGATGTTTCCAATCAGTACCAGATCAATAATATTGGTATCCTGACCCCGGGCCATATTTCCAACCAGATATACCTTCTCCAGGTCCCCAATACGTTGTAAAACATAGTCTATCACGTGGTCGAGCCCGACCAGCTTCATCACTATGCTATTGATATCTTTGAAGAGAGGGTGTTGAACATTAACCTTGAAAACTTTCTTATTGCCTTCGTTATGAGAATCCAGGAACCCGGCTTTTTCAAACTTATTCAATTCAAGTCTGATACCATTGGTCGATTCCCCGAATTCCTCCTCCAGACTGCGTAGATAGGCAGTCGTCTTGCTGTTCAAAAAGAACTTCAGAAGCAATTTAATCCTCGTTTTAGAGGAAATAAGGGTTTCGATCATGAATCCTAGGGTGAAGATATCGAGTAACAATATTACTCATTCTATACAAGATATGCAAGTAAATCGCTAGGATTCTGTTCGATTTGCTTGAGGAGCGTTTATCAGTGGTCCGGATCCGGGAAGGAGTGTTACTCAGGGTGTCTTAACTATGCTTTTGTTTTTTTACACACGTAGAGTGAAGGGAACATAAGCGGGTTATGAGCCGAATTAATTTTTTTGATAGTAACATTTTCAATTCCCGCCACTTTTTTTGCATTCTTGTCGAAATTCCGGAGATACCCCACTTTGTAATGGTCTAATCTTCCAATCATTCCCCGAAAGGTCCAAGGATAATTTTCAGGTACCGGTTCCAGGTGAAAAGTTCCCAAGTTGACTTTGGACATAATATTTTTAAGCGCTATATCGTTGCCTTCAGGTAGCTGTTCGAAAGAAAAGACCGTGAACCCAACATCAATATCCGGAATCTGAATATTTGCAGGGACCCAGTTCAGATAATCCAATTGAAAATACTGAATAGGAAGGTTGAATTTTTTAGCGGCTGCATTTGCAAGTTCCACGCCAGGTTTGCAAAGTTCAAAACCGTAATAAGTTAATTCAGGATGTTTAAGGTGAAGATAAATAAGGTTTCGGCCAACGCCACAACCAAACTCGGCCACGCTCCTTGCTTTAGGATAATAGGTCTCCAGAGCATCTAAGGCAGTTTTTCTGTAAAAGTCAGTACTGTCGAACACTTGATTAGAATATTCGCCGTTTACATTGTAGAAGCTAGAAGTATTGTCATTATCATTGAGCCATTCATCTAAGGAATTGCTTTTTTCAAGCTTTTCCCTAAAAGCTTCCCAACCACTTGTGTACTCTTGAGAAACTGCCTCAGTATTCCTTATTAATTTTTTTCTACGGATAACCGATATTGCCTTCCTCAGTAAATGCCTTGTATTTCCCATTAATTCTTAAGGTGATTCGTTTTCATTGTTTAGATGCTCTGATTTACAGTGTTTCTCTGCAGCATTTAAAAAGAGGTGGACATCGCCGGGTTCGAACCGGCGACCCCTACCTTGTCGAGGTAGTGCTCTAAACCAGCTGAGCTAGACGTCCGAGGCATTAGATTGATCTCGGCAAAATTAGAACTTATTCGCTTTAAAACCCCTTTCAGCCAAAAAAACTCGGTTTTTGTTGTTTAATTTCTCAAAGTATCTATATTTGCACCCCTTATCATTAAAAGAAGGGATTTAATGGGAGCTTAGCTCAGCTGGTTCAGAGCATCTGCCTTACAAGCAGAGGGTCGCTGGTTCGAACCCAGCAGTTCCCACAACAACAGAAGCCTTGCAAACGCAAGGCTTTTTTCATTTGGGCAGATTTATTGAACCAGCTTAGCTATGCTCCCAATGAGTAAAGAAAGGGAAATTAAAAATAGGAAGAGTCGCAGATTCTTGGAAGTCTTGATTAGCTCAGCTGATTCAGAGCATCCCGCTTCAGCGGGAGGGTCGCTGGTTCGAACCCAGCAGTTCCCACACTGAAAAATCCTGCTTATAGCAGGATTTTTTATTTTTGTATATGTGCTTCTACGTGTACATTCTCTATTCTGCATCGCTTGACAAATATTACATTGGCTTTACAGGTGATATTTTGGAAGAAAGAATAAGAAAGCATAATTCCATCCATAAAGGCTTTACAGGTAAAGCTAAAGATTGGGTCCTTAAGTTTTCCCAAGCATTTAAAAGCAAGCAAGATGCAATTAGTAAAGAAAGGGATATTAAAAATCAGAAGAGTCGCAGATACTTGGAAGTCTTGATTAGCTCAGCTGATTCAGAGCATCCCGCTTAAGCGGGAGGGTCGCTGGTTCGAACCCAGCAGTTCCCACCAACAAAATCAAGGGTTTCACGCTTTATAGCCTGAAACCCTTTTTTATTTGCACACAATTTGCACACGAAAGAGAATAATTTTAGGTGTCACACTTATCAACAACTCAACTCAATGTGGCTTTTAAAACATTGATTTACATGTGTTTAATATTGATAATTCTAATGTTTAACCTAACATTATCTTTTGAAGTTGATTGAAATAAAGATTGAACCGCCTGTTAGAAATACCTAAATGAAGAGGGAGAAGCAGATGAGGAGAGAACTCCAGGTTTTCAAACTTGAAATGGCTACTCTTATTGCGAATCATAAAATCAGTGATCACAGCTTGTTTCTGGATGAATTTCATTGGTATCGTTAATACAGACGGACAACGTCCCTTTTTCAAAGAAGTGTTTGCGATTTTATTTAAAAGGTGATTTACACCAGAAAGTCTTTCTATCCTTTCGAGAATTAGGCTTCTGTTTAGGGTATAATTCTTCAAATTGCTTGAAATGTTATTCAAACCGTTTTCATCAATAGAAGTATTCAAATGCTCCATTAAGCTCCAATCAGAGTATTTCGGACTGAGTTTTTTTGCGGACAAATACTTTAAACGGGATTGATAAATACCCAATTCGATATTTCCTTTAAGTCCCTCTCTCAATGTGGCGGACAATTGTTTATTTCGGATAAGAATAAGACCTCCGGAGTAGGTGCCTATTGTTTTGGGAAGAGAAATTAATTCATATTGACCGTTATTAGGAAATAAGGAGGAGGAATCTTTAAAAATAGAATCAACAGAATCTTCAATAACAAGAGCTTGGGATTTTTTAGGAAGTTTATAAACTTCAGCCCATTTATGAACCGCGAGGGCAACGTCTACTTTTTCGTTAAATTGAATTGTAGGGTTACAATGTCTTCCAATCGCTTCCCATACACAAAAGGATGAAAATGGAGGTGAATAACAACTGTGCGACCTACCTATCTTGTGATGTTTTAAAAGGAGAGATATTGCCGCCCTGCCGGATGGAACAAGGACAACATTCACATTGAATTCGTCTTCAAAAAAGGATTCTATTTTTTTTGTTGTTAAATCCCGTTTTCTGAGAGAAGTCGTCATTGCACTCTTAAAGGAGGATGGAAGGCAATGATTGGATGGCCATTGATAATCAGTCATTCATATTTGTTATTAAGACATCCTCTCTGGTAAAGGAAAATGGTAATTGCACCGGTTGTGGCAAGACAAATACTTCATGCCCAGTTTCACGACATTTTTTCATCAGACTCAAGATAAGTTTGTCATTAATTTTTAGGTTGGACATCTTTCTGTTCTGGCGGATATAATCAGTTACATCCTTATACTTGGGCAATTCCTGAACAGTTATCTTTTTGTAATTGGCATCAAATTGTGCACCAAAATCAGACAAAATAAACCTTGCCTTTTTGTTTACATTAGGCAGATCACCGATCAGAAATTTTCCGGATGGTTTAAGCAGTGGCACAGCGGAAAAAATAAATTCAGAGGGCTTAGAGGTGTAATGAACAACCGAATAAGTAAGTATCCGGTCAAATTTTTTGTTTTTGATATCCGTTCCTATTACTGACGGAAAATTACCCTTAATAAAGCTAATATTGTCAGGTACAATTCCATTTAAAAAATTACTAATTATTGCATCTACTACAGCAGATATATCTAATAACGTTAAATGGCAACTGTTTATCATTGAATATTCTATTAGCTTTTTTGTCAGGTGTCCATAACCACATCCAATATCTAAAATGGTTTGATCTTTTTTAAGATCTAATTTTTGTTTTATATCCACCCATATATCTATTTCCTTCCCTTCATCAAAAGCATATCGTCCCGCTATTTCGGATAAATTTTCATTTTTCAATGCTAAGCGTGTATATTCTTCATTTGATTTTTGTTGCCTGGAATCCATTTTCTATGAAAGATTTATAGTTTTAAAGAAAGTGTTGCCATCCGATTCGAATATGCTATTCTTTCTTAAATAGTAAGGGTCAATGTTTATCTCCCTAAAGGGCTCTATTGACTCGTTTTTTGAGATCGGTATTCAGTAAAATTAATCAAAATGTAAGTTGATTTTAAGGATTTCGAATGTTTGGTCAATCATTGACAGGTTTCAATGTTGCTAAATAAACAAGTTCCGGATATAGATTGGTCGAAAATCCCCTTTTAAAATTATTAATCTCGTTTAATTTAGAATCAGTATCGGAACGCACATCTATACCTCCTAATATTTCATGGAGTTAAAAATAGTCTAGGACATTATGGATACACGCTGTGTGATGCACAAATTTAAGAAGATCAATTTGTGGTGTAATCATCTTATGTAATATCTTATTAACAAATGGCGACGGAAAAAATAAAGAGGAATTATGAAAATATTAAATACGGAGGCACAATGAAAATCATTGTTAAAAAGTGATCAAAACTGGTCGTTCAAGGCCTTTGGTAGTGGCACAAATTTGCATTTGTAAAGCCCTTTGGTTGGTTTGTATAGCAAGTAAGGGATTCGGAACTCCATGCTATATAATACTCCATAGATTGTGTTTGGAGAGTAGCTGGGAAAAGCAGCAATGGTTTCTTTTTTCAAAAAAGAATAGGTTATTCCTTGTGGGTGAGTTTTTAAAAGTATGAAATGGGGGGGGCACAATCTCCTTATTAATCGGACAAAGAAACAGTAGAAGCTATTTCCTGTGCGAGTGTCGCAGTAAATCCTTTCTTAAAATTGTTTATTTCGTTCAATTTATTGTCAGTTGGATCAAGCATATCAATGGTTCCAAGAAAATATTTTTTCAGTCCAATTGACTTTGCATGAAGAATAGAATAGAAGAGTGGATAATGCGAAATGGCTAGCTTTTGACTCATTAAATTGCGATCGTAAGCTCCTACCCCATAATAAGCATTTTCGGAACCATGTAATACCAGAGTTCCTGATACCAATTTGTCATGGGAATATCCTGTGATAAGAAATCCTTGGTTGTGAACGATCTGTTCAAATTGTAACATCCAGGATTCATGGGTACGAGTAGCTCTCCCGGCAACTGTTAAATGAAGGTCCTTGAATTTCAAAAACTCTTGTAGCTCAGGATTTGTGTTATTTATAGTTTTTAAGGTAAGATTTTTTGCTCCCCAGTTTATGAGTGATTTATAACTTTTCCGAAGATTCATTCTAATGTTTTCATCCTTTAACTTTAAATCTACAAAACATTGATGAGAAACTTTGGTTTCCTGGATTGAATCGAAGTAATACCTATTAAAATAAGGATCCGAATGGAAAAGAATATGATTTATTCCTTGCTTTTGAAGGTTTTCTTCAAAATTTTGAAATAACGTTCTAAAAGCTTCATTGATAGTATTTACTGGAGTAAGGGGATGATAAATGAGCTTAATTGGTGAATCAAAAAAACGAAGGGTATCATTGTTCGTGAAAGCGAAGACACAAAGTACAGGCTCCTCTTGATTATATATCAACAAGGAGTGATCTACATAATCCTTTCCAAAATATTCTGCATAGTATTGAAGGGAAAGACGCTGAAAGGTATGTTCTCTGCAAATCAACTGAAACAGATTGGAAGCCTGAAATTTTTGCTTTTCTTCCGCGCTAAGGTTTCGAATGGATCTAATCATTTTTTTATAAGCACTTGTCTTGATTCTCAATTCTTTAGACTAATATTCTTGCTATTGGGCATTCAGTACTCATAAGAATGAATTTAATGTAGGATTGATGCGGAGATTGATAAAAATTCAAATTCTTCCTTTCCTCCTGAGTATGTCCTGCTGGTTATTTCAGAATGTTCTATCACAAAGCCTAGTTTCTTCAGTTCCTTTTTGTAGCCTAAAAACAAAGAATATTTATTTATAACATGGTTTGCTTTGGTATTCGGGTGAAACGAGATTCCGAGGCACTCTCAAAAGTAGGAATATTTTCTGCACACTTACTTAAATTACTCCTTGTTAAATTGCAGACTTCTTCAAGATTGCATTTTTCATTTAAAAGTATCATACAGCAAATACACATTCAAACAAAAAATAGTCACAGTTATAGCCCATGCAAAGGATCGTAGAATCTTCCCATTCGCAAACTCCCCCATCTTACTCTTGCTATTGGTAAACATGACGAGAGGAACAACCGCAAAGCTCAGCTGCATGGAAAGGATGACCTGGCTGAGCAACAGAAGTTTGGTGATTCCCCGCTCCTGATATAAATAGGTTACTATAAATGCAGGTATAACCGCAATCATCCGGGTGATCAACCTGCGCAGCCAGGGTTTGAGTTTGATATCCAAGAAACCCTCCATCACAATCTGTCCTGCCAGGGTTCCTGTTAACGTGGAGTTTTGTCCGGAAGCGAGTAAGGCAACTGCAAACAAAACACTGGCTAAGGTTGTTCCAAGTAGAGGAGTCAGTAATTTATAAGCATCCGTAATTTCAGCCACTTCATGGTGACCTTTTGAATGAAACGTAGCCGCTGCTAGAATAAGGATTGCTGCATTAATAAAAAAAGCAATAACCAAGGCAATTGTACTATCCAGGGTGCCGAACTTGATGGCCATCTTTTTCCCTGCGGCAGTTCTCGGATAATCCCGGGTCTGAACCAAACTGGAATGGAGATACAGGTTATGAGGCATAACAGTGGCTCCCAATATGGCAATGGCAATATAAAGCATAGAGGAGTTGGTGACTATCACTGGTTTGGGAAGCAACCCGCTCAACATAGGAAATACCTGCGGATGAGATACAATAATTTCAAAGGCAAAGCATCCCATGATGATGATAATCAGGGAAAACACAATGCTTTCAATGATCCGGAAACCTTTTCCCTGGAAGAATAAAATAATAAGTACATCCAGAGCGGTGATGACCACCCCCCAGATCAGTGGAATTCCGAAAAGAAGGTTAAGAGCTATCGCTGATCCGATCACCTCCGCCAGGTCACAGGCGGCGATGGCAATTTCACAGAGTACCCAGAGCGAAAAACTTGTTCTGGGGCCAAAATGATCGTGACAGGCTTGAGCCAGATCACGCTCTGCCACTACTCCCAGTTTGAGAGCCAGATGCTGGAGGACGATTGCGAAGAGATTTGAGATGAGAATAACAGACAATAAGGTATATCCGAACTGAGATCCTCCTGCAAGATCTGTTGCCCAGTTGCCGGGATCCATATAACCTACTGCTACCATCAAACCCGGACCGGTAAAAGCAAACAACTTCCTCCAAAACGAGCCGTTTTGAGGCACCTTGATAGTGGAAAAAACTTCAGAAAGGGTTTTTCTTGTATTCGCGCGTCTCCAACCGCTATTTGATTCCATGTGATCTCCGCTATTCATTTGTCGACAAAGCTACATATATAAATTAGATTAATATGTATAAAATAATTAGTCATGCCTAATTATTTGAAATCGGATATATGTATGTATCTTTGCGTCAAGCCTAGAAATGATGCAGACCCTTTCGGAAGAGAATTATTTAAAAGCGATTTACTCCCTTGGTTATCAAGGAAGTGAAAAGATTACCCCCACCTCCATTGCTCAACACTTAAACAACAACCCTGCCTCCGTCATTGATATGCTCAAAAAGCTGGGTGACAAAAAGCTTATTAATTATGATAAGTCCAAAGGGGCAAGACTCACGGAGAAGGGAACGAAGACTGCCCTGGATGTAGTCCGTAAGCACCGTTTATGGGAAGTTTTCTTACTCGAGAAACTTGGCTATAGCTGGGATGAAATCCATGATATGGCAGAGCAACTGGAGCATGTTCACCGGAGTGACCTGGCCGACAGGCTGGATAAATTTCTGGGGTTCCCGGATTATGATCCACATGGAGACCCTATTCCAAAAGCGAACGGGCAAATTGCAACAACCTACCGTACCATGCTTTGTGAAATCGAACCTGGAAAATCATGTGTCGTAGCGGCCGTCAAAGATACTTCCCCGGATTTCTTGCAATACCTTCAGAAGCTGGGGATAGGGATCGGGGTACGACTGAAAGTTTTAGAAAAAATTTCTTTCGACGGATCTATGCTGATTCTTATTGGAAGGGATCAGAAGACTTCTGTTTCCAAAAAATTTGCAGAAAGTGTACTGGTTGGTTAAAAAACTTCCGTGATGCAGACAAAACAGCAGGTTCAAACTCATTTAGCTCCATTTCCCAAAAAGTATTCTGCATCCCTCAGGCTCTGGCACTGGCTGAGTTCTGTGGCTATCATCGCTCTTCTGATCACCGTCCTCCTTGACTCTACGGTCATGAACACCCGAAATAACCTGCATACGATTGTGAATAAACTGAAGGAAAAGGGAATCGAACTTAGCCCTGACCAGGCCAAAGCTGCCGCTAAAACAATCAACAAAGAAATCTGGACCTGGCATAAGTATATAGGATTAGGACTGGCCGCTCTCCTTTTATTCCGGATTATTCTGGAGTTCTTTGAACCAGACGGGGCTTCGCTCCGGTCCAGAATCCGGAAAGGAGCTCTCTATATGCAACAACCCCAGAGCGATAAAAAGTCAGGCAGACATGATCTCTGGGTGAAATACCTCTATGCATTTTTTTACCTAACCCTCATGGTAATGGTTATTACAGGGCTGATCCTCATTTCAGCCGATCTCACTTTATTTGCTGACTTTACATCCCTCAAAGCCGCTAAAGGGAATATCAAAGACATTCACGGCTTTACTATGTACCTGATTATCGCTTTTATCGTCATTCATATTGCCGGTGTCCTCCGCTCGGAACTAAGAGACCGATCAGACGTTGTTTCTTCGATGATTCATGGGTCTGACCAGAACCCGGCAGGCTAAATCCATCTGATATTCCGTTCGTATACCAAAGTTTTGAAAATCCGGATAAAGGAGTATCTTTGGAATATAACGCATCTCATATGTTTAATACGCTTTCTGTAGGTAGCAGATAGAATGTCTTGGGATCTAATTATTCACACACACCAAACTATTCATGAAAAAACAATTACTCTCCCTTTTTCTGATGGGATCTCTGATTGCACCGGTTCTGCTGAATGCTCAGGGCAAGCAGCCCGGTACTTCGATTGATGTAGGAGATAAGTCTCCCATCCGTTTTAATATGGATATTACCACCCAGGCACAGCGCGATGCGCTGACCAAACAACATCTGGATTACCTCAAACAAAGGGACCCTGACTATGTGAAGAAAAGAAACGATTATGAGGCTATGATCCAAAGCTACCTTGCAAAGAACAGCAAAAGTCACCAGGTGGAATCGGTCGTTACGGTTCCTGTAGTGATCCATATTGTATGGAATGCTTCAAACGCTGCCGGAAATATTTCAGATGCCCAGGCTATGTCTCAGATCACTGTGCTCAATGAGGATTATGCACGTCTCAATTCGGATACTGTAAACACACCTGCTCCATTCAAGAGCAGGGCAGCTAATATGCATGTGCAGTTTTGCCTGGCTCAGCGTGATCCTTCCGGCAATCCTACGAATGGACTTGAAAGGCGCCAAAATAATGCTATTACATCCTGGGGAACTGACAATGCAGTAAAAGCCACCTCAACCGGGGGCCTTGATGCATGGGATCCAACCCGATACCTGAATATCTGGGTTTGTGATCTTGGATCCGGATTATTGGGATATGGAGAATTTCCTACAGGCACCGTTAGTAACACTTTTGGTGTGGTCATTCTGAACAGTGGGTTCGGAAATACCGGCACTGTTCAGTCGCCTTATCAATTGGGACGTACAACCACTCATGAATTTTCTCACTGTTTCAACCTCTATCATATCTGGGGTGATGATGGAACCGCATGTACCGGGACCGACTATTGCGCGGACACCCCTAACCAGGCGGGTTCAACAACCAACTGTCCAACCTTTCCAGATATTGATGCCTGTGCAAATACTGCAGCACCGAATGCGGGAGACCCCGTCAACGGAATTATGTTCATGGACTATATGGACTACTCCTATGACAATTGCATGAATATGTTTACACAGAATCAGAGTGCCCGGACTACAGCCGTATTGAATGTGGCACCCTATAATGCATTAGCCACATCCAATGGCTGCACCCCAGTAAATCTTCCGAATGATGATGCCGGTGTATCGGGTGTTACGATGCCTGCCGGACAGGTTTGCAGTGCAAGCTTCACTCCTATTGTTGTTCTGAAAGATTTCGGTGCGAACGCACTCACCTCCTGTACCATCAAATATAAAGTGGATGGAGGAGCACCTGCTTCCTTTAACTGGACCGGAAGCCTTGCCTCACAGACCACTGCCACCGTCACCCTTTCTTCGGTAACAACCACCCTCGGTACGCATACCTTCAAAGCCTGGACCATTTCACCAAACGGAACCACCGATGCAAATGCGGCTAATGATACCAGCAGCACTACGTTCTCTGTGGTTGGCGCTGGCATCAGTCTTCCTTATACACAAGGATTTGAAGGGGCTACTTTCGTTCCTTCCGGCTGGTCTCTTAATAATGCCGATGCAAGCAATACCTGGGCACGCACCACCACCGCATTCCATTCCGGAACTGCTTCCGCAATGATGGACAACTTCACCTATGCAGCCGGAATTGGCCAGGTGGATGAAATGGTTCTGCCAGCCTTCGACATGACTACGGTGGGTACCGCTGCCATGAACTTTCAAGTAGCCTACACCTATTATAGTCAGACCACCCCTACCCCGGCAACAAATACGGATACGCTGACCGTCTTAATCTCGACCGACTGTGGACAGAACTGGATGGTTCTTTATAAAAAAGGCGGAGCACAGTTGTCAACTGCTACACCTGTACCGAATACAAATAATTCATTTGTTCCGACGGCGGCACAGTGGAGAGCGGAATGGGTACCTCTGGGTTCTTTCTCCAACTCTCACAATGCCATCCTCAAATTCCGAAACACATCGGGCTATGGAGATAACATGTTTATAGATGATATCAACATCGGAGATTTTGCAGGGATCCAGGAATCTCAGCTTTTGTCTTCCATGAATGTATTCCCGAACCCTAGCAACGGACAAATTTCAGTGAGCCTGAACATGCCGGTTGCAGGAGATTTCCAGGTTCGTATTTATGATATGCTCGGAAGAACAATTGAAAACATCAAGGAACAAAACAGCCTTGGCGGACTCTATAATGTTGATCTGAGTCAGCACTCCAACGGCATGTACTTTGTTGAACTGATCACCGATCAGGGAACAGCTACCCGCAAGGTGCTGCTCGACAAGAGGTAAATCAGACCGCTCTCCAAAACGTCCTTGATTATAGATGCCCTCCGCGTCTCTAATCAAGGACGTTTCGTTTCCGGCGATTAATGATTAACTTGCAGTATCATATAGCACCCATGCAAAAGAAATTTTCGAAGCGTTTGCTCTGGTTGTTTCTGGCACTGATCCCCGCCTTGTATGTTGCCCAAAACTCCAATATTACGCTTCTTGGAAATCTGCCTTATCCAGGCCAGACCCTTGCGAATGTTTATGGATATTCAGCCGGAGGGAAAGAATATGCCCTTTGCGGAGCTTCTCACGGTCTTTCCATCGTGGATGTCACGAACCCATCCTCTCCGGTCCAGATCGTACAGATTCCGAGTGTAAGCAATCTTTGGAGAGAGGTTTCTGTTTATAGTCACTATGCTTATGTGGTGACTGAAGGAAGCGGGGGCACGCTTCAGATTATTGATTTAACCAATCTCCCCGACTCCGTTCTGGCTTATCAAACGTATTCCGGTGATGGGGCCATTGCAGGACAATTACTCACAGCACACACTCTCTATATAGACACCGTCAAAAAATATGTATACCTCTTCGGCTCCAATGTAGGCGGAGGAGCCTTGGTTCTGGACATCAGTCTTGATCCCTTCAACCCTGTTTATGCAGGGGCTTATAACCAGGATTATGTACACAGCGGATATGTCTCCAATGATACCTTGTATGCTGCTAATATTTATCAGGGCTACTTTTCCGTAATTGATTTCAGGAACAAAGCGAATCCAGTCCTGCTTCAGACCATGCCAAGTCCCAGTACCTTCACACATAGTACCTGGCTCTCCGACAATCGCAAAACACTTTTTACAACCGACGAAAAAACCGGAGCCTTCCTTACTTCTTATGATATCTCTGATTTGCAGAATATTGCTGTGCTGGATAAATTCCGTTCTAATCCAGGTTCAGGATCCATTCCACATGAAGTACATATCCTGCATGACTGGGCCGTGGATTCCTGGTATAGAGACGGAGCCGTAATTGTGGATGCCCATCGCCCACAAAACCTTGTTGAAGTCGGAAATTATGAAACCTATCCGGGAGGTAGTGGCAATGGGATGATGGGAGCCTGGGGAATTTACCCTTATCTCCCTTCCGGAAACCTGCTGGTCTCTAATATCAATGAAGGATTATTTATCCTCAGTCCCACCTATAAACGTGCTTGCTATCTGGAAGGTATGGTCACTGACAGCACCTGCCATCTTCCTGTTCCGGGAGTGGTGATCAGCCTTGATTCGGTTGTGCTTCCAAAGACCGGGGAACTGGATGGAAGCTTCCGTACCGGAACCTCCAAGCCTGGCATCTATTCCGTTACCTTTTCTAAGACCGGCTACCTCAGCAAAACTATTACCGGGGTTACTCTTTCCCCGGGAAATGTAAGCACCTTGAATATCCAGCTATACCAGCCTGGTACCCTTGTCTTTTCAGGACATCTTCAGGATTCCCTCACTGGAGCGAATATCTCCGGGGCATGCCTTCAGTTTAGCGGGCCGGATACGCTCAGACTTTATACCGACTCCAGTGGAAATTACAGTTCTTGTGCCATGAAGACCGGGGCTTATTCTCTGATTATCGGAAAATGGGGCTATAAGACAAGATGTATGAGCGCTGTAAATATTGCGGCTACCACTCCTTTTTTTTCAACCACGCTGAGCCCCGGATACTATGATGATTTTTCAATCAATACAGGCTGGAGAGTTTCCGGATCTTTCAATGCCCCCTGGATCCTTTCAAAGCCTGTTGTAGCTTATGACAGCCTGACCGCGGCCTGTCCGGGAAATACGATAGCAGGCACCTGCGCCGACCAGGCTTATATCACTAACAATGCCGGAGGTAATGCCTGGCTTCATGATGTAGATCAACAAGGCACAACCCTCACTTCCCCTTTATTTGATTTGACAGGATTCAAACACCCGATCATTGAATACGACCGCTGGTTTTATAACGGAGGATCCCGAAACGGGCCTCCTAACGATACCATGATTGTATGGGTTAGCAAAGGTGCTGAACATGTTCGTCTGCAAACCATTGATCTGAATAGTGCAGGAAATGGAGCCTGGCTTCATACCTGCATCTTCCTTCCACAGGTTATGGGGCCTGGACCAGACATGCAGGTTAGCTTCCAGATAACCGATTATCCTCCGGATAATATTGTAGAAGGAGGTTTAGGCCTTTTTCAGATCAGAGATTCGCTTTCGCCTTCCAAACCTTTTCAATTGGCTTCAGGAAATTATTTTCAGATGTTCCCGAATCCGTTTACGAATGACTTGAGTGTAAACTATGATCTATCTGAAATCGGAGGGAGCGGAGAATTTCAGATTTATGATATTGGAGGTAAATTAATATCCAGCATTGCTTTGTCACAAACCACCGGAACCTTGAATTTTACATCCGATCTCCCAGAGGGTATGTATCTGGTTCGGGTCAAGACACCTGATTATCTTTCAGCTCCGGAGAAATTAGTCAGGATCCGATAATCAAGGACGTACCGCAACGGAATAAGGATCCACAGCCATTTCAGGGCGATAGCCAGGCACCATCTTTAGCGTGTGCATATCAATGGCAGTCATATAACCATCGCGACCTCCGCATACAGAGGTGTGATGAGGAGCAGGTCCATTGGGATTAATATTCCGGCTTGCAATATAAACCAGCCCATTCACTTCATCAATATCTATCCCATGAGGTTGATAAGTCCCGGCATCAATATTCGCAACGAATTGGTTGGTAAGATAATTGATGCAGGTAATAACTCCTTTTTTTGCATAGCCGGGAAAGTACGTAGTGTCTTCCTGACAGGTAATAAATGCATAAGGCATTGTTTGGGAGACCGCTATTTCCTGAGGATAATATCCGGTTGGAATAATGGCGATCACGCTGTCCTTGGAAACATTCAGGATCCTCACATCATTGGTTCCGGTACAGGCTACAATGTATTTGGTACCATCCGGAGTAAAATCAATGTCGTGTGCTTTTGTAAATGTTGAACCGGTGGTCAGCAGTATATTATTGACATTATTAAGTACCGGATGTAAGGGATCTGTAATATCTATCTTGTAAACATAGCGGTCGTTATTAGCTCCGATATATACTTCGGAAGCGGCGTGATTAACGGCTATGCCATGAGGCCAGTCAATATATCCTGTTGAAGCACTTGCATAGGTGGCCAGAAGACTCAAGGAATCCATATCCATATAAAAAATTCTTCCAGGGGAATTCCAGTCGCCCATATATGCTTTTTTGGAATCAGCAGTCAGTGCAAATGAATTCCAACTTCCGGGACCTACTGAAATCTGCCCTACATAACTATCATCGGAGGTGCGGAATTTCTGAAAGCAAGTAGAGTTCAGGAAAGAAACATACCAGTAATTACCATCGGGGGAGACCACTATTTTATGAGGAATTTCTATAACAGGAGAGTTTCCAACATGAATATATCTCATCACCAGTTTGGTCTGGGCATCAATCACGGCTACTTCATCACAACCCTGATTAGTCACATATATTTTTTTGCGGAGCGGGTTCGATGCAAAAGCTACATGGCCCTGATTGTCCGGAGCGCCCTGCATAATCCAGCCCTGTATGGTTATTACTTCATTCCTGGAAAGCGAAGGGCCGTTAAAAGGCATATGAGGCACCAGAGAAGGGCCCAGATCCGAAAAGGTATTTACATAATACATGCAAAGACTATAGTCAGGGCGATAGGGAATAATACAGGCGCCATTTCTTCCACCTTCAAACGCAGAGTTCCAGCTGGCCAGAGAAAGGCCTGCAGCGGCTTCTTTGCTTTGTTCATTGTGACAGCCACTGGTAGCGCATTTGGTCAGAAATATCTTTCCGACATCCGCAGGAAAACCACTACCGGGAATATTCACCACCGGATCATCTACCCTACAACCCTGGAACCAGGTCAGGAAGGCGGCTGTGAGTGTTGCAAAATATACGAGATGCTTTTTTTTCAAGGGAACGATGATTACTTTTCGATGACAAGCTTTTTAAGCTCCTGTGTGTTGTTTATTCTCAGCTTACAAAAGTACATACCGGCTGGGAGATGGGAAACGTCTATACTGAAGTCTTTTTGAGTATCGGAGGGACTAAACTGATATATCAATTCTCCGGGTGTAGAATATATTTCAAATGTTACTTTCCCATGTTGCATTTCCGATTGATAGCTAACCTGAATTTGTCCGTTTGAAGGATTCGGCCATAAGTGGAAATGCAGAGCCGGTGCAGACATCTCCTGAACCGATATGTTCGTTCCGCCTTGATAAAGTCCTATTCCTCCGGAATAATTGCCAACGACGAGGTCACGGGCTCCATCGTTATTGATATCCACAAAGGAGGGTGTTGCACGCTGGCCTTCCCAGATATTCCCGTAAGAAGTATCCTGTAGTGTGAATGTCCCGCCTAGGTTACCATCAATATTGGTATAATGATACAGATAACCGCTTTCGGTACCCACCAGCATTTCGTAATGGGTTCCGACCGGGTACATAAAAGGCACGCTGAATCCGGTCACAAATCCTGCTTTGGCAACGGAAACCCCACCGAAGAATGCATTGGTAGGGGTAGATGGAAAATGTGCTACTGAATTCGTACTGTTATTCTGATAGTAACTAATCGTTCCGTTTCTCCTGCCCACCAACAGATCCAGCTTTCCGTCGCGGTTCACGTCGATGAGCTGAGGGGTTGCGAATTGGCCAACAGAAATGGAATCGAAGTTGGTGGAAACGAACTGGAACACACAGGGGTTTCCAGGACCGGCAATATTGTCAAAGTAAAGAATATGTCCTGTTGATTCTCCAACCAGCATATCCATATCCCCATCCCCGTCGATGTCGCCAAAAGTTGGATACACTCCGTTTACAGTAAGGGAATCGAGGTTTCCGTAGTTCGTAGTGATGAGCTGGTATTTAGGAGCTGTTGCGGTACCCATGTTCCGATAGAGGGAGAGATCGCTTTGGTAGCCGCTGGAATAATTAGAGTTATAGTACCCGTAATTTCCGATTACAATATCCATCAAACCATCCCCGTCATAATCAAAAAATACAGGGGCAGAGCCTTCACCCACATCAATCATTTGAGCCTGGAGGTAATTATCGGATTGGAATTGAAAGATCGGATGCGCATTGGTGCCGGTGTTTTTATAAAACCATGCACTGTGGGTATTGAATGAATTACCTTGCTGAAAAGGAGAAACAAGCAGGTCTTTGATGGTGTCGTTATCAAGATCCAGGTTATAACAGGCATTGCAGGAGAATGATGCTACAGGCAGGGAATTGGATGGAAATGCAGTATCCTCCCTGGTTACATTGGCTGCTGCGGGTGTACCGGTATTGTACCCGGCGGTTATATTATTCTGGATCACATCACCGATGAGTACATCTTTTACTCCGTCTCCATCCAGGTCTATGGCAAAGAGTGATTGCCCATTATGCGCCTGCACACTTCTTTCGATTGTATCCGGAGGGTCCATCGTAGACCGGCAGGTAATGCCGAAGGTAAGTTTGTTGTAAGTCGGGTTTCCATAGCTTGAAAATTGCCCCCAGCAGGCACTTGCAAAAGCCAGATCCAATGTATCACAACGTCCGTCATTTTCAACAGCCTCATTCTGATACCAGGAAACTTCAGTCCCGTAGATAAGCACGTCGAGATCCCCGTCTCCATCAATATCAACAAATGCGGGTTGGGTTTGTGCACTCAACAGGATCGCTTGTATAGCGTTATGCGCATATTTTGAGTTCAGGACATTATCATACAACGTAAATTTGAGTCCGTTTGCAACGGTATAGTCGTTCTTCCAGACTTGTATGTTCCCGTTTTTAAAGGTGAAAAGATCCTCCTTTCCATCACAATTGAAATCGAAGAGTTCCACCCAGTTAGAAAAAGGGCCCGGGAAGGCAGCTTCATATTGAGGAGCGTATCTGTATTGATATATACCGGCACCACCGGTGTTGATATAAGTCCGGTATTTCAGAGAGGTTTTATCAAAAGTAAACAGATCCTTGAGCCCGTCTCCATCCAGATCAATCCGATACATCTGTGCATTGTTCAATCCTCCGCACCAGGGAAACTGAAGCGTCTGGCTGTTGGCAACGACAGGGATCGAATCCCAATAGGTGAATGATTGTGACTGAACAACCAGTGACAAGAACAGCAGGCACAAAAACGGAAGAACTTTCCTGGTGATTTTCATCGCACTGGTCAAGTATAAATATGCATGAATACAAGAACACCCCTTTGGGAGGGGTGTTCTTATAAATCTAAAGGTATGAATTATTTTTTGTCCAGCATTACCTTCCGGGTAACAGTACCCTTGTCGGTAATGACTTGTACAAAATAGATTCCGTTCGCATTCTGAGAAAGGTCGACATTGTATGTACCTCCAAGGCTGTTTACTTCAGCAATGTTGGTCACTGATCTTCCCATTACATCAAATACCCTTACTTCAAAATTCTCGGAGTATGGGAGATTAAGTGAAACAGAAAGCTGCCCTTTGCTCGGGTTCGGGTAAACACTCAATGCAGAGTTTAATTGCATCTCCTGAACACCGGTAGGCGAAGAAATGCTCACATCATCAATATACATATCATCTCCATTGTCGTTGATGTTATTGAATTTGATCATGGCGCTGGTAGCGCTGCTATAGCTTCCGAGAGAAACTGTTTCCAGTCTCCACTGAGCAGCTGTAGGAACAAACGCTGAAGGTGAGTTCGCAACAGGGGTCTTCGTAGCTAATGTAGCACCTCCTTTTTTATACAGGGAACTCCAGGTATTGCCACAATCGGTCGAGATAAGGACATTAAGCGTGTCTGTCAATATACCTGCCGGAGCGGTGGTCTGATCATAGTAGGTATAGGCCACTTCGAATGTCAGTACCGGGTTAGAGGTGGAAGTCAGGTCCAATGCAGGAAGTTGCATTCCGTCAATAGCTCCGATGGTAGCATAATTATAATCATCTATGTTAGCAGAAGCTGTTCCTGTTTTGAATGCAGCAGTAGTCCTTATCCAGGTAGTTGCAGCATCTGGATTAAGAAGCGTCCATCCGGCAGGAACGAAAGTCGCCCCTTCAAAACCTTCAGAGAAAGGAAGTGCCTGACCAGCACCTCCGTTGACGGTAATGCTATTTTTGCTCGAATCATTGGATGGCTGAGCGTCTGTAACTCCGTTTGGCATACTGGTCCATGCATGAAACACATGTGCCCCGTTAACAGTGGTCACACTTGGAAGTGTTACGTTAGCGGTACCGGCAGAAGCAATACTTCCTGTCCATGCATAAGTAGATGCGGTTCCTGCATCAACTGCGTAATTGATAGTTGCGGAAGTGAGCGCATTGACACCGTAGTTCTTAAGCACGACAGCGGGAGTATAAGTACCATTGCACAGAGTTCCGTTTGGAGTAGTGATAGTAGAAATCCCTGCATCATTATTCAGTGCACTCAGGGGAGTACAACCATTCGATGAAGCAAGTGCATTATAAGGAGTGGTGCTAATTACTGCATTCGCACGTGCTGCTTGCTGAGTGGTGAACATGTTCATACAATTATCATAAGAGTAATCCATGTAATCCATAAACATGATTCCGTTGACAGGGTCTCCGGCGTTTGGAGAAGGACTGCTTGCGCAGGCATCAATCAATGGGAAAGTAGGACAAGTTGTGGTAGCACCTGCCTGGTTAGGGGTATCGGAACAATAGTCTGTACCTGTACATGCAGTTCCATCATCACCCCAGATATGGTACATATTAAAGCAATGTGAAAATTCGTGGGTAGTGGTTCGTCCGAGTTGATATGGTGATTGAACGGTGCCGGTATTACCGAAACCGCTGTTCAAGATAACGACCCCATAAGTAGTGGTGGTTGACGTTGTTGGAAATTCACCATATCCGAGCAGGCTCGATCCAAGGTCACAAACCCAGATGTTCAGATATTTAGTAGGATCCCATATATCGAGACCTCCAGTAGAATAGGCTTTCACGGCATTGTCTGTACTCCAGGATGTAATGGCATCATTCTCCCTTCTTTCAATACCTGTGGAGGCAGCCCCGGCAGGAGTTCTTTGAGCCAGACAGAACTGAATATTCAAATTCGCAGCTACCGGCTTGAATGGGGTCGGTGTATTCCCTGCATCGGTGTTTGTCCGCCCGTAATCCTGATTCAGTACTCCTATCTGTGAGGTTGCCTGAGCATCTGAAATGTTTCCTGCTGGGTTTGCAGAATTCCAGACAATGTGAATAACAACAGGAATGGTGACTACTGCATTTGCAGCCCTGTCATCCGCTCTTCCGTTGGGATGTTTTTTCAACCATTCCTGGGTCATCGCTTCATAAGCACTTCTCTTGATATCCCATTGAGGATCTTTGGCCAGTAACTCATCATGATACTGCTTATTTAAGGCTTCCCTTTCAGCTTCGGTAGTTTTATCCATATTAAAACGGATCATTGATTTTCCGCTAACATCGATCGGCTCCGTTCGTTGAGCATTCTTTTGAGCAAAAAGGCCTGTGCCCGTAAGCAGGGATCCGGCCAGAAAGATGCCAAGTAGTTTGTCTCTCATTTGTTTTTTTTTAATGTGATTAATGGTGTGTGTTAGTAAAAGTATAGTAGCCATTTCTTAGGGAAATGAAACCGGGGAAACGCAAATTTTTTAGTTTGAAATCTAAAGGTAAGAATAATCCCCAAATAACAAAAGCACCCCCACCTTCCTGGCTTAAGTGCGTCTGATTTTCGGTTCAGGATGAGCTTATTTGAAGAAAGCTCAAACCACCGGAACCGATGCTGTTATCGATAAAAACAAGATAATTATATGACGAAACCCACAATCTGTCTATGCCGGATGAAAGGCTGGATGAACCTTCTACTAATTTATTCAATAAATCAGATCAAAATAACCGGCACTTATCCTGGAAGCGAAGGCCTATAATCTCCCTGTTTGTGAACCCAAACCGGGTCCGGAATCCATTGTTCTTTATTTTATTACCTTCGTGCTTCCATAGATAAATCGAACCATGCGTCACTTTTTTTCAGCCTCTCTTTGTCTGCTGTTTCTAGTATCCGGAACTCGTGCACAAAGCATTATAGATCAGGATCAAGTACTTAAGAACCTCCGCTCCCAGCTTCCGGAAGGATGGACGTTGGAAGCCCGTGAAAAACGGATCGTTTTTTCAAGAAAAGATTCCATCTGGGTCAAGCATGTAAACAAGAACAACCAGCAGGCGAATGCAAAGAAGATGAATGCGGATGAACGGGTTGCCAGCTTCAAGAAAGAAGGGAAAAGGGCTAAAGCCATGATTTCTTTCCGTATGGAAACCAAATGGACGGCCCAGAGCATCAAAAAGGCCGAAGACCAGAATAAAAAAGCCTTTGCCCAGATTGCCAAACTTCCGGAAAAATTAAAGATCGAAAATCTCTATGATTCCGTTTTGAGTGAAAAAGGGGGTGAACATTATACAGCCAAAACAGATGCGGATCGGGCACAGCTTAAGAAATTTGCAGAAGAGCGCGATAAGCTCTTGAAGTCGGTGATTCAGGTTCCTTTTCTACAAACAGAAAAGTACAGTCTCTTCACCGACATCTCAAGCGGGGTTGAGGATGCTACAACCGATATTTATCCAGAGCAAGCCTCTTCCGAATTATACAAGATTCAGAATATGGTGAATGATGTCTGCAGGATTAAACCTTAGCTCTCCCGGGCGTGAACAGCATTCGATTCTTATTCGCTTATGCCCGTTATTACATTCGGGCTTCCACCAAGCATGATATTCATTCCCCTTTTGTCTTTGAGCTGCTGACACAGGTTATTGAGCATCCTGAAAAAAATCCCCGTTTCATTCCAATAGAAAATCTGAGAAACAGACTCCGGCATTCAAAGGAAATGATCGAAGTAACTGACCTGGGGGCTGGTTCCTCTCAGCTGAAAGGGATCAAACGAAAAGTAAGTGATCTGGCCAAGTATTCGGCCAAATCAGCTAAATATGGGCAACTCCTTTATCGTCTTTCCGCTCACTTCAAGCCTTTTAATATTCTTGAACTAGGAACCTCTTTCGGAATAAGCACCTTGTATCTAAGCCTTGGAAATGAGGATGCGACTACCACCACTATGGAAGGGTGCCCGGAAATTGCAGCACTCGCAAAGAAACATTTTAGTTCATTGAACAGTAACCGCATAGAGGTCATTACAGGAGATTTCGGAAAGGCCCTTCCGGCTTATCTACAAAAAAACAACAGGCTGGACCTGGTCTTTTTTGATGGTAACCATCGCCGTGAACCTACACTTGAATATTTCCGACTCTGTCTGGAGAAAGCGAACGACAATTCTCTTTTTATTTTCGATGATATTCACTGGTCGGAAGAGATGGAGGAAGCCTGGGCTGAAATAAAAAATCATCCTTCGGTCACCGTCACCATCGATCTTTTCTTTGTCGGGCTCGTCTTCTTCAGGAAAGGACAGGAGAAACAACATTTCAGCATCCGGTTTTAATTCCGTTCTATTTATCTACCTTTATCTCCTAATTTCAGGGTATGTCTTCCATCATTGAGCTCACGAATATTGCAAGAAATTACGTAATCGGTACGGAAACTATTCATGCCTTACATTCCATCACCCTGAGCATTGCCAAAAATGAATATGTGGCCCTGATGGGTCCTTCAGGTTCCGGAAAATCAACGCTGATGAATGTGTTGGGCTGCCTCGATACACCCTCTAACGGTGATTATATTTTAAATGGACACTCCGTTGCTAAAATGACGGATAATGAACTTGCAGAAATCAGGAACAAGGAAATCGGATTTGTATTTCAAACGTTCAACCTCCTCCCCCGTTCTACTGCTTTAGATAATGTGATCCTTCCACTGATCTACGCAGGGATGAAGAAAACAGATCGGGAAATCAGAGCCAGAGGGGTGATGGAACAGGTTGGACTGGGTAACCGTGTGGATCACAAACCCAATGAACTATCGGGAGGACAGAGACAGCGTGTAGCCATAGCCAGGGCACTTGTAAATAATCCTGCAATTATCCTTGCCGATGAACCTACCGGAAATCTTGATTCGAAAACTTCTGTGGAAATCATGGGGTTATTTGAAGAAATCCATCAGAAGGGGAATACCATTATATTGGTGACACACGAAGAAGATATTGCAAAGTACGCACACCGGATCGTCCGCCTGAAAGACGGACTGATCGAATCCGATACCCTGAATAAAGAGATAACCCGTGTGATGGTTCCTCAAGGCGAGGCATTGTAAGGGCCGTTTTGTGCATCCACTGAATAGAACCCTAAAGGATGAAGATATATACGAAGACCGGTGATAAAGGTCAGACCTCCTTGATAGGCGGCACCCGCGTTCCTAAGCAACATGTAAGGATTGAAGCTTATGGTACCGTGGATGAACTGAACTCCTGGATCGGACTGATTCGTGATCAGCCGGCAGCCTCTCTTTCCGCGAAGGTACTGATAGAGATCCAGGACCGGCTGTTCACTATAGGTTCTTCCCTGGCCTCGGATCCCGAAAAATCGAAAATGAAGATTCCCGATCTGAAAGAAGAAGATGTTCTCCTTTTAGAGCGGGAAATGGACCAGATGAATGAATCCCTTCCTGAAATGAAGTCTTTTGTCCTTCCCGGAGGGCATACTGCTGTTTCGTATTGTCATATTGCCCGTTGTGTTTGCCGAAGAGCGGAAAGAGCCACCCTCCGTCTGTCTGAAACCGAATTCGTAGCCGACTTGGTCATCAAATACCTCAACCGCCTCTCCGATTATCTCTTCGTCTTGTCCCGCCTCTTCAGCCAGGAATTAAAGGCCACAGAAATACCTTGGAAACCAAGGATGTAAAGGCCGTTTGAAGATATTCACAATTTTTCGAGGAATATTTTGATGCTATCAATAAATTTTTACTTTTGCACGAAATTGCTGTGAAAGAAAGGCCCTGGTTATTACCTCTCTGATGTAACAAGCACAATTTATTTTCGTTCTAACACTCTAAAGACCTATATCATATGTACTGGACCCTGGAACTTGCCTCCTACCTCGAAGACGCCCCCTGGCCTGCGACTAAGGACGAATTGATCGACTATGCGATCCGATCCGGAGCTCCTATGGAAGTGATTGAAAATCTTCAGGAAATCGAAGACGAAGGGGAAGCCTATGAGTCTATCGAAGAAATCTGGCCGGATTATCCTACCAAAGAAGATTTCTTCTTCAATGAAGATGAGTATTAATCAGCTCACCCCTATTTAATATTATACTACAGAAAGGAGCCATGAGCTCCTTTCTGCTTTCTGGACATTTTGGCAGTATCCCTCCTGCGGCCTGAATTTTGCCAGGTAATCACTTCATTCTCAAGCCCAGGTCTATTTCATAGTATGCTATAAATAAAGTACTTTTGTTTTCCTTTTTTTACAAATAAAACTGATCATTCTACCATGTTAGATTTCCTTACCAAGAGCATTACCAACCTGTTCGGCAATAAGTCCGACCGGGACATTAAAGTCCTGAACCCCATCGTAGAAGAGATAAACAGGGAATTTGCCCTTCTGAGTTCTTTAAGTCCTGATCAGCTCCGGGCTAAGACCGCAGAATTCAAAAAACGCATTGCCGACCATATCAGTCCTGAACAAGCTGAAATTGCAGAACTAAAAAAGAAAGCCGAAGAACCCGGTACCGATATTGAACAAAAAGAGCTGGAATATGAGAAGGTAGACCAGATTGAAAAGAAGGTTACTGAAAAAATCCAGGACTTCCTCAACGAACTCCTCCCCGAAGCATTTGCCGTGATGAAAGAAACGGCCCGTCGTTTTAAAGAAAACACCACCATTACCGTTACTGCCACCGACCGCGACCATGCTCTTTCCGCTATCCGGAAGAATGTGGAGATCAACGGAACTCAGGCATTATGGCATAATACCTGGGAAGCTGCTGGAACGGAAATTACCTGGGATATGCTGCATTATGATGTGCAGCTGATCGGTGGCATTGTGCTGCATCAGGGAAAAATTTCGGAGATGGCTACCGGAGAAGGTAAGACCCTCGTAGCTACCCTCCCACTCTACCTCAATGCTCTTCCTGGAAGAGGGGTACATGTAGTTACGGTAAACAATTACCTCGCCAAACGGGATGCCGAATGGAATGGAGCACTCTTTGAATTTCACGGATTGACGGTTGACTGCATCGACAAGCATGAACCGAGTACCGATGAACGGAAAGCAGCTTACAATGCAGACATTACCTATGGTACCAACAATGAATTCGGTTTCGATTACCTGCGCGACAATATGGCCCGCATCCCGGATGACCTGGTACAACGAAAACATAACTACGCCATTGTCGATGAGGTTGACTCCGTCCTCATTGATGATGCCAGAACACCACTGATTATTTCCGGGCCCACTCCCAAAGGAGATAATCACCTCTTTCATGAGTTGAAGCCCAGGGTTGAGAAACTCGTCAATGCTCAACGTACCTATGTCAATACCATCCTTGCAGATGCCAAGAAGCTGGTAGGTGAGAAAAACGAAAAAGATGCCGGACTCCCGCTCCTCCGTGCCCATCGGGGACTTCCTAAAAACAAAGCACTGATCAAATTCCTGAGCGAACTGGGTGTGAAAGCCCTGCTCCAGAAAACCGAAAGTCACTACATGCAGGACCAGAGCAAGGAGATGCATAAAGTAGATGCCGAACTTTTCTTTGTGATTGATGAGAAGAACAATACCATTGAACTCACCGAGAAAGGAATTGAACTGATCAGCAGTTCTGCCGAAGACCAAAAATTTTTCATCCTTCCCGACATCGGATCGGAGATGGTGGAACTTGAAAAAAGCGCTCTCCCTGATGAAGAGAAACTCGTTAAGAAAGATGAGCTTCTCCGCGACTATGCCATTAAAGCAGAGCGGATCCACTCCATGAATCAGCTTCTGAAGTCCTATACCCTCTTCGAAAAAGATGTGGAGTATGTGGTGATGGAAGGAAAGATCAAAATTGTGGATGAGCAAACCGGACGTATCCTCGAGGGAAGACGTTATTCCGACGGATTACACCAGGCCATTGAATCGAAAGAAAATGTAAAGATTGAAGCTTCTACACAGACCTATGCAACGGTTACGCTTCAGAACTATTTCCGTATGTACAGCAAGCTGGCCGGGATGACCGGAACAGCAGAGACCGAAGCCGGTGAGTTCTGGTCGATCTACAAACTGGATGTCGTCGTTATTCCAACCAACCGTTCCATCACCCGAAAGGATATGGAAGACCTGGTCTACAAAACGACCCGGGAAAAATACAATGCTGTTATTACAGAAATAGAAAAGCTGGTCAAAGCCGGACGGCCGGTATTGGTTGGTACCACTTCTGTTGAAATTTCCGAACTTCTGAGCCGGATGCTGAAGCTCAGAGGCATCAAACACAATGTACTCAACGCCAAATTACACCAGCGTGAAGCAGATATCGTTGCCGAAGCCGGTAAGTCCGGAACCGTAACCATCGCCACCAACATGGCCGGACGGGGTACCGATATTAAACTGGGTGCAGGAGTGAAAGATGCAGGCGGTCTCGCCATCATCGGTACAGAAAGACATGAATCCAGGCGTGTAGACCGTCAGCTCCGAGGTCGTGCCGGACGTCAGGGTGATCCGGGAACTTCCCAGTTCTTTGTTTCTCTGGAAGATAACCTCATGCGCTTATTCGGTTCCGACCGGATTGCGAAGATGATGGACCGCTTCGGAATTGAAGAAGGAGAAGTGATCCAGCACAGCATGATTACCAAATCTATTGAACGTGCTCAGCGAAAAGTCGAAGAGAACAACTTCGGTATCCGTAAACGCCTCATCGAATATGATGATGTGATGAATGCGCAGAGGGAAGTGATCTACAAGAAACGCAGACACGCCTTGTTCGGTGAACGTCTGGCCATCGATATTGCCAACACCATGTTTGATGTGAGTGAAAACATTGTGAATGAATTCCATGCCGTAAGCGATTATGATGGTTTTAAACTAGAACTCATCCGTTCATTCAGCATGGAAGCACCGGTATCTGAAGCCGACTTCCTGAAGCTTGCACCCAAAGAAATTGCGGAACAAGTCTACCACCGTGCGCTGGAGAATTACCGTGTTAAATCCGAGATGATAGCCGAACGTTCCTTCCCGATCATCAAGAATGTGTTTGAAGATCCGAATCAACAGTATCGCGAAATCGAAACCCGTTTCACTGACGGACTCCGTACACTGCAGCTGTATATCAATATCAAGAACGCTTACGAATCGAAAGGAAAAGAACTGATTCTGGGCATGGAAAAAGGGATTATCCTTGCCTTGATTGATGATGCATGGAAAGAACATCTCCGGGAAATGGATGATCTCAAGCAAAGTGTTCAGAATGCCGTTTACGAACAGAAGGACCCTTTGCTCATTTACAAATTCGAATCGTTTGAGTTGTTCAAACAGATGATGGCAAAAACAAATAAGGATATCTCCTCCTTCCTGAACAAAGCCAACCTCTGGAATGAACAGGATAATCATGCTCCACAGGTGAGAACTCCTCAACCAGTCGCTCAACAGAAACTACAGACCAGCAGAAGCGAAGCACCTGTACCAGGCCAACAACAGGAAAGACAAAAGGTAGAACAAGTAGTCCGACAAGATCCTAAGATCGGGCGAAATGATCCTTGCCCTTGTGGTAGCGGGAAGAAGTATAAGAGTTGTCACGGAAAGTAACTGATGCAAAACGAACACATAACGAACCACCTGAAAGCCCTTTAAATAGGGCTTTTTTGTGTTTTTTAGTTCCTGATCGTTTTGCATGGCTAGTTGATGGTTTTGTATACCCTCACAGGAAGGCAGGAAACCAGCGATGGCTTGTGCTACTTCATGGAGGGTTTACGATCCCGATTCCCGGATCGGAATCTCAGCACCATGTCCGTCCGGGATAGCGTTATTTCGTACCTACTCAATGAACGGGGCCTTCCCCTAGAGCAGATTCAGACGTTTGCTGGGCATAGGTGGATTTCATCTACTCAGCGGTATGTACAGGCTCCGGTGGAGGCTGAGAGGGAGGTGCTTAAAATGTATCATCCGTTAGGATAGTATAGAATAGTTATACTCCAGCTAGATATTTAACTTTGTAAGAAATCTAATTATAGAGAGGAAAAATGGAACATCCGTTAAAATGTCCAAATTGCAGCGAGTATATGTACATTGAATTTCATGGAACAAGATTCGAAGAAGGGAACAAAGGGTTTGGTGTCAAACTTCCAGTGACGAAGTGCCGGGCTTGTGGTTATAGGAAATGTTTAGTTTCAAAAGAGCAATGCTTAAAATTTCAGGATGACATAATGCCTTCCATCAAGGAAGGAAAATTTCATGATGTATCTCTAAAATATTTTTTTTCAAAATTGGATGCAGAGAAACGGATTCCTGAGTACGAACATCTTGGATTTACTTACGATTTATGTGATTACCACCTAATTCCAGGCCTGTGGAGGGAATGGGACGATTATTACCTAACTCCAGTCTTTTTTGATAAAGATGTACTTCTCTATTACAACAACCATCCAGATTATTCAGTACAGCTTGATTCCTTTTCATCAGGAAACATATATTTAAAAGGAGAATCTCTTTTCGCCTGGGGCTTTGGTATAAATAGGAGTGGCAAAATCTTTAAATGGCTCGGTGATCTTAATGACGATTTCAAGAGTGAGAAAATGAAGCCGCATCTGAAAAGATTTCAAGCATCAAATATTCCTTCAGACCATGACATAGTATCGAAATTCTACTTCAGCCAAACCCCATTTTCGTTAACGGATGCCTTCCAAGAGTCCGACAACGAAAATAAATTGTTTGAATTAAAAAACCTGTTTGATGAAAAAATGAAATCCTCCTTCGGTGTTTGTATTTCAAAATTGAATATCGAAGACATTTCGGATTTCTACAAGCACCCCATTTTGGAAGAAAGAAATCAAATATTTGAAGCTTACTTGAGCTTGAATAAATTTCTGATTGAGAACCTGCAAGAAGCAGAACTCCGAAAATTCTTACTTCAGGCTGGTATTCCGCCGAGCGAATTGAAAAAAGAGGGGAAGAAAATAGGAAGTTTGAAATTGCTTGGCTTGGCAATAATTCAGCTGCTAAAAATTCAGAATAGTGATGAGATTATAGCACCTCTTTTTGTTTTAAATGATTTAAGGCAGCTTCATGGGCATTTGTCAAAAGGCAGTTTCACTCCGAAGTACTTGAGCTGCAAAAACCGGCTAGGAGCTAATGAAGGAACTGGGGATTTTGATTTTTATGAAATAGTCATAACTGCACTTATTCAGTTTTATAGCCAGATTTTGACCGCCTTTCCAGAAGACAATTAAACTAATTTAACGTTCGCTATTGATAATCAGCATATACCATCCGCTGGGATAAGTGATAGTCAATATGTTGCAAAGCGGTAAAAAATGGCAATTTGTGGTAATTTGTGACATTTTGGGGAATAAATACCTAACTTTGTATTACTATGGAACTCACTATTGAGAGTTATTTAAATTACACCGTTCAGGACGCAAAGGACGCTGTACCAAGAGGCGAACTTAAAGCCCAGTGGGTTAAGCTATTGGCGTTTATCAAACACGCTTTTATCTCAAAGAGGGAAACCGTAGAAACGGTCAGCCAAATTAACAGCCGTCCTTTAATTGAAAGGATGTTTTTACGCTTTATTGAAAACTACAAAAGGCGTTTTGCGACTATTAATCTGGAGCTTGCTAAAATATTGGAAGAAATTTCGAATAACCCAGATGTTGTCATTGCCGATCCCCAAGATGAATACAAGCGTTGCCAAACACTGATTAACCTTTTCACATTCGCAGACAACTTATTTGTAAAAATAGGATACTTTGATGACGAGCTTTTAAAATTCCAGGTTAAGAACGCCTTAGAGTTGTCTTATCAAATTGAAGCTGAAATTAAGATTATAGCTTTTAAGGGAAAAGCAATAAAAAAAACGTCTCCAGATTTGTTACAGGCTCTTTCTGATAAATCGAAAGAAGGAATTATCCACTCCCTTAAGCTATCTGGAAATTAATTTATGCCTTCTCAACGCGAAGTAGTTGAAGTTAAATTTAGGCTTCCAGACAATGGCCGACTTGAAGAACATCCGGTAATTGTTCTTTCGAATTCTGAAATAAATAAAGAAGAAGGCGGCTTCGTTGCTGTAATGATGACTTCAGAAGAGAAGTATAAAGGTGATCTATATTCTTTTGAAGTGGACGACACCATGTTTACTAAGTCATTAGGCAAACCTTTTTCAGCGGTCCGATTGCATTTGATTGGAAATTTTATTGACAGAGATGTTAAGTCAAATTTTCACTCTGGAAATCAAATGCGAATAGAACCATTCAAAAGAATGCTTGTCCAGATAAACAGGATTGTATTTGAACTTAAAAAATTCAGAATAGAACCCTAATAATCATTTTTTTAATCGTAATCCCATTCAATTTTTTGAATGGGATTTTTTTATACTATAACGACTCTATGTAGTTCTTTGAAAAGACTGAAATAAAACCAACTGATCTAAAAGGTTTATATAAAAGTATCGTAAGTGGTTCTGGTATGATAACATCGGAAGACTTGTCGTGTCTCAAAATAGGAAGCAGTTGAACATGCATGATTATACCGGTCAGTCTATATAAAGGGCGATCCATTGGGCCTTCCATTTAAACATTAATTAATCTTGAAATTTATTTCGTTGGTCGATATTTTTATTATGTTTGACGCAAATTCAAACCTTATTTCCAATGGAAAACTCACTATCCTTTGACAAGACAATCTATGTTCCGCAAAGTCCCGTTCCTTCTTCTGAAGAAGTGGAAAGTTCCTGGGCACTGACAATGGAATTATTTGAAAAGGGCCAGTACAGGGACAGCCTGCTTGCTGTCATCGATTATGCCAACCCAACGATCCGTAAAAAATTCGGTAATGCAGAACAAACCGAGTTCAATATCCCTCATGGCTCTGCCGTCATTAGCTTGCATGTGGATAACGCTCATTTTAATGTTCAGGCACCGTTCCTGACCCTGCCGGCAGATGCGAAAATTCCACTCATGCGCAGGATTTCGGAAATCAATTTCGGCACCCTTTCTCTTGCACAGATTCAGCTGCAAGGAGAAGAGTTGCATTTCAGTTTCTCCTGCCCCCTCGAACTCTGTTATCCTTATAAAATCTATGAAACACTACGCGAAATCTGTAGCAATTCCGATTATCTGGATGATGAATTTGTGGATCAGTTTGGCGCACGCCGGATTGTAGAGCCAGTGGTTATACCGATGGATCCATCTGTTGCTGAAAAGGCTTGGACCAAATTCCAGGACTATCTGACTGAAGCGCAACAATATATTACCTGGTGTGAAAGTAGACGCACGGAAGGCTTCGTCTGGGACATTGCGGGTATCCAGCTTCGTAAGATTGAGTATTTTATGTGTCCTCAGGGGAAGCTCCGGAATGACCTGGAAGCTGCAATTTCGGCTTTGAATGACGGCTATGTCGCTTTCAACGATCGCTTACTTGGAGCCAAAAAATTTATCACCCAACTTCAGACCATGACGAGGGAACAGGTTACCGAAAACCTTTATGCTACGGAAGTATTCGTGCCTTACAAATATTTCATTCGCCCGGATCATATCAAGAACCATTTTACACACACGGTTGAATCAGCACATCAACAGTTAGTTAATAAGGATTATGTGGCATGTACGCTGAATATACTCTCTGCGTATATGAATCTGTTCTATAACAACAACCTTACTCCTGATATCGCGGGATATGCCGAAAAACAACTTATCCTGTCGGCCGGCAAGCCCTGGAAAGAAGCTGCTGAATTACTGTTCGCATCTGTTAAAAAACTGACAGAAACGGATGTCAACCAGGTACTGGCTGAAAACAAAATCAATCTTAACTAGTTCCTCTTATCTAAAACTCCAGTCTAATGCTAGCCATAGAAAATTCCCTCGACAAACTCATCTACAAAGTAAATACAGCCAATGGTTCCGGCACCTGTTTTGGGTTGCTTGACAATCAGGTCTTCATCACCAATTACCATGTGGTGCAATCATTCAAACAGGTTTGCATTGAAGACGATCGCAAAGAATGTCATCTTGCACAGGTGATTCTGATAGATCCGAAACAGGATATTGCAGTGCTTCGTCTTACCGGGAAACTGGATATGCCTCAATTGCAATTCTGCAGAGAGGAACTGAAACGAGGAGAACAGGTGTTCGCCGCAGGCTTTCCTTACGGAATGCCTTTAGGTATCACCTCAGGCATTGTTTCATCTACCAACCAGATACTCAATAACCGGTCTTACCTTCAGGTGGATGCAGCCATCAATCCAGGCAATAGCGGGGGTCCACTTTTTAACGAGCGAGGGGAAGTAGTTGGAATCATTACTTCCAAATTCTCCGATGCCGACAATATGGGTTTTGCCATGCCGGTTTCTGAACTGATAGAAACCTTGAATTTTGTGGATCCTGCCAGCGCAGGATTCTCTGTGCGATGTCACTCCTGTGACGAAATGATCCGAAACCGCACCAAATTCTGTCAAAGCTGCGGAGATCAGATTGACGAACATCTGTTTGATGATTATGAATTGAATAAACTCAGCCAATTCTGTGAATCAGCGATTACCGATATCGGGATCAATCCGGTGATCGCCCGCAAAGGACGCGAATTCTGGGAATTTCATGTAGGAAGTGCTCTTGTCAGAATGTTTGTGTGGAAACAAAATTACCTCTGCATAACCTCCCCGCTTAACAAGTTACCCAAAAAGAACCTGGAGCCGCTTCTGAGATATCTGCTTAGTAATCCCGTAGCTCCATATTCTTTGGGCATTTTTGACAACACCATTTATATTTCTTGTCGTGTTGCCCTTACCGATATCGACACCATCTTCAAAGAGGAAATCCGGAAGAATATCAGTGCTATGCTGGGCAAGGCGGATGATATGGATGATTATCTGGCGGATACATTTGGATGTGAGAAGACGCATTTTTCTAAAGCTGTTTAAATATAATCAGCCTCTTTCAGCGCATAAAACCGGCACAGATCGGCTATCCTTGCATTGTGAGCCGGGTCATGGTTTTGCATGATATAACCTTCCTGGAGTTTGCTGTATTTCAGGTCATGTAATCCTTTATGAAAGGCAAGGATGAGCAAACACACGAAAGCGCTTCACATTCCATCTAACCGCTTTCTTGATGTTTGATTTTTAAGCGGTTAGAAACTGAATCGTATAATAACTTGACCTTGGGGAATTAACTTAATCGGACACTGAGCGGAGTCGAAGTGTCCTCTGTCATAACACGACTAGAAAGAAAAGCAGGGGTCCCCGAGCGGAGTCGAGGGGCTGGCTTCGACTTCGCTCAGCCACCCGGGAGCTTCACATTAAAATTAAACTGACATTAGTGGTTTCGACTCCGCTCAACCACCCGGATTCCCGCTAACCGCTTGGTGAATGCTTGGTTCTTTAGCGGTTAGAAACTGAGTCGTATTGCTTCTCAATCTTTTGAATCCGCGCCATCGGGTTGATGTGATTCTTCACCCTTGCGTACATGCTCCGCTTCGTTCTGAATGACAGTGTGGATGAGGTGATTTCTAAATCCTTAATCAAGGCACCATCACCCTCAAAACCACACTCCAGGGCTCCTGCTTCGATTTAGTAATCAGAGCTACCCTGAAATAATAATACCGGTCTGAAGTAAGTCCATACATTACATGCTGGGATGTCTGAGAAACACAGACCCTAAGCCATCCTGAATCATTGGTAGGATCCAGACTCATCTCATAAAGATAAGCCGCGTATCGTTTGGCCTTCGTGTTCAGGATCACCATTCCTGGGTTCTTTCCCTGTGTAACAGAAAATGTTTTCGCGCTCCGGTCCGGGTGCTTCTTCACTTCCATCCCAGAACTTTGAATAATCGTAATGGCAAACTCTTTATCGGCATTGGCCACCCCTTCTACATAAGACTGAAGTGCGTTTAGCTGATATTCCAGGCGTTCCATTTCAGTATTCATAATGCTCGCTTTTCCGCGGCCCCTTCCTAAAAATTCCGAATAGGCATCTTGTGCAACTAATATCTGAGCACTGACCTGGGCCAGGGGAATGGAGGGAGCCGGGAAATAACCATTCCCGCTCATCTTCTCCACAATAGATTTTGCTTTTTGAATTCGTTCCAGCTTACTCAGGCTTCGCAAACCCAGTACCACCTGATACTTTCTTAAAATTGCTTTACCCATGACTAATCTTTTTTATATGAAACCTTCTCCAACCCCATTCATCCTAATTATTGAACCCATCCCCCTTCGGACCTTTGCTATGGCAAAGGTAAGTTTATTTCATATATAATGTTCACTATATATTATAATAAAATGAGTAAAAGATATTTTATCCTTGAAGAAAAAGCGATCCATTAACATAACTCTTGTATCATACCCTGCAGTGAATGGAAACCATATTGAATTGAAGGGAGACCAAATGGAAGCTAATGAACTACGTCCGGCATTGAAGGGAGACCAAATGGAAGCTTAAGAACTACGTCCGGCATTGAAGGGAGACCAAATGAAAGCTAATGAACTACGTCCGGCATTGAAGGGAGACCAAATGGAAGCTAATGAACTGCATCCTGCATTGAAGGGAGACCAAATGGAAGCTAATGAACTACTCCCTGCATTGACGGGAGACCAAATGGAAGCTAATGAACCGAATCCTGCATTGAAGGGAGACCAAATGGAAGCTAATGAACGAAATATTAAAATGAAAGGAGACCAAATAGAAGCTGAAGCTATACGTATAGCAATGAAGGGAGACCAAATGGTAGCTTAAGAAATAAATATTACTACGAAGATGGGGCAAACAAGAGCAAAAGAAATACATCTTGTTACGAAGAGAGAACAAACAGGAGCTTACGAAATACATCTAGCTACAAAGAGAGAACAAACAAGAGCTAAAGAAATAAATATTGCTAGGAAGTGAGAACAAACAAGAGCTCATGAATTGCAGCTTGCAATGAACGAAGACCAAATATTCACTCAAACAGGAAGTATGGTAACCAAGAAAACAGGAATGGGAGCTGAATCAGGTACTTTCTTCAATCAAGGAGTGTTTCTTTCTGTTTATTGAAGATATGCAGGTGCAAAAATCTCCCCGGATACAGTAAGTATAGACCCTCACATCACACTGATAATCAATTAGAACAAGTCTTTTTTTTCATTATTGTTAATATCTCATTTGATAACATAAACTCTCTGTGCGGAAGAAAGGGAAGCTTGGCCAATACCTTTGCCTCGTTAAATCCATGTTAACATCAAACTCAGATGTTAGCCTTTAAACCGGGAAGAATATATTGAGAAATCCCGGATTTAAATCATTTCAATTCAAACCAACACTAAAACAATGAAAATGAAAACAACAAAAATCGGAATGGCCCTTTTTGCATTAGGCCTGGTAATTTCAATGAACACCTCTGCCCAGATCTATTTCGGCTTAGGAGGAGGATATGGTTTTGCAGCCGGGAAACAGGATATGATATCGGGACCGGACGTTTCTTCCACCACCAACTATAATAACACAGCCTTCCCAAATACCTTTACTAAGACGGAAACCTTTACCGCCAGAAGTTACTCCATCGGAAAAGGTGGCAACATCGGCCTTTATGGAGGCTATATGTTTAATAAATACCTCGGTGCCGAATTGGGTATTTCTTACCTCATTGGCGCAAGCAGCATAGGAACAACCGACTATGCCACCACCACCCTGAACTTTGGAGGTGGATCCAGCTCAACCGACAACAAGACAACCACTACTGTTAAAGGTTCTATGGTACGTCTGGTTCCTGGCCTGCGCGTGCAGATTGGAGAAAAGAAAATTAAGACTTATGCAACCGCTGGAATCATCATCGGAGTGGCTGGAAAAGCAACTATGGAAACAAATAACGTTAATTCACAAACCGGAATGGCTACCACCACCACCGATCAGATCAATACTTTATCAGGCGGTATGAGCTGGGGCCTGCACAGTTCGATTGGTGTATGTTATGCAGTTAGCGGCATGATCGGTATTTTCGGTGAAATTTCTGCCAATCTGCAGAATGCTCATCCTTCAAAAAATCTGGAAACTACCTATACTGTAAATGGAGCAGACAAATTGAGCACCCTGACTACCAGCCAAAAAGAAACGGATTATTCTTCTCCCTACACCGTGACTACTACCCAGGCCTCTGTTGCAGATCCAGGCGCTCCTCAACAGGCAGCTTCCATCAACGCACCATTCAGTTCTATCGGTTTCAACATCGGTGTCCATATCACCCTGGGCGGTAAATAATTTATCCCTCCATCATTGTCATCCCGCATCTTATCCAGCCTTATAGGCTGGATAAGATGCGGGATCTTTTTATCCTACCTTTGTTCCATGCAGTATTATTTCCCCTCCATCATCCCCTCTCTTCAAAGCGTGGAGTCTTCTTCCGGAGACCTTCCTTTTTCAGTGAACAGCGGGGAAAACGGAATCCGACTCCTGCTCCGAAGCTATAAACTACCCGAAGGCTCTCGTGTGGTTCTTCCTTTATTTGTTTGTGATTCACTGAAGACGGCAGTCCTGAAAGAAGGACTCTGCCCGGTATACCTGGATTTGAAAAACGACGGAACCTGTTGGTCGGATTATCACCCGGACTTACTGACCTCGCTTTCTGTTTCCGCAGTCATTCTCGTTCATCTCTATGGGTTCATTCACCCCGATACCCATGCCGTGATGGACTTCTGCAGGGAAAGAAAACTTCCTCTCCTGCATGATGCGGCTCAGAGTTTCGGACTGGATGAAGCAAAACTTTCCTACAGCTCCGGAATTGTTTATTCCTTCGGTCCCGGAAAATCTTCCACAGCCGCTGGTGGAGCTATTGTAAAGGGGATTACGGATGTCTTTTACCGGGAACGTGTGGCGAAGCCAGCTCGGGTTCAATCACTTCGGGCTTCTTTATTTTTGAAATCAAGATTATACGGCTATACCTTGGCCTGGTCAGATAAACTATTGCAGAAACTTATCGGCCCCCTTCAGCAGGATGATAAAATCAGAGAGGCTAGTGCTTTTCAGAAAAAGGCCGCGGGTCTTGCTATGAAATTAGTGAAGGAGCAACAATCGGCACGCAATAAACATTACAAACTTCTGTGCAGTGCACTGGAAAAATCAAAAATGGCTACGGTCATAGCTACAGGAGTGGATGGGATAAATTTTAAATTAATACTCCAAACAAATTCATCTGCCTTTCCGGATTATTTACACCAACACCAGGTGCCTTTCTTTTCGCTTTATTCTTCCTTGCATATAGGGAAGGAGTTCTTTGAAAAGAATCCAAACTTCCTGAAACATGCTCATTCATTTATTGAACTATCAACGGAAGCAAGCCTGCCTGAGCAGGAAGTGGAGAGAATAGCAGAAGTTCTAAGTAAAGCATGAATCAAACCCTGAACCAGGTTTCAGGGATAATGTCGGAGGAATCCATAGCCGGATCGAGATACCATTGAAGAGGAGCCACAACCTGTTTGGTAGGATTGGTGCTCAACCAGGCTGCCCACCAGGCAAAGGTGGAATTGGGAATAATAAAATGCCGGCATAAAGACATCAGGTGGAGATAGGTGATGTATTTGGGTCCAAAATATTCCTTTCCAACATACTCAGTCTGAATTGGAAAATGCAGATTCTCTTTTGCCCAATCCGGATCATCACTGAAAACAAATACAGAATCAATTTTCTCAAGCCCGCTCATTTTCTCAAATGCTTTTTGAAAATAGGAGATCGGCATGGCACCTAACATCTGCTTGTAAACGGTACTGGTAACGAAATCACCTCTTCTTGCATTCACGCAGAGGGAATTACCAGACAATATCCTGTTCCCCAGTTCCATGGCTTTTCCCTGCAGTGGTTCAGGCATAGCATATAATTTCCGTATTTCACTCTCCACAGGCTTGAAATATTTTTCACTTTGCCACGCACCTACCAAACAACGATCATCAGGCAAGGCGCAGATTTGCGGTTGGAAATTTCTTTCCTGCTCCACCACCAAACGTTTCTTAGCGCCCAGTTCCCAGATAAATTTATTTAGGGCTTTCCCTGCGAAATGAGCATAAGATTTTCCATTGAAATGAGCGATTTCTTTTTCAGAAGCAAATAAAAAGGGAATACGGAATGCGTCGAGGTCGAAATTGCGGTGTGTAACTACTTCATGAGGCTGGCTCCGGTCATTCAGCAAGGTCAAGTCGACTTTCAGATCCGTCTTGTTTTTTATGGCCAGGAAGGTTCCCAAAGCATACTGAAACATCTGATTTCCCATTCCCCCGGTTGGCCTGATCAGTATCATCTTTGAACAATCAAATCGGTTTCAGCAGCAGTGATCATTTCGGAGAGTGTCTGCTCCATGGTATAACTGAAATTAAAAGCCGGGTAATGTGCTTTAAATTTACCTACATCACTGATGTACCAGATATGATCGCCTACACGGGCATCCGGACTAATGGAATACTTCAATTTGTAACCCGCTAACCGTTCAATGGCAGCAATGGCTTCGAGCATCGAAATATTCGAATGCCGGGCTCCACCCATGTTATAAACTTCCCCTTGACGGGGAGCCTGACAAAACAGCCAGAGTGCCTGTATCAGATCATAGCTGTGAATATTGTCTCTCACTTGTTTCCCTTTATAGCCGAAAATAGTATAGGGCCGGTTGTGCACGGCACATTTGATCAGGTAAGCCAAAAAACCATGAAGCTCCGCTCCATTATGGGCGGGTCCGGTGAGACAACCGCCTCTGAACACAGCAGTATTCATACCGAAGTATTTACCATACTCCTGCACGAGGATATCAGCTGACAGTTTGCTTGCACCGAAAATACTGTGCTTGGAATGATCAATACTCATGCTCTCATCTATTCCTTCCTTGTAAAAAGGATGAGTCGTATCAATCTCCCAACGGGTTTCCAACTCTACCAGGGGAAGGAAATTTGGGGTGTCTCCGTATACTTTGTTCGTGCTTGTAAATATAAAAACAGCTTTGGGGCAATGCTTACGTGTGGCTTCCAGCAGGTTCAGAGTGCCATTCGCGTTGATGGTAAAATCGGTGATGGGTT
>Ga0207068_1003_pt1 | contig 115636 bp, 83 predicted proteins | sample Alteio_BWMinCont_23_FD_153475 | JGI IMG/M metagenome (GOLD analysis project Ga0207068, IMG submission 153475) | Enriched cells from forest soil in Barre Woods Harvard Forest LTER site, Petersham, Massachusetts, United States -... | ecosystem: Environmental > Terrestrial > Soil > Temperate forest >... | reverse complement strand
CCTCCGGAAGCCCTCAGGCGGGAGGTAAATGAAAAATCAGCCATCGCATAGGCTGACTTAACCATGGTATAACCCAGGAAATGATTAAAGGGCAGACCTACATAGTTGTAATATTTCTGCACGGTCAGGATATTGATTCCATCATAATTATAAGGCCGGGGAGCAAACTTGTCGATGCTGAATGGATCTTCCAGCTGATGACCGGGTACAAACCATTCATCATGTTCCCCGGCTATGTAGTAATTAAATTGATCGCTTCGCTTATCATCTCGCTGGAGATCGCCACCCATCTTTAATTTTCGGGTCCATCCTGCATGTTGCTTGCCAATAGGTAATTCGGCTGATAAGCGGGAATGAAAAACATTTTCATTCAGATAACGGTAGATCCTTTCCCCTCCCAGATCAACTCCGTTCTTATCGGGTCCTATGGGCAGTGATACATCTCTTGCATCCGGAACGGTGCTGTTACCAAGCGTATAAGATGCATCAAATGTTATTTTTATTTGAGGGCCAGGAAGGTAGTGTTCTGTTCCAAGCTGATAAATCAATTGCCGGCGGGTCTCATAGAATTGATTGATATCCTGTAAGGCAGTGCTCGGATCACGGAGGGCCTTTGTGTCAATTGCAAGTATTGCGGTGTTTACACCCACCACATTCGGCATAAAGAGCAGGGAAATCTTATTGTTCCGGTTCAACGCATAAACCAGATTAACAAGAGCGCTCCATGAATTCGTCTCGGCACTGAAAATCTGACTGAGTGTATCATTTTTTGTTTTGTTCCCTTGTAAAACAACGGGGCTATATAGGATTGATTTGGTTGAGTTAGGGTCATACTGTGTGAAACTGGAATACTGAAATCCGAGTACAATGCCCAGGCTCCTTCCGAATACGGTCTTTTCATCGCTCACAGAGAAGCTCTGATAAAACTCCGGCGGGGCTTTCCATTTGACACTTTGCCATGTATTCGGAAAACTTTCATTCGATTTAATTGCCGCACCATTGATGATATTAAAAGCCTCCGCATGATAAGGGCCGCTATTATAACGTTCGGTAGCAGCGGTAATGGCATTCTGATCATTGATTTGAGCTTTTCCAAGAAGACCAAGCTGAATCAGACCCAAAAGAAAATACGTATTGTTCCAGGTAGAATTGGTGGCCGTTACGCCCAGGGAGTTAAAATAAGGACCCAGCCCTAATGCAAAGAATTCGGCCTTCTGTGGGATTGGATAATCATACAACTGCACAAAAGAACTTTGATTGTGATCTCTGGTATTGTCCATTCCAGTCCAGTCGTCCGGAGCGCGGGTGGCACTTACAATGTCGCGAAAGGTTGTCTGGCTGTTAAACCCCAACGAGGTTTCGATACTTACAGAAAGCCTCTCCGTGGGTTTTTTTGTATTGATAGAGAGATAAGCCCCTGCCCAATCAGCAATTAGATCGGGGCTCCCTGTTTTGGTGATGATTACATTGTTTACAATATTGGTGGAAAAAATATCTATCGCAATGTTGTTGGAGAACGGATCCAGAGTAGGAATGACGGAGCCATTAATGGTGGTCTTGATATAGCGGTCGCCCATCCCTCTAACATTGATGTAGTTTCCATTGGTAGCTACCCCAGAAATACTCGCAACGGCCGAAGCAATGTCCATATCTCCGTTTTTTTTCATGGTTTCGCCGGAAACGAAATCGATGGAGGTGGCAGCATGTTGTTTAAATGAATCCATATAGTAATCCTTATCTGTCTGAGCTCTGGTAGATATTTCAACTTCGTGAAGCGAGTCGGAGAGGAGGGAGAGGACGAAATTCCGGATGAGGGTTTCCCCGTTTTTCAGGTGGACGGTTTCTTCCTTTGGTTTATAGCCGATGAAAGTAACCGTAAGAGTTTGTGTAGTGGAGTCTGGTATTTTGAGAGTATAGTTACCGTTGAAGTCTGTCAGGATTCCAATTTCCGGATTTGATTTACATAGGATAGCCGCACCGATTAATGGCTCACCGCTAATACCGGAGACTTTACCCCTCACTGTGCCTTGAGCCATCAAAGCAACAGACAACACAGACAAAAGGAAAGAGCAGCTTAGTTTCATTTCAAAACAGATGAAGCTATATTTTGTACAAGAGACTTACTATATAATTGGTACCATAGCTAAACCGGTCATAAATTACCGGGTAACCACCGGAGATCTTGAATGATCTAATGGTAGGAGCGTTTAATATATTATTCACTTTGAAACTCAGTGAAAAATGACTGCCCAGATTTTTGGTGATTTTCAAATCCAGCAGATTGCGGGGAAGTTCATATACATCGGGTATCACCCCGTTCCCGTCAATAACAAGCCTAGGTCCCTGGATATTATAGCAAAGGGCCAAAATCAATCCCAGTCTGTCTGAGCGGTAAGATAATATTGCATTTATCACGTAGGGTGCTTGTCCGAACATTGTGTGGGATACTGTTCCAACATCAACCGCTGAATGACCGTTTAAAGTCAGTGCCTGATTAAAGGAGCTGTGGGAATCAGCAAAAGTCACATTGGAAAGAAATTCGAAATGTTTGGTCAAAAGTTTTCTGCCTTCCAGTTCAATGCCTTTAACAAAAGAGAGGTTGGGATTATTGATCCAAAAATATCCGCTGAGTCCATCTTCGTAGGTAAGTTCGATGTGATTTTTGAATTCCTTATAAAATCCGCTAATGGATATATTTTCTCCTGAAGGAAAATTAAACTCCAGTCTCATATCGTAATTATTAATATGCACGCTTTTGAGTTCAGGGTTTCCGGTAACAGAAGCTCCAAGCTCAAAGTCCTGGACCGAAATGCTGGATAATTCCCGAAGGCTGGGCCTGGCAACGGTTTGACTGAAATTGAGGCGGAGATTGAATGGAGCGGATTCTGCATTCTTTATTTTATAAATTAAACTGATACTTGGAAGTAGATCGAGTTCATTGAGTTGTCCTGGATTAAAGGGGAGAAATTGATCAATATGTCTTCTCGGATCGCCGGAGGGAATGTGGAGGGAATCATAAAGAACGGCATCGGTATACATATTTATCTGTTCTAGCCTTGCGCCTCCTGAGATGCGTAATTTCGGAAAGAGTGAATAATCCAGCATTAAATAACCGGCCGTAAGATCCGTATACCCGAATGTATGATCCGTGGGCAGGTCATTGATCAAATAATATCTTGGAAGAATGCTTGTATTTACACCAGAAACGACTGCGGAAATCGGAGTGAATTTTTGAATACTGAATGGATCCGAATTGGGCTCTAGCAATGCAATTTGGTCTGCACCAATTCCGCTGTTCATATTTACATCGTATTGGTCCTGTCGCCGATCTGTATGTTGATAAGCACCTCCAAACTTTAGCTTCCTTATATAGTTTGTCTTTGCATCACCGGGAAGTGGAATTTCAAAATTAAGGCGTGAATCAAAAATGTTTTCCCGGAGATATCGGTAATATCTGTCTACGCTTAATGCCCCAATATCACTATTTACACCAATCACCCCGTTCACATAAGGAACATCAAGTTCCTTAAAATCGGGGGCTGTGCTGCGGCCTGCGGTATAGGAGGCTAAACCTTCTATTTTCATTTTAATGGCAGGGAGGTAATGTTCGGATTTCAATTGATAGATGAACTGTTTTCTGGATTCGTAAAACTGCTTCTCCGCTATTTGGCTGAAATTATTTTGATATTCTCCATTGCTTGCATTATTAACCCCGGTCATATTGGGCATAAATAAAAGAGAGATGCTGTGACTGGAACTATATCTATAGGCCAGCCCCAGGAGTCCGCTCCACCCGTTTGTTTCCTTAGTTATCTGTTGATTAATGGTATTGTAGGTGGAAAGGGAGCCATTCGGCCCGGCTATGGTATTTATTCTGTTTGTTGTGGAGTTAGGATCGAATCGTACATAACTTCCATAACGAAACCCTGCCTCTATTCCTAAGGGCTTTCCGAAAAGAAGAATCTGGTTTCCGATACTAATGTTCTGACTGAAGTTTAAAGGAGCTTTAACTTCCTTTGTTCTCCAGTTATTGGGAAATGATTTATTCCAGGCAATGGCAGCGGCATTCATTCTGTCAAACGCTACTCCTCGTTCTCCACTCTGATTATATTTTGTATTCGCAGCAGCTATGGCAGATGGATTATTAATTTGTGACTTATCCAAAAAACCCAACTGAACCAGGCCTAAGGCAAGTAAAGTGTTAGCAGCTTGATCCGTAGGACGCCAGGAATGAGTAACACCGAGTGTCTTATAATAATTTCCCAGACCCAGAGCAACAAACTCATCATAGGTAGTGGGGCTGAAATTCGTAGGAACATAGTTATTCATCGGGTGGTCTCGTAATCCATTATCATAGCCCAGCCAATCGGTTGAACTTTTTTCAGTGCTTACTACATTCTTAAATGAAGTCTGGGCATTATACTCAACTGAAGTTTCCAGACTGATGGTTAACTTTTCAGGGTAATCCTTCGTTACCACATTGATATAAGCTCCGGCCCAATCCCCCGGAAGTTCGGGGCTGGCTGTTTTAGTGATGATCACATTATCTACCAAACTGGCAGGTATCATATCCAGCTTGATATTGTTTGTAAAAGGGTCTAATGTTGGAATCCGCATATCATTAATGGATGTTTTGATGTATCTGTCACCAATTCCACGAACAGTAATAAAAGCCCCGTTTGTTGAAACACCGGAGACGCGTGTAATTGCCGTAAATACATTGGCATCTCCTGTTTTTTTCATCGTTTCGGCAGATATATAGTCAATGGAGGTGGCGGAATTCATTTTCATCTTTTCCATAAAGGTGTTACTGGATTTAGATGCTTTAACAGTGATTTCAACGGTATGCAACGTATCGGAGGCAGATCTAAGCATGAAATTTCTCAGGATCACTTCGCCTTTTATTACTCTGATTTGCTCTTCCTGAGCTTTGTATCCTATGAATTGAACCAGTAATTTATGACTCATCGAGTCAGGGATAAGGATAGAATAACTACCATTGAGGTCGGTCACGGTTCCCAGACCAGCAGTTGGTGGAACGGAGATGACCACACCAATCAGGGCCTCTCCATTCAAATCAGAGACCTTGCCCCGAATAGTTCCTTGCCCTGAAAGTGTTGCGAGAAAAAGAAGGGAGAATAAACAGGTAAGAAGAAGTTGTTTCATAGGCCCGGTTGTAAATCAATAAAAGTGAAACAGGGAATTCAGGGCTTAAAGCTCAATCCCTCAAAGGCTACTTCATTATCTTCCGTAGCATCTTTTGCTACAAACTTGAGGTAGCTTCCGGAAGGTGTTGCAACCTGGATATTCAGGTCAAAGGACAGCGTTCCATTGGTAGTGAGCTGGGCAATCAGAATTCTATTTTCCTTGGTTGGGCCTTTGGCACCTGCCTTTATACCACTGAACCCGGTCCAGCCTCCATTGGAGGTTGTGAAGGTGCGGGCTGTTGAATCGTTATTGAAGAAGCTCAAATCCAGATTGAAAGGCCTTAGCTGAGGGAGATTCCCATTGGTTAATCCGTCTCTACTTGAAAAAGCCTTGCGGCGTTCGAGCACTGATCCATCTGGATCTTCAGATAACAATACTCCTGCAAACAGATTTGAAGCAGAATTGAGCGTAATATAAGAGTCGAGCAGTGTGTTGCCTACTTCCAGCTTGTGGACATTCACATTATAACCAATGTATCCCCCAAGATCACTGTTATAGAACCGTGTACTCGTCTTTATGGTTAATGGGTGCTTTGGAGAGCCATAAACCATCTGTAGCCAATAATCGGGTTTGAGATCAACATATATACGGTAGGTCACCGAACCCTTATCCAGAATTCCGTTAATGGAGTCATGATTATAATCGCTCGAATCGGCCACGTAATATTTCTCTATGATAATATTTTCTAAAGCGTGACGATCGGCATCTGTTAAAGGATTGGTCTCCGAGGTCTTAGGTTTGGTTTGATTATTCTGGGATAGAAGTGGCTGTGTTCCTGTTGTAAAAAGGAAAAGGAGTAAAAGGAGGAAAAAAAGTTTCATCGTTAAGAGGTTTTTCATTTGAATAGTTGTTTTAAAGAAGTATTAAAAAAGAAACACTGTGCGAAAGTCATAATAAATGGAATTAATTAAGTTAACGCCATGTTACTTTTTCATTAATTGGCATTTTATTCTTTCCATGACATTCGAGGATGTTGGAAATGGAAATGTATAATATATTGAGTATTATATAAGTAACATCTAATATACAATAAGATTACACATCATTAATTGTTTGATAATTATCAAAAGCAACCAAAACCTCTTTGCATGGTGATATTTGCACCGCTTATCAAAAAGGTGAGCGAATGCCAAACCTCAAATACAATTAGTACGAAACAGAAAGCAAACATCTCCGAATCAAGAAAAATTTAACTAAAAACTTAAAATGAAAAAAATGAAAAAAATCTCTCGTCTAGCAACTATAGCCATACTGACTGTAGGTGCTGTTTCTGCCGGATTCTCCCAAGCCAATCAGCAGAATCTGGGCTCCAAATGTGGATGCCCTTCTGTTCCCAGCAGAACCACTGTTGATATTGCAACAGCATTTCCGGTTACCACAGCCAGAGGTATTACCGAATTCACCGGTAACATACACCTGACTTGTGATAAGATTTACACCATTACGAATAAAATATACGTTCCGGCTCCTTTCAGTATCACTATTGATCCAGGAACCCTGATTCAGGGTATCTATACACCAACTCCTGATAATGCGGCTACATTAGTCATTGAAAGAGGAGCCCAGATCTTCGCAAATGGAACTGCAGATTGCAATATTGTAATGACCACATCCAATGACAACCTGGATGGTACTTACTCTATTTCCAATGTATCGCAGTGGGGTGGGCTGGTCTTATTCGGACTTGCGCAAAACAATTTGAGAGATCCGGTGAATACAGTACCTCCAGGTTCTACCACAGCTACCTATCCGAATGGGGCCTATCCTTTAGGAAATGGCCTGAACGGTGAAGGGCATGGAGAAGGGTTCTTTACCTCACCGAGCGTTGGAAACACTTTCGGAACGAATGCCGCTGACCCTAATGGATTCACTACCCCTAATGATCATGATAATTCCGGGGTTGTAACCTATCTCTCTATCAGGCACCCGGGTGCTATCGTGGGTGGTTTGGCGAAAGGAAACGAAATCAACGGAATGACGATGAGTTCCATTGGTGATGCTACAACGATCAACCATGTGGAAGTTGTTGCTTCAGGAGATGATGATTTTGAATATTTTGGTGGTACCGTAAATGTCAAATACATGTCTGGTTATTTCGGAGATGATGACAAATTTGATTATGATGACGGTTACCGAGGAAATGCTCAGTTCTTATTTGCAATTGCTGCCGACTCCCTGAATAGTGGGGATCTTCATTCTTCTGATAATGGAGTAGAAGCGGATGCTGATGACCAATTCGGATCTACCCAGCCTGGGTTCCCATTTCAATCCAACCCTAGCATCTGGAATGCCACCTTTATGTCAAACAGCCGTATCCACGGAGAGCTTGACAATACAGGTCCTGCAGGAATTCAGGCAAAGGAAATGGCCGGTGGAACTATTCGAAATTCAATCTTTGTGAATTTCCGTTCTGGTCTTCACCTGGCTGAAGTACGTTCCAACTCTACTTTAAAAGGGGATGGTTATGACCAGTGGACCAACGATGCAACAGACCCTTATCTAACTACTAACGGAGGTTTTGCCACCAAAAATGCATTGGTAGTACAAGACAATGTATTCGTGGTACCAACCGATGGAAAGCATTATGGATTTACCCGTGGAGCACTCATTGGAAATGGACCTGCTTATGGTCAGGCTGTTGGTAAGTACAAAAAGGATTTTACCGGTGCAGGAGGAATAACCATTTTCCAAACCACCACCGCTACCGGTCAATCACAGTTTGTAGGTTTGCCTACTCATAACGATTCTATTCAGTTTCTGACTACAGATCGTAATCAGATCGTTCACTCCATTAATGGTATTGATGACGACTGGAGTTTTAATTCATCTAACAATGGATTTACCGATGCTTATTATGCTACTCCCGTTAGTAATTTGGTTTCAGCAAGTACTCCTCCTGTGAATGGGTTTTTTACCATCGTTAACTATAAAGGAGCTTTTGACTCAAATGATCCAAATGGTACCTGGTTGTCGAATTATGGTTTAATGTCGCTTTCCATGCAAACCCAAGCGCGTGTTAATCCTACTGACCTGAACGATGATGGAGTTACCGATATCAACGACTTCTCCATCTTCATCGGAAAATTCGGTCAGAGGGATAACTAGTATGATTTGTTCTTCAAACACTAAATCTTACACTTAAAAAAACAAACATGAAAAAAATATTTTTAGGCGCAAGCCTTATATTATTGTCACTTTTCGGCCGCTCTCAGGGGTTGCAAAAGTTGATAATTGAAAAATACTATGTTTCCAGTGCAGCAGATTCTGCAGGGAGCATAGGGTTACTGCCAAAAGGTTCCGTTACCTGGCGTTTCTTTGTGAAAATGGCCCCGGGGTATAAATTTCAGGAAGCTTATGGAAGCCCTACTCATACATTGAGTATTTCTACCACCACCTCGTTTTTTAATAATGAAGATCGGGGTTCAACGAGCCCGAATTCCATTTCAGTAGCAAACACCATCAAAAATTCTGTAATGATTGACTCCTGGTTTTCAGTTGGAGCCACAGCCACCGGTAAAATGGGTGTGCCTAAACCACAGGATACCGATGGTTCGCTGCTTCTTTCCTCCGGAATCTTACAGAATACCGATGCAAGTGCAGGTATTCCCATCAAGACCGAAGATGGAATGATATCAGGCTCGCCTCAGTCTGTCACATTCGTGGGTTTTGACCCGACAGCAGGAGTATTCGATGCCAGCAGTCAGTTCGGAAATCTTTTCACCACAACTAATGGCGCATGGGCCTCTCTCAACGGATCTGTTGGTGCTGATACCACTAATACCGTATTGATTGGTCAGTTCACCACTACAGGTGTTATGGGATATGAACTCAATATTCAGCTTGGAACTCCTTCGGGAGGAACCGTACAATACGTTCCAAGAAATGCTTCTGGTGCTGAAGTTCTGTTCCCTAGCCTGATGTTTGTTCCCCCAGTCCCTCCCACTGCCAGCATCACTGCTCCGGCAAACAATTCCAGTTATGTAACTGGAGATGTGGTTGCAATTGCCGCAACCGCTGCATCTTCAACCGGAACCATTGCTTCTGTTCAATTCTTTGTGGATGGTGTCTCGATAGGTACTGTAACTACTCCACCTTATACAAAGAATTATACCAGCGTTGCCGGAACTCATACACTTACTGTTCAGGCAACAGATAATACCGGTTTGAAAAGCGCAGTTTCAGCTCCTGTTACAATTACTGTCGGAGCGCTCAAGCATCCTTCGGTTAGTATTACCTCTCCTGTTAATAATGCTAATTTCATTGCAGGTGATGTAGTTAACATTCAGGCGACTGCAGCAGACTCTAATGCTACCGGAACGGTGTCATTTGTTCAGTTCTTTGTTGACGGAACGCTTGTTAACACGGATAGTGTATCCCCTTATCACTATAACTGGACAAGCACGCTCGGTACACACATACTCACAGCTCTGGCAAAAAACAACAAAGGGCTTACTACTACCTCTGCCCCAGTTAATATAAAGGTTAATCCTGTTGTTCCTCCAACTGTTAGTATCACTGCTCCTGCAAATGGTGCTATCTATACTGCCCCAGCTGTTGTGAATATCACAGCCACCGCTGCTGATCCAAATGCCGGAGGATCGATTACTTCTGTTCAATTCTTTGTGAATGGAGTTTCGATTGGCACCGTTACGACTTCTCCATATCAAATCAACTGGACCAGTGTCATCGGGGATGCTAAACTGACTGCTCTTGCAACAGACAACCGCGGAGCATCTACAACTTCTGCAATCGTTGACATTACTATTGCTAATCCCAATGCCTTACCTTATACAGTTGTCAATGAAAGAGGGACTTGTGGTGTAAATACCTTCTGCATACCGGTTGCAGCCGTTGATTCGGTTAAGAACGTGATCGGTTATGATGTAGTTCTTCACTACGATAAACGCAAAGTTAAACCAACTGGCAATGTAACTATTCAGGGAGACCTGATCAATGTTTCTTATGCCTCACAGGCTAACAGCATTGATACCGTTGGAGCAAATTTAACGCTCACCATTTTCTTGAATTCAAATGCTCCAAGCACTGCTGGTTTCAATGGAAAAGGAAAAGTGTTCTGCGCTGAATTTACCCGCACGGCCAACTTCAATTCTGTTGACACCGCTTTGTTTACGGTCCCAAGTCTTCAGGAAAGTTATTTCTCCTCTGTGAAAACACAGCTTTGCAGCAATGGTACCTATATCAGCTATAAAGACAGTACCTTTCATGGGACTCTGGACTTCTGGGCAGACAATAGTCCAATCCGTTACAATGTTGCTAATCCAGGCCAATACCTGATTACGAACATATTCGGAAACAACTCCTCCTGCAGTGCAAAAGTTGGCCCTGCCGTGCAGCCAGATACCGCTGGTAATTTCATATACATCATTACCAAAGGTCCGGATGTTGATATCGACCGGGATGTATTGAATACAACAGACGTACTTGCTGTCATCAATGGTGGTGATGCCCTTTTGATCCAGAAAACGCTTCTTAACGATCCTACCTTTACTCCAAGTATCTACCAGATTATTGCAGAAGATGTAAATCTGGATGGAACGGTCAGTGCAGGCGATCTTTCTCAGGAAAATCAACGATCTGTTTTGAGAATCGGAGAATTTAAACAAGCATGGAACTACAATAACCAAGGAGTATCCAATGGTCAGCCTTCCAAAGATTGGCTTTTTGTAAACAATACTCTTACTGCAGGCGCCTCTTATCAAAAATCATCAACTTTTCCTAATGATGACGGTAATGGCTACTCTAAACACAGAGTTCCGCATGTTCCTTTCTGCTTGCCTGTGCCTGTAACTGGAAGTGTATGTCCTTTGATCACTTCGGATACATACCAAGGAATCATGATAGGCGATGTAGATGGTAATTACAAATCTATTCCTGCTGATGGCTTGCTCAAAGCTCCGGTTGCCATTACTTCAAAAGACAAAATAATCTTTGATCTTTCTCAGTCGGTGGTTACCGGAAACAAGATGACTATTCCCGTATTCTTTAATTCCGACACCACCATCAATGCGCTTGATTTTTCATTCCAGGTGGATCCAACGATTGTTAAGTTTGATACAGCAATAGCGTATGTTCCAGGCATTTCGGATGATGGTTACTTCGATGCTTCTGATAACACGCTACGGTTTACTTCCTCGAGTGTGACAAATTACACCAAAGGTCAGGTGATTGCGAACCTTCAGTTCACAGTTCTGAAACCATTTTCGGGTGCTGATATCAATTCCCCGAAAGGTTATCTGGATGGCGATCCTTCAGGTATAACAATCATTGATGGCCCTCTGAATGTAGCTACGCTTACTGGTGAGACTCTTGTAAGAGTTTACCCGAATCCAGCAAGCTCAGTTCTTAATATTGAACTTGCTGAAAAAGCTGCTATTCAATTGACAGATGTTGATGGCCGGATAGTTTATGCTTTGGAAGATGCCGGCGCGAACTCAACCCAACGTATTAATACCGGGGAGTTAGCTAACGGAATCTATCTCCTTAAAGTGTATAATGGCTCTTTTGTGACCGTCAAGAAAGTAGTGGTTTATAATAAATAGCCCTGCATTTCTTTGTAATCTTCAATAATAAGGCCTTCCCGCGAGTAGCAGGGGAGGCCTTATACTTTTATCACCTTTGGTTTCCTGCACGCTTGATTTTACGAAATGATAATATCCATTCTATTAATGTATATGCCAAAAGAAATACATTTGACGAGTTCTAAATATAGTACAAATACTTAACAAGACCTAGATGAATAAATCCCTGATACTTAAAACATTTATACTTCCATGTTGCATTTTATTGTGCACGAATAGGAGCCTTGCACAGCTTAACCTGAGAAATGTAATGGTGGAGAAATATTATATTTCCAATGCTGCAGATTCTGTAGCCAGCATTGGCCTATTGCCGGTTGGGTCTGTTACCTATAGGGTTTATGTGCAAATGAAACCGGGTTATAAATTTGAGATGGCTTGGGGGAATGCTCACAATCCTTTAATAATTTCTACCAGCACGACTTTCTTTAATAATGAAGACCGGGGAGCCATAATTCCAGACGGTATTTCGTTAACTAATGATAAAAAAAACACAGTAATGCTTGATTCCTGGGTTTCTGTCGGAGCAGCAGCTACCGGTAAAGCAGGTGTTCCTAAAAAGTATGATACGGATGGTTCTGTTGTACTTCCTTCCGGAATCCTTCAAAATACAGATACCTCTTGTGGAATCCCGGTTAAAACGGAAGATGGAATGATTTCAGGAAGCCCGGGAGTGGTGACCATCATCGGAGGAATGAACAATGAACTCAGTATTCTGGATGCCACAAGTCAGCAAGGAGGCTTAATTGTTGATACAAGTGGTGCCTGGTGCTGTTTGCCGGGAACTGTAGGTCCCGACACAGCTAATCGTGTATTGATAGGGCAATTTACTACCACTGGAATATTTTCTTTCAAATTTATGGTTCAAATCGGGACTCCCTCTGGTGGCATAGAGATTTACGTTCCTGATAATCTCGACACGTCTCAAAAGCATGCCTTTTTGTTTCCCGGTCTTTCGTATACCTCTTCGTCACTGAATGCTGCTGTGAATAGCTTGGTAGGGACATTCACTGCGATGAACGTTTTCCCTAATCCAGCAAACGAGGTATTAATGCTGGAGCTAACTACTTCTGATGTTGGAAGTGCAAATAACAGCTACACCCTTTATGACCTTAGCGGACGGAGCATTATTCATAAAGACCTGGGATACTTATCAGGAGTAAAAATGGAATCGATAGACCTTTCATACTTTCCTGCGGGAATGTATATGCTTACTGCAGAAATGAATGGATTTTGTGTTACAAAAAAAGTAATAAAAAATTAGCCTAGTAATAATTAACCTTATCTATATTAAATATCACAATCATGAAAAAAACAGCTATTTTATTTAGTTTTATTGCACTCAGTTTCCTTGGAAAATCTCAAAATGGTCTCGAACAGGTATGGGTAGAGAAGTTCTATGTTTCTAATGTTGCCGATACTGCTCAAAACAGTACAGGTGGAACCTTACCTGTTGGATCAGTGACCTATCGGGTCTGGGTGGATATGAAGGCGGGATATAAATTTACATTGGCCTATGGAAACTCAGCTCATCCATTAGATATTACAACCACAACAAGTTTCTTTAACAATCAGGATCGGGGTGCTACTACTCCGAATGGAATTACAACTGCTCAAATGAAAAAAAACACGGTCATGCTCGATTCCTGGTTTTCTGTAGGAGCTGCTGCGTCTGGTCAAATTGCAGTCCCTAAGCCTAATGATACAAATGGATCTATTGGAAACACAGATGGAATTCTGAAAAATAATGACCCATCAGCCGGAATACCGATCTCTTCTGAAGATGGGATGATTTCCGGAACTCCTCAGGCTGTTACTTTTATTGGACCTGATCCTACCGGAGGGGTGTTCGATGCGGTAAGTCAGTTTGGTCATATTGATTCTACCTCGAATGGTGGATGGTCTTCTCTGAATGGATCTGTGGGCGCAGATACAACTAACAATGTGTTGATTCTGCAACTCACCACCGATGGAAGACTCACTTTTCACCTCAATGTTCAGGTTGAATCACCAGCAGGAAATGCTGAAAGATATGTTTATTCAAATCCCAATCCAGATCCGAACCCAAACAATCATGAAAACCTTGGGACGGGGTTAATCTTTGATTCAGGACTCATTACAAATACTTCAGAATACCAGCATCCTCGTATGGCAGCGATTGATGTATATCCAAATCCAGCCAAAGACGAGATGCTTCTGGTAATAACGTCGATCGGCAAAAGCAATTCTAATTTCTATAATATATATGATGTGACAGGGAAGCTGGTTTTGCAAAAAGAGCTGGGCCTCATCACTGATAACAGAACGGAAAGAATTGATATCTCTTCTCTTCCCCGTGGTGTGTATTTCGTTACATGTACTATCGACGGCGTGAATGCAACTACACGTAAGCTTGTCAAAATGTAATTAGCGAATCTTTTCCCTAAGTTCTTTTTAAGGTAATACGCTAGCACCCTTACCGCAATATTTAGAAAGGAGTTGTTTGGCTGAAACATTCCCAAGATTAGCGGCATTTGAAAAGTCCAGGCAAGCCTTGTTGTTTGCCTGGATACGTAAGTAACCTATTCCGCGAGTAATATAGGCTTCTGCATAATCAGGCCTTAATTCAATAAGCTTGGTGCCATCAGTAATTTCTTTATCAAATAAGCCCATCGCATCATAGGACAGAGCTCTGTTATAAAAAGCATCCACATAATCAGGCCTGATCTTAATAGCAGAGGTGAAATTTTTAATGGCCATATCAAACACACCGAGTGAGTAGTAGGAGGCACCCAGATTGTTATAAGCTTCAGCATAACCTGGGCTCAAACGAATAGCTTCCAGAAGATCAGCAATGGCCTGATCTATCATCCCAAGGCGGTTATAAGCAACTCCGCGATTTACGAGCGCATCTTCATAGTCACTTTTGATAAGCAATGCCTGACTGAAATCTTTCGTTGCGTCCTTTAGCTTCCCCTGACTTAACAGTAATTGCCCACGGTTATTAAATGCAATGGCCGAGCTTGGATTCTGAGAAACAGCGGAATTATAAAATGTTTGAGAATCTGAATAAACCTGGGCTTTATGATAAGTCAGACAAAGGAAAACAATGGAGATTATGGAAAAGGCGGTAATCGGAAGGGGGCTACGAAAAGACTTTATCCATTTTTCGGAAATGAAAAACAAAATCAGTAGAAGGATCCCGATCATTGGGGTGAGAAACCGGTGATCCAAATAATCAAAAAGCGGACTTTTATATACTAAGGCCGGGGCCATTAAGAGTACAAACCAGATTAGGCAGAATAGTTTTTCTTTCCAAGGCCTTTCCTTATTATATCGCATCAACAAAATGAGAATACCAATGACTATAATCCCGCTAATTGTTTTAAATGCACTAAAACCTGGAATGGGTGCGTTGTTGAAAGGGATAAAGAATTTTGAAAGTGACTCCGGTACTATTCGTAAGGAGGTAAAAATGGAGTGTAATGACAGCGTCTCTGTAGACCTTGAAATGGCTCCTATTGCAAGGTATCGCATCCAAAACCAAAATACCCAGATAGGAAGATAAAGAAACAAACCATTTCTGACCGTTTTAGCAATATTCGTTGAAGAACCAAAGGAAAGATAATAAGCTAAGAATAGGAACGGGAGCAGTGCAGCTGTCTCCTTGCAAAACAAGGCCAGAGAAAATGAAATCCAGTGAAAAACGAAATATTTAATTTTCCCCGTCGCCTTGAAATAAGTCAGCATTAGAAATGAAAGAAGTGTGAAAAAAGTGAGTTGAAGGTCTCCTCTGGCTGGAATCCAGGCTATGGAAGAAACAAAGAGCGGATGTATACAATAAATCGTTGCTCCCCAGAAAGCCAGAAGTCGGGGTATGCTGAATTGAATCAGTAATGCATATAGTAGTACAGCAATCGCTCCTATATACAAAACATTCGAGAAGTGGTAAATCCAGATGGCCTTTCCTCCGGTCAGAAATAGGTCTAACATATAAGACAAAGTTTGCATGGGTCTATAGAAAGAACTGGGTGATCCAATAAAAGCATTTGTAAAAAAAACGCGAGAAATATTATGAGGATTGCCTAAGAAATCAATATTCTTTAGAATTAGCTGATCGTCGTCAAAATCAACAAATCCGAACCGTAGACTTGGAAGGTAAATGAGGACTGGAATAATAAAAACGAAGAGAAAATATAAAGAGCGATTCGTGAAAGGAGCTCTGGACTTATTTAATGTTTTCATATTATAAGTTGATTATATATTAGGTGCCATTATAAATCAATGAGAATTGAATTCTTATGATTTTTGATAGATGACCTTCACTAAATCTGGAAAGTCATTCATTAACGCCTGGGCCCATAGAACTGAGCAAATGAGGTTTCTTATGATAATCTCGTAATAATACATATCGAATATTAAGGCTTCATTAAGCGCATATTCTTTTTTTGTAAGGTGAATAGGGCTGGAGTGAAGGATCTTTTTTAATTTAGTCTCATTACGATTTGATCCTTCATTGAAATCTAATTAACCTAAACTAATATCGAGCAATTATGAAAAGACTTTCTCTATTACTTGTTGTAACATCCTTTATGGTAGCAGGATTGAATTCATTTCGGGTAGCTGGCGGAAGAGATCTTTCTTTTCTCAAAGGCGAAAAAGAAATGAATATTGAATACGATTATTCTGACCTGAAGGTAGGAAAGAAGGAAAGGCAGAGTGAAGATGAGTATACCGCTAAAAAAGTGGAAGAAGGAAATAAAAAGGAAGCAGGAAAGGGTGACCATTGGTTAGAGCTGTGGAAAGGTGGACGTGAGAAGCATTACCAACCAAAATTTGAGGAGCTTCTCAATAAACAAGTCTCCGGCCTAACTGCAGGAGCTGGTAAAACTGCCGGCAAGTATACCTTGATTTTGCATACTACTTTTATTGAACCAGGTTTTAACGTCGGGGTCATGAAACAACCGGCTTATTGTGACTATGAGGTTATGATTGTGGAAAGTGCTGATCATAAGAAAGTAAAACAGAAATGGACCATGGGAAATATAATGGGGTCTAACATGACCGGCATGGATTTCGATCCAGCTGCAAGGATTGTGGAGTGTTTTGCAAAAGCGGGGAAAATGATTGGGAAAGACATTGACAAATCGATCAATTAAAATCTAGCTGAAAACGCTTTATGTAACTCGGAATCATTCATGAAAAAGCCTGTAAGTATATGACTTACAGGCTTTTTCATTAGAAAGTTGCCCTAGATGGATTCGAACCACCACAAACTGAACCAAAATCAGTTGTCCTGCCATTAGACGATAGGGCATCAAAAGGATTGCAAAAGTAGCAATTTAATTTTTCCGGCAAAAATTATTTCTAAAGCCCGTAACCCAGGAAAGAAAAGGGTTGAATATTAAAGCCTGATTAGAGCTTAGGGTCCTCATTTTCAGATCGCTATTTTTCCTAAATTCGCAGGCTATTGATCACCAGACACTGAAATGACAAATTACAAAAAACTCAATAATCTAATCGGCTGGATCGTTTTCGTTCTCGCTGCTATCATATATTGTTCTACAATAGAACCTACCGCAAGTTTCTGGGATTGTGGAGAATATATAGCCACCTCTTACAAACTGGAAGTTGGGCATCCTCCTGGGGCTCCTTTATTTCAAATGATAGGCCGGGTTTTTTCTCTCCTTGCTTTTGGAGATCTTGGAAAAGTAGCCAAAATGGTGAATATAATGTCAGCACTTTGTTCTGCTTTCACAATCCTTTTTCTCTTTTGGTCCATTACCTACATTGCTAAGAAATTTATTGCCAAAGGGGAGGACTTAACCAAGGCACATATATATGCAATTATGGGCAGTGGTTTTGTAGGAGCCATGGCTTATGCGTTCACTGACTCTTTTTGGTTTTCAGCGGTGGAAGGGGAAGTTTATGCCATGTCCTCCTTTTTTACAGCCATTGTTTTCTGGAGCATCTTGAAATGGGATGCCGAAGAAGACCCGGGTACTGCAAATCGTTGGCTTGTTTTCATTGCATACCTGGTCGGCTTGTCAATAGGTGTTCACCTACTCAATTTACTTGCAATACCTGCAATGGTGTTTGTATACTACTTCAAAAAATTCAAAACCACGAATGCAGGGGTGCTGATTACAGGGGTTATATCTGTATTTATCCTGGGTATGGTTCAGGCTGTCATTATACCACAGGTTGTTTCGCTTGCTGCAAAATTTGAACTGTTCTTCGTCAATGGAGCTCACCTGCCTTTTAACTCTGGAACGATCATTTACTTCTTGACAATAACAGCCCTTATTATTATTGGGTTAAGGTATAGCAGAAAAAAGGGGTATATACATTTGAATACAGGTATACTCGCTTTTGCAGTTCTCATCATTGGGTATTCATCTTTCTTCATGTTGGTCATTCGGGCTAATGCAAAGACTCCTCTCAGTGAAAATGACCCTTCGGATGCAGTAAAACTTCTTTCCTATCTGAACAGGGAGCAATACGGCGACTGGCCTATTACCTATGGTCCCTATTTCAATACACCGGTTGATCGGCATAATCCGTATAAAGGAGGAAGCCCGGTCTACATTAAGGACGATAAGAAGAAAAATTATTCAATGGTGTATGACGGCAAAGAGAGTGGTGGATATAACTACGTCCCTTCTATGTCAACGATCTTCCCACGAATGTGGAGCTCTTCCCATGAAAGGGATTACAAAGAATGGGCTGGTATTAGTGGAGATGGAAAAGGAGAGAAGGTAACCTTTACAAATGGGGGGGAGTCTGAGACCCTGGTTAAACCTGCCTTTTGGAGTGAGAACATGGTTTATTTTGTGAAATACCAATTACAGTGGATGTATTTTCGTTATTTCCTTTGGAACTTCGCAGGACGACAAAATGATATTCAGGGTCATGGAGGGCCATTAGATGGAAACTGGCTAAGTGGGATTCCGTTTGTGGATAAAATAAACCTGGGACCACAAGATAACCTTCCAGAAAGCATTACCGGAAACAAAGGGTATAACCGATTCTATCTTCTTCCATTGCTGTTAGGAATGATCGGACTCATTTATCAGATCAATAAAGACTGGAAAAATGCCTTGGTCGTATTCCTATTATTTTTCTTCACGGGATTGGCAATCGTAATTTACCTGAATCAATTTCCTAATCAGCCCCGGGAGCGTGATTATGCTTATGCTGGTTCATTCTATGCCTTTGCGTTCTGGATTGGATTGGGTGTCTACGCAATCTGGGATATGATCAAAAAACACCTCTCCCCCAATTTGGCTGCTATTCTGACTACAGCATGCTGCACATTGGCGGTACCAGCAATCATGGGCAAAGAAGGCTGGAATGATCATGATCGATCTCATCGTTATACCTGCCGTGATTTTGCAATGAATTATCTGAACTCCTGCGCTCCGAATGCAATACTCTTCACCAATGGAGATAACGATACATTCCCACTCTGGTATGTTCAGGAAGTAGAGAACTACAGAACGGATGTCAGAGTAGTTAACCTAAGTTTACTCCAAACCGATTGGTATATTGACCAGATGAAACGTAAGGCCTACCTTTCTGATCCTGTTCCTTTCTCTCTTACTCCGGACAAATACGTTGCTGAAAAGCGCAATGTAGTTTATATGATGGATAAAGGACTTGACGGCTACTTTACCTGCCGGGAACTTATCGACTTTGTAGCCAGTGACGATCCTGCCAAAAAGCTTTATCAAGGCGCAGATCAGGCACCGATTGATTATATCCCGACAAACAAAATCAGGATTCCGGTTGACAGGAAAAAAGTTAAGGAAAACGGAACGGTACCGGCGGATACTCCGGATAGTCTTATTGTAAACAATATCGACTTCATTCTTAAGAAACCGAGCCAGATGCTGATGAAGAATGACCTGATGGTGCTCGACTTGCTGGCAACCAATAATTGGGACAGACCTATTTATTTTGCAGTGACAACCGGGGAGGAAAGCTATATGAACCTGCAGCCCTATTTGCAACTGGAAGGACTTGCATACAGACTTACTCCCATCAAGAGCAAAAATGCCGGAACAAGAGGCCGTGAACAAATGCGACAAAATACGAGTATTACCTATAAAAACATTATGGAGAAATTTGTATGGGGCGGAATGGACAGTCCCAGTATTTATATGGATGAAAACAATATGCGGATGGCTGTAAACCTACGCCTTCAAATGAGCTCTCTGGCCGAAGCATTAATTGAAGAAGGAAAGAAGGATTCTGCCCGGAAAGTCATTGAGAAATGCATGGCTGTGATGCCAGAACGGAATATACCCTATGACGGAGCCATGTATTATCTGGTTCAAAATTGGTACAGAGTGGGTGGTGGAGATGCATGTAAAGTACTCTCTATTCGACTCTTTGATATTTATGAGAGAGAAGTGAATTATTTATACGGGTTGAAGAGTGACAATCCTTCAAGAAATGTTTCAAATAATGCCCGGCAGGCTGTTTCTATTTTGCAGGGGCTTATTCAGTTGACAGAACAATACAAAGATTCTGTTCTCGCAAAGGAATTTAAAACACGGTATGAAAAAATAGGCTTGAAGGCACAAGCGATTGCGCCCATGAATCAGTCTGAACAGGAGTGAGCCGGATGAGACCGTAGACATAAATCCTTCCCGATCATGTATTTAGTACGTCCTCCATTCCTTCTTAAAAAGTTTTATCCGGAATTATTGTGGAGAGTAAAAACAGATGAAAAAATCGCTTATCTGAGTTTCGATGATGGGCCTCATCCCGAAATAACCGGATGGGTTCTCGATCAGCTGAAATTATATAATGCAAAAGCAATTTTTTTTTGTGTAGGTGAAAATGTGAAGCGATATCCTGAAATGTATGCCCGAATCCTTGCTGAAGGACACCTGACCGGAAACCATACCTATAATCACCTCAACGGTTGGGAAAGCGATTCAAGAGCATATATTAGTAATGTAATTACCTGCTCCTATGCTGTGAAGAGTTCATTTTTTCGCCCTCCTTACGGCCGGCTAAAAAAGTCGCAATCAGCTCGAATAAGGCTCAGGTATGCTATCGTAATGTGGGATGTATTAAGCGGAGATTTTGACCGAAACACCTCCCCAGAAAAATGCTTCGAAAACACACTCAAAAATTCCAGGAAAGGCTCAATCGTTGTCTTTCACGACAGTTTAAAAGCCAAGGCGAATTTGTATTATACCTTACCCAGATATTTGGAGGCCATGCAGAAATTGGGCTTCCGTTTTGATTTGCTTACTTCTTTATCTCCACCGGCAAGCCCGCCTTCTTCCAGTCGTTGAAGCCCTTGCTGAGATTAACTACCTTTTTGAAGCCCTGGTCTTTTAGATACTGTGCTGCATCAGCACTCCGGCCACCCCCGGCACAATATACATACGTTGTTTTGTTCTTGTCAAGTTTAGCAAACTCCTGTTTAAAAGAACTCTCCGTATAATCAATCATTTTTGACCCTGCGATATAACCTTTTTCGATTTCACCTGGAGTTCTCAGGTCAATCAATACTCCATCCTTTTTCTGGAGCATTTCACTGAATTTCTTCGCATCTACATTTTCTACAGCTGGCTCTTTCGCATCTTGCTGAGCTCTTAAGCCTAGTGAGCATAAGAGTAAAATTGTGAGACTGGCAATTTTGATTTTCATGATTTATTGTTTTTTATTTATTTATTTTCAATAAGGGGAGCGCCCGCCTCTTTAATTTTGGTGATTCCGCCATGTATATTCCGGAATGAGGAAATACCATGAAGTTTTAAAAGAGAGGCTGCAATCATAGACCGGTAACCTCCGGCGCAATGAATCAGGTATTTTTTCCCGGGATCAAAGAATGGAATGTTTGATTCGAGCTCAGAAAGAGTTATAAGTTTTGCACCACGAACATGACAAGCATCGTATTCGCTCTTTTTGCGTACATCTATAATCACTTCCTCCTCATCCTTAATCAGGGAACAAAACTCTTCAGGGCTTGCAGATTCAATGCAATCCAGCTTTAGATCAGAATCTTTCCATGCTTCTATGCCGCCTTTGAGAAAGCCCCGGACCTGCTCATATCCAACACGTGCAAGGCGAAGAATACATTCTTCTTCCTTCCCTGCTTCCGTAATAAGAACCAGTGGTGTATTAATATCAATCAAGGTTCCAACCCATATTGCAAAACTTCCCTCCAGGCCAATATTAATGGATCGCGGAATAAATCCCTTTTCGAAAATTTCGGGAGCTCTTGTGTCAAGGAGCAAAGCTCCGGAAGCTATCTCGCTTTTCATTTCAGCAACGGTAAGTGGCCGAAGATTTTTTTTAATCACAGAATGAATTTCGGCATAACCAGTTTTATTGATCTCCGCATCCTTGAAAAAATAGGGAGGTGGAGCTGTTATACCTTCCGTCAAAACCTCAATGAAGGCTTTACGATCCATCTTTTGCAATGCATAGTTTGTTTTCCTCTGCTGACCAAGTGTGGACCAGGTCTCTTTCCCTATATTCTTGCCACAGGCTGAGCCTGGCCCATGAGCTGGGTATACGATGAGATCATCATTCAATGGAAGAATTTTATTGCGGAGAGAATCGAACATCATCCCTGCAAGGTCTTCTTTGCTAATTTTTCCGTCCAGAAGATCCGGTCTACCTACATCACCTACAAACAAAGTATCACCGGTAAATATGCAATGCTCTTTTCCGGTCTCATCAAACAATAGATAACAGGTCGACTCCGGCGTATGACCGGGTGTATGAAGTACTTTTATCTGTAATTTGCCGACATGTAGTATCTCTCCATCGACAGCATGGTGGACTTTATAAGTTGTGTCAGCCATTGGACCAAATACAATTTCTGCTCCGCTTTCTCTCGCGAGGTCAATATGACCCGAAACAAAATCTGCGTGAAAATGAGTTTCCAATACATATTTTATACGGACCTTTCTATCTCTGGCCTTTTTAATATAAGGATCAGTTTCACGTATCGGATCTATAATAAGAGCCTCTCCATCTGATTCAACATAATAAGCAGCTTCTGCTAAACAATTGGTATACATTTGTTCAATGTGCATGATATGATGATTTAGCGTTTATATTAGTGGCCAAGGAATAACTGTTGCGAAATTATAAAAGCACCAATAGCAAGTATGAACCAACCAAACGCTGGCTTTAGCTTGGGACTGGAAACGAAGTTAGATAGATACATTCCTGCGAATATTCCTAGGATTGAAAGGCTTGAGAATAATATCAGAAAAGGCCAATTCACCGGTTCCGGGTTTCGAATGTCACTTATAAAACCAATAGATGAGTTAATTGCAATTATCATCAACGATGTTCCTATGGCCCTTTTCATTGGTAATTTCGCAAGCACGACGAGGGCTGGAATAATCAGGAACCCACCTCCTGCACCTACCAACCCTGCCAGAAAACCAACACAGCAACCTCCAAGCATGATTTGTAAATAAGGGTATCCTTTATCCTTATTTTTTCCGGCTTCGGGCTCAGTCAGATTCATTGGCCTTATCATAGAAAAAGATGCAGCCAGCATCAGTGTAGCAAAAATCAGCAGCAAAAATACGTCCTTACTTATAATTAGGGTCTCCGTGAATTGCAGGTGTTCAGGTATTGCGGGTGATAACCGGGTTCGGGTGAAGAAAACAGTAACGATCGAGGGAAGGCCAAATATCAGTATTGATTTTATACAGACTAATCTCTTATACATATAGGATACTGCCCCGGTAAAAGAAGCAATGCCGACAATAAAGAGTGATTCAGGAACAGCTTTCTGTGCAGGGATGTGGAACAGGTATACAAGGACCGGAACTGCAAGAGCAGATCCTCCGCCACCGATTAGACCCAGACTCACTCCAATCAATATAGCTGCTGTATACCCCGCTATCTCCATAGTTCAGGAATTACAGGCTTTTAGCGTTTCTAAAATCTCAGAGAGGCATGGATACTTCATAGAATATACGGAGTTCTTACCAGCTCTCAAACAAATAAGTACATCCTTCCCTCTTAGAATAGATAATTGTTGGGAGACAACGGCCTGTTCAAGGCCAAGAGCCTGCTGAATCTGACTTACCGTGCAGGCTTGATTTTGAGCGATCAGATCGACAATACTTAATCTTACAGGATGAGCCAGTGCTTTTAGCATTTCTGCTGCATGCTCAATTCGCAAGGCGGATACAGTAGACCTAATCATTTGGCGGATTTATACTGCAAATATAGATAATTATACATATATTATAATTAATATATGTTGACTCCGTTTTAATTTTGCAACTTAGCGTATAGCACGGCAAAACAGTTAAAGCTTACTGCAAAGCAGATTGAATTTTATGAAAAAGAACATATGGTCAAAATTCCCCGGGCTTGAAACGCAAAGAATGATTCTCAGGGAAATTGTGAAAGAAGATGCACCAGCACTTTTTATGCTTTATAGTAATCCTGAAGTGATGAAGTTCCGGGGAGCTGATTCTTTCTCTGTTATGAATCAAGCTCATGACTTAATTCAAAAATTCAGCAGCGATTTCACTGCGCAAAGCGGAATTCGTTGGGGGCTTACCATTTCTGGGAAGGAAGATGAATTAATAGGAACTGCGGGCTTTAACTCCATTGACTGGAAGCATCAGAGAGGTGTGATAGGTTATGAAATACAGCCAAGCCTTTGGAATCAGGGATTAATGACAGAAGCGCTGAAGGTAATTTCTGCATTCGCATTTCGTGAGTTGAATTTGCATACAATTGAAGCTAATATTGCTCCTGCCAACATTGCTTCAGAAAAGGTGCTGAGAAAGCTCGGATTTGTAAAGGAAGCTCATTTCAGAGAAAATTGGTACTATAAAGGATGGTGGGATTCTGTAATATACAGCTTACACAAATAGATAATTGCAATAGTTTAGTGAGCCTGCTCGAGGCAATAGTCTTGAAATTAACCTAAGGATTTTTAGCAGGAGGCCGGTTAAAGCGAAGGCTTACAAAAAGCTCATGTGATCCTGTGCTGTAGTTCTGAATGTTGGTAGTAGCAAAATCGTATGCGTAACCTATGGTGATATTTTCCCTGAAGGTATACCCAATTAACCCAACGATGGCATCCAAATTTCTATAAGATCCTCCTATCCAAATCTTGTTTCTGTAGATTACCCTTACTCCAATATCGAATTGAACCGGGACAGGATCAACATAGCGGGCGATAAAAGTAGGTTGAATAGTAAACAACTCATTGATAGGATACTTGTACCCACCCATAAGTGTGTAGTGCCTTTGGATTACGCTTTGTGTACTTGCCATGTAATCGAAAAACTTAAGCTTGTTTTCCACTATTTCAGGAATGGAAAATCCTACATACCAGATGTCCTTATTGTATACATACGCTCCAAAACCGAATTCAGGCATCAGTACACTTTGAAGCCCGTTGCTCATGACCAGATCTCCCTGGTCATGCAGTATTATTTGAGAGCCATCAACCATATATTGCAATATCCCACCTTGTACACCCAGGGAAAGCTTAATATCCTTAGTGATTTTGGCATGATAGGCATAAGATAGGTAGCAACCAGTCCTCCGTGAGGGTCCGGTAATGTCTGTAAATATTTGGCCACCTACACCGAAATGAGGGTTTTTCAGACCTCCATCGACACTGAGCAGATAGGTCCGGGGAGCATCGGTGATACCAAACCATTGGTATCTGTTGATCGAAGATGCTTCGATATATGGATTTTTTCCTGCGACTGCACAGTTCTCTGCATAGTCATTCAGCATGTATTGGCTAAAATGAGGCAACTGCTGGGCATTGAGTAATCCAGCCCCAGAAAGCAAGAAAATGTATGTTAAGAGTCTTTTCATCATCTCATGATGGTTATTGAGCCTGAATATTTTGTTTTATAAAGAGGATCATTCAAATTGACCAAATAGTAATAAGTTCCGACGGGTAGTGGCTGACCTTTATAAGTTCCATCCCAGTCATCCTGATAATTTTTTTCTTGGAATAATAATTCTCCCCAACGGTTATATATCTCCACAACGTTGTTCGGGAATTTGTGGATATTATCAATCGCCCAGCGGTCATTCACACCGTCTCCATTGGGTGTTATACCATTTGAAATGATAAGCTCCGGAAGTACGGTTATCATTACCGTATCACTAGCCATACAACCGTTTACATCAGTCACCGTGACGGTATAGATGGTAGTGGTGAATGGGTGAACATCCGGATTCGAATTGGAGGAATCAGATACAGATGCAGCAGGTGTCCAATGATACAACACTCCGGTAGGGCAGGTAGGACTACCTCCTATAACGGTATTTCCATTGGTAAGAATGGTCTGGTTTGCGCCTGCATATACTACTGGTGGTGGGTTAGAGGTTACTGTAACCTGTGCTGTATCTGTACAACCTGAATTACTGATTATCAGCGCATAGGTTGTGGCTCCTGTTGGGGGTGTTACCATCGTTTGCATAGTCGCACCTCCTATAGGTGTAAAGCCTGGCATCAGGTACCACATATACGAAGCTGCATTCACGCTCAAGGAACCGTCAAGCATCACTGCACCTAGTGTACAGAATGATTTATTGGGACCGGCATTCGCATCTAAAGAGATTACCGGTTTGAGCGTATCCGCAATAACCTGTTGACAGCCATTGAAGTCTTTCACGGTTAAAGTATAATCTCCTCCCAACAATCCAAGCAGATTCATGTTTAAGGAAGTAAAGCCGCTTGGGCCAGTCCAGGAATAGGCATAAGGTGCAACCCCTCCGGCTGGATGAGTAATGATACTTCCAGTGGCCACGTTATCACACGGTGGAGGAACCATGGTATTCGTAAAAGTAAGCGCAGGAGGTGATGTAATAGTAACCATCTGGCTGTCGATACAGGCATTATGATCAGTCAGATGAAGGGTATAGTTTCCGGCACAGAGCATGGAGTCAGTCAAAGTGGTTGAACCACTTCCCGGGCTCCAGGAAAAGACATAAGGTGGAGAGCCTCCTGCAACATTAAGTATTGCTTTGCCGTTGCATACTGAATTACAAGTGAGGTTTGTCAGCTGCGGGGCACTGAACAATATCGCCGAGGGTTGGGTAACCGTAAAACTGACTGCATTTGCACAACCGGAAAGATCTGTTACTTGAACAATGTAAGTTCCCGGACACATACCAGACCCGTTAGGTGTATTTTGACCTACTCCAGGGGCCGGTGTCCATAAATAAGTATATCCACCGCTTCCACCAGATGCAACTACCGAGTCTCTTCCATTGCAGCTTCCATTACAAACAATGTTTTTGAGAGAATTAACAATCGATGGACTGTTCGATGAGTTGATGACCATATTGAATGTTTGCGTACAGCCAGTTGCATCTGTAATCGCGACGGAATCGACCCCGACACATAGATTGTTTTGTGCTGATAATGGTGGTAAAGCACCTGTCCAGGAATATGTATAAGGAGCAGTTCCACCTGTTGGATTCAAGGAGATGGATCCATTACAGAGAGCACAAGTTGTAGGAATTACAACCTGATGGGTATTGTAAACAGGCGGTTGAGTGATGGTAGCGGAATCAATTCGGATACAACCATTCTTATCGATTACCTCTATGTAGTAAAGGCCGGCTAATTGCCCATTTATAGTGGGAACAGTTTGTCCACCAACTGTCCAGCTATAGTTATAGGGTGCCGTTCCTCCCACAGGAGTAACACTTGCACTTCCATTAGAGCTTCCATTACAAGTAACATTCGTAATGTTTAGTATAGAAGGTCCAGGTCCTGGTGTATTGCTGATAGGATAGGTGAGCACTGTAGAACATCCGTTCACGTCATTGAGACCAAGGGAATAAATGCCTGCACAGAGATTGATTGTACTAGGAAGAAATGACCCTGAGCTCCAAGTATAAGTATAGGGTGCTGTTCCTCCAGAAGCGACCACACTGATGGAACCGTTACACACTCCACACAACGCTCCGTTTATGGTAGGTACAACGCTCAGCGCTGCTGGAGTGGTAATCGTATCTGCCTGAACAATGTTGCAACCATGTGCGTCAAAGATAGTTACCGAATAGTTTCCTGCGCAGAGGCCTGTAGCCGTTGGACTGGTCTGGCCGAGTGGATCAGACCAGTTGTAAGTATATGGAGCAGTCCCGCTGGTCATGGTCACTGTAGCGGTACCAGAGCATTGCCCAAAGCAGGTTGGGTTGGTGTGGCTGGTTGTTCCGGAAACAAGAACAGTAGGGGCTAGTGTAATCGTGAAGGAGGAAGCACAGAGATTGGCATCAGTAATCTGCACGGTATAAGGCCCAGGACATAAGTTTGTCACGGTGGCTGCAGCGGAAACGGGGCTGGTCCAAGAGTAGGTATATGCACCAGTTCCTCCTGTCGGGGCCAAGGAAATTTTACCATCGCATATTCCAGAACAGCTCGGTGAATGAATTGCAGGATTCGCAACCACTGGAGGAGGTGAGGCAAGCTCTACTCTTTGAATGTAAACACAGGAATTGATATCTGTAACTTTCAGGAAGTAACCTCCGGCACAAAGATTCGAGATGTTCGGTAGGGCATGCGCAAGATTGTTATTTAAAGAGTCATACCAACTGTAAGTAAATGCTGGTGTGCCTCCAACAACAAGTGTACAGTTCGCAGAACCATTACAACTCATGAAACAGGTCGGATTTGTTGTATGGATTGTATCCGCAGTAGGACCTCCGGTGTTGTTGAGTGGAGGAGCAGTAATCGTTGAGTTACACCCGTTTACGTCTGTAACTTTAACCAGGTAAATCCCGGCACAAAGTGAACTCAGATTAGGAGTGGTTTGAGAGGGAGCTGTTGACCAAGAATATGTGTAAGGAGAAGTTCCACCAGCAGGTATGATACCCATGGTTCCATTGCAAGCACCACAATTCGAGTTACCCACTGCAAAAGTTCCTGAGATAGGGGCAGGATCAACGATATTTACAACCTGAGCGTTTGCACATCCATTCCCATCGGTGACCGATACAGTGTAAGCACCTGCACAAAGGCTATTAATGGAAGGGGTAATGCCGGGAGTAGGCGACCAGGAATAGGTGTAGGGTACTGTGCCACCAATAGGCGATGCAGTAGCGGTTCCATTGCAGGATCCATTACAGCCAGGGTTTGTTCCGCTGCTTCCAGCCAATAATGGTGCCGGCTGTGAAATGTTAGCTGTCTGGGAAACGTTGCAGGAATTGCCATCGGTAACTGTCAGGGTCCAGGTTCCAGGACAAAGTCCACTGTAATCTGGTAATGTATTAACGCCAGGTGACCATGAATAGGTGTATGCACCAACACCACCGCTTGTAACAGAATGGATAGATCCGTTACATACGCCGCTACAAGTTGCATTGGTTGGAGTGAGCGTGATATTGATTGCAGGTGGCTCTGTAATGACTACACTCGCTATCGCAACACAGCCGTGAGCATCACTTCCTGTGGCACTGTAATTGCCGGCACACATGGATGTAAGTGTGTCCATGATTTGATTGCCAGGTGCCCAGGTAAAAATATAGGGAGAAGTACCCCCGCTGCCAACAGCAATTGCCGTTCCATTACAGACTCCAAAACAAGTGGCATTAGTAGAAGTAATGATGTCTGTAAATGGAGCTGGTTCAGTAATCAGTGAAGTTTGAGTGGCGGTACATCCATGAACATCTGTAGCAACTACTGTGTAAGTGGTTGGACAAAGGTTGGAAACATTCGAAACAAGAGCTCCATTCGACCATGAATAGGCGAATGGTGAAGTACCACCGGTAATGACAGCAGAGGCAGAACCATTACAAAACCCATTACACGTTACATTGGTAGCGGTTATAGCAACAGTGAATATTCCAGGTTGAGTAATAGGGTAAATAACAGTCTGCGAACACCCATTTGCATCAGTACCTGTAAAAGTATAGTTCCCAGGAGAAAGTCCGGATATATTGTTTGTAACTGCACCTGTATTCCAGCTATAAGTATACGGCATTGTTCCTCCGCTCAGATTCACATTAATACTGCCGTCATTGGCTCCATTGCAACTTATGTTGGTGATGACAGGAGTCAAAACAAGCGCTGGCGGAGAAGTGACTGTGGTGGAGGTAAATTGAATACAGCCAATATTATCAATAACTTCAAAAGTGTAAGCTCCTGCACAGAGACTGGATGCCGTTAAAGTGCCCTGACCAGCGGCTGGTGCAGGTATCCAGGTATAAGAAACATACGGTGGATTGCCTCCTGTAACGACAGAGCTGACAGAACCGTTACAAAGCCCATTACAAGTTGCAGCCATAGGCGTAAGAACAGAATTTGGCCCGGTTGGGCTATTCAATCCAATCGGCACTACGGTATCACATCCAAGATTATCCGTAATCGTTACTGTATACAATCCAGCACATAAATTATTAACAGTTGGTGTAGCTGGTTCGGCTGGGCTCCATGAATACGTGTAAGGAACACTTCCTCCGGAAGGTGCGACGCTGATAGTCCCGTCACAACTAGCACAGCTTGATGGAGATGTCAGTGTGGAGTTCGGCAAAATAGGAGGCGGGGCTGCAAGAGTTACAGGGGTGATAGAGTCACATCCATTTGCATCGGTAACAGTTAATGTATAGGTTCCTGAGCAAAGGCCTGCAATGGAAGTGGTTGTTTGCCCACCGGGGGACCATGAATAGGTATAGAGCCCGGTACCTCCAGAAACCACGGTGGAGATACTGCCATTACATACGCTGTTACAGGTTGCCGTAACCGGTGTTATAACTGGACTAACAGGGCTTGGATTTGTGAAGATTGCAGTGGCAGAATTAAAACACCCGTTTGCATCAACAGCCGTAACCGTATAAGTTCCTGCACAGAGACCTGAAACGTTCGCTGTGCCTTGTCCTATAGGTGGAGCAGGTGCCCAGTTATATGAATAAGGTGCCAACCCTCCGGCAGTATTCGCAGTGCCAGCCCCATCACAAACGTTGTGGCAACTCAAGTTGAAACTGGTAGTTGAAATGCTCAGGATCACGGTCTGTGTAATTACTGCCACAGCACTTGCGGTACAGCTATTGACATCAGATACGGTTACTGTATAAGTTCCGACGCAAAGGTTTGTGGCTGTGGGTCCAGATTGGGTAGGTACCGAATTCCAGGAATAATTATATCCCCCGGTTCCTCCGGAAACGTTCACCGTTGCAACACCCTGGCATGTTCCGCAAGTAGGTGTGGTACTGGATATGAAAGCATTCAAGAGTGAAGGTTGGACGATAGTAATGATTTGCGTACCTGTGCAACCATTTGCATCAGTGACCTGACAAGTATAACTTCCTGCACAAAGGCTTGAAATGGTGCTCGTGCCTTGACCCACAGAAATAGAACCAGCCGGTGTCCAACTATAGGTATAAACCCCTGTTCCTCCACTTGCCGCTGAAGTAGCCGTTCCATTGCATTGTCCGGAACAGACGATATCAGTCTTTGAGACATTCGGAAAAACAGCTGTTGGAGCTGTGACTATAACAACCTGAGTGTTCGAACATCCATTTGCATCCTGGACGGTACACGTATAAGTTCCGGCACAAACATTATTTGCGCAAGCAGTAGTAACACCAAGCGGATTCCAGGAATACGTGTAAGGCATAGTACCTCCAGTTGGAGCTGCGCAAAGTGTGCCGGTACAAAGTCCGGCGCAGGAAGCCGGAGTGGCTGTTGTGTTACCAAGAAGAACAGCCGGTTCTGTTATGATGATCGTTTGTGCCTGGGGGCAATTATTCGCATCTGTTACCGTGCAGGTGTAAGTGTTTGCACATAGTGAGGAGATTCCGGTCAAAGGAGAACCTCCAGGGTTCCAGGAATAGACATAAGGAGCGGTTCCTCCGGAAACACTTGCGGAGGCGGTCCCATCACAAGCTCCATTGCAGGAAATATTTGTACCAGTCAGAGTAACAATGATAGGTAAGGGGCTCGTGACTGTTACCACTTGAGTCTGAACACATCCGCTTGCATCGGTAACTGTAACGGTATAATTTCCTGCTGCCAGATTTGTTAATGTTTGTGTGGTTGCCCCTCCTGGAGCCCAGGCATAAGTATACGCTCCAGTACCGCCTGTAGGATTAGCAGTAGCAGTACCATCAAATATAGATGCACAACTCTGTGGGGTTGCATTTGCATTTGCCGCAAGTATAGATGGCTCGGTAATCACGATTGTCTGGGTCATACTGCAACCATTCGCATCGGTTACCAACACGGTATAGGTGTTTGGGGCGAGACCAGAGATCGTATTCGTGAACTGACCTGTTGGAGCTCCAGGTGACCAGGAATAGGTATAAAGCCCGGTACCTCCTGAAACCGCAGCATTCGCGATTCCATTTGCAGCTCCGAAGCAGGTTACCATGGTTGGATTGATCGTGATGGAAATCAGAGATGCTTGATGAACCGCAACAGAATCTATCGTATTACATCCCATACCATCTGTAAGAGAAACAGTGTATTCTTGTGCAATAAGACCAGTAATTCCGGATGTGAACTGCCCTGTAGGAGCTCCAGGTGACCAGGAATAGGTATAAAGCCCGGTACCTCCCGAAGGGGTAACCATTGCGGTTCCAGTTGCAGCACCATTGCAGCTCACATCGGTATGTGACATCGTTCCAATGAGTGGGGGTGGACCGGTTATAGGAACGATTGTACTAAAGGTACATCCATTCATATCCGTAACGTTAAGTGTATAATTTCCGATACAGAGTGAGATGAGGCTAGGTGTTGCACCTGCCACAGGAGTCCAGGAATAAGTATAGCCAGGGGTTCCACCTGCCATAGTCACCGTTGTGGATGCATTACATTGACCACTGCATGCGAGTGGGTTATTTCCTGTGGTGAAAGTGGATGACAAAGGTGCAGCCGGTTGAGTAATTGGGGCAACAAAGGTAGTTGGAGAAACACATCCATTCGCGTCTGTAACCGTACAGGTGTAATTACCGGGACAGAGGCTGGTGATTGTTGCAGTGGTGGCAGAGTAGGCCCCTGGTCCTGTCCACGCATACGTATATGCACCCGTTCCACCGGTTGGGGCGACACTTGCCTGACCATCACAAGCACCAAAACAATCGATGACCGTATAGGTCCCTATCGGATTAATTACGGAAGGCTGGAGAAGGTTCTTGGTTGCCTGAGCAGGGCAGCCTTTTGAATCAGTGATATCAAGAGTATAGGTTCCAGTGCACTGGGAAGTGATGGAAGTGGTTGTTTGATTTCCAGGTAACCAGGAGTAAGTATAGGGCTGACATCCTCCGTTCACGGTAGATTTTACGGTGCCATTGCACCCTCCATTGCAACTGATAGGAACAGGAATTGTCAAAATGATAACTACAGGAGCCGGAGCCGAAACTCCGATGGAACAGGAAACACCATCTGCAGGGTTCGCATCTCCAACTGAAACAAGGTAGGTCTGTGGTGGAAGTCCAAAGCAATCCGGGGTAATGCAACCCGAAGGACTCCAGCTGTAATTATATGGAGGGGATCCTCCCGTTACCACAGCATGCACGGCACCGTTTGATTGTCCATTACAGATTACGCTGTCAGATGTCACAACCACCGTGAGAGGAGGATTGTTGCACGACGTAGCTATATGAATGTTATTACCGATTCGGAATGCATTCTTGTCAAAATGTTTGAAAGAACGAGTATCTGTAAACAGAAATCGGGCCTTGTCAGAGCTGATATTCATGGAAGTGGAGACAGGGATCTTCCAGTCCTTGTATACGATTATATTTGACTCTCCTAGAGAGAGCTCCCCAACTTCATTACCCTCCCGAACATAATTTCCAAAAAAGAGGTTGAAATTATGAGTGTTCAGGGTTCCTTTTATGTGGACGAACGAAGTTGATGAGGTCGCAGAAAGATCACTTTCTAGATTCCAGGTGCCTGAACCATTGAATACGATTTGAGTGCCTTCAAACAGGTTATTGCTGAAATCAATGGTTTCTGAGGAGGAGGAAGAAAACAGGATTGTTCCTTTGTAATGAAAGGCAATTCTTTTGTTTGTGGGAAGAGTAAAAGATCCGGAGACTTGAAGAACAGGCTTAATCCCGGAGGAAATAAATTCGGGTTTAAATTTTGATCCAGTGCAGATAAAGTCTTTACAAAAGACTGAATCAGGGAGCGTTACTCTCTGATTTTTGGTGTTAAAAGAGGATTCGTTAAAGAACACCCGGTCGTCTTTTCCAGGGATCTCTGTTCCCCCTTTGCCACCACTTACTGCTGACCAATGTGCTTTGTCATTCCATTGCCCAGTGCCACCTACCCAATATTTATCCGAACCCCTTGAAAATGAGGCTATCGCTGAAAACAGAAAGAGGGAAAGAAGTATCGTTCTTTTCAAATCAATAATACTTTAAAATAATGGTTAACTCTTGTACGTACAGCCTGTATATATTGTTTCAAAGACAAATATTGGCAAATTCCAGCATTTTGGAGTCAACATAGTCAATTGATTTCAACAGGGATATGAACATCCAAAGCTAGTAAAATTAATATAACCGCGGAAGAGTACTGGAAATATCACGATTCTCCCAGAAACTAGCTTTCTAAGTCACGAAGTGAACGGCTTAAACTACTGTTCCACTTTCGTAAGCTTCTGAACCGTTTTCTTAAGCTAAAGCATGACGCATGGAAGCTTCCAAACTACTTTCTTAAGCTTGTGTATCGTTTTCTTAAGCTTACGTAGAATAAATGGAAGCTTCCAAACCACTTTCTTAAGCTTCCAAACCGTTTTCTTAAACTTACTTAGAGCAAAAGGAATCTTCCAAACTACTTTCGTAAGTTTCCATCCCTATTTCTTAAGCTGACGTATTGCAAATGGAAGCTTCCAAACCACTTTTATAAGCTTCTGTATCGTTTTCTTAAGCTTATGCATAACAAATGGAAGCTTACGAAAGTGGTACAAAAGCTTACGGAGTTACTTTCCGAGCTTAGATAAACACTTTTCCAGTTGCCGCAATCATTCTCTCAACTTAAGCTGGGGGGGCATAAGCTTAAAAAAAGGTAGAGAAGCAAATGAAGTGACAATCTTAATTATCGAAAACACTCTTTGAGTGTGTGAACCAGCTTCATTCACTTAAGAAAGCGCTTCATAAGCCAAGAAAACAATTTTTCAGCTTCCATTTTCGCCTCATTTACAACAAGAAGCACTCTTAAAGTTAAGACCTCTCATTCTTAAGCTTTAAAAAGTCCATCCTAAAGATCTGCTTACTGTTTTTTCTTTTCGAGATGTTATTCAGGAAATGATAATTCGGCAAAACCAGTTATCGGGTGGCAAGTGGGGGAAAAGCAAAAACTCCCTGGAGACCAAGGAGTTTTTGCTTTTGAAATTTGAAGATGACGTTTAATTGAACGGCAAGTCTTATTTAGGCTTGTCAGCTTTCTTGTCGTCTTTCTTGTCTTCTTTTTTGTCTTTCTTTTTATCCTTTTGTTCTTTCTTGTCAGTTTTCTTTTCTTCTTTTTTGTCGCCTTGAGCGAAAGAAAGTCCTGTGAAGAGGAATGCTGCTGCAATTACGAGGCTGATCTTTTTCATTTGATTTGGTTTTTAGGGTTTATTTGGTTTGTAATGATTGTCTGAATAAAGAGGGTTTACCAATATCCGTACCAGAAATTTAAGCAACTCGTTTAACAATCTGCTTCTCCCTTAAATTTCAAATCAAATGTAAACTGTTTTATTCAATGTCGCATGGGTGTCTGGAGGAAAAGCATCATCATTTTGTGAACATTTAAGCGGTCGATGGTTTTTATTTATCTGAAGAGGAAAACAGAGCACTGATGGAAATATTCGATGAAGAATAGATGAATTTGTTCATATCCTGATTAACCTCAATTGATCAATCGGAGCCAAATCATGCATCGCATCACTTGCTTTTTTCTAACTTTCAGAAATAATTGCATTTTATTTCTGCCCTTGATGAACAACGACAAAGAAAAACTTTCTGATGATGATCTTAGGAAAAAGATGGATTTTGATCGGTTTCTGAGTGAGTATAAGTCCGTGCCTGTATACAAAAGCAAGAAATTTTATGGTACCATACTGGTTGCCGCAGTTCTTATTGTAGTTACTTGGTTTTTGTGGAGGGAGGAAGTGGAGACTCCGTCAAGTAACAAACCATCTGCAGATAAAAAGTTTATCCATCCTCCTATCGAAGACGTAAATATAGCTGACAGTATTTTTGTGCTGAACGGATCTATCGATACTGTTTTAAATTACTCTAACAGTACAAATTTGCATGTTCCTTCTTTTGCTTTTCTAGATCAGAAAGGGAATGTTATCAAGGGAGAGGTGAGTCTTCATTTCAGGGAATTACACGACGTTGCTGATTTTTTTGTGAGTGGAATCCCCATGTCGTATGACTCGGCTGGGGCTCAATTATACCTCGACTGTGCGGGCATGTTTGAGATAGATGCCTTCCGAAACGGAGAGATGTTGTATTTGAACCCCGAACAACCCATAAAGGTGCAAATGTCCTCCGTTAGGAAGGAAAACAGTTGCAATATTTATTATCTCGATACACTTGTTAAGAAGTGGAAATACATGAGTAATGTAATTTTCGGACCTTCCGTTACTCAACTGTCTCCCCCATTAGATCTCTTAAAGATAAGGCCTCCTGTGAAAGCAAGCTCTGACCTTCCGAGGTTTGATATTGCTTTTGACAAAACACTTTTTCCTGAACTAATGATTTATGACGGAGTGAGTTTCCAGCTGGGAGCGGATGAACGATACTACGATCCTAAGCTGGCGATGAAGGAATGGGATCATATCAAAGTTGAACGTATGGTAGATGGGATTCACTACATTATAACTTTTATCAATCCTGGAGATGTACATTCCTTTAGAGTCCAGCCTGTTTTCTCAGGAGCTGATTATAGCAGAGCCCGAAGCCTTTATGAAGAGAAAACAAAGGCTCGGAGTATAGGAGGATCTCCAAAGAATTTGATTTCACAAGATAGGAAAGGAAGGAAGGATTCAATTAGCACCAAGGATCATTTTATAATACATCAGTTTATAGTGAGTCGTTTTGGAATATGGAGCTTAGATTGCCCTAAACCACTCCCCAATGGAAAAAAGATAGCAGCCCGATTCGTCGACCTGCACAAGCGAAGTCTGGAGTTGGAGCGTGTATACCTGGCGGAGCAAGGGAAAAATGTAATGTTTACATTCTCTCCCGATCATTTTCAGGAATTTTGTTACAATCCGGATTCAAAAAACATATTGTGGGCCTTAACAAAAGAAAACTCCCTGGTCATTCTGAATCCGAATGAGTTTGAGAATATCAGAAAAGATAAAGATTCAGCTTGCCTCACTTTGAAACCTATAGAAGAAAAAATCTCTTCCGTAGCTCAGTTCAGAAAGTTATTGGGGCTTTGATAGCTATTATCGAAGCAAAGGGTGCTTTTAAAAAATCCGCATCTGCTCACCGTTTCTGCGTTTCAGTTCAGTCTTTATCTCCGCAATTTCCATCCGAAGTTCCTTAAGAGTATTGCTAAGATGATCTTTGGAAAGATTAGGCTCGGGGAGTTCCTTGCTCATATAGGTGCTGAATTTCCAAACTTCCAATACTTCCGATATGTCAATTTCATAGGGCTGATATTCCGGGTTCGTGCTTACGAGCATGAGTGATTTTCGTTCCCCAATCTTGTTATAAACGCTTTTAAAAACAATACCCTCATCTTTGGTCAGGATAATATAAGGATAGCCATCTTTAATATGATTCCAGTTCTCCAAATACTCTGCTACTACCCATGAACCATGTGGCACGGGAGGCATACTGTCTCCACTGATTTCAAAAGAACGGTATTTGCGGTTCCGGTCAAGAAATGGAAGACTAAAGGCTTGCAGAACTTTAATGTAGGAAGGGTCAGCAAATCCTGCGGTGTAACCTGCTTTCGCTTTGAGGGGAACCAGCTCGATATTCTCTTCGTTTTCCTGATTAACGATAGTTGCCAGTATTCTAAGCTTGTTTCCACTTATATCAATATCATGCCCTTTCTCAATTTCACTCAAAAGGCTTTCGGAGACCTTACTAAGCTCAACTTTAATCAAGGTATCGAGAGAAACCTTGAAATATTCAGAGAAGCGCATTAATGTATCCATGCTTGGTTCAGTAGAACCATTTTCATAACTACATAAGGTTGTGCGCTTTATGCCAAGAGTATTGGCTACATCATCTTGTGAACGTTTTCGTCTTTTACGAAGAAGTCGAATATTATCTGAAAAGTGCATGTTTGTGGTTTTAGTGCAAGGTATAAAATGTTTTTAAATCAAACAAGTCATTGGCATAAAATCAAACATATTATTTGATTTCAGATGACTCAAACATACATAATGCTGAAATATAGACGAATAGGGGGAACTTAAAAATATGGCTGATTACTTGACAGTGAGTGCAAGCACGCAAGTAATATCGCCGGTGAGGTGTTTGCCTGGCTGCCATTGGGGCATAGATGAAATAAGCCGAATAATTTCAACATCCAGTTCCGGGCTGATTGAATGAGTAATCTCAACCTCAGAAATTTTACCCCTGGGACTCACGGTGAACATAACGCCAACCGCTTTTCCTGTGAGTGTCCGTTTATCTTTGACTGGGTTTTTGAAAGCGGAGGCGAGGTATTCCTCCAGGGCCTCGTCACCTCCTGGAAAGGAGGGCATATCTTCAGGGTGATAGGCCGCTGAATGATTGTCTGATGGAGCCACCAACTGTCCTTTTTTACTCGACTTTCGGGTGTTGCCTGTTGTTTTACTTAACTTCTGAAGAACTTTTACACCAATTATCTGAAGGTTTGAAATCACTTCTTTTTCAATGGGAGCCTCCACGATAACCTCATCCTTAGCAGGAGCAGCGGTAACAATTGCAGGAGGTAAAGGACTACTTTCCTTGTTTGGGTCCGCCGATATATTTTCAATCTTTTGAGAAGTGATAGAAGACGGATTGATACCAGGAGTACTTTCCGTTATTGTTTGCCCTGAGTTGTGTACCGGCTGGTGAACCGGAAATTCTTCGATAGCCTGGGTCGTTTGGGTGGAATCTTTGAGTGCTGCAGGTATCCCGGCTGTCGGAACGTTATTCGAAGGAGGAGAAACAACACCTGAACTCACTGGAGAATTTGAAACGTGGTTTATAAAAAGATAAACCGTAAATCCGCTTAAGAGGATCAGAAGGGTTGCTCCAGCCTTGATGTAGTTCCCATATCCTGACCAACGGCTCACAGCAGGTGCGAGACCAACTATTTCAGAGACGCGTCTATTTACATTGGATGAAATATTAAGGATTTGGGATTGTGCATTTTCAGTGACATCCAGATCCTCCAGAATTTGTGAACAGAAATCGCAATCCAATAAATGTTTCTCAACCATGTGTAATTCCGACTTTAGCAGAGTTCCGTCAATATATTGCCGGAGAGTAGCCGTCGGAAGACACTTGCCATCTGAAAATGAAGAAAAATGTATAGATTCAGCGTTCATGTACTGTATTTGTAAGAAGTCCTTTGAGGTTTCTTTTCCCGTTTTGCAAATAACTCTTCACCTCATTCAGTGAAAAGCCGGTAGACTCTGAGACTTCCTTGTAACTTTTTTCCTGAAGATAGAACAGATCTATGCAAATTCTCTGTTCAGGCACCAGGTTTGAAATGGCTTTTTTTAAATCTTCAATTTGATTGTCAAGTAAATAAGGGTCGAAATCATAATTAGTTTCGTCCGCGATCTGCTTTAGTGCGGATTCTGGTTTGAATTTTTTATCATTTTCAATTTTAAGTTTTTTGAGACAATGATGTTTCGTAACGCTGTAAGCCCAAGCCCGGAAATTTATGACATCATGTGTCTTCAAATCTCTCAAGATAATTTCGAAAACCTCCATCAGAGCGTCTTCAGCATCCGCCTGTTTTTTTAGATACTTGTAGGTAACGACTGCTAAATGTTGGGTAAATCGTTGAAAAAGAACCCCTGCATAATACGGTTCACCCGAACTTTTATAGCTGGTAATGAGTTCATCATCACTCAAGTTATCTATATTTTTAGGGTGCTGTTTCAATTCCGAAGGCCTTAGTAGTGAGCGAAGGAAAGAATTTCAAATCACTATCACTAAACTACAAAGTTTTACCAGCAAATACAAATATCAATGATTCTATCCCGATGCTATAGGGTATTAAGCACCTATATTCCACAAAAACATCTTAAATATATATTTTCCTGTTTTTTATGGAATCCAGTTTTCTCATTCCCTATAATGTAAACAAACCTCAAAATTCAAAAACATGATGGTATTAAACAAAAACATTCAGGATAGTCAATTACCCTCGGTAAAACCAATTTTTAATAATCAGAAAGCCCGAGTCAACCTTTTTAAGGGGGTATTAATCGTCTTAGGTTTAGTCCTGATGCTGCCATCTTGTAAAAGTCATAAACTATGTGAAGCCTATTCTGACTCCAGGCTTCAAAAAGATGCTAAGTCCGGCGCTGTTTATTCCTTCAATGAAACCAGCAAGGCCCACTTGAACCATCAGTGAGCTTTCCAATTCCCCCTTGTCACACTAGAGCGGGAAAACCACAAACACAGCCGGCTTATGCAAAGCAGACGTTCCTACTCACACGGACCGTCTGTTTTTTTTTGATTTAGCCTGTTAATTTTTGTTAATACAGGGAAGTAGCCACTCCTCTGTGTAATTTTGTGAACTGGGCGATCTGTTACCCGTTCAGTACTTTTCTAATGAAGATCAGGCATGTCAAAATGATCAGTTTGCTTGCCGGATTAGCTCTATTCGGGCTGATCGGGATACAAGTTTATTGGGTAAAAAATGCCATTGCTCTCAAGCAAAAACATTTTGAGCAGGGAGTGAACGAAGCTTTGAATATGGTCGTCTATAAACTTGAAAAGCAATATGCTTGTGAAAAGGTCAAGAGACGGATGCAGATGCGAGAGCATGGGAAGAGGTGGATGTTGAAACGCGATTCAATGATTAACCGGGTTGTTTTTTTTAAAAATGCAGATTCAATTCGGACTCAAATCAGCAGACTCAATGGTTATACGGAAGAATTTATTGTGCAGAGTTCCATGCCACATGATCAGTGCCAGGACCCGGAACATTGTGTTCATGCCCGCGAAAATGTCCCATGTACCCCTGGAGCCACAATCCTCTTCCACCGTAACGACTCCTCAAGCATCCATTTACAGATGATGGTACAACATTCGGATATGATGAGTGATGTGTTTGATGAATTGGCCGGAATTGACATTTTGAATGATATTCATACACGGATTGATACAGCTTCTCTGGATTCATTACTTCATGGGGAATTAAGAAACAAAGGTATTTTTGCAAGCTACCGTTTTGGTATAATCAGACCTAACAGCCTCAACCTTCCTGTCAAAGCCTCTGATGCTGAAAATGTCAGTCAACTCGTCTCCTCTCATTATAAAACGAGCCTCACACCGCATAATATTTATGTCGAACCCCAATACCTTTCCGTTTTTTTTCCGAATGAAAAGAATTACGTTGTCAGGCAAATGTGGATGATGCTTGTACTGTCCGCATTCCTCATGTGCATCCTCATTTATTCGTTTTATTTTACGGTGTCAACAATTATGCAGCAAAAAAAATTGTCTGACATAAAAAACGACTTTATAAACAATATGACTCACGAATTGAAAACTCCTATCGCTACGATCTCACTGGCTTGTGAGGTATTGAATGATAAGACGGTAGAGAAATCTTCTGAAAAACTGGAAAATTATGTCCGTGTGATAAATGAAGAAAACAAACGTCTTGGTGCTTTAGTCGAGAATGTACTGAGAACAGCCATTCTTGATAAAGGAGAGTTGAAATTAAGTATCAGTGATGTTGACCTTCATCAGGTAATTGAGCAGGCTATCGGTAACATTCAACTTCAGGTGGAACAGAAGCATGGTGCTCTCTCCACTTCTCTGCTTGCTCAGCACCCAATTATTGCCGTCGATAAAGTGCATTTTACGAATGTCATTTACAATCTGGTGGATAATGCACTGAAGTATTCTAATGAAAATCCGAAAATAATGATAAGTACTCATAATACTCCAGGGGGGATTATCATTTCTATCAAAGACAATGGAATTGGAATAAGTGGCGAGAACCAAAAGAAAATATTCGACAAATTGTTTAGGGTTCCGACCGGAAATATCCATAATGTAAAAGGGTTCGGTTTGGGGCTTAGTTATGTAAAGGCAATTGTGGAAAAACACGGAGGGACTATTAGTGTTGAAAGTGCCCTCGGCGAGGGCACAGAATTTGCTATTTTTCTTCCCGATCATACCAGACAGGTATGAAGGATTCATTCCATGAATATATGAAATATGTCTGAAGAGAAAGTAAAAGTGCTGTTGGCAGAAGATGACCGCAACCTTGGGTCTCTGCTTAAAGAATACCTTGACGCAAAAGGTTATCTTACTAGTCTGGCAGCCAACGGAAAAGAAGGGTTTGATATATTCCGGAAGTCGAAGTTTGATATCTGCTTGCTTGATGTGATGATGCCAGTGAAGGACGGATTCACACTTGCAAAAGAAATCAGGACACTGGATGCGGAAGTTCCGATTGTATTCCTAACTGCTAAATCCATGAGGGAAGATGCAATCGAAGGCTTTACAGTTGGCGCAGATGATTATATCACCAAGCCATTCAGCATGGAAGAGCTACTTCTGCGACTTAAAGCTATCCTGAGAAGAACCAGAACCCAGAACATTGCGAATTCTGCACAACATGAATTCAATATCGGAAGCTATAAGTTCGATTATAACCGTCAGGTACTTGAGCACAATGGAAAGCCTGAAAAACTCACGTCGAAAGAAGCAGACCTTCTCCGTCTCCTCTGCCTGAATTCCAATGATGTACTCGATCGGTCTTTTGCCCTCAACAGCATCTGGAAGGACGATAGTTACTTCAATTCCAGAAGTATGGATGTTTATATAGCAAAGCTTAGAAAATACCTGAAGGAGGATTCATCTGTGGAGATTCTGAATATTCATGGAAAAGGGTTTAAATTGTTGATAGGGAATTAAAATCTAGGAGAAGGATCTTTATAGACACCCTGTTCTACCTCCATCAACTGGAATATTGACCCCAGTGATATAAGCAGCCGCAGGGGAAGCAAGAAAGGCAACTGCATTAGCAATTTCAGAAGCCTCTGCAAACCGCCCTGCAGGAATTTCAGCAAGCATTTCTTTCTTTACTTCATCAGTGGATTTCCCTGATTTGCTTGCCTTGTTTTCCAAAATGGAAGTAATCCGGGAGGTATTGGTGGCTCCAGGTAACACATTGTTTACGGTAATGCCGAAAGGTCCAAGTTCGATTGACAAGGTCTTTGACCAGTTAGCAACAGCAGCTCTTATGGTATTCGAAACTCCTAATCCGAGTAAAGGTTGCTTAACAGAGGTTGAAATTATATTGATAATCCTTCCATAACCGCTCCGTCTCATTCCGTCAACAAGCGTTTGGACTAAAAGGTGGTTGCACAGCAGATGATTTGAAAAGGCCAGTTTGAATTCCTCCGTTTTGGCAAGGACTATGGGACCGCCAGGAGGGCCACCGGTATTATTGATCAATATATTCACTGCCCCGTTCCGAATCACATAACGGTTGATTTTATCTTGCAGCTCCTCAGGGCTTGTAAAATCGGCAACAATAAAATCATGCTGCTGTCCCTTGGATGTGCTGAGTTCCGCCTTAACAGACCGGAGACTCTCTTCATTACGTGCCACTAGAATTACTTTTGCCCCCATTTGAGCAAGCTCAAGGGCTATTGCTTTTCCGATCCCCTGAGTGCTTCCACAAACCAGGGCTGATTTAGTACTTAGATCAAGGTTCATGAATCAAAGGTAATAATTATCCTTCCTGCAACATCTTCTTATCGATCAATACATATTCCGGTTGTTATGCTCACATATCCTTTAGCATTCCCTTCCTGCAGTTTAGTAATACCACTGAATTCTGAACTATTTGCCATGTTCCAGGCCGATGCCGGCATGCAATCAAGTCCAGCCAGTAGGCCTAGAGAGAAACGTTGATTTAAGCGATAGCTGTAGGATAAGGCAAAGTTGTAAAGAAAAATACCTGCTCTCAGTGCTCTGATATTATACAGTGTATAAGAAGAGGTGGTGCCTGTTGGGTGATCCGGCCTACCTGATCCAACCACAGGCGTTGGAAATACATTCATAAAACCTACACCGAAGCCGGTCATTAAGCTTGCTTCAAACTTTTTCCCATCAAAAAACTTATACCCGGCGAATAAATAGTTGAAGGCTCCAGTCTGAAGATAATTTCCAGCATTGAATATATTGTGAAATACAACGGCATCTGTTCCGGCAATCAACTTGTCCTGCGAAATCATTCCCCCGCAACCGATGGCTTGTGCATTAGGGTCAATTTGGGGTAGGTTTGCTGCCAGGAGGAGCATATTTACATTGTTATATCTTCCATAGATGTGAGAACCTGTCAGATAAAGAGTGACCGTTTTGTTTTGTTCAAAGGATTTGTAATGCTCATAAAAGCGAGAGTAATCAAGTTGTGCCTGGGCCTCCGTATAGCCAAACGTTCCGGCCAGAAGAATAAAAACACGTGATTTCATGAGCTGGGGATGTATATGATTAACTGGGCCTTATGGAGAATTATTGTTCGTATCAGAAAATAAATCTCGATATTCCGACTTAGGGAATCTATTTATAACTTAGAGGAAATTTCAAATCGCGAAAAATGAGCATTCAAAGGCCCTTTAATTTCAAAAAATGGATTGACGAGAATCGTCATCTTTTGAAACCTCCTGTGGGCAACAAGGTGGTATATGAAAACACAGAGTTTATTGTAATGGTTGTGGGTGGGCCAAATTCTCGAAAGGATTATCACTACAATGAAAGTGAGGAATTCTTCTATCAACTCGAAGGAGATATCACCGTTCAGATTCAGGAAGAAGGAAAAGCTGTGGAAGTGCCTATCAACGCAGGCGACATTTTTCTGCTCCCTCCCAGGGTTCCCCACAATCCGCGACGTGGCCCGAAGTCCATTGGTTTAGTAATGGAACGTAAAAGAAAAGCGGAAGAGAAAGACGGCTTGCTCTGGTTTTGTGAAAAGTGTAACCATAAGCTTTACGAAAAATATTTTTCGCTCACGAATATAATGACTCAGTTTCAGGAAACCTTTGCCGAATTTTATGGCAGCACAGAATTGAGGACCTGCAAGAAATGCGGGGCTGTGATGGAGCCTCCTCTGTCACCGGCCGACATATCCTCACCAACCTGATAAAGATTTTTCAATTTATCGTCTACGCCACCTATGTCCAGAATTCTTACAATAGACATTCATACACATATCCTTCCTGAAAACATTCCGAAGTGGAAGGAGAAATTTGGGTATGGTGGGTTCATTTCGCTTGACCACCATAAGCCTTGCTGTGCGAGGATGATGCAGGATACCGGGAAATTCTTCCGGGAAGTAGAAAGTAATTGTTGGAGTCCTGAACAGCGAATACTGGAAAATGACCGGCATCATGTGGATGTCCAAGTGCTCTCTACTGTTCCTGTCATGTTCAGTTATTGGGCAAAGCCATACGATTGTCTTGACTTGAGTATGTTTTTAAATGATCATATTGCAGGGATAGTTGAACGGTTTCCAAAGCGGTTTATCGGGCTAGGAACCATACCCATGCAAAGCTCTGATCTTGCTGTAAAAGAGTTGGAACGTTGCAAAAAAATTGGACTTGCAGGTATTCAGATAGGCTCCAACATAAATAAGCTCAATCTTAGTGAACCTCAGTTTGAGCAGGTGTTTGCAGCATGTCAGGAGCTCGGGATGTCTGTTTTTGTTCACCCTTGGGAAATGATGGGCCAGGAAGATATGCAGAAGTATTGGCTACCATGGCTGGTAGGGATGCCGGCAGAAACTGCACGGGCAATAGCTTCAATGATTTTCGGCGGGGTTTTTTCCCGCTTTCCTCGATTGAAGGTTGCTTTTGCTCATGGGGGTGGGAGCTTCCCTGCAACAATAGGCCGCCTGGAACATGGGTTTCATTGCAGGCCAGATCTGGTTGCTGTTGATAACAACGTAAACCCAAGAGATTACCTTGGTAAGTTTTGGATAGATAGCCTCGTACACGAACCCCTTATGCTTGATTATATCGTCAATTTAATAGGAGCAGAAAAGATAGCCCTTGGAAGTGATTATCCATTTCCATTGGGTGAACTTGAACCGGGAAATCTGATTCATTCCATGCCTTATAAACAGAGTGTAAAAGAGCAATTACTTCATGGGTCAGCTCTTGACTGGCTTTCACTTGATAAACGAAAATATATAGGATGAAGAATTCATATAGCTTAGTCATCCACGGAGGAGCCGGAACTATTCTGAAAAGTTCCATGACCCCGCAACTGGAAAAGGCCTATAAGCAAGGCCTCACTGCAGCATTAATCGCAGGTAATCAAATTTTGGAAAGTGGAGGAGATGCCCTCGATGCAGTGGAAGCAGCCATCGTTGTGATGGAAGACGACCCTTTGTTTAATGCCGGTAAGGGTAGCGTTTTTACACACGACGGAAATAATGAGATGGACTCCTCCATTATGTCCGGAATAGACCTTAGAGCTGGAGCTGCGGCTGGGATAAGCGGTGTAAAGAACCCGATCAAATTGGCGAGAGCCATTATGGACAAGTCAGAACATGTATTATTGTGTGGGTCAGGTGCTGTTGAATTCGCGCGTTTAAAGAATCTGGATATGGAGGTGTCAGATTATTTTTTTGTAAAGCAGCGTTATGAACAGCTTCTTGAAATCAGAGATAGTCAGACCACACAGCTGGATCATTCATCAGCTCCTCATGGCAAGAAAAAAACCGGCACAGTTGGAGCTGTGGCGATAGATATGCGCGGCAATCTTGCTGCAGGAACCTCTACCGGAGGAATGACTAATAAACGTTTTGGCAGGGTCGGAGATACCCCTATTATTGGAGCTGGAACCTATGCTAATAACCGCACCTGCGCTATTTCATGTACAGGACACGGAGAATTTTTTATTAGAGCAGTCGTCGCTTATGATGTTTCCTGTCTCATGGAATATAAAAATTTATCTCTCCAACAAGCCTGTGACGAGGTAGTGAACAAAAAGTTGGTTAAAATGGGAGGTGAAGGAGGCTTAATAGCGCTTGATTATCTTGGAAATCATGCAATGACCTTTAACTCGGAGGGAATGTACAGGGGTTTAAAGAAGGCCGGAGAGGAACTTTATGTAGAAATCTATAGAGTATAAATCAGGTATTGCATTATTTTACGGGATGAGTCTGGGGAAGCACTCCAAAAAATTTGCGCTCTTCCAGATAATAGAAATTGCCCTTCGCCATCACGTGTACAATCATGTTTTCAATTGAAATTGGGGAGCCATCTGGTAGGTCAGCAATGTTCGAGTAGCGGATGTTGTGACCATCAAATATGAGAATAAGTCCTGATCCAATGGCTTCCATCTCATTGCCGTTCTTAATCAAAACCCCGGTATCTTCTCCGAGTCCAATTCCAGTACAAGCAGGATTACTCGCAACAGCCTGCGCAAGTCTTCCAAATCTTCCACGGGTCACAAAGTGGGAGTCTATTATTACATCCTTAATGAATGCCAGGCCGGTGGTAATCTTAACCTCTCCTTTAAGCAATGCACCTGTACTGCTTCCCTGATAAATCATAGTGTTCGACATCGCCATTGCACCTGCGCTGGTTCCCGCAATTACAAAATTTTCATTCTGATAGCGTGTTTGAAGGACTCTAAGAAAATCAGTACCTCCGAAAATCATGCTCAATCGGAGTTGATTCCCTCCGGTGAACATCACGCCATCTGCCTTTTGAATACGTTCAATATACTCGGGCAAAAGAGCATCTTCTCTGTTTTTAATATGAATAACACCAATTTTGGTACAGCCAAGCTTACCGAAAGCCTGAATGTAATTTTCACCAACTTCTTCTGGAATAACCGAAGCTGTCGTTATAACTTCTACGGTGGAGTCCGGTCCTTTCATTTCCGAAAGAATCCGTTTTAGAATACCGAATTCGAAAAAATTAAGATTCGACTTTTGCTTAAAATTCGGCTCTACGCCAGTTCCTTTATCTTCACTTCCGCCGATTGAAATCAATTTTCCTTTTGGGATACTCATAATCATCTATTTTGATTCGGAAACAAAATTAACAGAAACGCAAGGATGATTTAATCTCTTCTTGTGCAATTATTACATTATTTTGAACATGCTAGAAGGTTCTTGCAAATTAAGCGTATATTCATACAAAATCCTGTTACTATGATGAATATTGTGGAGATTAAGGCTATGAGAGGCCCCAATTACTGGTCTATCCGAAGGCATAAATTGATCGTGATGAAACTCGACATTGGTGAGTATGAAGAGCTTCCAACAAACAAAATTGAAGGGTTTTCTGAGCGGCTGGAAAAAATGTTTCCATCCATGATCGAGCACCGATGCTCTGAAAATTGTACAGGCGGATTTTTCCACAGGGTTAAGGAGGGAACATGGATGGGTCATGTCATTGAGCATATAGCATTAGAAATTCAAACTTTGGCTGGAATGGATACGGGTTTTGGCAGAACACGTACAACTGGTGAACATGGGCATTATCATGTGGTCTTTTCATACATGGAAGAGAAAGTAGGTGTGTATGCTGCAAAAGCGGCCATCCGCATCGCAGAAGCTCTGATAGCCGGTTCAGATTATTCGCTTGATGAAGATATTCAAATGATGAGAGAACTGAGGGAAGAGGAAAGACTTGGTCCTAGCACAGGTTCGATTGTGGAGGAAGCAATGAGTAGAGGAATTCCTTACATTCGGTTAAACCGTCATTCCTTGGTAATGTTGGGTTATGGGGTGAATCAAAAAAGAATCCAGGCTACAGTCAGTAGTACCACAAGTAACATAGCTGTGGAGCTTGCTTGCGATAAGGAAGAAACCAAAAACTTGCTTGAAGCAGCCTCAATCCCTATCCCCAAAGGGATTATCGTTTATTCTGTCGAGGAGATTGATGCAGCCGCAAAACGTCTTGGTTTCCCATTGGTTATAAAACCTATAAATGGAAACCACGGTCGGGGAGCAACAATCAATATTAAAACATTGGAACAAGCGAAGGAAGGTTTTCTTGCCGCAAAGAGGATCTCGCGTGCCGTAATTATTGAAAAATTCATTACGGGTTATGATTATCGACTTCTAGTTATTAATTACAAACTCATAGCTGCAGCCAAAAGGACCCCTGCTGCAGTAACAGGCAACGGAAAGTTTACGATTTTGGAACTGATAGATGAGGTCAATAAGGATCCGAGACGGGGTTATGGTCATGAAAAAGAATTGACCAGCATAAAGGTTGATGATATGACAGTGAATATTTTGGAAGAAAAAGGTTTGGGGCTGAACTCTGTCTTGAAAAAAGGAGAAATTGTATACCTGAAAGCGACAGCTAATCTAAGCACCGGTGGCACCGCAACAGATGTTACGGATATGGTTCATCCGTATAATGTTTTCATGGCCGAACGGATTTCCAGGATTATAGGCCTTGACATTTGTGGGATTGACATTATGGCTTCTGATCTTACCTCTCCGATTAATGAAAACGGAGGAGCTGTATTAGAAGTGAATGCGGGTCCTGGGTTTCGTATGCATATTGCACCGACTGAAGGCCTTCCAAGAAATGTGGCCGAGCCAGTAATTGATATGCTGTATCCTCCCGGTAGCCCGGTGAAGATTCCGATTGTGGCTGTTACGGGTACGAATGGTAAAACAACTACCACCCGGCTGATTGCTCACATTATGAAGACGGTAAGATATAAAGTCGGATTTACCACAACAGATGGTATATACATCCAGAATAGAATGATGGAACAGGGTGATTGCACTGGACCAGTAAGTGCCGAGTTTGTACTCAGAGACCCGACGGTGGATTTTGCTGTCCTTGAGTGTGCCAGGGGAGGAATTCTCAGGGCTGGACTGGGGTTTCATAACTGCGATATTGGAATTGTAACAAACGTAGCAGAAGATCATCTGGGATTGAAAGATATCCATACCCTAGAGGATCTTGCTCGCGTAAAAGCTGTGGTTCCAGAAAGTGTTCTGCCTGAAGGGTATGCTATCTTAAACGCTGATGATGATCTGGTTTATGCAATGGCAAAAGGGCTTGATTGCAAAGTAGCTTTCTTTAGCATGAATGAAAACAACCCCAGAATCCGTCGTCATTGCCGTGATGGAGGAATCGCCGCTGTTGTTGAGGAAGGATATATCAGCATCTTTAAAGGTACTTGGAAAATCAGGATTGAAAAGGTCGTCAATATTCCTCTGACCTTTTCGGGAAAAGCTATTTTTATGATTCAGAACATCCTGCCGGCAGTTCTGGCTGGTTTTTTGAGTAATGTCAAAACAGAAGATATACGACTTGCACTGGAGACATTTATTCCTTCGCCAACTCAGACTCCTGGCAGAATGAACTTGTTTCAGTTTAATAAATTTCAGGTGATTGTTGATTATGCACACAATGCGGCGGGGTTTCAGGCTCTCGGAAAATTTCTGGAGAAAATTAACTCAGGTCCCAAGGTGGGAATTATTGCAGGAGTTGGGGACAGAAGAGACGAAGATATCATCAGTCTGGGAGTACTAGCAGCCGAAATGTTTGATGAAATCATAATTCGCCAGGATAAAAATTTGAGGAACAGGTCCGGAGAACAGATTATCGCATTGATCGTCCAGGGAATAACATCTAAAGACCCTCGTGTCCCATATAAAATTATTCCTACTGAATCTGAGGCTATCAGTTATGCCATCAAGAATGCTGTAGAGGGATCATTTATTACCATTTGCAGTGATGTGGTGCCTGATGCTCTCAATGCAATTATGAAATATAAAGAGGAAGATGCTAAATTCGAGATGCATAAAGAAGACATACCCAATCAGCATTAAACCAGGTCGTATTGATCTTTTAAGCAATCTGTGAAATATTGTATTCCATAATCCATATAAGAAACCATTAAAAGTTATCCAAAAGCCACTTTTAATGTGAAGTAATACGGAAATCAGGAACTTATTTAGGAATTTGCTGTATTTTTACTCCTAAAAAAGGAGGTCTTCTTGAATTGTATGCTTGTTGATGATGATGAATTAAGTCTCATTGCTCTTCGTCATCTGATAAAAGGAGTGAGTTATATTAATCTTCTTAAAGTTAGTACCAACCCAATTGAGGCGATTGATGTTTTGCAAACAGAAGAAATTGATCTTTTATTTCTGGATGTAGAAATGCCGAAGCTCAATGGAATGGAACTGATCAAGAGCCTCTCCTCGCCACCCTTGATTATTCTAACCACTTCGCATGAGGGATATGCTTTCGAAGCTTTTGAATATAATGTGGTTGATTATCTCTTGAAACCTGTTGAATTGCCAAGATTGATACGTGCTGCCTCCAAGGCAAAAGAAATTTTCGACCATTCGCATGAGAATATCGATGCGTTTTCAAATGACTTTATTTTCATTCGCAAGAATTCAGTTCTTAATAAAGTTATGGTACGAGAAATTCTCTGGATTGAGGCTTTGGGCGATTACGTGACCCTGCAGACCCTTGACAAAAAGTTTACCCTACATATTACCCTGAAGGTGCTTGAAAAAAAGCTAAACCCAGATCGGTTTATCCGAGTTCACCGCTCATTTATTATTCAGCTAGAACATATTAATACCATAGATGATTCAGTGATATCTATAAATAACAAACCTATACCCGTAGGAGCCCTCTATAGGGAAAATTTCATGAAGAGACTTAATCTCCTCTTCTGAGGATCGTCGGCCTGGCTTTCGAATTGATTTACCGACAAATTCCCTAAGCTTAACGAAAAGACTCTTTGACAATAAGAGCCAGCCGTATCACGTATAGGAGATTGTATATCTGGAATTATGTTGGTTTCAGGATGACATTTGTTCTTGCGATCCTTGCCGGTTTACTGAGTTAGCCGTCAATCCAAGTAAAAATACTATTCTGTTCATTTTTATCTTGATACTTAAACTTCTAAAAAACGAAAAATGAAAATTTTGGTAGTGGATGATGATCCCCTGACTTTAGAGGCAATTGCCCACTGTCTGCGGCCTGAAGGGATCAAGGTAATAACTGCGGGAAATGGATTCGAGGCGATTTCTCTGGCTCAATCAAGTAACTTCGATTTAATAATAAGTGATATTCTTATGCCGGATATGTCAGGTTTGAGTTTACTCTGCCTTCTAAAACAATTTTATTTCAACCGGATTCCAGTCATCATCATTTCTTCATTGGATAAAGCAGATGTTATTCTTTCAACACTTGGCTTGGGAGCTGATGATTTTATTTGTAAACCAATTGATTATAATCAGTTTTCTAGTCGTGTTAAGAGTTATATAAATAAAACCGATGGAGGAAAAGGTAAAAATATTGCTAATTGAGGATGATCCGGCAGATGCCCGATTGTTCAATCATTCATTGAAAGAGTCATTTAATAATAAATATGAACTCTTTCAGGCTGCGGACCTGACGCGTGGATGTGATGCATTGAAGGAGTCCATCTTTGATGTCGTTATTTTGGACCTTTCACTGCCTGATAGTTTCGGTTTGGATAGTTTCAAAAGTATTCATGATGAATGCGCTGACACTCCTATAATTGTTCTTACCGAGATGGAGGATGAAGCAACTGGAATTAATGCTGTAAAGCTTGGTGCACAGGATTTTCTTATTAAAGGAAAAATAAAAAGCAAGACCCTTGGACGCTCAATAAATTATAGTATTGAGCGCTCAAAACTTTTGAAAGAACTATCTGTAAACACCAAGAATTTAGAGGAGCGTACCAAAGATTTGCTCCGGGAAAAACAAAAACTTTCAGAAGCTCAATCATTAGCTCATATCGGAAGTTGGGAATGGGATATTGAAAAAAATTCACTGACTCTTTCTGAAGAGCTGTGTCATATTTACGGACTTCAAACCGATATTGTACTTCATACTTTAAATGATCTTATTGCATTTGTTCACCCAAGCGAGAACGAATTTGTGAAAAAGGCCGTGACTACTTCATGCTGCACGTTGCAAAATTTCAGTCTTCATCACCGGATCATACGCCCTGACGGAGAAATCAGAACTCTCCATGCAATTGGTGAAATTGTTGCAGATTCATCAGGAAAAGCAATGAAAATTCTTGGTACGGGCCAGGATGTTACGGAAAGATTTCGTGAAGAGGAATTGGAAAAACTTGTCATGGCTGCTACTAAGTCGTTTAATTCAGTGGTTATTTGGAATAGGGAGGGAAGAATTGAATGGGCGAATGAGGGGTTTACAAAATTGAGCGGATATTCATTGGAAGATGTTAAAAACACATTTGGAGAGGTACTCTTAAATGGAAATGCGGAGTATAAAGAAAGTCAAAGTCTGTATTTTAGTCGTGTGGTGAAAGAGAAATCACCGGTCTCTTTTGAGAACATGAATTTTGCTAAAGACGGGAGGGGATTCTGGACTATCACGACCCTTACTCCTGTGCTAGGTAAGAATAATGAAGTGGAAAGAATCATTGCAATTGATTCGGACATCACCTTACGAAGGCAAATGGAAGAGGAACTACTTCAAGCAAATAAGATTGCTGAACATTCATTAATGAAAGGAAACAAGGCCTTGACGGAACTCATGATTGCCAAAAAGCAGGTTGAGGAATCGATGAAAGTAAAGGAACAATTCCTGGCCAATATGAGTCACGAAATCAGAACTCCAATGAATGCTATTATCGGTTTTACCAAGCTTCTACTTAAAACTCCAGTAACAAATGATCAGAGCCAATATATTGAAGCAATAAAAACATCTGGTGAAAACCTACTCGTTATCATCAATGACATTCTGGACTTTTCCAAGATTCAAAGTGGAAAGATCAATTTTGAACAGATTGAAATGCATTTGTCAACATGCATGGCATCCGTCATTGAAATGATGCTTCCAAAGTCAGTAGAAAAAAACATTAAACTCTGTTCCAAAATTGACAAGCGAATCCATGACCATCTAATCGGCGATCCCACACGTCTTAGTCAGATTCTTTTGAACCTGGTCGGAAATGCAATCAAATTCACGAATCATGGGGAAACAAGGATTGCCGCTGAATTGAAAAATGAGACGGAGGAACAAGTGGAAATTCTATTTTCTGTTGCGGATACCGGCATTGGGATTGCAAAGGGAAAACTATCAGCAATCTTTGAAGGATTTACGCAGGCCGCGAATGATACTACACGAAAATATGGTGGAACAGGATTGGGATTGAGCATTGTAAAACAGCTGGTTGAATTGCAAGGTGGCTCTATTCGGGTAGAAAGTCAACCGCATAGAGGATCAGTATTCAGTTTCAATCTTCAATTTAAAAAGAGCCATAGGAGATGGAATGAAAAAGAAAAAGTATTTGGCGGAGATCAGGAATTCGAATGTTCTCAACTTGTGGGACTCAAAGTCCTGCTGGTAGAAGACAATATCCTTAATCAGGTATTGGCTAAAAAAGTATTAGGTGACTGGAAGTGGGACGTTGAACTGGCAGAAAATGGCCTGGTGGCAGTCGATAAAATTTCAAGAACTGATTTCGATCTGATTCTCATGGATATTCAGTTGCCTGAAATGGATGGGTATGAGGCAACCCGGTTTATCCGGAATAAATTATCTGGACGCAAAGCGAAGGTGCCGATTATTGCTATGACTGCGCATGCTTTTAACGGAGAAGCTGAGAAATGTTTTCTAACCGGTATGAACGAGTATGTGTCAAAACCTTTTGAGCCTAAAGATTTGTATACAAAAGTTTATCAGGTCTTAGAGAACCAGGCCAGAAATGATGAAGTGATGAACACATAAAAGACGTCAATGGCACAACCAGGCTCAGTTCCCGAATTCTGAGAGGAACTTGATACGCATAAGACGAATCTCTTCCTCTGTATAATCGTTCTCTCCGAGTTCTTTTAGGGCTTCTGCTACTGAGTCAGATTCAGATTCCCTGAAGTAGTCATATACTTCGAGTTGCTTCTCTTCATCAATAACCTGGTCAATATAATAACTTATATTGACTCGTGTCCCTGATGCAACGATCGTTTCTAATTCAGTTATAAGATCATTCATGGAAAGGCCCTTTGCGCCTGCAACATCCTCCAGGCTTAACTTGCGGTCGATACTCTGAATGATATATACTTTAAGGCCAGATTTGTTCACAACAGATTTAACGACCATATCCATCGGTCTTTCAATCTCATTCTCTTCGACATATTTGGCGATGGCGTCTACAAATGGCTTTCCGAATTTTTGTGCTTTACCCGGTCCAACTCCAGTAATATGAGTGAGTTCTTCGATATTAACTGGATATTGAATAGCCATTTCCTCAAGTGAAACCTCTGAAAAGATAACATATGGTGGTAGATTTCTGGCCTTGGCAGTTTTCTTGACAAGGTCTTTGAGCATCGAGAAAAGTTTGGTGTCAGCTCCGGATCCTTTTTGGCCTCCTCCATGACCTCCTTCTTCCTCTTCAGCATCTGCCCCTTCATAATCGTGATCCAGAGTAATTAAAACAGAGTATGGTTTCTTTATAAAGTCCTTACCTTCTTTCGTGATTTTAAGCACGCCGTAACTTTCAATGTCTTTCAGCAAAAATCCATTGATAATAGCATGGCGAACGACGGCATTCCAGTATTTGTCATTTTTATCTCCATCAATTCCTTTGCTGAATGTTTCCAGTTCAAAATGTTTATAGGCTTTCCCGGTTGCAGTAACGGTTCCCATCAAGACGTTAATGATATCTTTTGCCTTGAACTTTTCTTTCATTTCCTGAATGGCTTCAAGGACCAGTTCAATTTCTTCCTTTCCTTCAAATTTATTTTTTGGATGAAGACAATTATCGCAGCTATTGCAGTTTGATTCGGTATATCCTTCACCAAAATAATGAAGCAATACTTTACGCCTGCAAACCGAGGTTTCAGCATAGGCAACTGTTTCTAGAAGAAGCTGTTTTCCTATCTCCTGCTCTGCCACAGGTTTGCCTTTCATGAACTTTTCCAGTTTGAGGATATCGTCATAAGAATAAAAAGTCAAGCAATTACCTTCCCCTCCGTCCCTGCCCGATCGGCCTGTCTCCTGATAATAACCCTCCAACGATTTAGGAATGTCGTGGTGAATAACAAAACGAACATCAGGTTTATCAATTCCCATCCCAAATGCAATTGTCGCAACAATTACATCGATATCTTCCATTAGGAATTGATCCTGAGTCTGTGCGCGAGTATTAGCATCCAGGCCTGCATGGTAGGGCTTGGCCTTGATACCATTTACCTGCAGGGTTTCTGCAAGTTCTTCTACCTTTTTACGGCTTAGGCAATAAATAATTCCTGATTTGCCTGTATTTTTCTTTACATACTTAATGATTTCTCTGGCCACATTCACTTTCGGACGTACCTCGTAATAAAGATTTGGACGGTTAAAAGATGATTTATAAATGTCTGCAGCCTGCATACCCAGGTTCTTGAGAATATCTTGTTGAACTTTTGGGGTTGCGGTAGCAGTTAAGGCAATAATGGGCACTTTGCCGATTTCTTCGAAAATAGCCCTCAGTCTTCTGTATTCGGGTCTGAAATCATGGCCCCACTCAGAAATACAATGAGCTTCATCTATAGCAAAGAAGGAAATTTGGATATCTCTGAGAAAGGTTACATTGTCTTCCTTAGTGAGAGATTCCGGTGCAACATATAAAAGTTTTGTCTTCCCTGAAGCTATGTCCCCTTTTACTTTGAGAATTTCGGCTTTTGTGAGTGAGGAATTTAGAAAATGAGCAATCCCGTCCTCTGAACCGTAGTTCCGGATAGCATCTACCTGGTTTTTCATCAGGGCAATAAGTGGAGAAACAATGATAGCAGTCCCTTCACTGATCAACGCAGGTAACTGATAGCAAAGTGATTTCCCGCCACCAGTAGGCATAATTACGAATGTATCTCGCCCTTCAAGAACGCTTGTTATAATTTGCTCCTGATCTCCTTTAAATTTACTGAATCCGAAAAACTTTTGTAAGGCTGTGGAGAGGGTAATCGATTCTACTTCTAGCATTGCGCGGTGGGGTCTGTAATTCAATAAATGAGGTGTAAATTCCGAGATTTAGTTACTTTTGCTAACCATACGTAAAGATATAATAAAAATTCCTTTCAAAAGCTAATTTTATATCGCTCATTCAAAAAAAACCACCAACCCTTGAAATCCCCCGACGAACTCAAAAAACTGGGAGTGGCAACGATTCTTATTGAGGCGGAAGCAGTTAGAAAACTAGCTGATAGAGTAGGGGATGATTTCGTTTCCTGTGTACATCAGATTATCAGTTCAAAAGGCAGACTCATAGTGACAGGAATAGGCAAAAGTGCTATTGTAGCCTCTAAAATTGTTGCAACTTTCAACTCTACCGGAACCCCTTCTGTTTTTATGCATGCCGCCGATGCGATCCATGGCGATCTCGGAACCATCCAGACTCATGATATCATTATGTGTATTTCTCAAAGTGGAAACACTCCAGAAATAAAGGCTTTAATCCCACTTCTGAAAAAGGGAGGAAATAAACTTATTGCACTTACCGGGAATCTCAACTCTTACCTTGCTGGAGAGGCTGACTTTATTCTGGATTGTAGTGTCGAAAGAGAGGCTTGCCCCAATAATCTGGCCCCTACATCAAGTACGACAGCTCAGATGGCCCTGGGTGATGCTTTGGCAGTCGCTCTGCTTTCTTGCCGGGATTTTTCAAAAACTGATTTCGCCCGCTTTCATCCGGGAGGATCTCTGGGTAAAAAACTATATCTCAGGGTATCGGATATTAGCAGCCAGAACCTCATTCCGGAAGTAAAGCCTCAGGACGATATACGGACCGTAATCATGGAAATAACTTCGAAACGTCTGGGTGCTACCGCGGTAATAGAAAATGGAAGTTTGCTTGGAGTAATAACTGATGGTGATCTCCGTCGAATGCTCGAAAAGTCTATTCAAATTGACTCTGTTAAAGCATTAGATATCATGAGTTTAAATCCAAAGAGCATTGAGGGTGCAGCATTGGCTGTAGAGGCTATCAGAATGATGGAAGCTTACGAAATAACACAACTCATTGTAACAGATTGTGGGAAATACATTGGATTTATTCATATGCATGATCTGCTGAGGGAAGGGCTCCTTTAACCTGGAATAAGAGTTACTGTTAAGTTTTTCTTTCCGGGCACGGACTTCTCGTATCTTTACGCTGATTTATGGCTCTTTTTAGCTCAACAGACAAAGATGGTAATGAAATGTCCTTCCTCGATCATATCGAGGTACTCCGCTGGCATTTGGTTCGTTCTGCTATAGTTGTCATTGTTCTTGCTGTGGTACTTTTCTGCTACAACAATATTGTATTTGATATTATTATTTTCGGTCCTAAGCAACCTGATTTTATCAGTTACAGGGTTCTTTGTAAATTATCTCATCTACTTCTCCATAACGATTCCATGTGCATAGGGCAGAGCCACTATGAACTGATCAACCTCGAACTGGCAGGTCAGTTCACTACCCATATTTGGATCTCACTTGTAGGAGGAATAATATTAGCGGTACCTTATCTGGTCTGGGAACTATGGAGATTTATTAAACCAGCTCTCAAACTCAAAGAAAAAATGGCCGCAAAAGGCTTTGTTTTCTATGCAACCTTCCTTTTTCTTACCGGTATTCTTTTCAGTTATTTTGTAATAGTACCTCTTACCGTAAGCTTTCTAGGATCTTATCAGATGAGCACTCTGGTTGAAAACAGGATCTCCATGGATTCCTATATTTCACTTGTGACCACACTTACACTGGCCATGGGGTTGGTATTTGAGCTGCCCATTGTTATTTATTTTCTGACAAAAATAGGCCTTGTAACTCCCAAATTTTTGAAAACTTATCGGAAGCATGCAATAGTGGTTATCCTCATTGTTGCCGCTTTCATCACACCTTCTCCGGATATTACCTCACAGCTTCTCGTTGCGACCCCTCTCTTTGTGTTGTATGAAGTAAGTATTTTTGTGTCCAAACGTGCCGACCGAATAAGGCAGAAATCCTGATTCCTTTCAAGTCTCCAATAATTCAAAACCACACTAAATAATAATTCCATGTCGAACAATGTTAATGAATTCAATTCCTATAGGGAAAAGATGAATGAAAAGATTCTCTCGGCGGATAATATAGTCCTGAAGCGTCTCTTCAACCTTGATACAAATACATACCTTGACGGGGCACTTCCAGTGAAGACGAAAGAAATGCTTGGTCTTGTTGCATCCATGGTGTTGCGTTGCGATGACTGTATAAAGTATCATTTAGGTAAATGCAAAGAGAATGGAATCTCAACCGCTGAAATCTTTGAAATATTTGCTGTTGCCAACATAGTTGGAGGCACAATTGTCATTCCGCATACGCGAAGAGCAGTGGAATACTGGGAAGAGCTAAGCGCCTCCTGATATTTTTTGTACTTTAACGCCATATCAAATTTTCCTTTCTAAGCATGTGTTCATTAGCGTGTTATGGCAAACTGAAAAAAGCGGTGCTTTTGCTGCTTTTTCTCTCCGGATTCATTCCTGATTCATTTGCACTTACCCGTGTGAAAGGAAAGATCATTGATGGTGAAAGCAACGAAAGTATCCCATTTGTAAATGTCATCTTCCTCGGCACCACCATAGGTACAACGACTGATATAGAAGGAAATTTCACCTTGAGCACAGACCTACCCTGTGACTCAATTGCTGCATTTTTTCTGGGTTACACTCGTGTAGTGAAGGCAGTGAAGCAAAATTCGAGTCAAGAAATCAATTTTGTGCTCAGACCATTGACGAATGCTATTCAGGAAGTGGTGATCCACCCGGGCGAAAATCCCGCATGGAGAATTTTCAGAAATGTGGTTGCACACAAAGACCTGAACAATCGCGAAAAGGTGGTTGCTTATGAATACGAAGTTTACAATAAAATAGAATTTGATTTAAAAGATATTCCGAAGCAATTACAAAAGTGGAAGGTGCTTCAACCAGTCAAATTTGTATTCGACCACGTAGATAGCAGCCAGGCCAATGAGAAGCCCCAATTGCCAATCATGATTTCTGAAACGATTTCGGAATACTTTTATAAAAGCAACCCCGTGGCGAAAAAGGAGATTATCCGAGCGAACCGACTGGCCGGCATGGAGCAGAAAAGCATTTCGCAGTTTATGGGAGATATGTACCTAGACGTAAATTTATATCAAAACAACATCCTTGTTTTCGGTAAGAATTTTGTCAGCCCAATATCCGATAATGGGCTTTTTTATTACCGTTATTACTTGCTTGACAGCGTGAACTTGAATGGGCATAAATGTTATCAAATCGAGTTTACACCAAAGAGAAAACAGGAGCTGCTCTTCTCAGGAAATATGTGGATTGCGGATACTAGCTGGGCTGTAAAACGCTTGCAAATGAAAATCGTTCCCGGCGCCAATATAAATTTCCTAAACCAGCTTACCGTGAATCAAGAGTATGAAATTGAGGATGGGCATTGGATGCTGGTTAAGGATCGCCTTTTTGCGGACATGTATATGCCCGCTCAAAAGACCGGTCTATATGGTCGAAAAACGGCTATTTATAGTCACATCAGTATCAATAGACCACGGCCTGATGACTTTTATAGCCGAACCAATAATCTCATTGTAAGTGATGATCTGTATAAACCTGACTCTGTGTGGAGAAAGGTTAGGCCTGACTCATTATCAAGAAGCGAACAAGGTATTTATCAGCTTATGGACACTATTCAAAAGCTGCCTACTTACAAAACATGGTATGATTTGGTTCTTCTTTTAGCGAAAGGTTACAAAATAGCAGGCAATCTTGAAATTGGTCCCTATTATAATATCTTCAGCACAAACAGAATTGAAGGTGGCAGAATCCGCATTGGGGGTAGAACCAGCGATAAATTCAGTAAGTGGTATGAACTTAACGGCTATTGTGCTTATGGAACTCTCGATGAAAAGTTTAAGTATAAGATTGGGTTCAGGACTTTCATCACCAAAAAACCAAGACAGATTGTTGGGATTTCTTACAAAACCGATTATGAACTGCTTGGTCAAAGCCAGAACGCTTTTACTCAGGACAATATTTTCGCTTCTCTTCTCAGGAGGACGCCGATCCGCAATATGACGGACGTACAACAACTGGAAGCTTATTACGAACGTGAATGGTTCACAGGTTTTAATACCAAAGTGTTTCTCGTCAACCGGCAGCTAACCCCTATCTCTGATTTTCTTTATCAATACTATAACAAAGAAGGAGTTCTAAGCACGAAAGACTATATCAAAACTACAGAGGTTCGGTTTGTAGGGAGGTTAGCCTGGCATGAAAAATACATTGACGGAACTTTTTCACATATTCCAACAGGAACAAAGTACCCGATTGTACAAATAATCTATACCAAGGGTTTTCGCAATGCATTTCAGAGCGATTACCAATATAACAAACTGGCGATTAACATCAATGATCGCCTGCATTTTGCATCCCTGGGCTATATGGACTATATGATACAGGCTGGCAAAGTATTTGGTGCTTTGCCTTATCCACTCCTTGAAATACATGGGGGGAATGAAACCTATGTTTACGATCCCTACGCCTATAATATGATGAATTATTATGAATTTGTAAGTGACCAATACATTACCGTTCAGGCGCAATATCACCTGGATGGGTTTTTATTGAACCATATTCCGGTCATGCGTAAGCTTAAGTGGAGAGAAGTTTTAAGCGGTAAAGCGCTCGCCGGATCGGTAAGTCAGGCGAACAGGGACTTGCTTATATTCCCATCTACTCTATCTTCGCTAAATCAAGGCCCCTATTATGAGGTAGGTGCGGGGATAGAAAATATATTCAAACTCTTCAGGGTTGATGCACTCTGGAGATTATCTTACCTGGATCATCCAAACATTGCTAAATTTGGGCTTCGGGGTACATTTCAGATCGTTTTTTAAACCGCAAATAGCGCACATGCTTCTAAAGGCAGAAAACATTGTAAAGAAATACAAGAGCAGGACAGTCGTAAAGGGTGTTTCCTTTGAAGTCAAGCAAGGAGAGATTGTTGGCCTTCTTGGTCCTAATGGCGCGGGTAAAACAACCTCTTTTTATATGGTTGTCGGAATGATAAAACCTAATTCTGGAACTATTTTCCTGGACGACATGGACATTACCCAGGAACCTATGTATAAGCGAGCCAAGCTTGGTATAGGCTACCTCGCACAGGAAGCTTCTGTTTTCAGGAAATTAAGTGTAGAAGATAATATTAAGGCTATTCTGGAAATGACCAAGCTATCCAAGCAGGAACAGCAGATAAAATTGGAAACTTTACTTGAAGAGTTTGGTCTGAACCATATCAGGAAGAATCTGGGTGACCGATTGTCGGGAGGGGAACGCAGAAGGACCGAAATTGCTCGCTGCCTTGCTGTGGACCCTAAATTCATTCTTCTGGATGAACCCTTTGCAGGTGTTGACCCTATTGCGGTGGAAGATATTCAGGCTGTTGTAGCCAAGCTCAAAGAAAAAAACATTGGCATTCTGATCACCGACCATAATGTCCACGAAACACTCTCGATTACAGAACGGGCTTACCTTCTTTTCGAAGGGAACATTCTTAAAGCCGGAACAGCCGAGGAGCTTGCGAACGATGAGCAGGTGAGAAGAGTTTATTTGGGAAAGAATTTTGAACTGAGAAAATAACAGTTTAGGAGCCAATAATGAAGCCTTCAAGCCATGTGTTCAACTTATTTTTACTGCTCTTGGCTTGGAATGTTTCCTTTGCTCAATCCCCTGATTCAACATTTGTCTATTATCAGAAGTTAAACAATCTGGAATCCGGTCTTCCAATGTACAAGGATAATGATGCCATCCTCCGCCTGAAGATCCTCCAACTTGCTCAGATAAACAAAAGCCGTAAAAAATATCATGTAGGTGCGGTAAAACTTGATATCCTTGCGTCGCGGGTTGCAAATAAAATGTGTGAAGAAGCAGGCCTGAATAAATATCTGGGTCACTGGAACATGAAAGGTGAAAAGCCTTACCACCGATATGCGTTTGCAGGAGGGTTAGATCATGTCAGCGAGAATGCTGCAAGTTCCACCTGCGGAGAGAAACAGGTGTTTGCAGATCGGGAAGAGGTGTTTGCCGAGCAAATGCTCAAACTGCACCAGGAATTTATGGCAGAGCGGGCTCCCGATGACGGACATAAACAGAATTGCATTGCAAAGGACCATAATTTTGTCGGGATTGGTGTTTACCGGGATGACAAAGAGTTCAGGTATTATGAAGAATTCATCGACCGTTATTATGAGTTTCTGGAAGTTCCTAGTACGGGACTGTTAAAGCAAGAAATCCTCATAAAACTGAAACCCGAATCGGGGAAATATTTTTATTACCTCGTGGCTTACAGGGAGGATATAAAACCCATGAGCCCTTCTAAAATAACCTCCCGTAAACACTACGATGATTTCAGTTCAGAATCCACCTTGAGTTTTACACCATGGCAGCTGGATGCGTTCAGAAAAAAGGATGGAGCGTATGAAATCCCACTGTTTTTTAAAAAACAGGGCTATTATTACGTTAATATCTTTCAGAGCGATAAAGAGATCAAGGCCCCAATAAAATATGATACAAAGGGAAAAATACAAGCGAGCGGGATCGTAATAGAAATAAAATAATCAGTTCTCGAAAATTTCGAATTCATAAAACTCCATAATCTGGTTGCAGAGGAGTTTCTTACAGGCTTCATCAACTTTCTTCTGGGCTTCATCCTGGGTTGCAGCATCAATTTCAAGAGTAATGTGTTTCCCGATACGTATATTCTGTATTTCTGCAAGTCCAAGGTTCTTCATGCTTCCTGTGACAGCTTTACCTTGTGGATCGAGTAACGCTTTTAATGGCATAACATCTATTTCAGCCCTGTACTTCATTCTTATGCTTGTTTAGGAGATTATTAATCATTGATAATACTACGTACAAAAGTATACTAATTGGAATACCAATGTACTGAAATATTATTAACAATGCCAATGCCAGAAGGAGGAAGGAGTATCGGAGTTTATTATCTGTCCACCCGAAGTTTTTAAATTTCAGGGCAAATAAAGGGATCTCAGCCACTAGAAGATAAGAAAGGAGGATGGAAAGACCTCCAAGGAACCAAGGATTTATGATAACATTCGAATAGGGTGAATCATTCACTGCTCCAGCCATACTAGATACGAGGACACTTAAAGGATTTCCTGAAAGGGCAGTTGGAAGGTGAATGGCAGATACATCAAGAATTAATGGTAATGAACAAATAAGCAAGGTGTTCGCTGGGGTCGGCAGACCGATAAAAGAGTCTTTCTGACGCTCATCCAGGTTGAATTTAGCCAGGCGAACGCATGAAAAAATGGTGACCAGGAAACCGATGGAAGGGAGCAGGTAGTACCAGGATGGAAGAGCCGGAGACTTTCCCTGGATAGCCTCCATTAAATCGAAGTTGGAGACATGCTGTTTAAGAATCCACATTGTAAATAGCTGATAAATGACAACCCCGGGTACCACGCCAAAAGTTACCATATCTGCCAAGGAGTCCAATTGTTTACCCATTTCCCCACTGACACCCAGGAGCCGCGCGGCAAAGCCATCAAAAAAGTCAAGCACCGCGGCTATTCCAACAAGGTATGCTGTCCAGACCAGATTGCCCTGAAACGCAAAAACAATAGCCAGACAGCCACAAAACAGATTGCCACAAGTAATTGCGTTGGGAATATGCTTACGGTAATTCATAGGCTGCGAATGTAGGAAAAATACATCCTTATTCCGGTCCGAATTAGGCCCATGTCGAGTAATATTATCCTCTTTTTAACGTTATATATCAGTCTCTTATCTAAAAAAGGCCTATATTTATTGCTCCGAATCTATGAAAAAATATTCCTTATTTCTTCCAACCTTACTGGCATTCATTTCGTTTACATGTGTTTATGGGCAAACCAGCGCACCTAAATACAGTAATGAGTTCCTGGACGTTGGTGTAGGCGCCAGAGCATTGGGGATGTCGAACTGCCAAATCGCATCCGTGAATGATGTTACCGCCGGTTATTGGAACCCAGCAGGACTAAACGGAATTACGACTCCACTTGCACTCGGCCTTATGCATTCTGAATATTTTGCCGGGATTGCCAAATATGATTACGTTGGATTTGCAAAACGGATTGATTCTACCAGTGTTTTTGGAATAAGCATGATCAGGTTCGGGGTGGATAATATTCCCAATACAACTGAACTGATTGATGCCAATGGAAATGTGAATTATGACAAAATTACCACTTTCAGTGCTGCAGATTATGCATTTCTGTTGTCGTATGCCCGACTTTCGAAAATCAAAGGACTCCGGTTTGGTGGCAATGTCAAAATAATCCGCCGTGTTATTGGAGATTTTGCAGGAGCCTGGGGATTTGGTTTTGACCTGGGTGCACAGTATGACTATAAGAAATGGAAATTCGGATTGATGCTCCGTGATGTTACATCAACCTTTAATGCCTGGACATTCAATCTGAATGATCAGATGAAACAGACCTTCCTTGCTACCGGTAATACACTGCCTACAAATTCGGTTGAGGTTACACTTCCACGGATGCTTCTCGGCTTGAATCGTAAATTTGAGTTCATGAACAACAGATTCTCTCTTGCTCCGGAGATTGCTTTAGACGTTACTTTCGATGGAAGGAGAAACGTGCTTATACAATCTTCTGTAGCGAGTGTCGATCCACATTTCGGTTTCGAAGCGGGTTATAAAAACATGATTTTTCTTCGTGGTGGAATTATGAATATTCAAACTGAAACAGATATTACAGGAACCAAATTTACCAGCTTTATGCCAAATGTGGGGGTTGGTATAAAGTTCAAAGCCTTCACTCTTGATTATGCATTGACCGATATCGGTGATCAGTCTGTTGCATTATATTCCAACGTATTTTCCCTCAAAATCGATATTAACCGAAAACCTCTTTAGGAGATTCGCATGGGAAAAAGATACTTTACTATATTTCTTTTTTTCCTCTTAACGCTTCCGGCCTTTTCCCAGACCTTTGGAAACGAATGGATCAATTATTCCCAAAAGTATTATAGGATATTAGTCATTAAAACCGGTATTTACCGAATCGATTCTCTTACACTTGTTAATGCAGGGGTTCCTCTGAATAGTGTCAATCCAAGGAATATCCAGGTTTTCGGGAGAGGCAAAGAACAATATATTTATATTAAGGGAGAAGGAGACGGGGTTTTCAATAAGACGGATACCCTTGAGTTTTTTGGAAGACCTAACGACGGATTTCTTGATTCTGCGCTTTATAACGGAGCTACACCTCCAAATCCCTATGTGAGTTTGTTCAATGATACAGCTGTGTATTATCTTACCTGGAACCAAAATCTGAATAACCGCCGGATGGTCTCTGTGAATGATACCGTTTTTGGAGTCTACCCTCTGAGCCCCTTTGTGTCTAAGGAAGATATAAACGCATCTGCATACGATTATTATCAGGGAACCACAGATGCCAGTGAGATTACAGATCCTGAATACCTGCCCATGGAGTCGATTGTGAGTGGGACTACAAATTTCACCTCCCCTCCAACGGTAGCAAATATGAATACGGCAAATGCTTATATCGGAGGGCCTTCTGCACTGCTTCGCTTTCGGGTAATCACCCGGTCTAATGATATTCTCGTTACCCCGGATACTCATCTTCAGGTTCAATATCCTGGCTCTACCTTTGATACGCTTGTGGATGGGTATATGACCATGTATAAGACTTTCGCTGTGCCACCTTCCTCCCTTTCTACAACTTCCCCTGTGTCCCTTGCCAGTATAAACCCCTGGTCATCTGCAAACAGCGGTGATGCGGGTTTTACTTTTGTTGCTCTCAAATATCCACATACCCTCGACATGGAAGGTAAAACCGATTTTCTGATGTATGTGGCGGCCCATGGAGCTCCTGGGAAATCGAATCTTAATCTTTCCAACTTCAATAACCAAGGTTCAACAGCCCGTTTCTATGACTTGACTTATCACCGTAGGATAAAGGTGGTGCAGAACGGCTCCAATTTTCAGTTGCTCGTTGGAGACAGCCTGAATGCTGAAAAACTTTGTTACCTCACCAGTGATAATGCCATCAACCGTGTAACCAGTCTGAACCCTGTCAACGGAACGGGCATCTTCACAAATTTCCGCACCCAGGCAACAGATTCGGCATTCGTAATCATTACGAACCCTTCGCTCATGTCATCAGCTCATTCCTATCGCCTGTACCGCAGCTCTGTACAGGGTGGTTCACATCATGTAATACTCGCCGATATCAATGAGCTTTATGACCAGTTCGCCTATGGAGTCAGAATGCATCCATTTGGAGTAAGAGGATTTTGCGGATACCTGTTGCAGAATTTTCCAAGCAAGCCTGCCTATCTTTTTTTAATTGGAAAATCTCTGAATGCGTACTACCAAAGATTCGCCCCTGTTGTTGGGCTGGAAATGCTTCCTACAATGGGTTACCCTGCCAGCGATAACCTGTTTACTGCTAAGCTCGGGACCAACAGCTATTCCCCTTCCATTGCAACAGGCAGAATTGCCGCTGAATCTAATACCGATGTAATTACTTATTTGAACAAGGTTACAGCCTATGAGCAAAATGTAGCTGCTCCCTGGATGAAGCAGGTACTTCATTTTGGAGGAGGAATTGGAAGTGGGGAACAAAGTCTTTTCAAGGGTTACCTGAATAATTACAAAGCGATTATTCAAGCATATAATTATTTCGGGGGAAATGTAACTTCCTTTTTCAAAACTTCAACGGCTCCGATTCAGATTAACCAAAGCGATTCGCTGAAACTATTGGTAGATAATGGAGTCAGCATTATGACCTTTTTTGGCCATGCCTCCGGAAGTGGATTTGATGTGAGTATTGATGATCCTTCTAACTACCACAATGCTCCAAGATTTCCTCTGGTTATCGCGAATTCCTGTCTTGCTGGTGATATACATTCGGAGGGCCCGCCTTCCACCAGTCAGAAATTTATTAATGGCCCTACGGGAGCTATTGGCTTCCTAGCCAGCACTTCTTTAGGCCTCTCATCTGAACTGGATCCATACTCATCTGGACTATACCAAAGCCTTGCCAGATACAATTATGGCAGGAGCATTGGAAGGCATATCCAGTATACCATTAAGAAGAGGGAATCGGGTTCGCCTCTTACATTGTATGCCAAGGAAACAACTTTGTGCATGACCTTGAACGGAGACCCATCCATCGTCATCGCTTCTCCACGCCTGCCTGATTACGCAATTCAATCTTCTGATGTCAGCTTCGACACACGTTCACGCCCTGACTCGGTTACGATCACATCCCTTATGCATAATTATGGCAAGGCTATTATTGATTCATTTTTTGTACGAATGGAGCGGAGGTACCCGAATGGTGATACTGATGTATACAGAATTGTTGTACACGCACCGGCATTTCTGGATTCCTTTAAAATTAAGATTCCTGTTGATTTCAACCGGGGGATTGGACTGAATAAAATATACCTGACCCTCAATTACACAAACAAAATTTCTGAAATGACTATGGCAAATAATTCTACAGGTGAGGTGGATCTTCTGTTGCAGGGAAGCTCTATCCTTCCGGTATGGCCATATAACGATGCTATTTATCCTTATGATACGGTAACTCTTAAGGCATCTACTGCTAACCCTCTGGAGCCCCCCCGCAATTATCGTATACAGTTCGATACTACAGATACCTACAATAGCCCCTTCGCAAAAACAGCGATTTTGGTTAATAAGCCAGGCGGAGTCGTGACGTGGAAACCTCCTGTCGCTCATCTGACCGATAGTGTTGTTTATTACTGGAGAATCAGCCCCGATACAGTTGGAACAACAACCACTGCCCGATGGAGAGAAAGCTCATTTCAGTATATAACCGGAAAACGAGGTTGGGAGCAAGCACACTTTTTTCAATTTAAGAACGATCAGTACCAGTTTGTGAAATTCAACCGCGCACAACGGAAATTCAATTTTGTCAATGATGTTAAATCAATTGAAGTAAATGATGCTATTATGGGAGTGAACGGGCACGACTGGCCGGATGTAAATTATAAGATCAATAATGTAACGATTGAGGAGAGCTCGAATGCACTGGAAGGGTTTTCATTCGCGGTACTCAACCCTCGAAGTTTAAAGCCTTGGCTCTTTGATACAGCCTGCTCGCCTTCTTTTACCCCATACGATGATCCACATATTGGAAATACGGTTAGTTTTTGCGGACAGCAAGCGTTTGCCTTTGACTTTTATGATAGTACTGCTGCTAGGCAGGCCAAAATGGCTAATTTTCTGGCTTCCATACCCGCTGGTTATTACCTGATTGCGTGGTCAAATGGATTTTCAAATGGCTGGGCCGGCCCCCCGGCTGGATTTGATACCGTGAATACGTATTCAACTGTCCTGAAACAACAGTTTGCTTCCTTCGGAAGTAGTATGATCACACCTGCATCCACAACTCTGAATACCCACAGCGCTTATACGATGATTGGAAGGAAGGGTTGGATCCCAGGTCAAGCGAAGGAAAAAGTTTCACCAGATGAATCTACGAAGATTACACTTATGGATACTCTTACCACGAATTGGAATAACGGGTATATAGCTTCTGAAGTTATTGGTCCGGCAAAAAGCTGGGATGAATTTCATATTCGTAAAACTCACCTCGAAACCCCTTCTTATGACAGCCTTGTTATCCGTGTTATTGGTATAACTCCAGCTGGTACTCAGGTAGTGTTAGCCAATCTCAAGGACACGACTCGCGACATATATAATCTGAGTACGATGGTTAATGCAACCACCTATCCTTACATACGTCTTTTTGCTTACATGGCTGATGATTCTATGCTTACCCCTCCCCAGCTTAAACGATGGCAGGTGATATATACCCAGGCTCCTGAGATGGCTGTTAACCCGGCGTTAAACTTCAGCTTCAAGAAAGATACGGTACAGGAAGGCCAACCTTTGCAGATGACCTGTGCGATTCAGAATATAAGCGACCTTAACTTCACTGATTCACTCCAAATAAGTTACTGGCTTCTTGATAAGAATCACGCAAAGCATAATATTATTCTTAGCAATAATAAAAGCTTCAAAGTCCGCAAGCCCCCTTTCAATGCAGGGACCTATTTTGTTGATTCTGTCACGGTCAATACAATAGGGTATCCTGGTTTGAATAGCTTGTGGATGGAAGCCAACCCCTTATCCACGCCCAGAACTGAAAAGGAACAATATCATTACAATAATATCCTTCAGAAACCCTTTTATGTGACCACAGACAAAACCAACCCTCTGATGGATGTAACCTTTGATGGTGTTCACATTCTGGATGGAGATATTGTTTCTGCCAAACCGAATATACTTGTCTCCCTCAAGGATGAGAATATGTTTCTCGCACTTAACGATACCTCGGATTTCAAACTCTTTCTTCAGTACCCCAATTCAAGTGTCCTGACCCCGATCTATTTTCAAAACAATATTGCGTTTACTCCTGCAGTACTACCCAGAAACAGCTGTAAGCTGAATTATACCCCGCAGCTCTCTGCTGATGGTATATATATGCTTGTCATTCAGGCCAAGGATCGCTCCAACAACGCGAGTGGAAAAATAAATTACCAAATTAATTTTGATGTGATCAATCATTCCATGATAACAGATGTAATGAATTATCCAAACCCCTTCACTACTGCTACACATTTTGTATTTACAATCACGGGCTCAGAAGTGCCTACCATGTTCCGAATTCAAATCATCACAATTACTGGAAAGCTGGTGAGGGAAATTGAGCGAGACGAGCTTGGCCCATTACATATAGGAAGGAATATCACTGAATATGCCTGGGATGGAAGAGACCAGTTCGGTGATCGCCTGGCCAACGGAGTCTATTTTTACCGGGTACTGACCAAAATAAACGGAGACAATATAGAACATATGGACAGCGGTGCCGATCAATATTTCAAAAAAGGGTTTGGAAAAATGTTTCTGATGAGGTAAGAAAAAGGTAACTATGCAATTGATGTCAATTCTGTTTTCACTCTGCTCACCGTAACGGGTCCTGCACTCCTCGTATATCTGGGACTGCAACATTCCAAATCAACATCGGAATTTCTCTTATTTTTGAGCTGTGAATTTTAAACATCCCCTTTTACTCTCCCTGCTGAGTGGATTTCTGTTCACACTGTCCTGGCCTGCAACGGGTGGTATAACCTTCTTCATATTTCTTGCTTTTGTCCCTCTGCTGGTTCTGGAGCAGCGAGCTTCCGAAGACAAAATAACGGGTAAAAAGAGCTATTTCTTCCTCTATTCCTTCCTGGCGTTTTTTACCTGGAATCTGCTTACAACCTGGTGGATCAATAATGCTTCTTTCGGAGGAGCCGCCATGGCCATATTCTTTAACTCCCTGTTTATGGCTATTGTTTTTGCGATCTTTCACCGGGTAAAGCGGAGGATGAATGGTAGATTTGGAGCGATTATCTTGATTTCCTTCTGGATGGCATTCGAATATCTGCACCTACGCTGGGATCTTACCTGGCCGTGGCTTACCATTGGAAATGTGTTTGCTGATTCCCCCTGGATGATTCAATGGTATGAATATACGGGAGTCTTTGGAGGCGGGTTGTGGATTTTTGCTGTTAATTGTCTGGTGTTTAATCAACTGAAACAAGTTGGTTCTGTGTTCTCTATCCGTTCTGTTGCCCTGATCTCTTCCTTGATATTAGTTCCTATTCTCATTTCTTTTTCAATCTATAAATGGGAAACAGTTATGCAGTTGACAAAGGGTCCACACCCTGAAATTGTTGTTGTCCAGCCGAATATTGATCCTTATAATGAAAAATTTAATGGATCTTTTAAAGAACAACTGGAGAAAATGTTGCAGTTGGCCGAGACAGGGATTGATTCAAATACGGCCTGTGTTGCATTTCCGGAAACTGCGCTAACCGAAAATATATGGGAAAACTCCGAAGAGCATGCGTATAGCATTCAGACGCTACGCGCTTTCCAGAAAAAACATCCGGGATTGGACATTTTGATCGGAGCAACATCCGCATATCAGTATCAACCTGGTGAAAAACCATCTGCCACCGCGCGGAAATATATAGATGCGGATGAGTATTATGATGATTATAACACCGCAATCTTTCTTACGGGAAAGGGCTTGTTGCAGAAATATCACAAGAGTAAGTTTGTTCCAGGTGTGGAAAGAATGCCATTTCCTGCCCTACTTAAGCCTCTCGAGAAGCTGGCCATCAATATGGGAGGAACAACAGGATCTCTTGGCGAACAGGAGGAAAGATCGGTTCTACACTCCAGTCAAAATCCCCTGAAAATTGCTCCTGTGATCTGCTATGAATCCATTTTCGGAGAATTTGTGAACGGGTATATTCTGAATGGAGCGAACGTAATATTTATTATTACCAATGATGGCTGGTGGGGGGATACTCCTGGACATATTCAGCATCTTTCTTATGCCAGACTGAGAACCATTGAGACCAGACGATGCATAGCCCGTTCCGCCAATACCGGTACATCCTGCTTCATTGATCAGTGGGGAAAAGTATCCTTTCCCACACCCTGGTGGAAGCCGGAGGTCATAAAGTGTGGAATCACACTGAACTCGGAGCTAACCTTTTATGTCAGGCACGGAGATTATATAGGTAGAGCTGCAGTAATCATAGCTTTAGGAATGATTGCATTTTCTATATTCCTTCGTTTCCACCGGAAAAAATATAATCAGTAAATTTGCAAATGGAAAAATTTGATGTTACCATCATAGGTTCAGGACCAGGAGGATATGTTGCTGCCATTCGATGTGCACAACTGGGAATGAAAACGGCCATCATAGAGCGCTATCCAAGCCTCGGTGGGACTTGCCTGAATGTAGGGTGTATCCCTTCTAAGGCATTGCTCGATTCATCAGAGCATTTTTATAATGCTGCACATAACTTCAAAACACACGGAATCGATTTGAAAGACCTCCGGGTGAATTTCTCCAACATGATCGGAAGAAAAGAAGAGGTGGTGAAGCAGAATACAGAAGGGATCAGATTTTTGATGAAAAAAAATAAGATTACAGTATTCATCGGCCATGCATCTTTTTTGAGCAAGAATAGCCTGGAGATTAAGGGGAAGGACGAAAGCACCATTATAGAGAGTGCAAAAATTATAATTGCAACCGGCTCCAAACCCGCCACACTTCCAGGGATTGAAATAGACAAGAAGAGGATCATCACTTCTACCGAAGCCTTAAAACTGACTGAAATCCCGGGCAACCTGATCATTATCGGAGGCGGTGTGATAGGTCTTGAATTGGGATCTGTATATGCCCGCTTAGGAACAAAAGTGACGGTTGTAGAATTTACTGACTCTATCATAAGTACCATGGACCGGTCTCTTGGAAAAGAGCTTCAGAAGGTTCTTCGCAAGGAAGGATTCGAATTTTTCCTGGGTCATAAAGTTACCGGTGTAAGCACCAAAGGAAAGGAGGTTACCATCAAAGCAGTAAACGAAAAGGGCGAAACCATAAATCTTAAAGGAGACTATTGCTTGGTAGCGGTGGGCAGAAGGCCTTATACCGATAACCTGGGACTTGAGAAAGTCGGGGTAAAAGTGGATGCAAAGGGGAAGATTGTGACCGATGATCATCTCCAGACAAATGTGTCCGGTATTTATGCTATCGGTGATGTTGTGAATGGAGTGATGCTGGCACATAAGGCTGAAGAGGAAGGAGTATTCGTTGCAGAGATTATTGGAGGACAAAAACCTCATATCAACTATAATCTTATTCCAGGAGTTGTTTACACCTGGCCTGAAGTGGCGTCTGTAGGAGCGACGGAAGAGCAACTGAAAGTAGCAGGAAGGAAATATAAGACCGGTTCTTTTCCGTTTAAAGCCAGCGGAAGAGCCAGAGCCTCCATGGATACTGATGGATTTATAAAGGTTTTAGCCGATGAAGCCACAGACGAAATATTGGGAGTACACATGATAGGCCCCAGGGCTGCGGATATGATAGCCGAAGCAGTAGTGGCTATGGAATTTCGTGCTTCAGCAGAAGATGTGGCCCGTATGAGCCATGCACATCCAACGTATTCGGAAGCGATGAAGGAAGCCTGTCTTGATGCTACCGGCAAGAGGGCATTGCATATCTAGATATTTATGAAAACAGGAGTCTTACTAATTAATCTCGGAACCCCCGATAGTCCCTCTACCAGCAATGTACGCAAGTATCTTACCGAGTTCCTGAATGACCCCCGGGTCATAGATATTAGCCCTGTCGGGCGTTTTCTTCTTGTGAATGGCATTATCGTGCCTTTCCGTTCCCCTAAATCGGCCAAACTATATCAGCAGATATGGACCCCGGAAGGGTCTCCGTTACTTATAAACGGAATGAAGGTGAAAAAACTCTTGCAGCAAGCTCTTGGAGCGAAATATGTGGTAGAGCTTGGAATGCGGTATCAGAACCCTCCACTGGAATCTGCATTAGAGAGTCTGAGGAAGGAACAGGTTGAAAAGATCGTGATCGTTCCTATGTACCCTCAGTATGCCTCTTCCAGTACAGGTTCCTCTGTTGAAAAAGCGCTGGAGCTGATCAAAAAATGGGAAGTCACTCCAGCACTCTCCATCATCAGCAAGTTTTACGATCATCCGGGCTTTATCGATGCTTGTGTTTCTGTTGCAAAAAAACACGATCTGTCCAGGTATGATCATATTCTGTTCAGTTATCACGGTTTGCCCGAGAGGCACATCCTCAAAGGCTCTGCACATTATGGAGGAGGGCACTGCCACATGGGCTCCTGCTGTGATGCAATTGGAGAAGACAATGTTTATTGTTACCGTGCATCCTGTTTTGCAACCACCCGTGAGCTGGTGAAGAGACTTGGAATTCCGGAAGGCAGGTATACGACCAGCTTTCAGTCGAGGCTGAATGATAAATGGATCAAACCATACTCAGATCAGGTCGTGATTGAAAAGGCCCAGGCCGGAATCAAAAATATGCTTGTCTTTTCACCTGCTTTTGTTGCTGATTGTCTGGAGACTATCTATGAAATCGGAACGGAATACCAGGAACTTTTCAGGAAGCACGGAGGAGAGAAGATTCAGCTGGTGGAAAGTCTCAATGATAACCCTGTATGGATAAATGCGCTAAAGGATATGGTAACTGCTCAATAATCCTTCTTTCCGATTTGTTAAACCTGATCAGCTGATGTATAAAGTATTGAGGCAGTTTTTGGAATCGGATAATTTTGTCTTCCTGAATGGAAAAGACCAGCATGAATTGGGAGAATATGAGCAATTGTTTGCCTCCTGCGAAGCTTCCTCTCCCCCCCAATTCTTATCACCAGAAAACAAGCCTCTTCCAGACCTCGCATCCGGGGAATGGCACTTCGGATTTATAGCTTATGAATATAAGAATCGGATCGAAGATTTGAAATCTGAAAAAAAAGATTGCTTCGGTGTTCCTGATTACTTTTTTTTTCAACCATCCTTCGTAATGACCAGCAACGGTACAACTCATAGAATGTTGCTTGGAGAAAATCCTTCATCTGATGATCTGGGCTCAATGAATATGGAGGTGGAAGAGACTGGGCCGATAATCAAGCTTTATTCAAGGCTATCAAAGGCTGAATATATCTTCAGCGTATTGAAGATCAAAGAAAAAATTCAGGCAGGAGACATCTATGAAATGAATTTTTGTCAGGAATTTTATGCTGAAGAGATAGAGATTGATCCATTGACGGTGTATAGACGCCTTATTAAACTATCACCAGCACCCTTTTCCGCATTCTGTAAATTCGGTGACCTGTATGTAATCTCCTCCAGCCCGGAACGCTTTCTGAAAAAATCAAAAAACAAACTAATATCGCAGCCTATCAAGGGTACTCAGAGGAGGAGCCCTGACCCGGGAGAAGATCAGCTCCTCAAGCGAGAACTTCAGAACGATGAAAAGGAACGATCAGAAAACATCATGATTGTTGACCTTGTCAGAAATGACCTGAGCAGGATAGCCGTAAAGGGAACGGTAAAAGTGGATGAACTCTGTGGAATCTATTCCTTTGGGCAGGTTCACCAGATGATCTCGACCATTTCTGCCGAGCTAGGTGATGGAGTTTCACTCGAAGAAATTTTAAAGGCTACCTTCCCAATGGGTTCAATGACTGGAGCTCCAAAGATAAAGGCGATGAAGCTGATCGAGGAATTTGAAAACACCAGGAGAGGAATCTATTCAGGAGCTTTGGGATACCTTACACCGGAAGGGGATTTCGATTTCAGCGTAGTCATCAGGAGCATTCTTTATGATGCCGTGAATAAATATGTATCCATCAGCGTCGGAGGTGCAATTACAGCCAAATCTGATCCTGAAAAAGAATATGAAGAATGTTTGCTCAAAGCCAGGGCTATGGTCCAGGCTTTAAATGGAAGGATTGTTTAATTTTGAGCTATGCTGAATTCATTTCTGGTATTCTGTAAACAACAACACCTTTTTCATCCAAAGGAAAGGTTCTTGCTAGCCGTAAGCGGAGGGATCGATTCGGTGGTGATGGCTTATATATTTAAAGAAGCAGGTCTCTGCTTTGGAATTGCTCATTGTAATTTTTCACTCCGTGGGAAAGAATCAGAGGCGGATGAACTATTTGTTAAAAAACTCTCCGCCTCTCTCGGGGTAGAATGTTATACCACCCCCTTCGATACAAACAAGCATGCTGAGACACATAAATTATCCATTCAGGAAGCAGCAAGGGAGTTAAGGTATGACTGGTTTGAGAAAACCCGCAGGAAACATAAATTTAAATATATCTGTACAGCCCATCACGGAGATGATTCCATCGAGACTTTCTTCATCAACTTGTTAAGGGGAACAGGATTGGCTGGGTTGACAGGGATACCGCTTCGAAATAAAAGAATCATCAGGCCTATACTTTTTGCTTCTAAGAAGGATATACTCCAATACGCAGTTCAAAAGAAAATAAAATACCGGGAAGACAGCAGTAATGAAGGAGATGATTATCTGAGGAACCGTTTGCGGCACATGCTTGTTCCGCTGCTGGAAGAGCTTAGCCCTTCTTTTCGCCAAACAATGCTTGGTGATATGCAGAGATTAGACGATACCCGTGTTGCTATGGATCATCTCTTTTCGAAATACAAATCGGAGATGCTCAGAAAGAGCGATTCTCAATGGTATATTATGTTCGCCGATCTCAAAGGGAAGGAACCTTTAAGGTTCTGGCTATTTCACTTGCTTCATGAATTTGGGTTCCACCAATCTGTTATAGATAATCTTTGCACGCTATTAAGCCAGAAATTCAAGTCAGGGAAATTAGTCCGGAATGATAAATTTGAGCTGCATGTGGAGAGAGATCGTTTGAGTATCAGAAAAAAATCCAGGAATAAGGAGCAGATCCAGTCCATTAAAATCAATAAAGATATCAGAGTCCTAAGCACCCCTTTCCCCTTAACAATTGAAATGCTTTCCTTCAACAAATCAATTTCTTTTCCAACGGAGTCGGGGATCGCTTGTCTGGATGCCGCAAAACTTGAATTCCCGCTGGTGCTCAGGAAATGGAAGATAGGAGACCGCTTTCAACCACTCGGTATGAAGGGTTCCAAGCTGTTGAGCGATTTTTTTTCGGACCAGAAATTTTCATCCAAGGCAAAGGAGGACGTATGGGTCTTGGAAAGCAAAGGGAAAATAGCATGGATTGTGGGACATAGGATCGATGAAAGGTTCAAGTTAAGACCCGAAACAGAGAAGGCATTTCTGTTTCGCTTAAGCTAATTGGCTATCTTTACAGTATGGCTGATCGGGTCCTTTTTGATGAAAAACAGTACCTCGGATACAATAAGTATTCTATTGTAAGGAGGACCATCTTTGCCATATTCTGCTTCGTTCTCTATTACTGGTCTGAAAACCCTAAAGCGGTTAATGTGGGAGCAATCAGTATTGGCCCCTATCCTGTTCAACATATTGAGCGTTCAGGGCAGCTATTCTTCCTTTTCGGACTTGGAGTCCTTTTCCTATCTATTCTGCTCATTTTTGTATTGCATCTGCATACCAGGGTGAGCACCTCGGGTGTGTCTCTGAGCGGGTTTTGGATGTCCCGTAGAGTATTTATCCCGGTGTCCGAACTTAAAGGGGCTAAAAAAGTCAGATTTAAGGAAACGATTGTCAACCACCCGTCTTACCATCATTACTTCAAAGGCAAGATCCGTTTCTATTCCAGAGGAAACGAAGCCGTTGATGTCACCCGAAATGATGGCCTGATCTATCGTATTGGATCCCAAAGAGCCGGAGAACTCCTTGCGGCAATCCGGGAGCTCATGGGAACAGATCCTGAACTGTTAAAAAATGTAAAGTTCTCTACATCTGAAAAATAGTTCTTGACTTGTGTCTAAAAATTTCGTAATATAGCATATACGATACCTGTTAATTGCCTGAATCATCTGCCGAGGAATTATAAGCGCACCCCCTCTCCAGATGATTTGTCGGCTAATTCAAATGCGTTTCACATTACCTAACACCTTGAGCCATGAACGAAACCGCCGTAAAACCAGTCCTTATTGATAAGGAAGTTGTAGCTGAGCTTAAGTTTCCAGAGCCTGATGTGCTCTTTAATCCGGCTGCCATAGCCAAACGCAAATCTGAAATTGACCGTGCCGTCTATCTTGGAAATACAGAACATACCAAAGTGAGGATTGTGTTTGAAGATATGGCAGGTCTTAAACAAATTGAAACCACCATCTGGGGTTCAACCGATAAACGAATCATTCTGAAAAGCGGAATGGTGATTCCTATCCATCGTATTCAAGAGGTCAAAATCTAGGGTACCTTTTATCTTTTTTTAAGAATTCATAAAGCATAAATATTCGTAGCTTTGGTAGTATATCCGCTAATTGCTTGATTTATGCTGAAATACAGAATCGCAGGATTTCTCCTCTTTCTTTCTCTCCTTGGATCTTTATCAATGTTTGCCCAGGCAAGCACCCTCGTTAAATGGACATACACGGTCAATAAAATAAGCGATTGTGAGTTTGACCTTGTTTTTAAAGCGGATATAAAGGATAAGGAACACCTCTACTCACAAATTCCTCCGAAAGACGAAGGGCCGATGCCCACCGAATTTGTGTTTGACAAATCCTCTGCGTTTAAACTTGTCGGGAAAACAAAAGAATCGAAGCCCATTGAAAGAATCGAGGCGATTTTTAATAATGCACTTATCCGCTTCTTTGAACACAATGCCACCTTCACGCAGCGTATTCAGGTATTAACCGACAAAACCTTTACCATAAAAGGCATCATCAACGGGATGACTTGTAATGACAGTCAATGTACCCCTTTTTCTCCCCCATTCGATTTTGCATTTGAAATCAAGGATCCTAAGCCTTGCGTAAAAAAAGATTCTGATTCAAAAGCGATTAAACCGGCTGATACTGTTTCACATAACAGCACTACTTCCGCTGTGGTATCTGTGGAAGCAGTAAAGGAAGAGGCTCCTTCCGATTCCTTAAACAAAAAGAAAACAGAAGAAGAGGATCTGGGAACTGATGAAGAAGAGGAGACGATGAAATCAGCACCTGTTCAGGATCACTCCTGGTACGGTATATTTCTCCTTGGTTTTCTAGGGGGCTTTGCAGCCCTTCTTACACCTTGTGTGTTCCCCATGATCCCCATGACGGTGAGCTTTTTTACAAAACGCAGCAAGACCAGGGCGAAAGGAATTACCAATGCATTACTCTACTCCGGTTCGATCATAGTGCTCTATGTTTCGCTTGGCCTTATCGTCACTGCTATTTTTGGATCTGATGCCCTGAATAGTTTTTCAACCAATGTATGGTTTAATTTATTCTTTTTCCTCCTTTTATTTGTTTTTGCTGTTTCCTTCCTCGGAGCTTTTGAAATTATACTCCCAAGCGCGTTTGTAAATAAAATAGATAGTGCTTCCGATCGTGGTGGTTTATTGGGGATAGTCTTCATGGCCTTTGCATTATCACTTGTTTCATTTTCCTGCACAGGTCCTATCATCGGTTCTCTGTTGGTAGAAGCGGCTACGATTGGCGGATCAGGCCCTTTCTGGGGTATGCTTGGTTTCTCTTTTGCACTGGCACTGCCGTTTGGATTGTTTGCAGCTTTTCCCGGTTGGATGAATTCTCTTCCCAAATCAGGAGGGTGGTTAAACTCCGTCAAGGTATTTCTGGGTTTTCTGGAGCTAGCCTTCGCATTTAAATTTTTGTCGAATGCAGATCTCGTCGTACAAACCGGTTTCATCACCAGGGAAGTATTTCTGGTGATATGGATCGTTTTGTTCGGACTGCTTGGCATATATCTCATGGGAGGATACAAGCTTTCTCATGATTCTGAAGTCAACCATCTCTCTACACCCCGACTGCTGATGGCCATCCTTGTACTTTGCTTCACCGTATATCTTATTCCCGGACTCTGGGGTGCTCCTTTGAAGTTGCTGAGTGGAATTACTCCACCTGAGTTCTACAGCGAAGCCCCAGATGGCTTTGGTGTGCACCTCCAGGCTGATGCCAAAAAACTCCCGAAGCATGCACATGCGGGCCCCAATGGAATTACTGCCTTTACCGATCTGAAATACGCAACAGCATATGCTCAAAAAGTGAACAAGCCCCTCATGCTGGATTTTACCGGCTGGGCTTGTGCCAACTGCCGGAAGATGGAAGAGCAGGTATGGTCCGATCCGGAAGTTAAAAAATACCTGAACGATGATTTCGTGCTCGTTTCCATGTATGTGGATGATAAACGGGAACTGCCTGCATCGGAGCAAAAAGAAGTGGAGTGGGGGGGCAAACAACGGGTTTTAAAAACCGTGGGGAACAAGTGGAGCTACCTGCAGTCTAGTGTATATAAGGCCCAGAGCCAACCTCAATACAGGATAATTTCACCAGACGGAACCCGATTAAGTGATTCCTGCAGCTACGACCCGGATATCAGGAAGTATCTGCATTGGTTACATAAAGGATTGAGGAAGTTTAAAGGAAAATTTGGACCTCCGAAGTAACTCCGTCGAAGAGCCACTGGATATTTTCTTAATGCTTAGTCGTCCTTAGGTTCTGCGGCTTTCTGGAAGCCGGCCTTCTTTGGCCTGATCTTGCTCGGGAACATCACATTGATGAGTTCATCTTCCGTGGTAAGCATCGTTTGGGAAACGCCTCCGATGATGAGGAACGGTCCGCTGTATTTCATTTTTTTCTTAACCTCTTCATAAGATCCATCTTCTCGTTTGATGTAGAAAGCAGTGATCTGATTTTCCTTGACATCGACTTTCCCGTTAAAACACTGGGCAGAGTTTCCGGTACGAAAGGTTATGATCACATCTGTATAAGAGCCATTGGCCACATCATCAGCACCGCGTTCCTCAAATTTCTTAATCCATTTGAGATAACAGTTCGGTTCTTCCACCGTGGTAGCAGGAGCAGGAGCCTGGGCGAAAGCCCTGAGGGTAGTAAAGGTATAAAGGCATAGCGCTAAAAGTAGGGCTTTCTTCATGGGGGCTGGTTTAATCAGGAATAAATGTAGCAAATTAGATGAATACTTTAATGAATGAGGGTCTTGTTATAAAGAGCTACCACGAGTCGGGCATGGCGCACCTCATCAATATGAAAGGTAATTGCTACGGCCGCACATGCCAGGGCACCTAACATCATATATTCTCCATTCTGGCGGGCATTCAGATTGCTGGTATTACTTGCCGGCGACCCCCTCCGGCCTCTTTTTGGAAGATTAGAGAGGTATTCATAGAATCCTACATTCAATAGGATCCCTCCTGCCACAAAACTGCAATTCTGAATCAGATTCTTTTCCCGCACTTTGGATATCATCAGGTCCACTTTGGGGTCTTTTCTTTGCTTGGCAATGGCCAGAACGGTGGCCTCATCAATGCGTCTCTCCTTGTAGTAATATTTTTTACCAAGGGTGAGGATGCTTAGGTCTTCTGATTTTATTAAAGGGGCAGGTGCGGGTGGAGGGGGGGGAAGAACAGATTCGTATGACTCCTTACGGCCTCCTGTGTAAATGATATAGCGAATTTCCCAGAGTTGAAGGTCATAAAGTGGACCATCCGGAGAATCAATTCGTTTGAATTTGATAGAGGAAGAATTCACTTCCATTACTTTGGCAGGAATCTGCTCCCCGCTTCGCTTGACGATTGTATCCTGGGCCTTGATTTCACCAATGAGGGCAAGAAAAAGTAAGGATAAAAGTAAGCCTCGCATGTGTGAAAATGTTAAGCCCGAAATTACGGTTTTTCCAGAAACGAACTTATCCCAGATAAGTCTTCAGAGTCTTACTCCTGCTAGTATTCCGTAATCTGCGGATCGCCTTTTCTTTGATTTGACGAACACGTTCGCGGGTAAGATCGTATTTTTCACCAATCTCTTCAAGAGTAAAGCTATGGTTAAAACCAATCCCGTAAAACAGGGTTACAATATCACTTTCACGCTCGGTAAGTGAAGAAAGAGCGCGTTTGATTTCTGTACTAAGAGAAGATGCCATCAGCTCATTATCCGGCTGTGGATCGTCAGGATTAAATAATACATCCATAAGCCCCATACCTTCGGTATTCTGGAAAGGGGCGTCGGAAGATACATGGCGATTGGCAATGCCCATCGTGCTTTTTACTTCCGCTTCAGTCATGTCCAGCTCAGCAGCAATTTCTCCTGCACTGGCTTCACGTTCCAGCTTTTGCTCAAGGCCTACCAGAGCTTTCTTAATTTTGTTGAGATCTCCGATTTTATTTAATGGGAGACGGATAATCCTACTTTGCTCGGCAATAGCCTGCATGATCGACTGACGGATCCACCAAACGGCATAGGAAATAAATTTGAATCCTCGTGTTTCATCAAAACGCCGGGCTGCTTTTATTAGTCCTAGGTTGCCCTCGTTGATCAAGTCAGCAAGGCTGAGCCCATGATTCTGATATTGTTTTGCGACGGAAACAACAAAACGAAGGTTGGCAACCGTTAGCTTCTCTAGAGCTTCCTGGTCTCCTTCCCGTATTTTAACGGTAAGTATTACTTCCTCCTCTGCAGAAATTAACCCGTGTTTTGCAATTTCACTAAGGTATTTATCAAGAGATGCGCTATCGCGGCTTGTAATCGACTGACTTATTTTGAGTTGTCTCATTTTGTAGTGTAAGAAGAAGTTAAAACACCACATGAAGGAAAGAGCAGCATTTTTGCAAAGATAGGCAAAAGAACCCTAGGAAACGGGAATATTTAATTTAATTGAAAAATTAGGGAAAGCAGCCGGATAAGGAAAAATTTATCCGGCTGCTTCTTTGCCTAGTGAAGAATCAATTTTTGGGTCACACTGCCTTGGTTTAAAACCATTTGTATAAGATACAACCCTTTAGGATAGGATGACAGGTCGACCGTTTTGCTAAGGGTGCCATTAATCAGGTCCATCTTTTCAGAATAAACCGTTTCTCCAACCAGGTTCACAATCCTGAACTCCATGGGCTGAGATTCAATAGATTGAATATTGAGATTCACCAGTCCACTGCTTGGATTCGGGAAGAAGGTAAGCTTTGTATTTCCCTGATCGTACACCAGAATACCCATGGTGTGATTGATAGAGACACTGTCGCAGGTCATACAACCGCTTACATCGGTGATGCAGACATAGTAAATTCCTACACTAAGTCCGGTAGCATTCTGAGTGGTCTGCGAAGGACTGGTAGACCAGCTGTATGTATAAGGAGCAGTTCCTCCAGAGGCATATATTTTGGCTGTTCCATCGGAGCAGGAGCCACAGCTTACCGGGGTCTGCGTGAGGCTGTCTGTAATAAGTGCCACAGGAGTAATAACGGTACCGGATGCAAAGGTGATACAACCCGATGAATCGGTAACCATGACCTTATAAAGCCCAGGGGCAAGACCAGTAGCAGTAGCAGCTGTCTGTACCGGTGTAGTGTTCCAGGAGTATACAAAGGTTGGAGTCCCTCCAGCCATTGTTACGGTAGCCATACCGTTGTTCATGCCTAAGCAGCCGCTATTCGAGGTCACCGTGGCTATTCCAGCATTGGAATTGCCTACATCTACCGTGTCAATGACACTGCATCCATTGGCGTCGGTAGCGTAAACCATATAAACTCCTGCAGGAATATTGGAGTTGGTAGCCGTAACCGCACCATTTGGAGTCCATAGGAAGCTGAACAACCCGATTCCTCCGCTGTTTACTGTTATGGTGGCGGAGCCATCTGAATTGCCACAGGTAGCCGGAGTGAGACTGGTAGTAGTTATTATCTGAGCAGGAGCAGTAATTATAGCCAGACCACTGATCATACAGGCATTACTGTCAGTCACCGTTACTGAATAAGTACCGGGTGCAAGATTGCTTGCAGTCTGGGTGTTTTGCACTGGGGCGGTATTCCAACTGTACATAAATGGAGCTGTTCCTCCAGAAGCACTTCCGGTTGCGGTACCATCGGTCTTTCCGAAACAAGAGGTGTTGGTAGAAGTTACAGATACCGCAAGAACCGCCGGTTGAGTAACCGTAGCAACAGCAGGTGTGGTGCAACCCAGAGAGTCAGTAATAGTTACTGTATAAGAGCCTGCGGCCAGACCGGTTGCTGTTACGGTTGTTTGTGCAGGGGTGGTTGACCAGGAATAGGTGTAATGCGGAGAACCACCAGTTGCCATGACCATGGCAGAACCATTCGAACTACCGTTACAGAGAGGCATCTTTATAGAAGTCGTCGCAGTAAGTGCTGGAGGAGAAGCAACAATCACACTTGCCGGGGTAGTACAACCTGCAGCGTCGGTTACTACTACTGAATACGTTCCCGGCATAAGGTTCGTGGCTGTAGGAGTCGACTGGGAAGGGGTAGTAGCCCAGGAATAAGTAAAGGGTGCTGTTCCTCCGGTCAGGGTAATCGTTGCTGTTCCGTTACTGGAAGTGAAGCAGGTTGCGCGGGATGAAGATACCGTAGCTACCGCACTTGAATTATTGTTTACGGTTGCTGTTGCAGTAGTGCTGCATCCATTGGCATCAGTAATGGTGCAAACATATACACCTGCAGCTATTGCTGTTGCCGTAGAGGTTGACTGTGAAGGTGTGGTGTTCCATGAATAGGTATAAGCTCCGGTTCCGCCGGTTGCCGTGGCTGTTGCCGAACCTGTTGCACTTCCGCAGGTAGAGTTGGTGGATGAGGTATTGGTTACAAATGCTGCCGGTTGCGTGATCGTAGCTACTTGTGTGGTCATGCAATGGTTCGTATCCGTCACACTCACGGTATAAGTTCCGGCAGCAAGGCCGCTGGCTATAAAAGTAGTCTGAGCCGGAGTGCTGTTCCAGGAATAGGTATAAGGCGCCACACCTCCGCTTACCGATGCATTCACAGAGCCGTTTCCTCCCGAAGGACAGCTTTCATTCTGCGGGGTGCAGACTACAGCAAGGGCAGCAGGCTGAGTAATAATGGAAATTGAACTGGCACTGCATCCCGCGGAGTCAGTAACAGTTGCGGTGTAAGTACCTGCGGCCAGATTGCCGGCTGTGGCAGTGTTTTGCACCGGTGTAGTGTTCCATGAATAGGTGAACGGAAGCGTTCCGTTCGAAATATTAACGGTGGCGGTTCCTGTAGTCGCGCCGTTACACATCAGGTTTGTATGAAAGGAGGTAGCGGTGATGGCATTCTTGATAATAGTCACAGTGGAGGCTGCAGTACAACTTGCAGAGTCGGTTACGGTAACCGTATATGACCCTGGTGCAAGGTTGCTGGCAGTAGCCGTGGTTTGAGAAGGGGTAGAAGACCAGGAATAAGTGTAATGTGGTGTTCCACCGGCTACCGTCACCGTTGCTGTTCCATTCGCCGCTGAAGTGCAGCTTACATTAGTCATGGCTGTCGTGGTGGTAAGGGCCATAGGTTGTGTAAGGGTCACATTCAGGTTAGAAGAACAATTGTGAGTGTCTGTAACCTTAATGGTGTACACTCCTGCCGGCTGGTTGGTTATAGCTGCAGTAGTCTGAGAAGGAGTGGTAGACCAGGAATAAGTATAAGGGATACTGCCTCCGGTTGCGGTGGCTGTTGCACTTCCGTTGGAGGAACCAAAACAGGTAGGGTTAACCGAGGTAGCGGTGAGTGTCGGGGCACCAGCGTTATTTACGGTAACAGAAGAAGTCTTGTTACACCCCATGGAATCGGTAACCGTGATATTGTAAATACCAGGACCCAGATTGGTAGCGGTGGTGGCCGTCTGAACAGGGGTGGTAGCCCAGGAATAAGTGAGTGTGGCTGTTCCTCCGCTAGCGTTTACCGTAGCACTTCCATCTGTATTCCCACAATGTGCGGTGGTGGAAGAGGTGGTGAGGGTAATGGCAGCAGGTTGAGTAATGGTGACCACCTTGGTCTTTGAACATCCTTTGCTGTCTGTAATCAGAACAGAATAGGTTCCTGCTCCTAATCCGGTAATGGTACGGATGGTCTGTGGAGGTGTAGTGTTCCAGGAATAGGTGTAAGGACCTGTTCCTCCAAAGCCTGTAACCGAGGCTACTCCGTTCATTCCCCCGTTACAACTTACATTGGTTTGGGTTACAACCCCAAAAACAATGGCCGGTTGGGTGATATTGACAACTTTGTTCAGCGTACATCCTGCCGCATCAGTAATGGTAACAGTATGTGCGCCTGCTGTCAGATTGCTTGCTGTAGCAGTGGTTTGCGGAGGTGCTGTATGCCAAGAAAAAGTGTAGCCTGGTGTTCCTCCCGTCGGGTTTGCAGTAGCCGTTGCGGTGGTGGCTCCATTACAGGTTTCATTAACCTGGGTCATAGTTGAAGTTAGTGCAGTAGCAGGCTGGGTGATCCGGATACTCGCAATCGAACTGCAGCCATTGGGTTCTGTTACCGAAACGGTATAGTTCCCGGCGCTTAAACCTGAAGCAGTGGCGGTGGTTTGTGATGGAGTTGTATTCCAGGAATAGGTATAAGGAGTGGTTCCTCCGGAAGCGGTAACAGTAGCTGTTCCGGTGGCAGTTCCGCGACAGGGAACATTGGTTGCTGTTATGCTAAGCGTAGCAGCACCTGTATTATTAATGGTGGCGGGAGCGCTGCTCTTACATCCATTGGAGTCTGTTACTGTAACCTGATAAACCCCGGCTCCTAAAGTGGAAGTGGTCATTGCGGTTGTCTGGACAGGGGTGGTATTCCAGGAGTAGGTATAAGGATGAACACCTCCGCTGCTGATGACTACGCTTGCTGAACCGTTGGAAGCTCCGCAGCCAGAGCTGATAGTAGAGGTTGTTAATACGATTGCAACCGGTTGAGTAATTACAGCGCTATCGAGGAAGGTACACCCTTTGCTGTCTGTAACTAAAACATGGTAAGTGCCGGCACGGAGACCCGTAGCTGTTTTAGTAGCCTGAGATGGTATTGTTGACCAGGAGTACGTATAAGGAGCTGTTCCTCCGGTGGGGTTGGCGGTTGCCGAAGCTCCGGCGCCTCCATGACATTTGTCGTTTGTATGGGTAACACTACCTCCTACCGCATTTGCAGGCTGGGTGATGGTAACTGTTTTAGTAAGACTGCATCCATGGGAATCGGTTATCGTTACAGTATAAGTTCCTGCTATAAGACCACTAGCCATGGCCGTTGTCTGAGCGGGAACGGTGTTCCAGGAATAGGTATAAGGCGCTGTTCCTCCAGCTGGGGTGGCCGTTGCGGTTCCTGTTGCACTTCCTTTACAGGCTACATTTACATGGGCCATTGCGGAGGTGAGTACTGCAGGCTGTGTGATGGTAACAGTGAGGATAAAAGAACAACCACTTGCATCGGTCACGGAAACATAATAGTTCCCTGCCGGAAGTCCACTGACTGTAGGAGTAGTCTGAGCCGGGAAGGTTGACCAGGAATATGTATAAGGAGCTGTTCCTCCTGTGGGTGTAATGGTAGCCGATCCGTTTGACCCTGCATTACAGCTTACGTTGGTTTGAGCACTGATGGTGGCAGTCATTCCGCTGGTATTGCCGATCGTGGCCACAGAAGATTTTTGACATCCGTTAGAATCGGTAACCGTGACCGTAAAAGAACCGGAAGGAAGGTTAGACAAGCCGGAAGTTGTATTCACGGGAGTTGTACTCCAGGCATAGGTATGAGGCCCTGTTCCACCGGTGACGGCCACATTGGCTGTTCCGGTTGAAGCACCACAGGCGGTATTGGTAGTGGTCATAGTAAGGTTAAGTGCAGTGGGTTGGGTAATGGTCACTACTGCGGAAATCAGACAGCCTTTGCGGTCGGTGACCAGCACGGTATAAGTGCCAGCCGTAAGGTTACGGGCAGTCTTCGTTGTTTGAGCAGGAACGGTAGACCAGCTGTAAGAGTAAGCAGGTGTTCCTCCAGATACTGTTGCAGTTGCGCTTGCCGTGGTGTTGCCATTGCATTTTTCGTTGACCTGGGTGGTGGTGATAGCGAGGGGTGCGGGTTGAGCGAGGGTAACCGTACCGGTTACCGAACATCCGGTTGCGTTGTTAACTTTAACGGTATAGGTGCCTGCGCACAAACCGGTAGCGGTTTGTGTTGTCTGTGATGGGGTTGTGCTCCACGAATAGGTGAAAGGGCCCACAGCTCCGGCCATTATTGCTTTAGCATCTCCGTCGCAGGTACCGTGACAGGTAGGTGCGAACTGGTTGATCGTGACAGTACACTGACCGAACATACTTGCTGAAAAAAGAAGAGTCAGGAGGGCGAAGTAGAGTTTTTTATTCATGAATATGGTTTTAAAAAGAACTTTTTAGGAATCCCTGTTTTTGGCAGGCGATTGTTTCGACATCCGGAAAGTGGGATGGTTTAATTGGCGGTGGTAAACATAGTCTAAATGGAAGTATAAAATGCGTTAAAAGACCTGGTTTAATGAAAAATTAATAAGATAATATTTTGCCTGAATTTGATCGTAAGATGTTCATAATCAGAAAGAAATAAGAGGTGGAGCTAGCAGAGAGCCAGCCCCACCTCTATTCAGGCTGTTTTTGAAATCACGAACCAACAGGTCCGCAACACCCCATTAAGGGGCAACCACATTCAGAACGGGGCTCCAGTCGCCCTGTACGTTCTTGGTGACAATAGCCACACGGAAGAAGTATCGGGTGCCGGAGGTGAGTCCGGTTTTAAGATACTTGGCCGTATTGCTGATCGCGATGGTGGTCCATCCTGATGCCAGGGTCGAATCGGTAGTCACCTGATAATTATAGGATGACCTTGAAACAGCCTTGGTATTGAGCAGTACCGCCCCAGGTGAGTTCTCTGCTTTGACAGAGAACGTCTTAGGCTTACGCGAAGCAGGTTTTTTAACATCCATCCCTGAACTCTGGATGATGGATGTCCCATTAGCCTGATTTGCATTGGCAATTGTTTCCACATAACCGACAAGACCTTTCATCTCCGCCTCCAAAGCCTGAATGGCTTCGTGCATCGGAGCTGCAGTTCCCTTGTTCTTAGTGGAAGCCGTACTAATGGCTTGTTTCGCTGTGTTGATCAACGCTGTGATCGAAGCCAGAGCAGGTGCCGGAGTAGGAAAATTGCTATTTCCACTCATTTTGGTGACAATCAGCTCTGATTTTTCAGTGATCTGCAGGGGTGTGAGATGAGCAAATCCCAGTACCGCTACAAACTTTTTGTTTTTCTTTAATGTAGTCATATTGTTTTGTTTTGTGTCTCATTCAGTCCCGAGATGTCGGGAGGTTATAGGATGAAACGGTTTATAAATCGTTTATGGCTTTCATAAACGTATATCTCATTCCCTTTTTTTGCTCCGGCCGGTAGCAAAACGGCAGGCGAGATATACGGTTAAACAAACGAGATGGCATTCCCGAGACAAAAAACCGGCCCTACTTGATAGGAAAATTTAGGAATCAATATTTCAATTCAGAATTCTTTTTTGAGGCTATCGTTTAGAAATCACGACTTTAGGTTCCCCAGCATTTGAATCATTACCCCCAATGTTAATTCTTGTTTATAAGTATATATGATATTCTATATATAATACATATAATATACAAAAACGAGTTTTTTTTCGATAGGGTAAAGAGGAGACGTGACGGAAGGTAATATTTGGTTGTCTGAAACTTAGGTTGAACTCTTCAATTCCCAGTTTTCCCAGACGAAGACATATTCATAAGTGAGTTTATGAGTGAGGGCAAGGAGGGATTTAATCCGTTTCATACGCGCTTCGGCATCCGGCACAAAATCATGAAACTGAATTTGAAGATTCTTTATGTTTTTGACAAGACCTTTTTCTATTAAACATTCAAGCAAGTCATATTCTCCGCCTTCAATATTTATCTTCATAAGGTCTATTTCCGGAGTATTAAGTTCCTGCATCATCTCGTTGATGGCCCTTAGTCTTATAACCTCTTTTTCAGAGGCCTTATTCTGAAAGTTTCCCTGGTCCCTGAAAACCGAGGAACTTTCCTCGATAACAGCAATAGACATCTCTTCATTTCGCCCCCCCAGTCCAACTGGAAGGATCTTTATACCAGGGTTTTTTCCCAATCGCTTTTGGAGCAATTCCACAAATTTCGACACCGGCTCGAAGACAAAGACTTTGGATGAATACCTCGAAGAAATCTCAGCGGCCCAGTCACCCTCATAACCTCCAATGTCATAAACCACAGAGTCAGGGCCAAGATCATATTCTACACGGAGATTGTGGTCACCATCCACCGCATACCATTTAGCCTTATTCACTTCGCAAAGCGATTTCACCGGAGGTGCAACACGAATAGAAAGGGTATCAAAGAACCGGAATGAATGGTAGGCAAGTGCCGATGTTTTTCTAAAGAATTTCCCAAGCAGGTTCATAAAGCGGATAGAATAAGGAAAACACAGATCGTTTTCATAGTATAAGGCATAAGAAATGAAGAACAGCAAATTTTAAGAATAAAAGTGCTGGAATGGACACCAAAACTAGTTCAATAAATTAAGAAAACAAGTCGCCCTGGAATAATTTCATTTTTTAAGGGGACCTCCCGCTTATTTATTTTAGTGGCTGACATTTTAATTGGACCCGGCATTGATTCAACCCTATAGTCTGTTTGAAGGGTTGATTTGTCTGTTTAACTCTAAAATAGCAGGGAACTACCGTGGTAAAGGTTAATTTTGCCCCTCATGGATCATCTTATTCCGGTAAAGAAACTTTTTCGTCTTGGTTTGATGACTTCTCCGGTGATTGGAGTCCTTGCTCTGGGTACCGTCTCCATCGTCCCTTATTTTTTTCTGAGGGGCTTCAACCCAAGGTATTTATTCTTGTTTCTGATAGTGGTTTCAGGAGTTATCTTTTCATTCTGGTCTATCAACATCGGGATCACCGTCTGGTTAAACGGAAGGGGAATCAAACTTTCCACCGTGAAACGGTATGTACTCAGTTATGTGGTAATCCCAATACCGATACTGATTATTCGCCTTATTGCTTTACAGTTCTTTGAGGAACGAACTTTTCTCAATCAGATTGCACCTGATAAGACGATTTACTTTTTTTACATTATGCGTTTCTGCATCATGTTTTCTATCATTACCATCATTCAGGTCTTGCAGGACCTGGTCCTCATCCGGGAAAACAAAGCAAAAATAGAACTGGAGAATGCAGAACTGAAAGTCAGGAATATAGAAGCTTTAAACCAGCAACTGAAACAACAAATCCATCCTCATTTTCTTTTTAATTCTTTAAATACCCTGAAGGCCCTTATCAACCGGAATCAGGAAGATGCAGGAAATTATCTGGTCAAGCTTTCTGATTTTCTAAGGATCAATATTTCGCTTGGTCAGGCGAATAGGGTAAGTCTTAAAGAGGAGGTGTCACTTTGCACCGATTATCTGGAGATGCAGAAGATGCGTTTCGGAGATGCTCTTCAGTTCCGGATCGATATACCGGAATCCAAACTCAATAATGGTTTTGTCCCCATCCTTGCATTACAGATCCTCCTTGAAAATGCGGTTAAACACAATGCTTTTACTCTGGAGTCTCCCCTTGAACTGAAGATCTCTTTTTTGAAAGATTGGGTAACGGTTTCGAACAACCTCCGACCCAAACAAACCATGGAAGGTTCTCTGGGCTTTGGTCTTGCCAACCTGAATGAACGATACCGCTTGCTGAGCGGGGAGGAGATCAGCATTCGTAACGGGGATGGAGTTTTTGCGGTTTCTGTAAAAGTACTTTCTCCAGTAGTTTCACCAAAATCAGGGTCATGAAGATTGTCCTCATTGAAGATGAAGCACTCACTGCAGAAGATCTGGCAAGAACCATCCGGGAGGTGGATGCGTCGATAGATATTGTATGCACCCTGTCTTCCGTAAAAGATGCGAAGGAATGGTTTGCCAGGAATGAGGTCCCTGATCTTGTCTTCAGTGATATCCAGCTTGGTGATGGAATCAGTTTTGAAATCTTCGAGCACACACCTCCGGGCCTGCCGGTGGTTTTCTGTACGGCTTATGATGAATACACATTCCAGGCTTTCAAAGCGAACGGAATTGATTATATCCTTAAACCCTTTACCCGGGCTTCCATAGGTTCTGCCATCCGGAAGTTCAAAGAGATAAGGGATAACTTCAGTTCCAGGATTCAGGCATATTCTACGGTGATGCCCCTTCTGAAAACCCTGCAAGGGCAGAAACAGGGCTCTTTACTGGTCTACCAGAAAGATAAAATCTTGCCTGTCAGGCTCCCGGATATAGCCTTGTTTTATATTGAGAATGAGGTCACTTATCTCCTTACCTTTGAAAAAAAGATATTCTCCGTTAACAAAACCCTCGAGGAACTTGAGAAGATGACCCAAGCAGATTATTACCGTGTAAACCGACAATACCTGGTCAACAAAAAAGCGATCAGGGATGCTTCCCGGTATTTCTCCAGGAAATTGTCGCTGAATCTGATCCTTCCATTTCCGGAAACGGTTACTGTTTCCAAAGAGAAGTCGGGAGATTTTTTGAAGTGGTTATCGGAAGGATGAAGACTCAACGGCGATTTTGTCCGCTTCAGGGAGATTGATAGATTTGGTGCGATTTTATTATAGAATTTTACATCATCATATTTTTTGAGAAATTGTCTATGAACCGTTTGCTTGTTCTTCTTGGTCTATGCATCTCCTTCTCTTCTTTCGGTCAGAAAGAACTAAACTGGTCCAACCTCGACTCCGTTTTTGTCTATGCCGACCAGAACAGCTCGGTGAGTAAAGCAAACGCTCAGCAGATCCTCCTTGCCCGGTATGAAAAGCTGGCTTCCGTTGCTAATATCATCAACCTCCGCAGTCCGGTAGCATTTAACCTTACCAATAATACCCAGCTGCCGGTAAGTTTTATTCCGTCTAACCTCCTTGGAGGACCTCCGGGTACATTCCGGGAGATCACCCTGGGGCAGGAATACGTCAGCAATCTGAATATTACTCCACAGATTGATATCATCAATCTGGGTGCCTGGTCGAGGGTGAGAAGCGCTGAATTGAACCAGGAGTTTACCCTTGAAAATAATCAGCTAAGCCGTAAAACACTTTTTGAATCTATTGCCGCTACCTTTTACAACATACTCTCCCTGCAGGAGCAGATAGAGATTACCCGCAAAAATGCGCTTGCCACTGATACGCTCCTGAATATTGTCAATGACAAGTATGCCCAGGGGCTGGTTCGTAAACAGGATGTAAATGATGCCATGGTCAATAAGATTAATCTCGAAGATAAAATCAATCAACTCAGCCTGAGCCTTGATCAACAGTATACCAGCCTGAAGATTTTATGTGATGTGCCTGTTACAACCAAAGTGTCACTCACCGGTAAAATGAATTATGCTGATCTTATTCCTGCTGCTCCTCCCGTAAGTTCCCAGCTTCAGTTTAAGGCCTCTGTGCTTCAGTCGGAAATGGCAAAGGCTGATTTGAGGACCAACCGTCTTTTGAACATGCCGGTGCTTTCACTGCTATACTCTCACAGTGACTATCAGAACAGCAACGAGAAATTTTTCGATGAAAACAAAAACAATCCCTGGCTCACTACGGTTTATTTCGGGGCTAAGATTTCCATGAACCTTCCCGACATTAATCAGATAGTGAATGCCCGCAATTCCAAAGTAAGCTACAAGCTGGCGCAGATTACTATGGAACACACCAAAATCCAGAATGACGGGAACAATACGGAGCTGCAGATGGATTATGAGAAAGGGATTTCCCAGCTTGCAGCCTCTAAAGAAGTGTGGAAGCTCAAGGAGGAGAACTATCGCATGGCCCGTAATCAGTATGATCAGAGCGTGATACCATTTGATAAAGTCTTGCTGGCATTTACGGATATGGAGGGAGCCCGGCTGAGCTATAGCGCTGCCATGGCGAATATCGAATTCCTGAAATCGAAAATTGATATTAACAATAAGCTTAATTAGTCTATTAAAACAGCACTCATGTACCAACGCACGTTTACCCGCATATCTCTTGTTTTAGCTGGAATCTGGATGCTTGAATCATGCTCTCCCAAGGCCACAGAAACAAAGCCGGTACGGAAAGCAGTGACGGAAACGGTCTTCGCTTCCGGCATTCTTGTTCCGGAAGATAAATACAACCTCACTGCGCAGGCCGAGGGTTACCTGGTTACCCTTAACCTCGAAGAAGGAGACACCATCCAAGCCGGAAAACTCCTCGCGGTGGTTGAAAATAAACCCAACGAGGTCAATGCCAGAAGTGCGGATGAGCTCCTGAATATTGCCAGTGTAAATGTTTCACCTGATGCCCCCTCTCTCAAACAGGCAGAAGCCAATAGAGATTTTGCGCAGAAGAAATTAAAAGAGGATGAGACCCAGCTCGATCGTTATAAAAAACTCATTGCTTCCAACAGTGTTTCTAAACTGGAGCTCGAAAATGTGCAGCTTAATTATGATAACTCCAAAGCGGCTTTCAGTGTGGCACAGGAAAACTACAACCAGCTTAAGCAAAGCGCCGAGCAACAACTTATTGCCCAGAAAGCGCAGAGGGATGTGAATAATGTGCTAAAGACCCAGAATGAAATCAGGGCTGTGGAGGGAGGAAGGATTTATAAGAAGCTGAAGCAGCTGGGCGATTATGTAAGAAGGGGAGATATCATCGCGGAGATCGGGGATAAAAATAAAATCTATGCAAAGCTTAACGTAGATGAAACCAATATTAAAAGGATCAAGGTTGGGCAGGATGTACTTGTTCAGCTGAATACAAACAAGGAAAGAACTTATAAATGCAAGGTCTCGGAAATTTATCCGGCCTTTGATGAAACGAGCCAGAGCTTCTATGTAAAAGCGGAGTTTGTCGATCCTCTCGATTTTAAGATTTCCGGCACCCAGCTCCAGGCTAATGTCATCACCGGGCAGAAACCCAATGCATTGGTTATTCCCCGCACCTACCTTAATTTCGGAAACAGAGTAAATGTGAAAGGAAAGGGAATCGTTGTAGTCGTTCCGGGCTTTATTTCGAATGATCTGGTGGAGATAACGGAAGGGCTCGATGAAAACAGTATCATTACCCTGGATCAGCACTAAATGAAACTAAGCGTCAATATTGAAATTGGTTTAACTCACCTCCTCTCCAGGAAGAGGCAGACCTTGGTTGCTTCCCTCGGAGTAACGGTTGGTATTGCCATGTATATATTTATGAACTCTCTGACTCTGGGAGTAAACCGCTATTCGGATAATGCCATATTTAAAAATGCTCCTCATCTCCGTGTTTATAAGGAAGACGAAATGAGCAAGCCGATCTCCGGAGGATCTTCCTCGGGTTCCGCCTCCGGCGGACTTCCGGTTATCGTCAATCCCAAGATTTCGAATACAAGCCTGAACCTGGTCAATCCGCTGAAGTTGCTGAAAGATATTCAGAGCCAGAAAGGGATTACGGCAGCGGCTGCTTATGTAACGGCTAACCTTTTTTATACCAATGGGAAATCTCAGGTAAATGGGGTTGCTTCCGGAGTGAATATATTGGAGGCCAATGCCATGTTTAATATTGAATCCACGATGATAGACGGAGACTTACGTTCCCTCGTCAATACCCCCAATGGTATTTTGCTGGGGGTAGGAATAGTGAATAAACTGAATATTAAGTTGAACGATAATATCAATGTCATCTCCTCGGTGGGAGTGGTTAAGCTGATGAAGGTAGTGGGTATATTCAAAACCAGTTTTGCAATTACAGATAAGACAAAATCTTACGTGAGCCTTGCAACCGCGCAGCAGCTATTGGGGCAGGGGCCTAATTATGTAACCGATATCTATGTCAACGTTGCGACTCCGGCCCTGGCTCCAAGTTTTGTGCCCTTACTGCAGAACCTGACCGGTTATACTGTAGAAGACTGGATGGTGGCCAACGAAACTGCAGTGGCTGGAAGCAAGATTCGGGGCATTATGCTGGGGGGGATCTCCTGGGCCATTCTCCTGGTTGCTGCCTTCGGGATCTACAATATTCTGAACATGACCATCACTCAGAAACTGAATGATATTGCCATTCTGAAAGCAACCGGATTTTCAGGAAGGGATGTGATCCGGATTTTTGTGCTCGAAGCCCTGATTATGGGGTTTATTGGAACGTGCCTGGGGGTTGCCCTATCCCTCGTTCCTACCACAGCGCTCGCCCATATATACATTGGAGCCGATATCGGATATTTTCCGATTCGGTTTGAACCCAGTATTGCTTTAAAAGGAGCCATCATCGGAATGATTGTAACGTTTTGTGCCGGCTATATTCCAGCACGGAGAGCAGCAAAAGTCGATCCACTGGCTATATTCAGAAGATAATGGAAAAAGAGATCGTACTGAATACCTCGAAGATTGGAAAGTTTTTTTATGATCCTATAGAGTTCAAAGCTCTGGACGATATTACCTTTGAGGCTTATAAAGGAGAGTTTCTTACGTTGATTGGTAAATCGGGAAGCGGGAAATCTACCCTGCTTTACATCCTTTCCACCATGGATACTGAATATGAAGGTGAGCTGTTTATTGACGGGAAAAAAATCACGGGCCAAAAGCAGGATAACCTGGCGAAGATCAGGAATGAAAATATCGGTTTTGTATTCCAGTTCCATTACCTCCTTCCGGAATTCAGCTGCTTAAAGAACATCATGATCCCGGCACTGAAGTTGGGTAAATTTTCGAGAGAAGAAATTGAAGAACAAGCTTACAGCAGGCTGAAGATGCTCGACATGACCGATCAGGCCCTCAAGCCCGCCTCCAAGCTATCCGGTGGTCAGCAGCAGCGTATTGCAATCGCACGGGCTCTGATCAACAATCCAAAGATTATTATGTGTGATGAGCCAACCGGTAACCTCGACACGAAGAACACTCAAATTGTTTTTGATATCTTTCAACAGATCGCCCATGAGCTGGGTCAAACGATTATAGCCGTTACCCATGATACAGATTTTGCCAAAGCAAGCGATCGGACTATTGAACTGGCTGATGGTAAGATTATCAGTCATGGAAAGAAGTAAGAGCGTTGGGATGAGTTAGTGACTTGGTTATTTAACCAGGGAGGCAATCTTATCATACAGCACTTTAACATCGAAGGGCTTGGAGATATAATCATCCATACCGCTTTCATAGCATTTGTTTTCCTCTGAAGCCATCACATTAGCAGTCATAGCAAGGATAGGTGTTTTGCTTTTGGGTGCCGGAAGGTGGTTTCTGATATAAAGAGTGGTTTCATATCCATCCATTTCGGGCATCTGAATATCCATTAAAACAAGATCAAAGCTGTTGGTCTGCATTTGTTCTATGGCTTTCGCGCCATTTTCAACGGTCACTACGTCCCATCCCCAGTCGCTCAATACTTTATTAGCTAATAGTTGGTTCAGCGTATTATCTTCGACCAGTAAAATCTTGAGGACGCGGATGGGATGTGGATGTTCTTCCCGGTTGTTCTCGGTATTTTGTTCAGAGGTACGATTTATTTTGTAGCCGATACGGAAGTAGAAACAAGAGCCTTTATTCTCCTCACTCGATACATGAACACTGCCTCCCTGGAGGTCGGCCAGTTGTTTTACAATAGCCAGACCAAGTCCTGTTCCTCCGTAGGTTCTTGCCGTTGCGTTATTAGCCTGGGTAAAAGCTTCAAAGATGGAAGCAATTTTATCTTTAGCAATTCCGATACCACTATCCCGAACGGAAAATTCGAGGTTTATATCGTCGTTGAGGACGTCTATTAACTTCGCCTCTATTGTAACTTCGCCTTTTGAAGTGAATTTGATAGCATTGGAAATCAAATTCAGCAAGACCTGGTTAAGTCTGGTGGCATCACCGATGAGGTGATCTGGAATGAATGGGTCACCGATGACAGAAATCTTCAATCCTTTTTCAGCCGCTTTAGGTTTCATCAGCTCTGTGCAGAGGCTTAACTGCTTGGAAAGAGAAAATTTCCGATGTTCTATAGGCATTTTGCCCGATCTCATCCTTGATAAATCAAGTATATCGTTGATGATCACCAGCAGGTTGTCGCCCGAAAGTTTGATGGCTTCCATATATTCGTATTGCTCATTCGTAAGCTTGGTTTTTAGAATGATATCTGTAAACCCCAGAATTGCGTTCATCGGAGTCCGGATTTCATGACTCATATTGGCAAGGAATTGTTCGCCGATTTTCCTGGCGGCTTCCGCGCTTTCTGAACGTTGAGTTTCTTTCTGAAGCAGCTCTGCGGCTATTTTTTTATCGGTTACATCTCTGATGATCGAAAGCATCTGTACCCGTCCTCCAAAAAATATATTCCGCACACTGTACTCAATGCATATTATTTTTCCGTCCTTTCGCTTGATTTTTGTTTCGCCTGAGTTTTGAGGAGTTTTTTCGGTCATCCTCTTTTTTAATCGGGCCAGGAGGGTTGGTTTCTCTTCCTCTGCCACAAAAGCCATAAAGGAATCAAAGCGCAGTATTTCTTCTTTGCTGTATCCATAAATAGTGCAAACAGCATCATTGACATACATTATTTTTTGGCCCTCCGAAATCAAGATTCCCTCACCCATATCGCTGCTCGTGTTGATGAGGGTCTCATATAGATCCTGCTGTTTGCGAAGCGACTCCAGGGCTTCCCGCTCTTCTTTTATCTTTTTTTCCAAGTCATCCGTCATCTTGTTAAAGGAACCGGCAAGAGTTCCGATCTCGTCTTTAGAAAATACTTTGGCCCGGTCGCTGAAGTCAGCCCTCGCAATATTACCTGCTATACGAATAACTTCACCAATGCCTTTTGCAATAGATCTGCTGACAGAAAAGGTCATAAATAAACCGATAGATTCCACAGTGAGGGCAATGGAAAACAGGATAGTGAGGATAAGGCCTTCAATCCAACGCGATCCTTCTCCCAGGGTAAATGAAAATTTATCTTCGAGCAGGGTTAGCTGTTCATTGATCTGGTAAATTTCTAATTGGGTCTTTCTGATTTCTTCCGGGCTTGCCTGTCCAGGAGTGACTTCTGCATGAAGCCTTGCCCCCATATCTTGCAACTTATTCAGCAGGTTATCCCCGTCTGTCCATATAATGATGGCGTTGCGGATATAAGAAATGTTGTGGAAGCGGGTAAGGAGGTTGATACAACCATCGATATCATCCGGGTGAACTCTTCCGGCAATGAACCCTTCTCTTATTTTGGCGGTCACCGGATGTGGACTCAGGAGCTCCAACCTGGCCCTCCGGTCGCCCATAGGGACCCCAAGAAAGTTCAGGTATCTGTGGTAGTCTCCCTCATCGCGGGTATATCCGTATTTGGTCAGATTATAAACAGCATCTTTCTGTGCTTTGGACCATAAGCCTTCGGCGCCGACCAGGGCTCTTGCGGAGGATAGAGTATGAATCATAAAGGAAAGCATGACGAGCTCCACCATAATCAGCAGTGCCATGATCCCCACCACGAAATATAATTTTTTCGTGAGCGAGATGTCTTTTAACCATTTTGAAAAGGAGGGTTTCATAACGGAAAGAAAGGCTTAAATTTTTTAATGATTGAGAACAGGAGGTGTTGTCTTAATAATGTATACTCCATGAGCCGCTGAAAAGTTACATTTTAGGAGGCTGATTCAATAGTAGCCAATATAAGCCCAGTTCAGATACGGCTTTAAAAAAATTGTCGAAACCAACCGGCTTAACAATATAACTGTTTACCCCTAATTTATAGCTTTCAACGATATCCCGGTCTTCTCTGGAGGAAGTCATGACCACTACCGGGATTAATCTGGTCTTATCGTCGTTTCGGATTTCCTTCAGCACCTCCAGCCCGCCAATTTTAGGCATATTCAGGTCCAATAAAATGATTTTCGGTTTGTTTTCGACCTGGCGGCCTGCATAGGTCCCTCTTCCGAAGAGGAAATCAAGGGCCTGAACTCCATCTGTAAGATGAACCAGGTTATTGCAGAGATTTTTCTGCTTCAATGCCTTGATCGTTAGTTTTGCATCAGAGGAGCTATCCTCTACCAGGAGAATTTCAACAGGGTCGTTCATGGGACTATTTTAAATACTTGTTTCTTTCCCGGACTTGGGCAATGAAAAATAGAAGGTAGCTCCTATACCCACTTCCCCTTCAGCCCAAACTTTTCCCGAATGTTTAGTGATAATTTTTTGCACCAGGGCAAGGCCTACACCGGTTCCTTCATATTCTGTAGCGCTGTGAAGCCTCTGAAAAACGCTAAATAGTTTTCCATAGTAGGCCATATCAAAACCGGCGCCATTGTCTTTTACATAGTAAATAATGTTGTTGCCTTTCACATGACTTCCGATTTCAATAACGGCTTGTTCCTTCTTGCTGGTATATTTCAATGCATTGTCGATCATGTTCACCAGAACCTGCTTCAGTAGATTCTGGTCGCCAGTCACTTTTTCCAGTCGTTGCAGTGTGATATTTATTTTTCTTTCCGATGGCACTCTGGTTAATTCCTGGATAACGGTTTCTACGAGCGCTCTCATCTCGACCGTTGTTTTTGTTAATTCCGCCCTGCCAAGTCTGGAGAATTCCAGCAGGTCGTCAATCAGATGCCCCATTCTTTGGGTATTATCGATGATCTCATTCATGGCATCAACCACCTCCTCATCTCCATTAGGATATGAATCCTTGAGAATGTGTGTGAAGCCGTTAATGGCCCGGAGAGGGCTTCTTAAATCATGAGATATGGAATAAGAAAAGGATTCCAGTTCTTTGACAGCATCTCTTAGTTCTTTTGTCCTTTCCTCCACTTTTCTTTCCAGGCTTCGGTTAAGCTCTTTCACTTCTTCCTCTGCCTCCTTCTGCAGACTTAGATCCCGGCTTATGATAACAGCGGTATTAACATCGCCGTTATCACTGAATATGGGGCTTATGGAGCTTGAATAAAATAATTTCTTTTCTCCAGAAAGATGTAAAGTTTCGAAAACAGAAGATTCTTTACGATCAAAAACCGAATGGACTGCTTTTTTAACAATCTCATCATTCCCCACAGTTTGAAATCCAAGGATTGATTTTCCGATGATGTCCTCTTTCTTGTAATGCTGTGGAATCTGGTTGGCCAAGATAATAAGGCCTTCACGATCAATCAGTGTTATTTGGTCTGTAGAATTATAGAATATAGCCCTGAAGCGCTCTTCATTGGCCCGGATAATACGGTTTTTTTCTGCGAAGTAGGCTTCTGCAATCCCATACATGGCAAAATCAATAAATTTGCTGAGACCTTCGAGGTATAGGATTGCTTTTTCTGCTGAATCAGCAAAGTCTTTTTTGATGTAAGGCAGAAGATAGTCTTTGTACATTTTTATCAGCTCATACCAGTCGGTATAACTAATATTCATCTGTGCATACAATACTCCCTGTGAGAGCAGTTCTTTTGAATATTCTTCCCATTTGCCTTTATAGATGGCAGCATGTTGCATCGCTAAGGACTTTTCATTCTGTGCTTTTCTCTGCTCGGGGTTTTGTTGTTTCATGATGGGCCCCCAAAGCGGATGATCAGCTAAATCGGCTGTTAATGCTTCACTGATGACCGGGTTGTATTTTTTGCTTAGCTCAAAATACATTTTCAGAATTTCAATGTCCTTTTCGGTGAAATTCGGTGAAATGGAATATTCAATGTTGGAAGTCTCCATAGCTGACTTATTGAAGTATTAAATAATTTTTTAAACCAGGGCACTTTTTTCGACTTCAAGCTCCAAAATGGCTTTGTTGCAAACATCACGTATTATAGATATTTTTTCTTTCATCCCGTTGGCATCAGTGCCTTGCTTTGCTTCTTCTTCGAGAGCTACAATAAGGTCTTTCAGATTTTTGATGCCCATAAATGCCAGGGAGGGCTTCATTTTATGAGCTATTCTACCAACCGTTACCCAGTTGTTGCTTCTTGCTGCCTCGTCGAGGCTTGCCAGTGCTACAGGAGTTTGCTCCAGGAACAAAGAAATCATCTGAAGGATAAATTCTTTGCTTCCACGTGATAATTCGGTCAGATAGCCCAGATCGGTGGTTTTTGTTTCGGCAGTTTGCATTTTTTCAGGTTGTTTGTTAATTGTTTTTTTTTCAGTGGTTTGGCGTATGACATTTACCACTTTGTGGTAAAGATCCCTGGGATCGAATGGCTTGGATACATAATCATTCATCCCGGCTTTCAAGCATTTCTCTGCTTCCCCGTTTATGGCATGAGCGGTCATGGCGATAATCGGGATATTTGTTTTTGGCTCTTCCGTGTTTTTTCGAATTTGCCGGGTAGCTTCATACCCATCCATCTCCGGAAGCTGGATATCCATAAGCACGAGGTCAAAATCGTGCTCCCGAATCTTCTGTAAAGCAGCCACACCGTTTTCGGCAATGTCCACATTCCATTTCCAGTCGGTCAGCACTTTTTTTGCAAGAACCTGGTTCAGCATATTGTCTTCTACGAGTAAGATTCTCAATCCCTCAAAAAGAGGGTCTGGATGGTTATCATCATCGACAGATTCATTTTCAGGGATGAGTTTTTTGTTACTTCTTTTGAATTCAAGCTCAAAACTGAAGGTGGAACCATTGCCAGGTTTGCTATTGACATTGACGCGACCTCCCTGAAGTTCCACCAATTGCTTCACAATGCTGAGGCCAAGGCCGGTTCCTCCGTACTTTCGGGTTGTTTCATTGGTAGCCTGGGTAAAGCCTTCAAAAATAGAAGACAACTTGGAGCTTTCAATGCCTATACCGGTATCGATCACCGAAAAGAGCACCTGTACGGCATCTTTCTTCTCGCCAATGAGCTTTAGCTCCACTTTTACCTCCCCCTTGTCGGTAAATTTGATCGCATTTCCAATCAGATTCAGCAGAATTTGATTGAGCCTTACCGGATCACCCAGAACCTGATCAGGAATACGTTCATCAATCGTGGTGAGGAAACGAATGTTTTTTTCTCCCGCCTTCCTTTTCATGACTTCTTCAATGGGAGGCAAGAGAGAGGAGAAATTTAATTCAATCTGCTCCAGGTTTATTTTTCCGGATTGGATTTTTGAAAAATCCAGGATATCATTAATAATAACAAGAAGGTTTTCTCCGGAAGTTTTAATAGCATTTACATATTGATTCTGATCTCCATCAATAGGTGTTTTGAGTAAAAGATTGGTGAATCCAATGATTGCATTCATCGGTGTCCTGATTTCATGACTCATATTCGCCAGAAACTGCTCTTTCACCTTCATCGATTCTTCCAACTGTTTCTTGGCAACCATTAATTCTGTGAGGGCTTTGTTGCCTTTCCGGAGCGAATGTTCTGCAATTTTATTGGCCTGCATCAATTCTTCTTCCATTTGTCTCCGGATGGTTATGTCAGAATCAATGGCAATAATATGTTCAACTTCTTCATCCTTGTTAAGCACGGGAGTCAGGGTGGTAATGGTCCAGTAACCTCTGCCTTTTTTATCATAATTGAGTACCTCGTAAGAGACCGGAGTCTTTTCTTTTACTACCCTGGAGCAGTAGGACCCTTGGGTGACGATATATTCCATCTTGCCTTTTTGCAAAATTTCTCCGGAGGTGTTTTTGACTTCATCCAGTTCGTATCCACTCAGTCTCGTGAACCCTTCGTTCACCCATTCAATTTTCCCTTCTGGATTTAGGATGACTACTGAATTATAGGATTTGGTAGCTGCCAAAGCCAGCTTGTCCAGTTCTTCCTCATGAAATCTCTCGGTAACATCCTGGCTGGTTCCGGCTACTTTTGTGACAATGCCAAAGCTATCGGCCTGGACTTCGCCTAAGAGATGTAAGGTCCTGATGAGGCCATCAGGGCGAATAATACGATAAATCAAACTGAAGGGCAGTAGGCTTTTGATAGCACTAACAAGGGTATCTCTGACCAGATCTCTTTCCGCAAAGTGTACGTAAGAAAGAAAATTATCCAGGGAGGTAATCCTGCTTTCGTCGGTAAATCCATAGATATTGCGGAATTCGTCGGAAAGCACAAAGTGTTCCGGATTAATTTCCCATTCCCAGCTTCCGATATGAGCAAGCTTTTGAGCTTCAGAAAGCTTATGTTTCTCGGTCAGAAGTTCCAGTGTCCTTTCTTCCAGTTTTCGGGTCTTGATCGACAACTCCGTTAAAAGCTTATGACGTTCGATGCTATAATTAATGGAGCGTCGGAGCGTCTTGCTTTTTATCTTCCCTTTGATAAGAAAATCCTGAGCTCCGAATTTTACTGCATCCATCCCTACCGAGTCATCTTCCGTTCCGGTAAGCACAATGATGGGAGTATCTAAGGAAGCTTGCTGAATGGTGGTAAAGGTCTCCAGGCCGAAGCTATCGGGGAGGGATAGGTCCAGAATAATAATCGTGAACCTCTGTTCTTTGAGAAGTTCAAGGCCTTGGGATAAGTCTTTAGCCCTCTGAAGATCATACTCATTGTTAAGGGCTTCCCGGAGAGAATAATTAAGCAGCTTTACATCAGCCGCATTATCCTCAATAAGTAAAATTTTTATTTTTTTTGACATAATTCAGACTGCCTGGTTAATGATAGAGCTATGGAATGAAGAAGGCCTGATCGTGGATTTATAATGATTCATACTCAACCCACACAACTCCTCACTCTTTCACTCAATTTGCCAAAATCGATAGGTTTACTTAAAAAATCCTCCGCTCCAAGTCCAAGCGACGCCATAATCATATCAGCTTTGTCAAGCGATGACATCATGATGACAGGCACCTTGTCAAAATAAAATTGCTTGAGAAGGCAGAGGAGACTGAGTCCCGACATATCAGGCATCAGGATATCGCATATGATCAGATCCGGGCTCATTTCCTGGGCATATTTGATTGCATCAAAACCATTTTCAGCCGTAATCACCTCCATGTCCTTACCACTTAGGCAATGAGCTATTGCTGTCAGTGTGAGCGGATCATCGTCAACCACAAGAATTTTCATGATTTTGATTTATTTAATGATTTAAAAGAATCAGAATGAGCAGCATGATCAAAAGTAATATTCCGATCAATCCTTTCGGGCTCCTTCTCACATTTATTTTCACATCTTCTACTTTCAGAACGGAATCCTGCATTTCGAGAAGCAATTCCTTAACCTTCGGGAAAGTACTCTCATTTTTAACAAGATATTCATAAGCTCCGTTCTTTATGAATTCCATAGCAGTTTCTGCACTTTCGCTGGAGGAGATAATGACCACCTGTGTTTCGGGGCTGCGAGTATGAATCCGTTGAAGGACCTGAAGACCATCCCATGCGAATGGAAATTCGGAATCCATGCGATAATCAAGCAGGATCAAGTCCGGCATTTTATGAAACTCCTTCAGGCAGGCTTCTCCATTCTGGAAGGAGCGAAACCGGATGTCCGGAAATTCAGCCTTCAGATAGGTATCCAGAGCCTTGGTAAACATCGGATCGTCGTCTACTATGTAGACAAGCAGTCCACTCTCGTTAATGACTTTCATAATCCTAGTTTTTAGTTCTTAGTGATGACCGCGAGGAGGATCCCTGCAATCAGTACCATTAAACAAAAAATAACAAGCGTTAATGGCGATAGCTTCTTCCTCAGCACTACTCCGACCTTATTTTCGCCTCCCTCTTTCTTTTCCTGGATTACTTTATCAATCAGAAATCTTACATTTTGGACAGAGCCTTCTTCTTTTAACATATACTGCAGAACACCTTCTTTATTAAATATGCGGGCCGTTTTCTCGTCATAATGTCCGGTAAGGATAATAACGGGTATTTCAGGCTTGATTAATTTTATTCTTCTGAATGTTTCCAATCCGTTTATCCCCGGCAGTGCATAATCAAGAATTATCATATCCGGGTTCAGGTGAAGACTTCGGATGCATTCTTCCCCATTTTCAAACCGAACGGTTCGAAGTGCGTAATCATCGCTGAGGCTATAGTCCAGCATGAAAGAATACATTTCATTATCCTCTACGATAAATACTAACCACTGCATACTTTGATGTTCTTTCACTTCTTTCAGGGTATTAATTATGAATGAGAAGGGATCGCTATAGGTAGGTAAACGTAAAGAAGATCGGTATCAGGATAATTTTCGGTAGATTGATCGGATTAGTCGTTAAACTGGTCGGAATCGGGCCCGATTTTAACAGGGGATAGGGGCCTATAATCCCGAAAAGGTAAGGTTGGAACTTAAAAGAGTAAGTTCAGGCGTTTCATAAAATTCTCCTTATAAAGAGCACCCACCGGAATGTTTTTATTGTTTATGGAAATAATACTATCATCGATGGTGTTTATCTGACTGAGCTGGACAATAAAAGACCGATGAACACGCACGAATTGTTGGGAGGGGAGTTTCTTTTCAAGAGCCTTCAGGGTGATATGCAGGGTGTATTTTTTGTCAATGGTTTGAAGAGTGACATAATCACCCAGGGCCTCAATCCAGTGAATGTCGTTGATGAGCACTTTGTTAAGAACGGCATTCTTGCGAATAAAGATAAAATCGGAAGGAAACACATCCACATTCTCGTTCAAATGATCATATATTTCTTTTGCTTTTGCAACAGCACGTTGAAATCTGGGGAGTTCAACAGGTTTCAGGAGGTAGTCGGCAATATTGTGTTCAAAAGCCTTAAAAGCGTATTTTTCGTGAGAGGTGGTCAGAATGGTGATAGGAGGTTCAGGCAGGCTTTTGATCAGGTCAAGGCCATTCAGCTGGGGCATTTCTACATCCAGAAAGAGCAAGTCAATTTCTTCATTTTTAAGTATTTCCACTGCTTCCAAGGGATCGGAACTGACCTTGATTAGTTTAATAAAGCTGACCTTCTCCACTAAATGCTTTAAAGCATTCAGGCTCATTTCATCATCGTCTACCAGAAAACAATTCATAGAATATTAGTTGATTAGAATATCAGAAATTGAGGGCTCTTTCTCTTATACTCGCAAAGATATTTAAATGTTACGGATCTGAATATCTCCAAGGTACAATAGTTATGTAAACTATTCACGTTTATTTTAATATGACTGGATTCAGAATATTAAAAACATAATTCTTTTCGGCATGCTCCCGGAGCAGCTCTAATCGGCCATTGGGTTTAAGCTCTTTGAGCTCATATAAATCGGATCTGCGGTCGAGCAGGTTATGAACGCTTCCATGAAGACGCACTTTTTTAAGTAAATCAAGTTCTAAGTCCGCAATCAGAACCGTTTCTGTATTCGGAGTGGCTTCTGCTTTTATTCCATTGGTAGGGAAAGCAAAATCACAAGGAGTGAAAACAGCAGATTGGGCGTATTGAATATCCATATTATGGACCTTTGGTAAATTACCTACGCCTCCTGCTATACAAACAAAGCATTCATTTTCTATGGCTCTGGCCTGAGCGCAACATTTAACCCGGGTGAAAGCATTTTGAGTATCTGTTAAGAAGGGCACGAACAGGATATCCATCCCTTGCAACGCAAGTAAACGAGACAATTCAGGGAATTCAACATCATAGCAGACCAGGATCCCTATCCGGCCGGCGTCTGTTTCAAGCACTTTGAGCTTATTGCCTCCTACTATACCCCAGGTATTCACTTCGTTTGGGGTCACATGAATCTTGCTATATCGTTCAATAGACCCATCCCTGCGGCACAAATATCCGACATTGTATAACTGCCCTTTTCTGATAAAAGGCATGCTGCCTGTAATGATATTGACGTTGTACGTAATTGCGTAATCAATAAATTTATCCCGTAACAGTTCGGTATAACCGGCAAGACTTCGGATGGCTTCTGCCTGGGTCAGATGATTGAATTCGGCCATTAAAGGGGCGTTAAATAATTCCGGAAACAAAACAAAATCAGCTTTGTAGCCGGCCACAGAATCAATAAAAAATTCAATCTGTTCACAAAGCATTTCAAATGTTTTAAAGGACCTCATCTGCCATTGTATCAGACCAACCCTGGCGGTTGTTTTCAAACGAGCTTGAGGAGTATTCTTTTTCGCATATAATACGTTGTTCCATTCCATAAGTGTTGCACACTCTTTGGAACCCTCATCTCCCGGCATATAATTTTGCAGTAATTTTTTGACATGGAATTCGTTGGCCAGCTGAAAGGAAAGGACCGGGTCATGCATCTCTTTCATCTTGACCTTTTCAATATATTCCTTTGGTGTCATTTTGTCGGCAAGCTGCGCATATTCAGGGATGCGGCCTCCGATGATGATCGATTTGAGATTTAGCCGTTCACATAATTCTTTTCTGGCATCATAGAGACGGCGGGCAAGCCTTAACCCCCTATACTTTGGATGAATAAATATTTCAATGCCGTAGAGGACATCTCCATTCTTTCGATGGGTGTTAAAAGTATAATCTCCAATAATCTGCATATAGGTATGATCATCTCCAAATTCATCGTAGTTAACAATAAGAGAGAGAGCGGTACCCACCACTTTGCCGTTTACGAGTATTACAAATTGCCCTTCCGGGAAAATCTGTATCAGGCGGGTGATCTGTTCCTTAGACCAGGCAGAGCCACGCCAATCATGGTAAGCTAATTGCATGGAATCTAATAAACCGAAATAATCAGCCACCCGGAGTTCCCTGATTTCTACTTTGCGGATATGGCGAACACCGGCCTTGCTGGCAACCTCGCCCTGTTTATTTACGTGCATAGCGTGAAAGATTAAATTTTGGTAAAATCCTGCTTTGCTTTTTCTACGCCCGGTGAAAGCGAAGAAGGAGCTCTTTTCGTCCATATGGTTCTGAACATAGGTAGAATGAGGAGAATGAAGGCTGAAATCAGGAAAAGATGAAATTATCCTGTTTAACTCCGCAGAGCTCCCCTCCAGCTATTTTGAAGCATACTTTATCGAAAGAATGGAGGAAAAACCCAGGACGGGCGTAAAATTGCATAGATAATCCACCCAATCACTTAAAACCAGAACCTATGAAAACGTTCAACATAAAAATAATTGTGATTCCAACAGATTTTTCAGAAGCTGGAATTCATGCACTGGAGCAAGGGGCTTCCTTATCGAAGTTGTGTAATGCCGAGCTTCATCTGGTTCACGTTTTTGAACCTACAAGTGTTTTTTTTCCTGCGCTGGAGCCGATTCTTGCTCTTTCAGTAGAGGAGGATGCCAAAGAAAAAATTTCACAAAAGATGTCGGAAGTTTCAGAGCTGTACCGCAATAAATTTGGAATAAAAGTGGTAAGTGTCGTCGTGGAAGGAAAGATTGCTGCTGAAATAGTAAAATATGCAGAAGAAAAAGAGGCAGACCTGATTCTGATGGGTACTCATGGGGCTAGTGGATATGAGGAGTTTTTTATAGGAAGCAATGCCGAGAAAGTATTGAACAAAGCCCAATGCCCGGTTCTTACAATCCAAGCCCATTCTGGCAGCAATAACATTCAGAATATCGTGGTACCTATTGATGGCACCTTGCATTCAAGGCAGAAAGTGGACTATGCCATAGAGATGGCAAAAATTTACGGGTCCACCATTCACTTGCTGGGTCTGATTGAAATGGAAGAGGATCAGATAGAAAAATTCAGGTTGAAAATGCGGATTGTGGAAGAAGTGGTTCAAAAAGCAGGTGTTCCTTATGTTGAAAAAACAATTGTAGATGCGAACGTGGCACAAACTGCTTTGGATTATGCCAAGGAGGTGGGAGCGGACTTAATCATCGTGATGGCTGACCATGAATCTATGATTCCCGGATTATTCACCGGAAAATTTGGAAAGCATCTGGTGAACCACTCCGCGATTCCGGTGATGAGTATTAAGCCACATCTGGGCAGCCTTACCTCTGTCAATCCGGCTGGAAGCCCTAGTTATGCCAACTGAACGAGCAAGAAGATTGAATTATTTACTTAATGAAAAATAGAAATTATGAACCGTATAAAAGAAGTACTGAATGATCAGGGAAGAACTCAGCAATGGTTAGCTGGGCGAATAGAAAAGAGTTATGTGATTACGACGAACTATTGCAATAACAAAACTCAACCTTCTGCTGAAACCCTTCGGATTATTGCCGAGGCTCTCGAAGTGGAGGCCAGCGATCTATTAGAGGATACGAAGGAGCCTGGCAAGTTGTGGAAATCAAAGTGAATAAAAAACGGAATAGAAAATAACCAGAAGCCATGGACCCCGAGCCCTCTCCTAAATCACAGAAAAGGTCAAATTCTACTGACTCCTGGAAGAATATCCTGGTGGTGGATGATGATCCCTTGATGTGTTTTATGCTGAAAGAGTATTTGAGAAAGGAAAGCTTTTCCGTTTTGGTTGCCAAAGATGGGGTGGAGGCCATTCATCTGGTTCTCATCGAGCGGGTTGATCTGATCATTCTGGATGTAGTGATGCCAAATATTTCCGGACCCGAGTTCCTGAAGAGGATCAGGAATCAATACGCCTCCTATGGAAGCCATATCCCGGTAATCATTATTTCTGCTTTCGATACCAAAGAATTAAAAGACCAAGGCTATGATATTACAGGCTATCAGTTTATGACCAAACCTCTGGATATGCACGAACTGCTGAGATGGATAAAACATTTGATTGCTTTTGGAGAAAGTTGATGGAGCTCTGGTGAGCTACAGTACCGGGTAGGGATTCAACCGTCCGTAATAGATTACATCAATCAATCGCCCTTCATGAGTCTTGAAATCGCGTTTGAGGATGCCTTCTTCCTGGAACTCACATTTCTCAGCCACTTTTCGGCTGGAGGCATTGCTTCCGGCAATGCGCATGAAAACCTTATTGAGTTTCAGATACTCGAAACAATACTTGACGAGGAAGAAGAGGGCCTTGGAAATAATTCCTTTGCCTTCATAAGCAGCATCAATAAAAAATCCAAGCTCACATTTGGGGGTATTCCAGTCAATATCTTTTAAGGAAACAGACCCGATAATTTTTCCGGTGGCATTATCCAGAATAATGAACAGGATTCCCGTGCGTTTACGAACCGATTCCAACTTTTGTGCTACAAATGTGATGGTTTCGGGAGCCGATTTATTGGAATTAGCAGTGCCTGGGAAAAAGGTAGAAATGCGCTTACGGTTTTCATCCACCAGTGTAAAATAGGCCAGTGCATCTGTATGACCGATGGGTCGTAGAGTATAAGAATCAAAAGTGGTTTGGAAATCGGGGAGGGGGTTGGAGTGATGTTCTTTTTCTGCTGCCAGAAAAGCACCATCCACAATAAAGAGTATGGCTCCATCACGAGTGCTGCTGCGGTGTGAGCTCCGGTTATCGGAGACCTGGTAAGACATCCCTTTCTTCAACACCACACTTTTGCCTCCTTCTTCTTCGGAGCAGAACTCTCCTTCCAGGCAATAAACGATATGACCTTTCTGACACCAGTGGTCGGCTTTATAGTTTTTGGAATATTCCACCACCCTTATCCTCAGATCACCATACTGAATGGTTTTCCACCAGGAAGTGCCGGTTTCTCCGGGATGTTCTGTAGCCTGTATCGCGCTCCAGAGCGTGAGGTCGAAAGGGATAGAGGTGGACAAAGGAGGTTGTGGCGCATTCATTTATTTTCTCCTCTCCACTTCTTCAGCTTATCCATATATTCCTGAACCATCTGTTTGTTTCCATCGGGATTGGTCTGTTCCATTCGCAGGGCTTTCTCTTCCGATTCAATGGCTTCCTTCTTCTTTCCATTGATGTAAAGCAGACTGGCATAAGTATCCAGAGAAGGAGATTCGGGAGAGAGCTCGAATGATTTTTTAGCCCAACCTTCGGCTTTGAGAAGAAGGTTTTTGTCTTTTACTTTTTCATAAAATCCCCAGGCAGAGTTATTGAGAACTGCGGCATCTTCACTTTTGAATTTTTCAATATACTTCACGGTGGTAGATGCATAGGAGGCCGTATCTTTTTTAACTTCATAATAAGCCTGGTCGGTGCTGAGCAGGAGCTCTTCCTTACCTTTGAAATTACCTTTCTCCACGGCCATTTTCAAGGCTGGGTAGCTCTCTATATCTGAGGGTTTCCGGCTGTAAAGCATTTTAGAAGCAGATTGGAGTACTACTTCGGAAATAACTTTGTCTACCGCAGCCCCGGTATAGCGGGAGGAGAACTTATCGGAATGTTCCATCAGGTATTGAAATACTTTGGAATTGAAATCTTTTTCATACGTCACGATCAGGTCCCAGTTTTCCTGCTCAGGAAGATCTTCCGGCTTGACCGACTGAAAATACACGGAGAGTGGTTTTTCGGTGGAGACATAAGCGGTCTGACATGCTTTCAGGTAGGAGAGAAGGAAAGGTTTATCGGCTTGCCCTTTCTCAAACTTTTTTTCAAGAACCGACAATTGTTTCTCGGGGTTGTTGGCATCCTGCCCAAGGCTTACAAAATCTTTTACCTGCATAGCTCCTACCCCTTTATGCACCAGCTCACCCTCTCCATTGATGAAGAGGAGGCTTGGATATACATTTACTCCATAAAGCTTGGCAATATCTTTCCCTTCCCCTGCTTCCATATCAATTTTAGCATTTACAAAATGCTCATTGAAATAACGGGCAACGGTATCATTGGTAAAAACATTTTTTGCCATCCATTTACAGGGTCCGCACCAGGTGGTAAAGGCATCCACAAAAATGAGTTTATTTTCTTTCTTAGCTTTTGCTTTTATTTCCGCCCAGGAATCATGATCAAAATCGATCTGACTGTAAACAGGGATGCCGAGCATCAGGAGGAGGATTGCAGGAAACAGACGTGTTTTCATAGATGAGTTTGATAAAACGGGGTTGCCGGTAAAAATAGGTTATATTCTTAGTATGATCAGCAGAATGTTAAAAAACTCAGTGTTCAGTGATTCAGAAGATACCAGATAGGATGGATTTCTCTTTGCTCATCGCAGGGGTTATGACTTTTTATTTACCGAATTTATAGGAGAGGCCGACTCCAAGCAACTCTTTAAACTGAACCCGTGGCCCGTCGGATGCAACGGTGCCATCGGCTTTCATGATCTTGATATTGGTCTTGTCGTCATACATGAGTTGTGTAGCAAGGCTTGCGGAAATATATTTATTGATTTTCATAGCCAGAAGCAATTCCCAGTTTACGACAATATTCTGAGGGTTCTTCAGGTAATTGCTGAAAAGCTCGACCTTGGTCTGGAGGTTTACATTCTTCATAATATCTTTCTTAAATGCGATCTTGACATAACCTCCGAACTCTTCAAGGTGATTCTTTCCAGGGGTGATGATATATCCTCTGGCATCGTAGGTTGCAGGGGTTACCCCAAAAGCACCCGAGTTGGCGATAGTAGGTGCATTGACAATCGTTTCTTTTCCGGTAAGCGGGCCCAGGAAAACGGAGAGATAGTCTTTGAGTTTGTAATCCATACCCACTGAAAGCACAAAAAAGCCTGGAGCCATAAAGCGGGAGATGACATTCGAATCATTTGGATAGTTGTATCCGTTGTCGAACTGGCTCTTGAAGTTAAAAAGGACCGAGTGAAACCAATGGGTGTTGGAAGTGGTGTGTCCGTATTTGGAACTGAGGTCGATTTTGTCATCCGACTTTCGGGGGGCATCATTCCCGAGTTCAGTCTTGCCATAGGCCAGGTCGAGGGTATTATCCCAGGTTGAATTCCCTTTTTTAAAATTGGCATAGAGGCTCAGAAAAGCAATGCCCGTATTGGAGTTCTGACCACCGGCCGCCCAATCCGTATAGCTCACCTGGGAGAAATTGGCCCCTCCAACTCCTCCTGTTTTCCAGTAGGAGGTATCTTTATGCGCAGGTTTTGCGGAATCAATAATTTCTCCGGCGTGAAGGGAGAAGGAGAGGAGAAAGAGGAGTGCTGAACTGCAAAACGATCTCATAGATTAACGTTCTTAGGAATTTAAAATTCTGGCGAAATTAATAAAAAAACATGCATAATAACTTGCCTGTTTGTTCGGTTCAGGGAAAACACCTACTTTCATTACCTGATCCAGACAGCTTTGATATTTTCCATTTCACATAAGATACAAAGCCTTTAGTGGCACGAAAAAAAACATAATAATTAAAAGCAAGCTGTGAGCAGAAAGAAGCATAGATCAAGAACCAACCCTTTACGGAGGATGATGCCGATAGGATTGGTGGGGTTGGCGGGCCTTTGTCTCGCCATTTGGACAATAGATCACGGGTACCTGTTTGATTCATTCATCTATTTAGTGCTGGAGATCGGAGCGGGACTGTTTCTGATCTGGACCCTCTATAACGACTGGAAGACTTCTGAAAGAAATTATATCGACAGGCCCTGGCTCCCTTCGCTTACCGGTTTTCTCTTTAGCATTGCTATTCTGGCCACCATCTTCATTCTTTCCGGAAGAGACAATACCCGTTCTTTGCTTTCCTTTACTACCGGGCAGGATTTAAATTCTGTCTCTATTGATTTCAGGACCGATGGTACCTATAAACTTGGCAGTTACAGCAAGAGGGCCTCTACCATCCTCCGTGGAAAATATACGATGAATGATAGTTTAATCACCCTCGATAAGAACCGTATTGGAAAAATTATTTTGTCAAGCCATTTGCTGATCAGGCCTTTTGACAGTGATACCACCATGGTCCGGTCACTCTTTCAGGTCAGCGAGACTGGTCAGATCCTCGACTCGGCCCCTGTTTTCTACTTGTTGTTTGACCATCGGAGCTCCTTTTCGCTAGGCAACTAAGCCTTTTGGGGTTCAACTTCCAATCCTGCTTTCATTTTCCGCAAAAATATGTTCGTCGACACCAGAACGGTGTTCGTCGTTTTGAGTAATTTCGGGGCTATTCAAAATAATCAATCACCAATCTTAAAACACCTCTGTCAATGAAGTCAATACATACTATTATGATGAACCTGAGCCTGGGAAGCGCCTTGTTGATTTCCCAGACCGCATTGTCCCAGGATTTTCCTTCACAGAAGACGCAGCTTCCTGCCGGCCCTCTGGTTGAAAGTCAACAAGGACTTGCCGAACGCGTAATCAGTGGCAGCCCTGCACCTACATCCACCTATCATCAGATCCTGAGCCCTACTATTTCAGCTCAAACCGGGCACCGCTACACACAGTTTGGAGCCTACCTGAATCCCATTTTCCAGGACTCCTCGGTAGTTACGGCCTATTCATCCTCTTCTCCCAATGTTTCGGTCATGAAGGCAGGAGGAACACTGGATCCTACCTCTACACGTTTTACCACCCCACTTCCTTCCGGCACAGCTTATACGATTGATACCGTATGGATAGGAGGACGCTATGAAATGAATACTCCCAATACAGGGGATACCTTATATGTAGAACTTAGCTGGGGCATGCCTGCTAACCTTTGGTTTGCATCACTCGGACTGGCGACTACTCCTCCCGAAACTTTTTATGTGCCTAAGAATGCCACCTCTACCTTGATGGGGAATAAATGTCACGTGAATGCACCCACCTCTAATACCGCTCTTGTAA